>OCZU010001000.1_pt1 | contig 19062 bp, 22 predicted proteins | sample 1539001 | NCBI WGS metagenome assembly OCZU01 (sample SAMEA3539306, study PRJEB22396) | soil metagenome | biome: tundra; feature: field; material: soil | place: USA | collected 2010-05 | depth 0.15 m | reverse complement strand
GGTATCCAGTCACGTCAGCGAAGCCAAGGCGGCACAGGGCTGGCTGCCACCGTGCGTCATCCCGGCCGACGTTCAGCCCACGGGCGGCGACTACCGCTGCCGAGGTTGCGGGGTCGATGTCGGCGAGGTGCCGTGACAGCCAGTCCTTCCCGAGCCCGGCTTCGCGGCTGATCACCGCCAGGCTCGCACCCGCCGCGCTCCGGGCTAGCACCAGGGATCCGAGATTGGCATATCCCTGCGCAGTGGCCACGGCGGCGGCGACCTCGGCGACGTGACGAGCGGCGCGCTCGGAGTTCGCCCGGGCCACAGCGGCCGGCGGGACGGCCGCAAGCGCCCGTAGTGACTTCCTGCGACGTTGTTCCGGGATGCGCCGCCCTCTGGCAGCCGCGGCGGCGTCGCGGGTCAGGTCGCCTGCCCGTGCCCGGGCCCGCCCGGCCGCGCTGCCCTCTCGGATCGCCGGATCGAACACCAGCCGCGCGGCGAGCGCCGTCGCCCGGAGCTTGCGCGTCTCCGGTCCTTCAAGAGACTGGCTCCGTTCCAGGCCGAACGCATCGCAGTAGGCCTCTTTGGTCCAGCCGTGCGTCCGCAGGTGCACCGTGACCGATCGAAGCGACCGGCCGCACAGGTGGCAGGTGACGAGCGGGCCATCCGTGCTGACCTCGCCGATCGGCGCGTAGCAGGCAGTGCCGTCCGGCAGAACTCCCAGGACGGTGCGGAGTGCCCGAGCGGGGCGTCGCCCGGCGGCAGACCCGGGATCTCTCGCCGGGCTGATCATCTCAACGGACATGACCGGTCTTCCATCTGATCGAGCTAGTCACAATGAGACTACCCAGAAGAACCGATCGCTGTCATCGTCCGAGCGCGTAGCCTTGGGCCATGCCCGCGGCGGAGGAATCCTCGCTGTCGCTAGCCGAGTGGCTAGTGCTGTGCCTGGTCTGTGAGCAGCCCAGGCACGGGTTCGCGCTGGCCAGGCTGCTTGGCCACGAGGGCGACCTTGGCCGGGTGTGGCGGGTTCCTAAGCCCGTTGTCTACCGCGGCCTGCAACGGCTTGAGCTGCTTGGGCTGGTGCGGACGGCGGAGCAGCAGCCGTCCAGCCAGGGTCCGGTCCGCTCGCTGGTCGATGCCACCAGCGACGGCAGGGTCGCCGCCACGGCCTGGCTGATGCGGCCGGCCGGCCACGCCAGGGACGTGCGGTCCGAGCTGCTCGTGAAACTCGCGCTGCTGGATCGTGCCGGGCGTGACCCCGAGCCGTTGCTGCAGGCGCAGCGCGAGCAGCTCGTGCCGGTTGCCGATGGGCTGCATGACCGTCTCGCCGCTGCGGCGGGTTTCGACCACATGCTCGCGCTATGGCGTTATGAGACGATCTCGGCGACCGTCCGGTTCCTGGACGCCGCGTGCGGGCAGGCCATCGCTGGAACGCCAGCCCGGTAAGACTGCCTCATTTCTCCCCGCTCGCCTGCTCCGCCCCTTGTGCCCGTCGCCCCTTTTGTTGTCTCATTGAGACTACTGACGGGTCGCGGCGTCCGGCCGGGCCCAGGCGCAGCTGTCGCAGGCTAGCCGCCACGAGGTGGTTGCCTCCGCTGCGCAGGCAAGGGAGATGAGCAATCCATGACAGTAACCCTGGATCGCAACGTCGAGGCGTTCATCGGCGCCCCGCGTCAGCTTTTCATCGACGGGCAGTGGACTGATGCGGCGTCGGGCAAGACGTTCGAGACTCCCAACCCAGCGACCGGAGAGACCCTCGCGCGGATTGCGCAAGGTGATGCGGAGGACATCGACCGCGCCGTGCGGGCCGCGCGCAGGGCCTTCGAGGATGGTCCCTGGAGCAGGATGACTCCATCGGAGCGCGGCCGGATCATCTGGCGGATCGGCGATCTGATCCTTGATCACGTCGACGAGCTCGCTGCGCTGGAGTCGCTCGACAACGGCAAGCCGTTCGCTGTGGCGCAAGGGGCCGACGTGCCGCTGGCCGCCGACCTGTTCCACTACATGGCTGGGTGGGCCACCAAGATCGAGGGCAACACGATCGACATCTCGGTGCCGTACATGCCCGGTGCCAACTTCCACTCCTACACGCTGCGCGAGCCGATCGGAGTGGTCGGGCAGATCATCCCGTGGAACTTCCCGCTGCTGATGGCGGCGTGGAAGCTCGGCCCGGCACTGGCCACCGGTAACTGCGTGATCCTCAAGCCAGCCGAGCAGACTCCGCTAACGGCGCTGCGGCTCGCCGAGCTGATCGCTGAGGCTGGCATGCCCGACGGCGTCGTGAACGTGGTGCCCGGCTTCGGCGAGACCGCCGGGGCTGCGCTTGCCGTGCACAACGGCGTCGACAAGGTCGCCTTCACCGGCTCCACCGAGGTGGGCAAGCTGATCGTCGCCGCCGCGGGTGCCAGCAACCTGAAGAAGCTGACGCTGGAACTCGGCGGGAAGAGCCCCAACATCGTGTTCGAAGACGCCGCGGATGGCGTGATCGAAGGCGCCGCCAACGCGATCTTCTTCAACCACGGGCAGTGCTGCGTGGCCGGCTCCCGGCTGTTCGTCCAGCAGAGCCGGTTCGATGAGGTCGTCGACGGCGTTGCCGAGATCGCCAAGTCGATCAAGATGGGTCCCGGGATGGACCCGACGACTCAGATGGGTCCGCTCGTCTCCGACGAGCAGTTCCGGCGGGTCACCAGCTATCTGGAGTCCGGCAAGGCCGACGGCGCCACGGCTCTTGCGGGTGGCGGCCGGTTTGGTGACCGTGGCTACTTCGTTGAGCCCACCGTGCTGACCAATACCCGCCCCGACATGAAGGTCGTCCGCGAGGAGATCTTCGGCCCTGTCCTGGTCGCGTCGCCGTTCAGCGATCTTGACGAGATCGCCGCCGTCGCTAACGACAGTGACTACGGACTGGGCGCGGGCATCTGGACGAAGGACATTTCCAAGGCGCACGCACTGGCGAAGAAGATCCGGGCCGGCACGATCTGGATCAACTGCTACAACGTGTTCGACGCCGCGCTGCCGTTTGGCGGGTACAAGCAGTCCGGCTGGGGCCGCGAGATGGGCCGCGAGGTACTCAACAACTACACCGAGGTCAAGGCCGTCACGACGCAGCTCTGACCAGTCCCTGGGCAGGGGCCGGACCGGCCGCTGCCCAGGGGTTCGGCCGCGAAGGACGTACCCGCCGCTCCCGCGCTCCCGCCGTCTCGCCGTCCCGCGCTCCCGCCGTCCCGCGACTGTGAGGCCGCCTCTCGTCAAGGCGGAGCCGAGGGCTAGCGTGAACCTGCTAACACTGATCGGTTCTAGGGGGTCCGAACTATGCGGCTGAGTGCGCGAAACCAGATTTCGGCGCGGGTGACGAGCATCAACGCGGGCGAGGCGATCGCCAACGTCGAGCTTGACGCGGGCGGGACACGCCTAGTCGCCTCCATTACCGTGGAGGCAGTCCGCCAGCTCGGCCTGGCTGAAGGCAGCGACGTCATCGCTGTGATCAAGGCATCAGACGTGATCTTGGCCGTCAGCGACTGAATCACTCCCGAACGCCAGGACGCTCAGGGGTACCTAGGTCACCGATGGGATCCGGGGTCCGGATGGAAGATCAAGCGAGAATCGCCGCTAAGGTCGGATACGCCCGGCAGGTCGAAGTACTTTTGCAGCGGCTGGGCTGGCTCGTGGTGGTCCTCGGACTGGCCGGGGTGGCGGTTTTCTCGGTGCTGTGGGCGGTCGGCGAACTCAAGTTCGATCACGCCGTGGGCTTGATTCTTGGTACTGCACTCGCGGCGATCTTGTCAGGCGCGGCCACGTACGGGCGTGGCGTCAGCGTTGGGCTCGGCGCTGAGCGGCTGGAACTCGCGGTAACAGCAGCAGTAGGCCCTGCGGGGAAACCCGAACCGGCTGGCGAGCCCTCCTCGGAGGCCGATGGTGACCGGTCGACCTAGCCAGTCGACCTAGCCAAAAGGCGATGGAGGTTCAGTGATTTTCGGGACCTATCGGGATCTGTTCACCGCCATCGCGGGCTGCGCTGCCGCGCTGACGGGCCTGCTGTTCGTCGCCATCTCAGTCGCGCCGCGCCGTCACCCGGCTTCGCCCCCAGACGTGACCCGGCAGTTCAGGGCCGCCGCCTCGCTCCTGGCGTTCACCAATGTCCTGGCCGTCTCGCTCTTCGGCCTCGTGCCCGGGAACAATATCGGCTACCCCGCCACAGCCGTAGCTGTCGTCGGCATCATGTTCAATGCTGCCGGGATTCGGTCGATCCTGGCCGGCTCGTCGGCGCGATCCCTGCGCCAGCGCGGACTCGGACTGATCGTGTTCCTGCTGCTGACCTTTGGCCTTGAGCTCGCCAGCGGGATCGCGCTCATACTCAACGCTGCCAGCAGCGCGGCAATCGAAGTGCTCAGCAACGTGGTGGTTGCCTGCCTGCTCATCGGCGTCGCGCGGGCGTGGGAACTCGTCGGCGACAGAGACACGGGCATTCTGTCCTCGATCGCGGTGCTAGTCGGCCATTCCCGAGGTCCGGGTGACCCTTTCGGCATCGCTCCGGGCGGCTCGGTCGAGCCCGATACCGCCGAGCCGTGCCCTGCGGACCCCGGCCCCGCCGACCCCGGTGCAGCCGACCCCGGTGCAGCCGACCCCGGTACAGCCGACCCCGGCCCCGCCGAATCCGGCCCTGACCAACCCGGCACCGCCGGCCAGGTGGCCAGCCACGAGCCCGGCACTCATTGACCTTCTGGCGACCGGTTGCGCTTGTGGAGTAGGTACTTCACGCCCTCGATAACGAGGAAGGCCGTGACGACGGCGATCAGGATCGGCGCGGTCTGTAGTGCACCGACCTGCGTCAGGAAACCGGCCAGCAGCACCATCGAGAATGGCGCGGAGACGAGGGACCCAGGGACTGCGGCGAGCAGGCAGCTGAACGCCAGTCCAAGCGGCACGCTAGGAACCACCAGATGAATCAAAACACCTGCAGTTCCGCCGATAAACAGCGCCGGGAAGATAGGCCCGCCGACGAAGCCGCTTGCCTGGCTCACCCCGAAGGTGAGCATCTTCGCGACCAGGACGACGGCGACCAGGCCCACTCCGAGTGCTCCGGCGCCGCCGAGCACGGTCTTGAGCTGAGCGGTCCCGGTGAACATCGTCAGCGGCAGGACCACGCCGACCAGCCCGAACATGGCACCGCCCAGTGCTGATCGCGCGACGTCCGGGAGCTTCAATCGGTCAAATAGGCCTGAGGACAGTTTGACGATCACGATGAGCAGCGTGACCACAGCTGCGGCGAACAGGCCCAGCGCGACTCCGGCCAGCAACTGCCAGTCTTCGAATCGGTAGTGCGGCACCTTGAAGTCGCCAAGGAACACGGCACCAGCGATAGCGAAATAGATCCCGAACGAGATGCTCGACGCGATGATGCCGCCGACCAGAGCCTTGCCGAATCGCTGTCCGCCAGGGCGGGCAACCTCCAGGATCAGCATGACCACGATCACGGTGCTGGAGAACAGCCCGCCATAGGCACCGGCGAAGCCGGACAGCGTGGTCAGCTCAGAATCCTCGGCGTCGAGTCCCCGTCGCCGGGCCAGCCAGCTGCCCGCCCCGCCGCCGACGGAGCCGAGAGCCTTCTCCGGGCCGAGACTGGCACCCCCGATCAGCGACACCGCCGAGATCACGACGATCCCCGGCACTAGCCGAGGGTCGACGTGCCCATCGTGGAGGTCGGCGACCAGGCCTGGAGTCTGATCGGGCAGCTGCGTCAGGCGGCGCAGCAGCCCGACTACAGCCCCCGCCGCCGTCGTGATGGCGATCCACCACCAGTGACCGCCGAACCAGGACGGGTCCGAGTCGACGTACCAGCCGTTCCCGAATCCGATCACGCCCATGAACACCAGGCCCACGAGCGCGCCAAGAACCCCGAGAGCGGCCGCATACCCCATCAGAACCCAGAATCCGCGCTGCTGAGTGAACGGCGGTGCCGGACCAGGCCCGGACGTAGCGCTCATCAGCCGAACGCTAGCGGAGCGAAATCCGGAACCGAACGTTACCTTCCGACTACATAAGGTAACTAAATCGTCCGCCGAGACCGGTCGCACCCAGCTAGTCCCCGACTTAGCACGGGTTGGATAGGCTCATAACTCACTAATCGGGCGTAAAAGTGACTGTAACCCGTGCTAAGTGAGTTTCGCGGCGCGGAGGCGGTGACTGAGGGCGAGGGACGGTGACTGAGGGCGAGAGCGGGGGGACTGAGGGCGGGGGGACGGCGGGGGACTGGGGCGGTGCGGGCACTAGTCCTCGCCGGAGAAGCGCTCCCAGGCGGATTGGCGGGTCATGTCCCGAGATGCCCCGATCCTGGTCCAGGTGATCCCCGGGCGCGGGCCTGGCGTACCCAGGCCGACAGCTGCCGGTCGACCTGGGCGCCGACGGCCGCGACTTTGGGCAGGTGCTTGAGCAGGTCTTCGTCCGACAGATCCCGCTCCCAGGCCGCCACCGGCGACGTCTCATCGGGCTTGCTCTCGATCAGCTGGACGCAGATAGTGACGCAGCATCACAGATAAATACTCCAGGCCCGGCGACCATCGTCTCAACGTCAGCTGTCGGCTTCAGGCAGAACGTGCAGGCCACGCCTACTCTCAGCCGGCCGTCCGCTACTGCGCCTCCTGAACCCAGGACCGGGCCGCCGGAATGCCTGGCCGGACAATATGGTTGAGTACTCAATCTAGGCAAGCGCTGTCCCCATCTCATTTCGGACTGACTAGGAGAGACCATGTCTGCAGAGCATGTCGAGGTGCCCGACTACATCGCCGGCAGCTGGGATATTGACGTAGCCCACTCCCATATCGGCTTCGTGGCCCGGCACCTGATGGTGAGCAAGGTCCGCGGAAACTTCACGAAGTTCGAGGGCGAGATCGTCACCGGGGCGAATCCGGCGGAGTCGTCGGCGACGGCGACCATCGACATGACGTCGTTCTCGACTGGCAACGAGATGCGCGACAACGACGTCAAGGGCGAGAACTTCCTCGATGTCGCCAACCATCCCACGATGACCTACAAGTCCACCGGCGCCCGCTCCGACGGCGACGGCCTGGTGCTGACCGGAGACCTCACCATCCGCGGGATCACCCACCCGCTGGAGCTGAACGTCGAGGTCAACGGCTTCGGGCCGGACCCGTACGGCGGCACCCGCGCCGGGTTCTCGGCTACCGGCGAGATCAACAGGACCCAGTACGGCATCACCGCCAACATGGTGCTGCCCACCGGCGGTGTGATGGTGAGCGAGAAGATCCAGCTGACGATTGAGATCGAGGCATCGCTCAAGACCGGCTGATCAGCCGATAGCTCAACGGGACGGCCCGGCGAGCTCCCGGCTCAGCGGAGCGCGGGAACTCACCGGGTCGGCTCAGCGAGCGTCGCCGGGCCTGGGCGGGAGCGCGGACGGCAGGCCGAAGGCCGCGAACATCCCGGCGCCGAATGTCGTGATCTCCGCAATGTCGCCGTCGCAGATGCGCAGCACGTCGAGCTTGAATGCCCGGAACTCACGGTCGCCTGGTCGGCGCAGGTAGCTCGCGGCCGTCGGCATCCGGTTAGCCCGCGTCGGCACGAGCCGCCAGTCGCCGTCCCGCTGCGGGCCGAACGCTCGCTCCAGCAGCGGCGCGAGCTGTGCGACCCCTTCGAAGAAGAACGGGTTCGGCGGCATCGTCATCCGGATGTCGCGAGCGGCGATCGCGATGGCGGCTGTCGCGTCACCGGCCTCGGTCGCGGCGCCGGTTGCGATCACGGCGCCGGTTCCGCCCGGCGGACCTCCTGCACTAGCCAGCCGTTGCCGTCCGGGTCGGCGAAGGACGCAAACGAGCCGTAGCTGGCGCGCTGCGGATCCGGTCCGGGCAGCTGACCTCCCGTGGAGAAGTGGAAGATCTCGCTGACGTCGACACCGCGACCGGCAAGCTCGGCGCGAGCGGCCTCAATGTCTTCGACTCTCAGGTGCATGCCCTGGACCGAGCCGGCCGCGGTCGCGTTCGCCATGATGGTGATCGAGCAGGCCGAACCAGGCGGCGTGAGCTGCACGACCCGAAAGTCTGCACCGGCCCGGTGATCGACATCCAGGTGGAAGCCGGCCCGTTCGATGTAGAAGGTCTTGGCTCGGTCCACGTCCGAGACGGGAACGATGACGAGTTCGAGTTTGAAGTCCATGGCTGGCAGCCTTCCTGGCACAGTCGGCGAGTCGCGGGTCAGCCGAGTTCATCGTGGCGATCCCTCGACATGAAACGCTGGACCCCGCGCGAACTCATCGGTGCAGCGGTGCGGACATCTGCCGGATCCGAGCTCTCCGGGCCGCCGATATTCACAGCGCTTGGCTCCGTCTTGTTTTACCGGAACTCCGGTGGGTAGCGCGCACACCTATGAGCATCCCGGATCCGCAGGACATCGTCGGCCGGCTTGACGGGCTGGTCGAGACGTCCGCCGAGCCGGAGAACGAGTTGCTGACAGACGAGTACCGCGCGGTGCGCTGGACCGGCCACCTGTTCGGCCTGTTCTCGCTGATCTTGGTGCCGTGGACCTGGTACCTGGCCGAGACCCTGCCGTCCCGCCAGCTGTCGCCGCACTACGACGTGGCCTGGGCAGGCTTCGACGTCATGCTGCTCGCCGGGCTGGCCAGCACGGCATACTTCGCGCTGCGCCGGTCTCGGTACCTGGCCGCCGCCGCCAGCGCGACCGCGGCCCTGCTGGTCGTCGACGTTTGGTTCGACGTGGTCACCACGCCAGCAGCCCAGCGTCTGGAGTCGATCGTGCTCGCGGTCGTCGTCGAGCTGCCGCTGGCGCTGGTCTGCCTGTGGCTCAGCTATCACACCCACCAGCTGGCTGAACGCAGAATCGTCTTGCTGCTTCGGCGCCGTCGGCGCGTAGCCCAGCACTGATCCTGCTCGGGCCTGCCTGCGCGACCTATCGGCGGACGTCAGGCCATCCGGCGGACGTCAGGCGTGCGCCGTTCCGCGGCTGTCGAAGGTCATCGCGCGCTGCAGAGCGGCGGCCCGAAGCTCAGGCGCGATCTCGACCGGGCCCCCAAGCGCGGCAGCGTTGACACCTGCCTGGGCGGCCTCCTCGACGATCCCCCCGACCATGATGGCAAGCTCCGGGGTGCGGTGGAACACCAGCACGCCGTGGTTGGCCAGCAGCACGGCGGGGATACCTGCGGTGGTCGCGGCCCGGATGTTGGCCACCGCCTGGTCCGACCCACGTGGCCCGTAGTCCGCCACCGGCACCCCGGACGCCAGGCCGAACATCGCGAGCGCCTCCACCCAGCACCCGATCGGACGGCGGGCCACGGCGTAGGCTGTCGCGTACGGCGAGTGCGTATGCAGGACACAGCCGACACTCCCATGATCGGCGTACATGGCAGTGTGCATGGCAACCACGGCGCCCTGGATCGGCGGCAGCTCGCCTTCCAGCAGGGTCCCGTCCAGTGCGACCCGCACGACAGCTGACGCGGCGTGGTTCCGCAACGACGGGCCGGCCGTGAAGTACATCTCCGGTGCTCCTGGGACGCGAACGCTGACGTTGCCATGCCCGTTCGCCGAGATCGCCCCGCTCGCGACCACCCGCTGAGCTATATCTACTACCTGGTCAACCAAATCCTTGTCCATGACAGACCCTCCCCGGTCATTCCTCGGCCCGGCCAGTCGGCGTCGCCGAAACGGTCTCGGCGGGGACGCGGACCAGCAGCGCACCTGCCTTGACATTGATCAGTAGCTCCCTGGTGCTGCCGATCACCTCGCCATCGATCTCCCACAGTTGCTCCCGGTCGACGTTGACACGCAGCCGCCGGAATGTCAGGCGGGCGACCCGGCCGGTGGCCCGCCGCCGGAGCAGCACGTGGGCGGCGACAGTCAGCCACGCGGCCCATCCCTGCGCGGTCAGTACCACGGCATCGAGCAGGCCGTCGTCTGGCTGCGCGTCCGGCAGCAGCGGGATTCCGGCTTGCAGCGAGCCGACATTGCCGATAATCACGGCGCTGGCCCACCGCCTGATCGGCCGTCCGCTGTCGGCTCGCAGCGTTACCCGGGTCGGCCGGTGCCGCAGCTGCCGGAGCCCGGACAGCACATAAGCTGCCGATCCCAGTCGCTTCTTCTGCGGCTCGGTGGTGACGTCCAGCATCCTCGCGTCGAAGCCAAGGCCCGCCATCACTATGAATGGTCTGCCGTTCGCATAGCCCACATCCAGCTCCCGGTTCACGCCGGTGAGCGCCACGACCAGGGCATCGTCTAGGTCAAGCGGCAGCGCCAGGTTGCGGGCAAGCAGGTTCCCGGTCCCGGCTGGCAGCACGGCGAGCGGGACGCCGCTGCCCGCCAGGGCGCCGGCGCATGCCGTCACGGTCCCATCGCCGCCGCTGGCGATCACGAGATCGACGCTGGCCCCCGCCGCCGCAGCCGCCTGGCCGGCGCCGGGGTCGTCGACCGTGGTCTCCAGCCAGAGGGGTTCGCTCCAGCCGTGGTCGGACATCGCTGAGCGGATCTGCTTTCCGAAAACCGCAGGGTCGCCGCATTTGGTCGGATTGGCCACGACGGCGGCGCGCAGCGTCCGGCTCGTCGGCGGTGCTGTCATCGCTATCGGCTGCCTTCCTGGCGGGCTGGTGTGGCCCGCTCGCTACTTCCCTGCGTGGCGGCGCGTAACCAGGTCACGAGCAGATTGCTTGCCGATCTAACCGACAAGCCGGGGCGAGCTATCAAGGTCGGCGCCCACCCCGCTGTCATCACGGTCACTCCGAACGGCAGGACCGTCTACGTCATCAGTCAGGGCTCGGGAACGGTCACGCCGATCAGGACTGCGACCGACAAGGCTGGCAAGCCGATCAAGGTGGGCAAGGACCCCAACGGCATGGCGCTGGTCCCTTAGTCGATCAGTCAGCCGGCCTAGCTGGGCGTGACCACCACGAGCGGGATCTTCCGGCTGGTCTTGGCCTGGTAGCCGTCGTACCGGCCGTGGTTGCGGTCGTTGACCAGCTTCCACAGCCGCGGATAGCCGGCGTCGCCGGCGCTGACTACGCGAGCCGTTGCGGCCGATCGCGTCCGTCCCACCTGGATCTCGACATCCGGCTTCGCCTCGATGTTGAAGAGCCAGCCGGGCGGCCGGTCCGCGCCGCCGTTCGAGGGGACGAGAACGTAGTCCCCGCCATCGCGGGCGTAGACCAGGGCCGACGTGCGGATGCCGCCGGTGCGCCGTCCGGTGGTTCGCAGCAGCAGCGATGGGACGCCGATCAGCCGGTGGCCGACCCGGCCGTCGGTGCGCTCGTAGAGTCGCTGGTGCAGGCTGAGCAGATCCATGGTGCCAGTGTGGCCGGCCGGGCGGTCGCCGCGCTATGGGGCGTAACAGAGCATCGCGCAGCGTGGGCCGACGGCCCGCGCCAGTCTCGTGTCGAGGGTGACCAGCGGCGCGGAGAGCCGCTCGGCCAGCGCGACGTATGCGGCGTCGTAGGCGGTCAGCGTGCCGCGTAGCTCCCACACCCGCTCGGCGAGCGCGACGTAAGAAAAGAGCTGCACGGGCAGGGCGACGAGGTCGGCGTGCGCCAGCGTCGCGGCGGATAAGTCCAGTTCACCCGCCTGCGCGTGCCGCCGCAGGATGTTGGCGACCTCGAACGGCATCAGGTCGGGAGCGAGCAGGGATGCGCCCCGGATGGTGGACTCGGCCCAGGTTCCGGCCGGGCCGGAATCGGCCAGGAGAGCAACGATGGCCGATGGGTCCATGACGAGGTGAGCGCGCCGGGACGGTGTCATCGCCGGTCGGCGTCCCGTGCGGTGAGGATCTGCGCCGGATCCAGGCGCGCGCCGGTCGAGCTGACCCGGGCCCGAGATCGGCTGATCACGTCGTCGAGTGACGGACGCGAGGCGAGCTCAGTGAGCTGGCGCACGAGATACTCCTGTAGCGATCGGCCTGACTTAGCCGCCCGCGCGGCCAGCTCGTCTCGGACCTCGTCGGGCACGTTGCGAATTGTTATCGCTACTGCCATACCCCGCATCCTAACGGCGCCCGGCGCGGACACTCGATGTCACTATGGCAAGGATGCATACCGAGGTCGGAATGACGCCCGCGGCGGGTGCCGGCGACACCATCAGGGGAGACCATCGTGGCTAATGGGAACGGACTGTCATCAGTAGAGCATGTCGTGGTGCTGATGCTGGAGAATCGCTCCTTCGATCACATGCTCGGCTTCCTCTATTCGGGCTCAGGCAACGTGTCGCCCGCGGGCCAGCCGTTCGAGGGCCTGGCTGGAACAGAGTCGAATCCGGACGGGACTTCTCAGCCGGTCACGGTGTTCGCGATCGAGCCGACTACACCGCACGCCTACTTCATGCCAGGAGCCGACCCTGGTGAAGGCTATATGGCAACCAACGACCAGCTATTCGGCAGCGAGAACGCCCCGGCGCAGTCGTCGGTGACGCCCGCTATGCAGGGCTTCGTCAAGGATTTCGCCTATACCCTCGGCTGGCAGGCCCGCGAGAGCGGCTGGACGATCCTGCCAGGAACCGGCGCGAATGACATCATGGGCTGCTTCACGCCGGACGCGCTGCCGGTGCTGTCCGCCCTTGCCAGCGGCTACGCGGTCTGCGATCAGTGGTTCAGCTCGGTCCCGACCGAGACGATGCCTAACCGGGCATTCGCCTGCTCGGCCACCAGCCAGGGGCATCTGGATGACAAGACCAGGACGTTCACCTCGCCGAGCATCTTCGGCCTGCTCGGTGGGCACGGCCTGAGCTGGGGCATCTTTGGCTACGACGCCGAGCCGCTGACTAAGTCGACCTTCACCGACATCGCCACCGCGGCGGGCGGGACCATCGGCAAGTTCACCGACTTCCAGGCAGCGGTCGCCGCAGGGACACTTCCGGCGTTCTCCTTTCTTGAGCCCGAATGGTCCGCTACTGGCAACAGCCAGCATCCGGCCTATGACGTGGCTCTCGGCGAGCAGCTGATCCACGACGTCTATGCGACGCTCCGCGGCGGCCCTGGCTGGGGTCAGACTCTCCTGGTGATCACCTATGACGAGCACGGCGGCTGCTATGACCATGTGCCGCCACCATCTGGCGCGGCGCCGCCGGACGCCACGGCCGGTGAGTTCGGCTTCGACTTCACCCGCTTCGGGGTCCGCGTTCCGACCGTGCTGGTGTCTCCGCTGATCGCCGCCGGGACAGTGTTCCGGGTCCCGGCCACTGGCACGCCGCTGGATCACACCTCGACGCTCAAGACCGTGCAGCAGCGCTGGGGCCTGCCGGCCCTGACGGCCAGAGACGCGGCCGCGCCCAGTTTCGCCGATGTGCTGACCCTCGCCACGCCCAGGACCGACGACGTGCTGGCTGGCATCCCGGTGCCGGTGTCGGGCACGCCAGGCCCGTCAGCTACCGCGCCGTCTCATCTGCAGGAGGTCCAGGCCGATCTGATCTCCCGGCAGTTCCCGGCCGGACAGCACGACGACGCCGACGCGCTGGCCAGGCACGCCACCAACTCCGCCTACGCGAGCTATATCCGCTCGCACTCAGCGACGCGCTCGTCCTGAGCCGACCGGCTCCATGATCATGGGCTGTTCTCCGCTAGATTTTGCGGCGTACGGCCCATGATCATGGATGGCGAGGGAGGGTCCGCTGGGCGGCCGTCAGCGGCCGCCCCGCTCAGACTGACTGGAGCCGAATGCCTGCCCGACCTGATCGGCTAGTGTCACCGCGACCAGCCGCGCCTGCAGGGATGGTCGTGAATCCGGCTTCGGCGCCAGCATGAACCGCCCGTAGAACTGGCCGTTGCCGAACGTGCGCAGCTCGATCTCGCCGCGCGGAAACCCGAAGTCGCCGACGTCCCAGCTGCGATGACCCGCGACCACGGTGCCGTCGGGCTCCAGCCGCGGTGGATGACCGACCAGGGACCCGTATTCGAATCGGCAGCTCTCCAGCCCGAGCAGGCCGATCAGCTGCTGCCGGACGTGATCAACGACCGCGTCCGGAGACCGGGCCGTTCGGCCCAGCTCAGCGGTGTCGTGGATCTGCTGGAGGTACCCAGTGTCGGTGATGGCGATCACCTGGAGGCGCCGCGCTCGGGCGGCCAGCAGCGAGACGGCCAGGCCAACGACCAGCAGCAGCACCGCCGTCGTGATGTCCGCCGAGCTGCGGATCGTGAACTGGCCATAGGGCCGGGTAAAGAAGAAATCGAACCAGGCGAAGGCGCCAGCCGCGGCGAGCGCGCCAGCTACCCGGTTTCCGATCGCAGCCACCGCGACCACTACCGCGACCAGAACGAGCGCCACATTGGTGTTCGACCAGTCCGCCCGCAGCGGCAGCAGCACCGCCGCGACTGCCAGCGGCGCGACGACCGCGGCCGCGATCGCGAGCCGGTCCCTGCTCAGGTAGCGAGCCATCGCGCCGCCTGCCGTTTCTTCCGATCAGGAATCGCGCTATCGCAGGTGAGTCAACCAGCGCTGGCGGCGGAGCCGGCTGGGCCTAACAACACCCTGACGCCGTCGGCCGTCTTCCTGACGAGATCTATGCGGCCGGTCGCGCCGCGCGTCGGCATTCGGATAACTGGCCGCAAACAGCGGGTCGTGGCAGGCTAACGGACAGGTAGACTTGCCGCGCACCGGGACCGCCATGACCTGATTTGAGACAGTCTAGTCGGCTCCCAGCTAGCGGCCCGGCCGCTGGTTTCCTGCACCAGCGAAACGTTATGGGAGTTGGAATGCGCGTTCTGGTTCTTGGCGGCGACGGATTCTGTGGCTGGCCGACTTCGCTCTATCTGTCGGATCGTGGTCACGACGTCACCATCCTGGACAACCTCAGCCGCCGCAATATTGACGTTGAGCTAGAGGTGCAGTCCCTGACGCCGATCCGGCCGATCGGCGAGCGGGTCCGCGTCTGGCGCGAGGTCTCCGGACGCGACATTGGCTTCGTGAACCTGGATCTGGCCACCGAGTACGACCGGCTGGCCGCCGTGCTGCTGGAGCTGCAGCCAGACGCGATCGTCCATTTCGCCGAGCAGCGCGCCGCGCCGTACTCGATGCGCTCCGTGCGGGCCAAGCGCTACACGGTCGACAACAACGTTCGGGCGACCCACAACCTGCTGGTCGCGCTTGTCGCTACCGACAGCAGCGCCGCGCTGGTGCACCTGGGCACCATGGGCGTGTACGGCTACGGCTGGTCGGGCAGCGCCCCGATTCCGGAGGGCTACCTGACCGTGAAAGTTCCGACGCCGGACGGCGAGATCGACCGGGAGATCCTGCACCCGGCGAACCCGGGGTCGGTCTACCACATGACCAAGACCCTGGATCAGCTGATGTTCGCGTTCTACGCCAAGAACGACGGCTTGCGGATCACCGACCTGCACCAGGGCATCGTCTGGGGCACTCAGACCGACCAGACCGCGCGGGACCCGCGGCTGATCAACCGGTTCGACTACGACGGCGACTACGGCACCGTGCTCAACCGCTTCCTCATGCAGGCCGCGATCGGGCACCCGCTGACCGTGCACGGCAGCGGCGGCCAGACTCGCGCGTTCATTCACATCCGCGACACGGTCCGGTGCATCGAGATCGCGGTCACCCACCCACCAGCGGTCGGCGACAAGCCGATGGTGCTCAATCAGATCACCGAGACCTACCGGGTCGCCGATCTCGCCAAGATGGTCGGCGAGATCATGGGCGCGGAGATCGCCAACCTGCCGAACCCGAGGCAGGAGGCTGACGAGAACGACCTGGTCGTGCTCAATGACCAGTTCCTCGCTCTCGGGCTGCAGCCCACCACGCTCTCCCAGGGGCTGCTGGAAGAGGGCGTCGATATCGCCCAGCGTTACCGTGACCGCGCCGATCTCACCAAGATCGTCGCCCGCTCGGTCTGGCGGAGCGGCATGCCGACCGCCGACGACCTGCTCACCACGATGCCCAGCCCAACCGATGACCACTAGCTGAGATGGCCGAGCCCGCAGTCGCGGCGACCGCTTCCTACCAGTCGGCCCGTGATCTGCTCCGTCGCTCGCCCATTATGGACGGGCATAACGATCTTCCGTGGGCGCTGCGGCTCGGTGCCCCGGCTGGCCCGGCCGCGGTGGACATCGCCGCACCCGTGTCGTTCACCCAGACCGACCTGCCGCGGCTGGCCACCGGTGGCGTCGGCGCCCAGTTCTGGTCGGTCTTCGTCCCGGCTGAGCTGCAGGGCGACGCGGCCGTGGCGACCACCCTGGAGCAGATCGACCTGGTGCACCAGCTGATCGAGCGGCATCCGCGCTCGCTTGAGCTGGCGCTGACCGCCACCGACGTGGAGCGGATCATGGCGGCCGGCAAGGTCGCGTCGCTACTCGGCGCCGAGGGCGGTCATAGCATCGCGAGCTCGCTGGGAGTGCTGCGCGCCCTGCACGCGCTCGGCGTCCGGTATCTGACTCTGACCCACAGCCGGAACGTGCCCTGGGCCGACTCGGCGACCGATGAGCCGGCCGCCGGCGGACTGACCGAATTCGGCCGTGAGGTGGTCGTTGAGATGCAGCGGATCGGCATGCTGGTCGACCTGTCCCACGTGGCGGCGACCACGATGAGCGACGCCCTGGACGCCGCGTCGGCGCCAGTGATCTTCTCGCACTCGTCCGCCCGGGCGCTGACCGACCATCCGAGGAACGTGCCAGACGACATCCTGGAACGGCTGCCGGCCAACGGGGGAGTCGCGATGGTGACGTTCGTCCCGGCTTTCGTCTCCGCGGCCTGCAAGGACTGGGATCTGAGCGCGGCCGCCGAGGCGGAGCGGCGCGGCCTGGACTACCGGAGCATGGCCGGCCGGACCGGCCTGGCCGACTGGGCCGCCGCCAACCCAGCGCCCATCGCCACGATCGGCGACGTCGCTGACCACATCGACCACGTGCGTGCCGTGGCAGGCGTGGACCAGGTCGGAATCGGCGGCGATTTCGACGGCACCGACGAGCTGCCGGCCGGCCTGCAGGACGTGTCCTGCTACCCGGCGCTCTTCGCCGAGCTGCTCGACCGCGGCTGGAGCGAGGCCGACTGCGGCAAGCTCGCCTGCGGCAACATCCTGCGGGTGCTCCGCGCCGCCGAAGCCGCCGCTGGGACCAGCACCGCCGGGACCGCGCCAGCGACGACCGGCGCCGTCAGCTGAACGGCGACGGCGGCCTGGGCTGCAGCTCACCGTCCACGTAGACGGCGACCCGCTCGTTGTAGAAGCAGGCCAGCCCGGCGATCTTCTGGCTCTCCGGCAGCGGTGCCCGGTAGATCCACACCACGTCGGGGTGCAGCCGCGAGTCTGTCTGCACCGACCAGTAGCTGGCCATGCCCTTGTACGGGCAGTGCGTGCTGGTTTCGGAGGGCCGGAGCAGATCCAGCCGCACGTCGGGGAGCGGCAGGTAGTAGCGGACCGGCAGCCCGGTTTCGAAAAGCAGCCGGGGCTGGCCCGACTCGGCGACGGTGATCCCGTCTATCTCGATCCTGATCCGTCGCGAGCTGGCCAGGATGTCGACTCGCTTGTAGGGGTCCCGCGGGTGCGTGTAGACCGGCTCGTCCTCCTCCAGCCACTCGCTCATCGCGGGCCAGTCCAGCCGGATCGCCTCTCGCAGCTCGTCGATTGGCGAGTCGCGGTACCTGCGGGCGGCTCGCTCGGCCGTCACGTCGCCGGCCCTGACATGCAGCAGCTCGCCCTCGCCGAGATGCCGGTGGTGCTCCGACTCGCCTGCGGCGACCAGCTCAGCCCGCACATCGGCCGCCGGGATGTAGTACGTGGGGAAGTAAGGGATCTCCCAGACCAGCAGCGGGGCCAGCGTGTCGGCGACCAGCTGGCCCTCGAGATAGGCGCGTACCCGCTTGCGTCCGCGCTCCACCCGGATATCTCCGGCTGCCTGCTGCGTCATCTGTTCCTCCTGGGCCGCATCCGAACCTCATCGAGCTGAACTTACCGTCGCTGTTCGGCAGCAAGCCGCTTGGCCTGTAGCGTCAGGGTATGCGGCTCGGTGTGCTTGACGTTGGGTCGAACACGGTGCACCTGTTGGTGATGGACGCGCACCAGGGGGCGCGCCCGCTGGCCGCGTTCTCGCACAAGGAGGAGCTGCATCTCGTTGATCATCTCGACGCGAAGAACCGGCTGAGCGTCGATTGCGCCGGCCGGCTGCTTGAATTCGTCCGCGAGTCGCTGCGGATCGCCGAGGACAAGGGCGTCCAGGAACTGATCGCGTTTGCTACCTCCGCGGTGCGCGACGCGGCCAACGGCGACGAGCTGCTGGCCTGGATCGAGGCCGAGACCAAGGTCAGCATCGGCGTGCTGTCGGGAGCTGAGGAGTCCAGGCTGACCTTCCTGGCCGCCCGTCGCTGGTTCGGCTGGTCCTCGGGCCGGCTGCTGCTGCTCGACATCGGCGGCGGCTCGCTGGAAATCGCGTCAGGGCAGAACGAGGATCCGCTGGTGGCGGTCTCACTGCCGCTCGGCGCTAATCGCCTGACCAGGGACTGGCTGACCGGAGATCCGCCGAAGCAGGACGAGATCCGACGGCTGCGCAAGCACGTCCGGGCGGAGATCGCGGCCACGGCGAGCGCGGTCAGGTCCAGCGGCATCCCTGACCAGGCGGTGGCCACCTCGAAGACATTTCGCCAGCTCGCCAGAATCGCCGGCGCCGCGCCTTCCAGCGAGGGCCCCTACGTCAAGCGCATACTGCGGCACACCGATGTCCAGCATCTGGCCGAACGGCTCGCCCGGACCACCGTCGCAGCCAGGGCACAGCTGCCCGGGGTATCCCGGCTGCGCGCCCCTCAGCTGGCGGCCGGTGCCATCGTCGCGGACGCCGCGATGGACCTCTTCCAGCTACCGGAACTAGAGATCTGCCCGTGGGCACTGCGCGAGGGCGTGATCCTGCGCCGGATGGACAGCCTGGTCGCCTAGCTGTCCATCCTGCGCCCCGAGCTAGTGCCTGGCGCCGTCCGCTGGGTGCCGGGCATCCTCTGCCTGACCAGCGCCTTCGGCTGAGGCAGCACCCGAATCAGCTGCCTGCGCCGGGTAGCTGGCGCCATCCCTGCGACCGCTGCCGAGCGGGTCGGACCGGTCCCGCGAGGTCGGCTGGCCAGCGGAGCCTGACCTGGCCGCAGTCGCC
>OCZU010000999.1_pt1 | contig 19063 bp, 14 predicted proteins | sample 1539001 | NCBI WGS metagenome assembly OCZU01 (sample SAMEA3539306, study PRJEB22396) | soil metagenome | biome: tundra; feature: field; material: soil | place: USA | collected 2010-05 | depth 0.15 m | reverse complement strand
CCCTCCACGAAATGGGCATCGCCAGAAAGAGCGTATCCAAGCGAGCGTCGTCGAACCCTTCGCCTATGTAGCTGCCGGTCGCCAGAATGACTCTCGGCTCGCACTCGGGCACAGCCGCAATTGCCTCTGCTGTCGATCGTCGTTGTTTCTTGCCCATGCCACCCTTCAGCGTAAACACGTTGTTCACCTTGCCAGCCAGCTCCGTTTCGAAGTATTTCAAGTGCTCAGTTCTGCCGGTAAGCAGCAACGGTGAGCGCCCATCTGTAGTCGCCTGGATGAGATCGGCAAGGATCAATTCATTGCGGACGCGATCATCTACGATTGCAGCGTACACTTCCTGGATCGTCATATCGGTTTGCTCAGGCGGCAAGGAGAAGTCCGTCAACCGTGGAACTACTTCATGCTCGAACGGCGTAGCTGCCGTCATTGAGCGGGCGCTGAGCTTGAATCGAATCGGGCCGCACTGCATATAGATGACGGGATGATGTCCATCTTTTCGCTCGGGAGTTGCTGTCAGTCCGACGATGTACTTCGCTTTCACCTGCTTCATCACCTGCTCAAAGGTAAACGCCGATAGATGGTGGCACTCGTCAACAATCACTTGACCATAGTCTGCCACGAAGTCTTTCACGCCTTCCTTGTCGTGGCTACTTTGAAGAATGGCAATATCCACACAACCGCTGCGTTTTGTCGTCCCTCCTCCGATTTGTCCGACTGACTTGGCGGGAAGGTTGAGGAACATTGCCAATCTCGCATGCCACTGGTCTAACAATTGTTGACGATGTACCAAGACCAAAGTGTTCACCTTTCGTGCCGCGATCAGCCATGCTGCCACAGCCGTCTTGCCAAAAGCCGTGGGAGCACAGAGGATTCCTTCATCGTGCTGCACGAACGCATCAACGGCATCCTGCTGTAACGGGCGTAGTCGGCCGGAGAATTCTACCTCGATCGGACGACCGACAAACCGTTCGTCACTGACTTCTGGCTTGATGCGGTGCGATTTCAACAGCTCGATGACCTCCAAAAGACAACCGCGTGGTAGGGCAACGTGGTTAGCGAGTTCCTCGCCACAGGCGATAACTCGTGGCTTGTTGAAAGTAGGAAGCCTCATTGCTTGCGCCTTGTAAAATTCGGGGTTCTGGAATGCCCCGAGGCGAAGCAACCGGTTGAGCATCGCGGAAGGAAGATCCTTCTTTTCGATATACAAAAGGTTGGCGCGAACAATTCGGACCTGCACCGGAAGGGGGCCTGGTATTGGACGCTCTGCTCGCTTTCGGGATGGTGGCAATGTCCAAGGGTCTTGTCCCTCATCTTCTGCAGAGCCGATTCTCACTCCAACAAGGTCTCCACTTCGTTGGGCTTCCAGAACGACGGCCTCAGCAGCAGAAACGGGCATCCGTTTCACGTTCGCCAGAAACGCCCATTGGTCACCATATGGACGAAACTCCGCATCTACGAAGACGCTGTTTCCATCTGCGCGCGGAAGCTTCTGCAGCGGCAGAGCGATCAGGTTGCCAAGTCCGCCCTTTGGCATGGTGTCTTGGTTGGGAAAGAAGCGGTCGTATGAATCCAATCCAAGTTGGTGACGGGACTCCATGGCCCGAGTCAGGATTACACAGCCCAGTTTTCGCGCGGTGGTTGCGGAGATTGATCGATCGAAGAAGATCCACACGTGGCCACCGTTGCCTGACCGTGAACGCTCTAGTGCCGCTGGCACGCTCAGTTCGCGACATACGGCCAAAAACGCAGTGGCGTCCTTTTGCCATGTTTTCTTATCGAAATCGACCGCGAGGAACCAGCAGGTCTCGTCCTGCAGAAGCGGATAAATACCTATGGTGTGATCTCCGACGAGGTGTCCACGCACTACCTCGTCGGTTAGCGGTCGGAATTTTCGAGTCAGGCGATCAACCTTCTTGCGGTCCTGGTCTTTGGCGCGAAGATAGGCCTTCCAGTCACGATCCGCCTTGGGCATGTATCCAGACCGCCCGTCGGCGTTCTCCCAGCGAACGGCATAAACGTCGTCGCGCCCGTGGAAGAGGCTCCGGAACAAAGCAATGCGTTGTTCAGCTTTCAAGACAGGGGTATGCGCACTTGGTAGGGCGCTCGTTGTGGCGGGAACACCGTTCGGGGACTGCACCACCGGAAGCTGTATGCAGTGCTCTTCCAAAAGAAGCCGCAGACGAACATTTTCTTCCCGTAGGCGCTGCACCTCAGCAAGAGCAGATTGCAGGTCCAAAAGTTTGGGATCAGATTCGTTCACGTAAAGCCATCATCACCTTCTACTGCCAGAACTCGATCAAAGAATAATCTCACACCTTGCTGACGTCCCTGTGTGTCTGTGGACGAAGCGAGAAAGCAGTCCACACACCACACCTTTTCTGGGGATTCTCAGTTCTGCTTCGCAGTGTGTGTGTCTAACGCCGGGGTGCATATCGGTGAGTTCGCGGGTTTTCTGCAGGGGTTTAGGGTACGCGAAGGTAGCATCGATCTTGCCACTGAGACTGGATCAAGTGTTTCGGTGCAGCGTTCTGGAAGTTTCGCCTGTAGTGGAGTGTGGTTGGCCCTTTTTCCGGTCTCATACGCAAGGCGATTCTCAAGCAAGCGAAGGCCGAGACTCCGTCGGATACCGTTCTTACTGCGTCACACCGGCGTCACAACGGGATCCGGTGTTCTGTAAGTGATTGAAAATAAAGACTTGTGGCAGCCGGACCTGTAAGCCGAATTCTGTCCGCCGGATTGCTCCGGCGGGACGGTCATTCCTCTGGGCCACGCATTGCTGCGGGGCTCTAGCGACCTACCCGAAGGTTGGACGCACCGAGCCGGCACGTGCCGAAGCTTGATTCGTAAGAATCAAGTTCCAGCTCCCTTCCTATTTGGTCTTGCTCCGTGTGTGGTTTGCCCTGCCCGCTGCATTACTGCCGCGGCGGTGCGCTCTTACCGCACCTTTTCACCCTTACCCTCATCCGTGAAGACGCGGGCGGTATGTTTTCTGTGGCACTTTCCGTCGGACGGGCTTGAACCCGGCCTCCCGGACGTTATCCGGCACACTGCTCTGCGGAGTTCGGACTTTCCTCTCCCCACGTCCGAAGACGCAGGAAGCGACCGTCCGGTCCAGCTGCCAACAGAATCATTATATGCGATGACTTAGGGCGATGGTGGTCTGTGCCCGGAAGCCTCTTCGTGGACGTTCCTGCTGAGAAAGAAGCTACGAGAGCGGCGAGGGCCGGGGCAGGTCGGAATTCGACATATCGAACAACACCTTCCACGTGCCGTTCGCCTGTTTTTTCCATACCATGAGATACTTCCCTTTGTCAGCGATCGCGTTTCCTGATGAGTCCCTAAAGTTCAGTTTGTATGTGCCGCTGGTATAGGCAAGTTCGCCGGAACGGGCAACGTCGGCTTTGTTCGGACGCCATGTGATCTTGTAATCCTGTGTCGCGAACGACCGCGCAATGAATTTCGCAACGGCATCCTTCCCAGTCAAAATCGGATTGTTGGGCACCAACATGGAGCCGCGCTCGCCGAAGAACGCCGCCGCTTTCTCGACGTCTTTCGCCTGATAGGCTTTCAGCCATGCGGCGTCAGCAGCCCGAACGGCATCCACTGCCTTGCGGCTCGTCTGTCCCTGCGCGGTTCGCCGTCGTGATCTCATAGTGCTTCCTCGCTAGCGACGGAATTTTCCTTTACCGAGGCAGGAGTCTATCATTTCTGCTTGCTGTCGAGTCGGCTGGTAGACTTGTACCACTCGGTTCTATGGGACCGGCGGGTTCACCCGACGCGGAGGCATCCCTAAGACCTGCCCTGAGACTTAAGACTGTATACCGAACACGTGATTTATGAACATCGCCGAAGCCATTCGAATCGCTTTGCAGTCGTTGTGGATGAACAAGCTGCGCTCGGTGCTGACCCTGCTCGGCGTGGTGATCGGAGTGGCGGCCGTGATTGCAGTGGTCACCTTCGTCTCTGGCATTAACGATTACGTGGCGCAGAAGGTCTTCAACCTGGGCGCGGATATTTTCCTCGTCTTCAAGGTCTCTCCGGCTGTCACCAACGTGGACCGCTTCCTGGAAGGCGAGAAGCGCAAGAACCTGACCATGGAGGACTATCAGGCGGTAGCAGAAGCCTGCCGGCATTGTGAACTGGTTGCAGCCTCCACCCGCAATGAAGGCGGCAGCGTGAAGTACGGCGGGCAATCGATCAGCGATACGCTCGTTCGGGGAATCACCCCCGGAATGGCTCCGATTCTGGATACCGACCTGAGCGCGGGCCGCATGCTCAACCAGACGGACGTGGACAATCGGTCTCCCGTCGCCGTGGTGGGAACCGATATCGTGGAGCATCTTATGCCGGGCACGGATCCGCTGGGCAAGGAAATCCGTGTCGACGGCTGGACCTATCAAGTCATCGGCGTGGGGACGAAGAAAGGCACGACTCTGGGGCAGAGTGCTGACAATTACGTGATGATTCCCATCACGGCATGCCTGAAGCAGTATGGGTCACACATTGATAGCCTCCGGATAGCAGCCAAGGCTGCGAGTGCCGGTGTGCCACTCAACGAGGCAGTCGATGAAGCCCGCGCCGCTCTGCGCGCCCGGAGACATGACCAGCCGGGCGGCGACGACAGTTTTGATATCGAAACCAATGCCAGCCTGCTCGGCATCTGGACCAGCTTCAGCCAGACGTTCTTCATCGCCACCATCGGCATTGCCGCCATCTCTCTGGTAGTCGGCGGCATTGTCATTATGAACATTATGCTGGTCTCGGTGACCGAACGCACCCGCGAGATCGGCATTCGGAAGGCTCTCGGCGCACGGCGCGAGGACGTTCTGCTGCAGTTTCTCATTGAGTCCGTTACGCTGGCGCTCACGGGAGGCGCCCTGGGTGTGCTGTTTGGAGTGGCTATCGCCCTGTCCGTTACTTTGCTGATCGGGATGCCTTCGTCGATCAAGCTCTGGGCTGTGGCGGCCGGGCTGATTGTTTCGGCAAGTGTGGGAGTCTTCTTCGGAGTCTATCCCGCGCGCAAAGCAGCAAAGCTCGACCCGATTGTGGCGTTACGGTTCGAAACGTAGGAGCGAATTTGTAATTTTGTAATCGGGTGATTGTGCGATTTTAAACCTGATTCTGTTTGAAGGCTGCAAGGGTTTAAATCACAAAATCACAAAATCGCCAGAGCACTCAATTCTTCATGATTCGCAAAGACGAATTCGGCGAGATCGTCCAGATGGCCACCGACACCATCCGTGGCAACAAGATGCGCTCGTCGCTGACCGTGCTGGGAATCGTGATTGGCGTCGCGATGGTGATTGGCGTCTCCTCGATCGGGCGTGGACTGGATGACAATGTCCGCGATGTAGTCGCCAGCATCGGTTCTAATGTCATCTTTGCCTATCACTTGGAACCCTTTACCTTCGGGCGCCCCACCGAAGAAATGCGCACACGCAAGAAGTTGACCTTCGAAGACGCGGAAGCGATCAAGCAACTGCCCCATGTGAAGGCGGCATGCGCCGGAATCCGTTTCTTCCGCCCGGAACTCGGAGTGGGTACCTTCGCGGTGAAATATCAGGATCGCAAGGTCAAGAACACGATCCTTGAAGGGGATACCGCTTCCGTAAAAGATGTTGTAGATCTGCAAATGTCCAGCGGCAGATGGTTCACTGAAGCCGACGACGAACGCCATGCCACGGTGATCATTCTGGGCCATGATACGGCGGAAGAACTGTTCCCGGTGGAGAGCCCCTTGGGAAAGGAAATCAACATCGAGGGCCGATTATTCGAGGTAATCGGCGTCTTAGCAAAGCTCAAGTCGGTGTTTGGAGGGGGAAAAGACCCCAACGATAACCGGATTTTTTTTCCGCTGAGTACTTTCAAAACGCTTCACCCGGAATTAAAGGACCACTGGATCAGTGCCAAGGCTACATCCCACGACGACATGCCGAAGGCCATCGACGAAATCCGCGAGCTGCTTCGCCGGCGGCGAAGAGTTCCGCCGAACAAGGCGGATGATTTCGCGGTCTTCACTTCGGACTCAATCTCCGACGTCTGGAATCAGCTCACCGGCATGTTGTTTGTTGGGATGTTTGCGATCTCGAGCGTAGGCTTGATTGTGGGCGGCGTGGGAGTGATGAATATCATGCTGGTCAGCGTCACTGAGAGAACGCGCGAAATCGGTGTCCGCAAGGCGATCGGCGCACGCAAACGCGACATTCTCTTGCAATTCACTTTGGAGGCGATCATTCTCACCGCCATTGGCGGCGTAATCGGAATTCTGCTGGGAGGAGCCATCGTCGGAGTGATCCCGGCGTTCTGGCCCTCGCTTCCCGCCCACATGTCGATGTTCTGGACGGTCTTCGGCTTCACTTCTGCCGCGGGAGTTGGCCTTGTCTTCGGCATTTATCCCGCGTGGAAGGCGGCGAACCTGGATCCGATTGAGGCGCTGCGTTACGAATAATCTCGCCTGCGCTCCCGCATGATGCACTCCATCCTCAGAATAGTTCAGATCGTCGCAGTCCTCGGCATCGCTTCCAGCTCGGCTTACTACTTACTTTGTCTCTGGAGCGCAGCCGCATTTCTTCGCGAGCGAGAGGCGAGCGAGGGGGCCCGTCCCACAAAAGTTTTGCCGCGGATCTCGATTCTTAAGCCGCTCAAAGGAACCGACCCTGAAATCTATGAGAGCTTTCGCAGCCACTGCCTGCAGGACTACCCGGGATACGAACTCATCTTTAGTGTCAGCGACCCCAACGATCCTGCCATCGAAAGCGTGAAGGAATTGCAGCGGGAATTCCCCACCCGAAGAATTCAGTTGGTGGTGAGTCAGAAGATTCTGGGCGCAAATGTGAAGGTCAGTAACCTGGCGCAGATGCTGGCGGAAGCACGCTATGACCATCTGATTGTCAACGACAGCGACATTCGAGTGGAGCCCGACTACCTGCGCCGCGTGACTGCGCCGCTGGCCGATTCGCGAGTGGGAATGGTGACTTGCCTGTACCGCGGAGTCGCTGGCGCGACGCTAGGCTCACGCCTGGAGGCGCTGGGCATCAGCACGGATTTTTGCGCTGGTGTCTTAGCCGCGCGTCAACTCGAAGGCGGCATTCGTTTCGGGCTAGGCTCCACGCTGGCATTCCGCCGCGCCGACTTGGAGGAGATCGGCGGGTTCATCTCATTCGTGGATTATCTTGCCGACGACTACGAACTGGGAAAGCGCATCGCTGGCCTCGGGCTGACCGTGGTGCTCTCGGATGTTGTGGTTGAGACCTATCTTCCGTCTTATCGTCTACGCGATTTCTTCGCTCATCAGCTGCGCTGGGCACGCGGAGTCCGGGACGCGCGTACGGGCGGTTACCTGGGCTTGGTTTTTACCTTTGGGATCCTGTGGGGATTGCTGGCACTGGTGGCGAGCCGGGGAGCGTTCTGGGCCTGCACCGCGCTGGCGATTACTCTGCTGCTTCGCCTTGCAGTTGCCGTGGTTGTGGGCCGTAGTGTCGTGAAGGATCGCCATATCCTGAAGGATGCCTGGTTGATCCCGCTACGGGATCTACTTGCTGTCGTTGTCTGGATCCTGAGCCTCGGCGGTCAGACAGTGACCTGGCGCGGAGACCGTTTCCGGTTGAAACATGGCAAGCTTACGCGGATCCCGTCGTAGCGTTGTAAGGACGCTCAAGGGCGTCAGCCACTATGGGAACAGCACTCCCGTTGTAGTCCAGAGCCGCCCGGACTTTGCCTGCCAGTTGCTTCAACGTGAACGCTTCTGCAGGATGTTGCGGTAGACGCCGCCGGAACGAATGGTTTCCCACAACTCGCGGTAAAGAACCGGTGCCTGCTGTCCAGATTTCAGTATGGACGGAGTCTTGCCCGCGACCTTCTGCTGGGAATAGCTGGTCAGCGCTCCGAAAGCAGGATTCACATATTCAATGACGCCTTCGCGAGTCGTCACCAGAATCGTATCGGCCGACTGCTCCACCGCACAGGAGAACTTGCGCAAGGATTTGTTCCGCGAATTGCCGCTGCTGCTGAGAGAATGCAAACTCAGCGCGCAGCGGATCGTCCGCACCAGATTGGCGCCGTTAAGCTGGGATCTCTCCATGCGGTCCCATGCCCCCGCCTGGATGATTTCAGCAACCGCTTTCGCATCGGCGTGCCCGGTCAGCAGGATGAAGGGCATGGCACCCCGCGTGTGCAGAAACTCGGAGACAAGCTTGGTGGCCGCCAGGTCCCCGGTCTCATGTTCAAACAAGACCAGCCCATAGTCGGCACGCTCCAACATCGTTTTAGCCTCTTCCAGCGAACTCGCATGATCGAGTTCCGCCGGTAAAGCACTTCGGCTCCGGTCGAGGATTTCCCGGATCAGGAAGAAGTCCTCCTCCTGGCTTCCCACCAGAAGGACGCGCAAAACAGACGGCCCGAATTGTGTCGCGGTTGACAGGGGAATCCTTGGCCTACTCTTTTCACATCGAAAGGTTTCAATCCCCGCGTCGCCCTGGGACGAGGGAGGCAACCATTGAAGTCGGGAAGAAATCCAAGATTGGGGGCGGGTTCAGTTTGGAACTGGGCTCGATGACTCTTGGCCGGAACGCCGGCAAACGCCCTCCAATACTGAGTTTGTGCGTCGGTTCCGCTTTTCATGGACTGTAGGATAATAGTGAAGTTGCTTCCCCACTCTTCGGTCCCTTTAGCGGGAATTTCCATGGTTCGACAGCGAACAGTCGTTGCTCTTGCCGCGTTTTGCTTTCTGCCCGCCCTGGCATGGTCGCAAACCGCCTCGGGGAGCCAGGACTTTTCCTACACGATCTCAACCTCACAGCCATGGACAGATACGCGGCTGGATTTGCAGAGTGGGGATTCATTGCAGATCTCAGCCGTCAGCGACTCGTCTTCCGGATGCGATCCGCGGGGCGTCAGCGGTGCGGCCCAGACCGTGGGTCTGCCCCTTGCTTCGGCGCCCGCGGGAGCATTGATCGCCCGGCTTCATGCCCACGGCGCATCTCCCATCCTGGCCGCCAGTGGCACCAAACTAATCATCGCCGAGCCTTCGCATCTGTTCCTGGGCGTGAACGCCAGCGGCGAACCACCCTGTGCGGGGACACTCTTGGTCACAGTCCACAGGGTCGCGGCCGGCTCACCGAGCACATCTGAGTCTGCATCCCAGTCCCGTAGCCAGCAGTTGAAATCGCAATTGAGTGCGGCCGCTCAGATCTTCATGCAAGGTCAGTTTGGCGAAGACAAGTCTTCGGCCAACGCGAATGGCGCCAGCAACGCCGTTTCTGGGGGATCGGGCGAAAGTGGGCCCCGCGAGGCTGGGCCAAGCACGACAACGACACCTGCGCCCGTCCTCAAGCTCTCCAACGCCCCCCTCGATTCCGAGCTTCGCAAGGACATCGACGGGCTGCCTCGCCGTGTCAACGACCAGTTCCAGAACCTCGGCGACATGTTGAACTTCGTGATCGTCGGATCGGAACAAAGCGTGCAGGCTGCTCTCGCGGCCGCTACCTGGCGCGAAGCGGACACCACGAAGAAGAAAGCCGTGCTCAGTGCCGTGCTGGAAACCTACGAGAACAAAGACTATCTCCAGATGCCGATGAGCACTCTCTATCTGTTCGGCCGGCCGCAGGATTTCGGTTACGAGATGGCCGAACCCATCGCCATGGTGGCTAGCCGTCACCATTTCCGAATCTGGAAAGCACCCTTCACCTGGAACAGTCAGGCGGTCTGGGCGGGCGCAGGCACCCACGATATCGGCTTCGCCAAGGATAAGCGCAATGGCAGCGTTACCCATAAGATCGATCCCCTGGTCGACGGTGAGCGCGACAACATCGGCAGCAGCTTGCAGAAAGCCAACAAAGTGAAGAGCCTGACCTACTATCTTCCCCCGGACCCGGTGCTGGGGGCAGAGAATGCCACCGGCGATGGGTATCAATCCGATGGCCGCTTACTGGTCATCGTTCTTCAGTGACGCCTCGATTCCCCAGTGGCGCGGACCGGCATTGCTCGCAGATTCCCATCAGAAACGTGCTGTCTGTCCCTCTCAATTGTGAGCCTGTCCCAAGGTTCTCTTTTAGTAGTTAACCAACTCCAGATTCTGGCGTCTAATAAGCCAAGTCCGGAGTATAAGATCGCCGCGTCCGGGCTGAAAATCAGGGAACCTGTGCCCGGTTTCCTGCGTATCAATTAGAGAGCCGGAGTGTCCCTGAGCAGCTAGCGTGATTGGAGGATTTATGCAGATCCAGGAGAGCGCAAGCGCGATGAAGCCCCTCACCAGTAATGGGAATGGTCACGTGCAGGAGGTGGTGCGGCAGGCCCACGACGAGCTGCGTCAACTTCTGCAACGGCGCGCCGAAGTGATGCGCCGGATCGGCACTATCAAACAGACCATCGCCGGCCTCGCCAACCTCTTTGGAGACGAAGTTCTGAGCGACGAATTGCTCGAAATGGTGGATCGCAAGAGCAGCGGACGGCAGCCGGGTTTCACGAAGGCATGCCGTATGGTTTTGATCGACGCCAACCGTGCCCTCAGCGCTCGTGACGTTTGCGATCGAATTCAGGAAAAAGCCCCGCCCATGCTGGCGCGCCACAAGGACCCCATGGCCTCGGTGACCACCGTGCTCAATCGCCTGGTAGCCTACGGAGAGGCCAGAGCCGTGGCTCTCGACAACGGCCGCCGCGCCTGGCGGTGGGTGGCCGACTCAGAATCCGAGTTGACGCCGGGGCTGGCAGCGCCCACTCCGCAGTGAGTAGATCTATCCCGGTGGCAGCAGCATACCCTTCTCCAGATGCCGGGTGACGAGCGCGTACGAAGCTGCGTGCGGATCGTGCGTTACCATTACGATTGTCTTGTGAAAGTCCTCGTTCAGCCGCTTCAATATCTCCAAAACCTCTGTAGCCGAGTGACTGTCCAGGTCACCCGTGGGCTCATCCGCCAATAAAAGCGTAGGGTCGCTCACAATCGCCCGGGCGATCGCCACGCGTTGTTCCTGGCCGCCGGAAAGCTGCTTGGGCAGATGGTTCACCCGTTCCTCCAAGCCCACGAGTTTCAAGGCGGTCATCACGTGGTCCCGCCTCTGCTGCGGGTTGAGCTTGGTCAGCAACAGCGGCAACTCCACGTTTTCAAACGCGGTCAGCACCGGAATCAGGTTGAACGTCTGAAAGACGTATCCGATGTGCTCATTGCGCCAGTGGGCCGCCTGTGAGTCGCTGAACCGGAAAATGTTCTGGTTCTGCACCAGCAACTCGCCGGAGGTCGGCCGGTCGATGGCTGCAATCATGTTGAGCAGCGTTGTCTTTCCAGAGCCCGAAGGCCCCATCAGCGCCATGAATTCGCCCCTCCCGATGTCGATCGAGACGTCGTCAAGAGCCTTTACTTCAAAGGCCGCGCGCTTGAAAACTTTGCTGACGTTGCGAGCCTGAACGACTTTGGTTCCAGTAGCGATCTTGTTTTCAGCGACTGTGCTCATGATTATGACTGCCCCTTGGTTTTGATTGTGTCCCCGTCTTTCAGATCTTGCGGCCCTTTGCTGATCACGCTTTCACCCCCAACCAGTCCGTCGACCAGAAAGCCATCTGTGCGCTCGCTCAACACATGAATCTCGCGCATGCGCGCCTTGCCGTCGAAGGCCAGGAACACGACTTTCTTCCCATCATGGTCCCGCACCGCACCGGCTGGCACAAACGCTCCCGCTGGTTGTGTGCTGGTGGCTTTATGCTCGTCGGCCAGAAATTTCACTGTGGCGTTCATTTCCGGCCGCAGATACTCGTCTGGATTCAGCACCTGCACTTTCACTTGCACGGTGGCCTTCTGCCGATTGGCCTCGGGAGAAATCTGCGCGATTTCGCCCTTATACTTCTTGTCGGGATAGGCGTCCGTGGTAACGATTCCCTTCTGTTTGGGACCGAGCCGGGCAAAGTCGGCCTGGGCGATATCCAGCTCAACCTGAATATCGTTGAGATCCGCCAGCGACACCACCGATCCCTGCGGGCCGCCAGCCGCCGCGCTGGCAAACTGGGCCGTAATCAGCTCACCTTTCTCGGCGGTGCGATCCAGAATCGTCCCCGTGACGGGCGCGCGAATCACGGTGGCATCGAGCTGCGACTTGGCGTAATCAAACTGCCCCTGCGCTTGCGCCAGCGATCCGCGCGCACGTGCAATCTCTTCCTGCCGCGGGCCAATCTTCATCAGTTGAAAAGCTTTTTCCAGCGAGTTGACGCGCTGCTGGTCCGAATCGAACTTTGCGGTGGCATCATCCAGCGACTGGCGCGAAACCACGCCCCCGACCGCGAGTTCTTTGGTGCGATCCAGAGTCAGCTTGTCGTTGACCAGCGTGGCGCGCGCTTCATCAAGATTGTGTTGCGCTTGTTGAATCTCTTCCGGCCGGGACCCGTGCTCCAGTTCGTCGAGGTAAGCCCGAGCATTGTCCAACGCGCCCTTCGCTTGCTCGTAGGAGGCGCGGAACTCCTGATCTTCCAGGCGCACCAGAACCTGTCCCTCTTTCACCTTGTCGCCTTTTTCCACGCCAATCCAGGCCAGGCGTCCGGTGACTTTGGAATTCACGTTGATCGTGTGATGAGCGACAATGTAGCCGGTGGCCGAAAGCACCGTGCCGCCCACATCGCTACTCTCCGCCGAAGCCCGGGTCACCTCCACCTCCGGCACGTCGCGCGAAAGCATGCGATAGGCCAGAGCCGACAAGCTCAGCACGGCCACGATCACGATCCCAATAACAATGTAGCGTCGTGCCCAGGCGGGCGGCTCTCCACTGCCCGCGCCGCGCTCCGTGCGGTCGATGCGCAAGCTCTGCAAGTCTTCGTGTTTTGCATCAATCGGCATAAGAAAGAATACGAACGGTGTGCTGGTCTGGTTTCCTAAGAATCACAACTCACCCTCGTAATGCGGTAAGAATATTCTGCCGCGCCGCATGCCAGGCCGGAGCAAATCCTCCAACCAAGCCCATGATCAGCGCGAACACAATCGCATAGGCCGCAACCTGCGCCGTAATTTGCAGGCTGAATACCACCTCGCTGAACGTCACCGCATTTGACGTTCCAGTCTGCATTCCGTTGAAGGGAAGCATCAACAGGATTCCAGCCAGTGCGCCCAGCAAAGCCAGCATCAGAGATTCCAAAACAAAAGACGTCAGAATCGCGGGACGAGAGAATCCCAGCACGCGTAGAGTCGCGATTTCACGCCCGCGATACGCCACCGCGGCATACATCGTATTCATCGCCGCAAAACTCGATCCAATCGCCATGATGATCGCCACCACGATGCCGATGTATTTGATGGGTGCTCCCGACCTGGTCTGCTTCTCGTAATACTCCGTCTCCAGAACTCCTTCGAGCTTCAATCGCTGGTCATCGCTGACGCGATTCTTAAGCGCATCGGCGGCAATGGCATCCGTAGCCCGCAAGTAAGCCGAGGAATAGCCACCCTGTCGATCGAAATCCGCGGCCATCTGATTCACGTCGCACCAAATCTCCGATTCGTAAGCCGAACCACCGGCGTCAAAGACTCCGACAACTTTCCACGACCCTTTGCCGAACTCCATCGTGTCGCCGATGTTGGCATGCGAGAAGCGTCCCCGAATCGACTTGCTAACCACCACTTCACGCTGCCCAGTCTGGAACCACCGGCCCTCGACCAACTTCGCACTTGGCCGAAGTTCAAGGCCGTCCGGCATCATGCCCCGCACCGTTACGTTCACATCCCCCGTGCCATCCTTGCGGGGGAGAACAATCACCACCACCCACTCGCCAGAAACCATGGGCTCGCCGTGGCTGTCTTTCGCAATGCCGGGAAGAACTTTGAGCGTGGGAAACAGCGCGGCATCAAAGCCGCCTGAAAGCTCCGCCTCCGACCCTTTGCGCAGCACCAGCACATTCTGCGGATTGCCACTGGAAACGAAAGCGCGCTTCAATCCCGCCAGCAGTGCCATCAGGAAAATAGCGGTCGTAACCGTCAGCGCGATGCCCAGCGCGGTCATGATGGTCAGCCCTTTGCGGAGCCTCAAATTGCGGACGTTATAGCTGATCGGTATCGCCATAATTTCTCTCTCAAATACACCCGGGGCTGGTCGGCCTGGGTCTGGTCAGCCTGGGTCTGGTCAGCTGGTCAGGTCAACCAATGTGGCGCAGCCCCTCCACGATTTTCGTACGCGATGCGTTGTATGCCGGCAGACAGCCGCTGACCAACCCAACAGTCGCCGCCACTAACAAGGACGCCAACATAGTTGGAATCGTGACCTTCATGCCCGCTGGAACTCCGATCGCGAGGGGAGAATGGGTCAGCCATCGTATCAGCGATGTCGCCCCCAGAACTCCCAGCATCCCGCCAGCCAGTGACAGGGCGATGGCCTCGCCCACAAACAGCGAAAGCACACGCTGGCGCGTAAACCCAAGCGTCTTATGCACCGCAACTTCGCGCGTTCGCGCTCGAATCGACATGGCCATCGTGTTGCCAGAGACCAGCAGGATTGTGAAAACCACCGCCCCGCAAATGACCAGAATAAACGCCTTCACATTGCCCAAAGACGACACGAACGACAACTGGAACGCTTGCTGGCTCTCGGTCTTGGTACGCTGGGGTGCGTTGTGGAACATGTCATCGATCGCCCTGGAGACGGGCGCCACGTCATTGGGCGATGCCACCTGTATGAGATACCACCCCGCCTGCCCTTTGAACCAGTCGACCGACTCTTCCAAATACTTGGCGTTGAAAATCAACGAGCGAACCGGCGGGTCGATCGTGTACATCGCGCGGATCGTGAGTTCGGGGTGCACCGGAAAATACGGACTATCCAGGTTGACCCGGTCACCGATCTTCCACCCGTATTTCTTAGCCAGCTCGATATCCACCAGCGCACCCGTGCGGTCGCGTTGCCAGGCCAGCAACTGGTCCGGTGGAACGATCTTGTCCGCCGCAACCTTTGGATATTCTTCCGGGTCGGTAACCACCTGAGCGAATGCGTTCGCCGAACGGTCGTTCTTATAATGGTTGCCGAAATAAGTCATCGGTACCACCGCCACGACGCCAGGGACGCTTCGAATCTTTTCCCGGTAGTACGCCGGCAGGAAAAACGACAACGAAACCCGATCCCGGGTAATGAGACGCTTCACGGAATCCGGCGGTCCCTGGTCAATGTAAAACGTTCGCCAGATCGACATCATCAGCGTAAGCAGCAGCAGCGAAAAGCTGATGCTCAGCAGCGTCAGCAGGCTGCGCCGCTTGTTGCGAAACGTATTGCGCACCACGAAACTGCCTAACGTCATAATTTCAACCGATGTGGCGCAGGCCGTCGACAATCGCTATGCGCGATGCTTGATAAGAAGGCACTACCGCACTCAGAAATCCAACCAACGCTGCCGCGAGCAAGGCAACTCCCAGCGTCTCCGCCGTGACCTTCGTTCTGCCGAGGAACAGCCCCATCTGTGGGGACTGTCTGGCCAGCCAGACCAACAACCATGCAGTTGACGCACCCAGCACTCCACCCGCCAGCGAAAGCGAAATCGCTTCGCCCACAAACAGGCCGAGAATTGTCCGCCGCTCGAATCCCAAAGTCTTCAGCACAGCTACCTCCCGCGTACGTTCGCGAATCGACATGGCCATGGTGTTGGCGGAAACCAGAAGAGTCGTGAACACAACTGCGAGGCAAATCGTAAGAATGAAGGCTTTCACATTTCCCAGCATGTTGATGAAGCTAAGTCCAAACGCCTTCTCGCTTTCCGTCTTGGTCGGCTCCGGCGAGTTGCGGAACATGTCATCCACCGCGCCCGCTATCTTGCTGACATCCTCGGGGGAACCCGCAAGAATGTCGAAGGTGCCCGCTCGACCCTTGAAAAAGTCCACTGCCTCCTCAACATACTTGGCGTTGAAGTAAACCATCTGCGGCGAGCTTGGCGCCCGGAAAATCCCGCGAATTGTAAGCTCAGGATTCACCGGATAAATGGTTCCCTGCAGAACGATCCGGTCTCCAATCTTCCAGCCATATTTGTTTGCGAGCCCATCATTCACGATGACTCCCGCACGGTCGCGCTGCCAGGCAGCCGCCTGATCCGGCGGAATCTCAATCTCCGAGTACACCTTAAGGAACTCATCGGGGTCGGTGGCGAAATTAGCGAAGAAATTCTCCGGTTTGTTGTCTCTGTACAGCCCGCCAAACCAGCTATTGGGTACGACTGCCACTACGCCGGGTATCGAGCGGATTTTTTCGCGATAGAAGCCAGGCAAGTTAAAGGTCAGCGACACGCGATGGCGCGTGACCAGTCGGCGCGCGGATTCCGCGCTGCCCTTATCGATGTAGAAGCCCTGCCACAGGGTCATCATGAAGGTCAAAAGAAGCAAGGAAACCCCTATGCTCGCGACTGTCAAAATGCTCCGCCGCTTGTTGCGGAAGGCGTTCTTGGTGACAAATCTACCCAAAGTCATGGTTGAACCCCAGGAGTAACCAGAAACTAGCAACAGGCAAGCGCGCCCCGGACTGGCCACAAGAATAACTGAACCAACTTGTCATCCACAACAGCGTCCGCCGGACTCCGTCGGGCGTGCGTGAGTTTCAACTCCAGAAACACAACCGCTGTCCTCATGCTCCCTCAACCGCCAGGAACTCGCCAGTGGAGATCGTCATCAGGGGTCCATGACAAATGTCACACCCAATCGTCGATAACACTAAATACAACTGTGTGCCCAACGACAAACTTACGGTCTCTCAATCGCCAGGGGATTGAACTCGACATCAAGAAACGTGACGAGCTGATCACAGGTCGCCGGGTGGGGCCATCTTTTGCGTTCTTTGCAGAAGAGCCTGCCCTGAGCGAATGGTGGGATTCCACAAGCCTCAACCCCTTGGGCTTTTGACCTGACACCGGGCACAAATAAAACTCAACAGCGATGTCATTCCGAACTGGGCTGAAAGCTCGGTGAGGAACCTGCTTCTCTTGCAGTGCCTCAATATTGGTTCTGTAATGGCTCTGTCATTCCGACCGGAGCGGAGCGAAAGCGAACGGAGGGGAGGAACCTGCAATTTATTTCTGCGCCGGGGGCACATACTCCTTGGGCACGGCTGATCCCTCCCCGAAGAAGAACTGGTCCAACTGCTTGACGATCACTTCCTGATCTTCGCGGCGGGCGGGGTTCAGGCGATATTCGTTGAGCAGCATCTTGCAGTGTTCCGTCCACATCCTCCAGGCTTCCTGGGATACGTTGTCGTAGACCTTGCGGCCCAGATCGTTATCGAAGGGCGGCTCGTCCAGTCCGGGCATTTCCCTTTTCAACTTCACGCAGAAAACCGTGTGCGGCATACATTTCCTTCAGTCAGGAATTTATTAACGCAAGAATTATTATACGGGACAGCGGTCGGGCTTCAGCAAAGGGCCGGAAGCCGTCGCCCGAAAGCCGAGAGCCGAGTTAGGGTTTCGCCGTTGCTTGACCGTAGTCCGCCAGGATCTTCGCTATCTGCTAAGCGCTCACTGGAGAGGCCTGTTTTGGATCGCCCGCAGTAGCACTCAACTTGCTCTTGATGCCAATGTAAACTCCGTTGTAAGGTTCGTCACCGAGGTTCTCCACAGTGTGCTTGAAGGGCTTGAACCATCGAGCCTCGCCCGGCTTGGCGAAGACTTCCGTGACCTTGCCGTTCTGGTCGGTGAACCTGAGGTGCCCGCCCGTCACACTGACGGATACTCCACCGGGATGCTCGTGCACCTGGGACTTCTCGTGGGGCCCGTAGTGGACATTGACAACTTGCACTCGTTCGCTCTCAAAGTCCAGCTTGTAATGCTTGGGTTCCACCTTGGTGGGATCTTGTGCAACGGCAAAATTCGCCGCCAGACACACAACTACTGCTGCGCAGAAAAGTCTGCACAACATAGCCGGGCCTCCTGAGCTGTAGATCAACCTCTCCTGCCGCGAACTGAGGCCACGCTACGCCGCGACACAAGACCTGTCAACGATTCGAAGGAACGCGTCCCAAAGTGGTTAATCGGGCGCGAGCAAGCTCTCAGCCGTCGGGCGTGGGCTTCAGCAAAAGCTTGCCCCATAGCCGAGAGCCGCGCGCCGCTTATTACTTTTTCTCCTCATCCTTTTCCTTGCTCTTGTTCTCAATGGAGATCAGTTCCACTTCAAAAATGAGAGTAGCACCGGGTCCAATGTCAGCACCCGCACCGCGATCCCCGTAAGCAAGATCAGATGGAACGAAGAGCTGCCACTTCGACCCGACCGGCATGAGCTGAAGCGCCTCGGTCCAGCCCTTGATCACTCCAGTCACCGGAAATGTCGCCGGCTGCCCGCGCTTATAAGAGCTGTCGAATTCGGTGCCGTTGATCAGCGTGCCGCGATAGTTGCAGACCACCGAGTCGCTCGCCGTTGGCTTCGGTCCCGTCCCTTCTTTCAGAATCTTATACTGCAGACCGCTGGGCAAAGTGACTACGCCTTCTTTTCCCTTGTTGGCAGCCAGGAAAGTGTCCCCTTCTTTCTTGTTGACTGCGCCAGCTTGTTGCGTTTTCTCCTGCTGCTGCTCGCGCACCTGTTTCTGCATTTCCGTGAGCACGGCCTGCGCTTCATCGTCGGTGAGCAACGTCTTTCCACCCGCCAGGGCATCTTTCATGCCTCGCGCCAGAATGGCCGGATCAAATGGAACCGACTGCTTCTTAAGACTGTCGCTCATCCTCTTCCCGGTATTCATCCCGAGGGCGTAGCTGAACTTTTCTTTTTGCGTTTTGAGAGTCAGTGGCGGACTCTTTGCCGCGGTGGCAGGATGCGTCTTCGCCGCGAGAGTTTGAGGTTTGGCCGAAGTAGCGGGCGCTGGAGAAGCTGGTTGAGTCGTTGCTGCCGGAGTCTGCTGCGTCAGGGCATTCCCGAGCAGCATCCCGACTGCCAATACGTTCATCGCCGTGCTGAAGTATTTATGCATGTAGCTATTGTCCCATCGACCTGAAATCTCCGCAAACCCAAGCCGACGGGCTCGCCGGTCGCAGCACGCAAGGCCGGAAATAAGTTGGAACTGTGCTCTGGAAATGGTTGGTGGGCCCGCCAGGATTCGAACCTGGGACCAATGGATTATGAGTCCAAGCAGGCCCACCTCCAAAC
>OCZU010000998.1_pt1 | contig 19070 bp, 9 predicted proteins | sample 1539001 | NCBI WGS metagenome assembly OCZU01 (sample SAMEA3539306, study PRJEB22396) | soil metagenome | biome: tundra; feature: field; material: soil | place: USA | collected 2010-05 | depth 0.15 m | reverse complement strand
CGCGAAGGACGCGAAGAAAAGCCGACTAGGGCGTGACCTTCACCATCACGATGGAATGGGGCGCGACGGTGACGGAGAAATTTCCTTTGCGGTCCCCTAGATCTTTCGCCTGCCAGAGGTCGCGAACCTTGGCGGTGAGGTGGGCGGGATAGCCCAGGTCTTCCCAGGACACGGCGATCTCGGCGTCCGCGGTGCCGCGGTTGAGCAGGGCTACGGCGCGGCTTCCATCCTGCAGGGGCTTCGACCACACTTCGAGGTCTCCGTTCTTGCGGACGCGGCGGCCCTGGTTGCCGGCGGGATCCTGATCGACGGCGATGACTTCTTTCTGGGTGAGAATTTCGTGAATCTCCGGCTTCATGTCGCGCAGATCGTTGCCGGCGATGAGGGGAGCGGCGAGGATCGCCCAGAGGCTGAAGTGGGCGCGGTACTCCGCCGGAGTCATGCCGCCGTTGCCGACTTCGAGCATGTCGGGGTCGTTCCAGTGGCCGGGTCCGGCGTAGGATTCAAGACCAGCCTGCTGATCGAGGATGTCGAGCACGCCATAACTGCAGCAATCGCCGGGGCTCCATTCTTCTTTGCCCTGCCATCGGTCTTGGATATCGCCGGTGGTGCGCCAAAGATTGCCAACATGCTTGGCCCAGAGCCACGGCTTACTCTTGCCCCACTCGCAGATGCTAAAGACAATCGCGCGCCCGGAGGCGTCGAGCGCGGCGCGCATGAGCTCGTAAGAAGAGGGCGCATCCTGCGTGGAGGTGTTGCACCAGTCATACTTCAGATAGTCGACGCCCCAGGCGGCGTACTGGCGGGCGTCCTGAAATTCATATCCGCGGCTGCCCGGGCGGCCGGCGCAAGTTTTCGTTCCGGCGTCGGAGTAGAGGCCGAACTTCAGTCCTTCGGCGTGCACATAGTCGGCGAGCGCCTTCATGCCGGAGGGAAAATGCGCGGGATCGGCGACGATGTTGCCGTTGCGGTCGCGATCCACCTGCCAGCAGTCATCGATGACGACGTATTGGTAGCCGGCATCCTTCATGCCGGAGGCGACCATGGCGTCAGCCATCTGGCGGATGAGATCCTCGCTGACGTTGCAGGCGAACTTGTTCCAACTGTTCCATCCCATGGGCGGCGTGCGGGCTAGCGTGGGGGCTGGCGCCTGCGACATCGTGAGGGAGCCGAGTGTAAAGATGGCCGCCAGGAGAATTGCCGGTCTGCGCTTCACGAGAATGCTCCTTGAATTTCGTCATCATACAGCGGGCGTCAAATGACCTTGTTGAATCGGCGGAGGAAAGTGTGAGACGATCCCGGAAACGTTGCCCGCCGCTACTTGCAGGAGGTGCCCATGCGCACGGACCGCTTGAAACTTGTAACGGGATCTTGCCTGGCGATTCTCTTAGTCGCCTGCGGGATCTTGGCGTTCGGCAGCGATCAGCAGAAAGCGGAAAAGCGGCTGCGCCGGATTTCGGCGATGGCGGTGGATAGCACGGCGCGCGGGATCGTGAATCAGACGATGGCCGATGCCGTACACGCGAAGAGAATCGAGTTGATGCGCCAGCGTCACGCCATGAATTTGAGTTATGGGTCGCTGTTTATTGCGCATCAGTTGACGGCGGCGGGCGCGACGATGCTCGATATCGCCGTGCAACTGCAAGGCGGGAAGGACATCGTTCAAATTGCCAACGAACGCAACGCGAACTGGAAGGCCATCGGGGACGCGGCCAAGCAGCTGAACGAAAAAATCGAAGATAATATCTACCGGCATTTTTTGCATCTGCAGGCGGAGCTGGAGCTGGCGGCAATGGACAAGTACGATGCACACGCCGACTTGGTGCGCGCCGATCTGGATGTGACTCCGGAAGAAGTGGCAAGCGCGCGAGCGGATTTCGATTGCTGGAAGAACCGCGGCTCGGCCCCCAGAGGCGGGAGGCTCGACGCTAAGACGGAAGGCGAGTTGGGTCCGTCGGCGGACATCTACAAGGGCAGCCAGCGGCCCCACCCGTTCTAGGCGGCTTGAGCTGACAGAAAGATTCCGGATCGGATTACTTTTGCGCTTGGTCTGGTTTTTCCGCTTCCGCCGCGCGGATACCGCTCTGATTTTGAATCGCACCATAGGCCTGGCTTCCGCTGCGGCTGCGCTGACTCTGCACTAACGCATTCAGGCGCTCGAAAGCGGCGCGCTCTTGTTCCGCGGCATCGGGTTGCCCGGCTTTGGCATAGGCGCGCGCCAGACTGAAGCGGACTTCGGGGCTGTTGGGCGCGAGTCCGCGAGCGGTCTCCAGTTCCATCACCGCATCGGCGATCTTGCCGAGTTCGAGCCAGGAACGTCCCAAGAGATAGTGAGCCTCGGCCGACTCGGGGGCAAGCTGAACCGCCCGCTGGGCGAACTGCGCGGCGTTTTCGGCCTGATGCAATTGCAGGGCGATGGTGCTCCGCCGCAGAAAAGGCAAAGCGCTGGTGGGAGTGATTTTCGTTTCTTCCGCCAATTGCTGATCGGCCTCGTCGTAGCGTGAGGCGGAGGCCAACGCGGTGCCGTAAACGTAGTGCAGATACGGCGTGTTTGGATTCATTTTCAGCAGTTGCTGAAATTTGGAGAAGGCCTCGTCGTACTTACTCCCGGAAAGTAATACGGCAGTCTCTCCCGCCAGGCGAACCAGGGGGTCGCTGGAAGGATCGAGTTCATCGGGAAGCAAGGGAATGCGGAGCAGCGCCATGCCTAGCGCGAACTTGACTTGTTCATCCGGGGGGCCTGAAGTGACTTCGGGAGTGAGCAATTCGGTTGCCCGGTCGAATTCTCCGTTGCGATTCAGCAATACGGCCAAATGATAGCGCGCGACTTGGACGGCGGCGGCGTTTCCGGCAAACCCAAGGTCGGACCCGCGTTCGAGGTGGATGAGGGAATTCTTGTAATCTTTGGTGGCAAACTCCGACAGTCCCAGCAGAGCCCAGACATTGCCGTTGCGTGGGTTGATGGCGGCTGCGTTTTTGAGAGCTGCAATCGCGTCAGGGTAGCGCGCGCCAGCATAGTACAAAGTGCCCAGGTTGCGCCAGCCTTCCTCCCACTGGGGACGGAGGGCCAGGGCGCGCTGGTAGTAGGCGAGCGCGGCGTCCATCTGGCCTGCGGCTTGCGCGACGGGCGCCTTCTGGGACAGCGCGTCGAAACTATCTTGAAAATCCGCAGCAGTTTCTTCCGATTGATGGCGAACATATAGCTGGCGTTGCGCGAGGTCGATCTCGACTCGGTTGGCCTGCAGTTTTTTCGCTGCCGCCAACTCTTTCGTGGCCTCTTGAACCTCTCCCAGGCTCTTCAGCGTTTGTGCGAGGACTTCATGTGCGGCGTGCGATGGCGGAGCGAGGAGAACCGCGTGCCGAGCCGGCGGTAAGGCCTGCTTTGCCTGGTGGAGTTGCAGGCGTAACGCCGCCATGCGCACGTACGGTAGAGCGCTGCGGGGCGAAACTTTTGATTCTTCGGCAAGTTCGCGAAGGGCCTGGGCGGACTTGCTGGCGCTGGCCAACGCGGCAGCGTAGGCATAGTGAAGATACGGAGTGGTGGGATAATCCCGCAACAATTGCTGGAGCGCATCGGCGGCCGCGGCCGAGTTGCCGGCATCGAGCAGTACCGCGGCTTCTCCGGCGGCGTGGATCAAGGCATCTTTTCCGGGATCGACCTCGGTGATGAGGAGAGGAATCCGAAGCAAGGCCATGCCCAGCGCAACCTTAATCTCATCGGGTGGACGGGTGTGTGACAGTCCTGAAGCGAGCACTTCTGCGGTTTTTTCGAACTCACCGCTCCAGTTGAAGAGCAGAGCGAGATGATACGTTGCTACGTTGGCCAGCTCTGCGTCATTGCCATATCCGTGCTGTTGCGCCTGCTGCAGATCAATGAGCGAATTTTTGTAGTCTTTGGTTTCAAATTCGGATAATCCCAGGAAAGCCAGAGCCGGGCCCATCTGCGGATTCAACGCCACCAGGCTCTGCAGGGCGGGAATAGCCTCGGCGTAATGGTCGGCGTCGTAGTTCAGCGTGCCCAGGTACCACCAGCCCTCGGCCCAATTCGGCTGGAGCTTGAGGGCACTCTGGTAGTCGCGGATGGCGTCGTCGACTCGTCCGGCTTCGCGGGCGGATGCGGCTTGCGTGGAAAGTTGCTCGAAGGTTGGGTTGGGCTGGCTTTCGGGCGAGGTCTGCTGTGCGGGAGCTGCGGTTGGGCAAACCAGGATGAAAGATAAGGCGAGTGAAAAAAACCAATGTTTGTTCTGTCGAAATTGGTTCGATCGAGGTCTGCACATCATGACCGATTCCTGCGCGAATGTTAGCACGGAGTCTGGCAATTCCCCGTCGCAGAAGTGGGCTGTGGTAAAACCTTCAAGATGCTTTCATCCCTTCGACGGACGTGCGGGGCAAGAAAAAAGGCGGCAGTGAAACAGCGGCGGCGCGGTGGGCGGGACGCCCGCCGGACAGCCGGCGAGACGCCGGCGCTACGGTTCGAGTGGCGGTTTGTTCGCTACGGTTCGAGCGGGCGATTGTTCGCTGCGTTCGAATAAGGTTGACTCGGAGATGCAATGGGATACGGATTCCCTTTCTCGCGGCGGCAGTTTCTTGCGGGGTTGAGCGGAACTGTGGGGTGGAGCATGCTTTCCCGCGTGGCGGCGGCTTCGACGGGAGCGGAATTCGCCTTCACGGAAATACCGCCAGCGGCGAGCGGAATTAGCTGGGTTCACAATGCGGCCAAGAGCGCCAACAAGTATTTGCCGGAATCGGTAGGGCCGGGATGCGCGTTCCTGGATTACGACAACGATGGCTGGATGGACATCTATCTGGTGAACAGCGGCAAGTGCGACTTCTACACGCCAGCAAAGCCATTGCGCAATGCGCTGTACCGCAACAACCGCGACGGAACGTTTACCGACGTAACGGAGAAGGCGGGCGTGGCGGCGGGAGGGTTCGGTATGGGCGTTGCGGTGGGTGATTACGATGGCGACGGATTTCCGGATCTCTACGTCACGCAATATGGCAGAAGCATCCTCTACCACAATAACGGCAACGGAACCTTCACGGATGTCACCGAGAAATCCGGCACAGGCGTATCGGGATGGGCGTCGAGCGCGGTGTGGTTTGATTACGACAATGACGGGCGGCTGGATTTATTTGTTGGGCAGTTTGTGGATTTTGACAAAGCCAGCGGCTGCGGCATCGGCAGCGACGGCAAACAGCACTACTGCATTCCGCGAATCTTCCGGCCGATGCCGAGCTGGCTCTTTCACAACAATGGCGACGGAATCTTCACCGACGTCAGCAAGGAATCGGGCATCGCCGGCCATCTGGGAAAAGCGTGGGGAGCGGTGGCCACCGACGTCAACAATGATGGCCTGATGGATCTTTTCGTGGCGAACGACACGGTGGGCAACTTTCTCTTCGTGAACCGGGGCAACGGCCGCTTTGACGAGGTTGGACTGCAAGCCGATGTGGCCTACAGCGCTGAGGGGCGTCCGCGCTCAGGGATGGGAGTGGACTCGGCGGACTTCAACGAGGATGGCTGGATGGATCTCTTCGTGGCCAACATTGATGAGGAGATTTTCTCGCTCTACCAAAACAATAAGGATCTGACGTTTGATGACGTGGCCATGCCGCAGGGCATCGGCATGGCCACGCGCTGGATGAGCGGGTGGGGAGTGAAGTTTTTCGATTACGACAACGATGGCAATCTGGATCTGATCCTGGCGAATGGGTTCCCCGACGATCTGGTGGAAGAGTTTTCCAGCCTGGTGAAGTATCAGGAGCCGCTGCTGCTGTTCCAAAACACCGGACACGGCTTCAAGAACGTGAGTGAGCAGGGCGGACCCGCCTTCGCGAAATCTTTTTCGGCGCGCGGCCTGGCGGTGGGAGATTTCAACAACGACGGCGCGGTGGATGTGCTGGTTGGAGTGAACGATGGGGCCCCGGCTCTGCTGAGGAACAATGCCGGGACCAAGAACCACTGGCTGGGAGTGAAACTCATCGGAACGAAATCGAACGCAGACGCGGTGGGTGCGCGCGTCACGTATCAGGCAGGAGACCTGAAGAGAAACAGGATGAAAGTGGGCGGGGGGAGCTTTTTGTCGTCGCACGATCCGCGTCTGGTATTGGGCATGGGGCAAAGAGCGAAGATGGATTGGCTGGAAGTGCAGTGGCCGCGGCCGGGCGGAACGGAGCGCTTCACCAACCTTCCTGTGGACCGGTACGTCACCATTGTGGAAGGCACGGGGAAGTGGAAATGAAGAGCGCCGCGAACGGAGCCGCTATCTCGCAGTCGATTTCCGGATCACAACTTTGGGTGCAATCAGAATGGTTTTCGGGGGCAGGGCGCGCTTGGACGAGATGCGTTGCAGGAGGATTTCCGAAGCCTGCGTTCCGATCTGGACGGTCCCCTGGTCGACGGTCGAGAGCGGCACGGCCAAAAGGTCGGAGTAATGGACATTGCCGGCGCCGATGACGGCAATGTCGTGGGGCACATCTAATCCCGCCTCGAGAATCGCCTTCATCGCGCCGATAGCGACCGGATCGTTAAAACAACAAATGCCGTCCGGCAGGGGACGGGCGCGCAGCAGGGTCTGCATGGCGCGGTATCCCATGTGGTCATCGAAGCGGGCCTCGACGATGTAGTTGGCAGGCATGGTTAGTTTGTGCCGGGCGAGGGCTTTACGGTAGCCCGCCATGCGGGCCGTAGCAATGCCGATTTCCGGGCCGCGCAGATTGGCGATCCGTTGACAGCCCTGCGCGATGAGATGCTCGGTGGCGAGGCGGCCAATGGCTTCGTTGTCCGCGCCCACGAAGCTAGCGCGGGAACCGGCGATGGGGCGATCAATCAGAACGAAAGGGACTTTCCGCTGGCGGATGCGGTGGAATAAATCACTCTCGGGCGATTGGGCGGAGGCGACGATCAATCCGTCCACCTGGCGGGCCATCAGCGACTCGGCTTCGGTGGCCTCCAACTCGGGATCTTCCTCAAAATAGGAAATGATTACGTGATAGCCCTGCGGGCGGACGGTTTCGGCCACGGCCTTGGCAACTTCCGCGAAGAAGGGATGGCGGAAGTCGGGTAAGAGCAAGCCAATGGTGTAGGTCCGGCGGGTGACCAGGCTGCGAGCCACCCAGTTCATCTGATAGTTCAATTCCTTGGCCCGCTGCAGGACGCGGTTGCGGGTGGCCGTGCTGATGCTGCCCTGGTGGCGCAAGACTTTGGAGACCGTAACCACTGAGACTTTCAGGTCTCTGGCTATGTCCTGCATGGTGACCGCCATAGTGCGGGAGGATAGCACGAGACGGGGGCCGCCCGTTCTGCCATCTTTAGGATAATCGTTTACCTAATAGAACATAATCGTTTTTCTTCTTGACAAGCATACCCCCTGTGCAAGACACTGCACGCCGGGCCTAGTTGTTTTGTAGTAGTCGCTTCTACCACCCAAGCCGGAAAACATACACCGGATCAATTTGTGCACCACTTGCGATTTGACATTGAGAAGGACCAGAGGAGCTGCGATGAGACGAGTACTTGGTTTGAGTTTGATGATCTTCACGCTACTTGCCGGCACCGCATTGGCGCAGTACGCTGGCACCATTCAAGGCGTGGTGACGGACCCCGCGGGCGCGGTCATCGTGGGCGCTCAGGTTACGGCGATCAACACCGCTACCGGTGACACGCGCAACACGACAACGACTGACGTGGGCGAGTACGTCTTCACCGCGCTGCCTCCCGGCACCTATGACGTCCACATCAAACAGAGCGGCTTCGCGGAGTTCATTGCCAAGGCGGTGGAGTTGCACGTCTCCAGTACATACGACGTAAATGCGCAGCTGAAACTGAGCAAAGGCGTGAATGAGCAGATTACGGTCGAGGCCAATGCCATCCAGGTGCAGGGGGACAGCGCCGCGCTCGGCGGAGTGGTGGAAGGGGAGCAAGTGACGGAACTGCCGCTGAACGGCCGCAGTTTTAAGGAACTGACGCTGCTGCAACCCGGCGTCACCCCCAAAGATAATCTCAACATGGTGGAGAAGGGGCTGCTGGCGGGGTCCGATATTTCGGTCAATGGCAACCCGGTGACCAACAATTTGTGGCTGGTGGATGGGGTCAACGACAATGACCTGGGTTCCAACCGCACGCTGCTGATTTATCCCAACATCGACTCGATCGCCGAGTTTAAGTTCGTCCGTAACGCCTATGGTCCGGAGTACGGCCAGGCTTCGGGTGGAATTGTCAGTATCATCACCAAGGGGGGGACGAACCAGTTCCATGGCACCGCCTTCTACGGTGGGCGCAACTCCGCGCTGGACGCGTTACCTTATTTCACGGCCCCGGGAGCGAAAAGCCCCCTGCAGCGCAACGATTATGGATTTACCATTGGCGGGCCGGTCAAGAAAGACAAGCTCTTCTTCTTTTACAGCCAGGAATGGAACAAAGAAAAGTTAGCTTCGACGCGCGAATCGTGCGTCCCCACTCCGGCTGAACTCGGCGGCGACTACTCGGCCGCCTGGGCTAATTGGACGAACACCAGTCTCACAACCATTCCTGTCGACCAGTGCAACGCGACGCTGCCCGCTGTACCAGGCTCAAGATCGGCTGCAAATGAGATCGGCACTCCGATCCTGCATGTAACCACCGCGCTCGATCCGGCTGGCGTCTTGATGTCAGATCAACTGCCGCTGCCCAATGTTTTTAAGGGCGGGGCGCTGAACTTGACTCCCAATTCAGGGAACAACTGGATTGTAAGTTTAGGCTCGAAACTGAAATGGCAGCAAGAGAATGCTCGCGTTGACTTCGTTCTGAACCGAAAAAACACTCTTACCTTCCGCTACACCCAGGAATCCTGGTCAAACCCTGCGCCGAGCGTACAGCAGTATTGGGGTGACGATCCGTTTCCGGCGGTGGAAGGAAGCTGGAGCCAACCGTCCAAGAGTGTGATGTTCAAGGATACGACCGTCATCAGCAGCACGATGACCAACGAGGCGCAACTCTCATACTCCAACAATCGTATTTACGCGACGCTGGGCGGCTCAGGCGTAACCACACCGGATGCGTTGGGCAACACTTACACGCCGGCTGCTTTTGTCAGCGCACTGGAAGCGGCCATCCCACCGGCCTTCCCCGAGAAGAAGAAGGCGGGCGGCATGCCTCCGGACGCGGCCTGGGGAGGATTTGGCAGCTATGGCAGCGGACAGACGATCTGGCTGATTGCGCCGTGGAACAACACCTCCGACCTGTACAACTTCCGCGACGATCTGGCCAAGGTGCATGGCGCACACACCTTCAAAGTGGGAGCCTTCATTGGCTACAACAAGAAACATGAACCTTCCGAAGGCGGCCACGACGAGCCCAGCTTCAGCTTCAACAACGGCAACAACGGCGCGGGTCCGGGAAATTCCGGCAATCCGCTGGTGGATCTTCTGACTCAAGGCAGCGAGTATGGCTTCGGCGAGAACTCCGCCAATTTGTTCCCCACCGCCATCTGGCACCAGTATGAGTTCTACGCGCAAGATAGCTGGAAAGCGCGGCGGAACGTGACGGTGGAATATGGAATCCGCTGGTCCTTCCTGCGGCAACCGTTCGAACAGCACAACCAGATCGCTTCGTGGAGCTTGGCCGACTACAACCCGGCTCTTCCTTCCAGTGATGCCTGTAACGGCCTCGTGGTCGTTCCCGGGACGAATCCTTGCGCCGCGGAGAATGCGCTGCTGGGGACGAACTTCAGCAGCGGCACGCCGGGTGTGGACCGGGCGCTGGTGCCCAACAACAACCACCTCATCGCGCCGCGGCTGGGCATCAGTTGGGACCCATGGAGTGATGGGAAGACCGCTATCCGATTCGGTGTCGGCCAGTTCTTCCAGCAAGAGCGGGTGAGCCGGGTCACCAACCTGATGGGGCAGAATGCACCGTTTAGCGTGAATTTCAGCTCTACGCGAACCCTGGATGTTGCTGTGCCTGCGGTGGGCGGCAATACGTCACCGAGCTACGCAACCTCTCCTGATTCCGATGTTCCGAACTCCTGGCAGTGGAACTTTACAGTGCAACGCGAGCTCAGAAGAGACACCACCCTGGAAATCGGATACGTTGGCAACCGGGGTATGCACCTGACCAGCGACCGCGATGAAAACGGGTTCCTGCCGTCACAGCACCTCGCGGCGGCGTTTCAGGGCACGGCAATCTGCAGCACGCTGGGAGCGGCGGTGGGCTGCCCCGCGGTCAGCAGGCCGGCGGCCAATTTCGGTGGAATCGACGAGTTTGGTCACTCCGGAACGTCCAGCTACCACTCGCTGCAGGTTTTGGCCACCAGCCGTCTGGGCAACAAGTCGATCCTGCAGGCTGCCTACACGTGGTCGCACACGATTTCCAACGTGGATGAGTCGGACTCGTCGGGGAGCGGATTCGGGCAACATTCCCAGACCGATGCTTACAACATCAACGCGGACCGAGGCAACTCCACGATAAACCGGCCGAACATGTTTGTGGCCAATGCAGTTTACTACCTGCCGAAGTTCGCTGGCTCCAACACCTTCGAGAGAGAAACTCTGGGGGGTTGGGAGTTGGCCACCATCTTCCAGGCACTTTCGGGCAACTCCTTGACCAACTTTTTCAACGCAACCGTGCAGGATCAAAACTGGTGCACCTTTGCGGGCGCACCGGCGAACTGCGCGACGGCCTTCACCAACAACATTTCGGACGTGTACGGCACGGGCAACGGCGCGGGCAACATCAACGCAGGACGGTTCATGACCACCGGCACTGCCTGCAACTCAGGCGAAAAGGGTCCGCAGATCTGGAACCCGGCGGCCTTCACGCTGGTCGGCTACCAGTTCGGAACCCTCGGCGACTCGCCCAAGGGTTATTGTTCTGGACCCCGGCAAGTCAACCTTGATATGTCGGTCTATAAAACCTGGAGGGTGGGTGAGCGGTTGAGCCTGCAGTTCCGGTTCGATGCTTTCAACGCACTCAACCATCCCCAGTTCAACAGCGGCAACATTAACGGAGGCGGCGTAACGGGCGTGTCTTGCGGAACGACGGCTTGCAGCCCGCAGAATAATGTTGTCACCTCAACCACTGGAAGCTTTTCTTCGAACTTCGGGCAATCCACGGTAATCCGCCCGGATAGCAATCGACAACTCCAGTACGCCTTGAAGTTCATCTTCTAGGAAGTACCGGGTACGGTTTGATCGGAGGCTGTAACCATTGCGGCGGGACTTGACGAGTTCAGGTCCCGCCGCATACTTTTTGGATCACGGACCGACTTGTGCATTTCATCTCCCAGAGGCATTCCTGGCCGCGGTGCGGCTGGTTGCGGTTGAGAATTCCGCTCATGGCCGCGTTCCTGGTCGTGGGCATCGTTGGTGTGCAAGTGCCCGCCTCAGGCCAGACTGGCAGTGCGGCTCGAAAACACACTGCGACTCAGAAGCCAGATGACGCGGTGTCTCCAGCCCTCGTGGAATTTCAAAAAAGAGTTGGCGCCCTACAAGCGGCGCGAAGCTCCGGCGATCCACAGGCGGTTACCCAGGCCAGCCGGGCGCTGATTGCGTTGGGCCTGCGGCAGGTGGCGCACTTGCGGCTGGTGGAAAATGCCTTCCCTGCGGCGATTGATCTCTATAAGAGGTCATTGGACTTCGAGGACAATCCATCGACGCGCGTCGATCTGGCGATCGCCGATCTGCGGGCAAAGAAGCTGGATGACTCCCTCACCGAGGTGCGAAGCGCAATTCTGGCGGGTTCGGACGATGCCCGAGCGTGGCGGGTGCAGGGGATGGTTTACATGTCGAAGGGGCAGTACGGACCTGCGGCCGATTCGCTGCAACGCTCCATTGCGATTCGCGACGACCTGGAGGCCGCTTACTCACTGGGCATCTGCTGGCTCGGGGTCCATGACAAGGACAAGGCAGCGGCGGTGTTCCAGAAGATGGATGAGGAGGCCGCAAATCGGAGCGCGATGCACGTCCTGATGGCCCGGGCCTACCGCGATGGCGGATACCTGGACGATGCCGTCCGCGAGCTGAAGTTCGCGCTGCAGTTAGATCCCAAGACATCCCATGCTCATTATTTGCTGGGGCTGGTTTACCTTCTGCAAGAGGAGTGGGCGCCAAAACCGAAGATTCGCGAGCAATTTCTGCTGGAGTTACGGTTGAATCCCCGGGACTTCCTGAGCAATTACCTGCTGGGTGCAATGGAATCGAACGAGAAGAATTTTGCGGAGTCGGACCGGTATCTGAAGACGGCAACGGAAATCCAGCCGAACTGGTCGGAGCCCTGGCTCTATCTTGGGCTGAATGCCAACAACCAGGGAGATCCCAAGAAGGCGGAAGAGTACTTGCGCGAGGCGATTCAGCAGAATGGGTCCGACGATTCCCGATCGAACTACCTCATCCGCAAGGCGTATTTCGCGCTGGGGCGCATTCTCAGCCAATCGGACCGGAAGGAAGAGGCGCGGGTGTACCTGCAGAAAGCGCGCGAACTGGAGGAGCGGGTGCAGGCGGAGAGCGTAGCCAACGGTCCTACGGGGGGCATGGGCGGGAGCAACGAAGCGTATATCGCGACTCCTGATTTGAAGAACGCGGAGGATCGAACGGCGCTCGATGCTGGCAAACACGACGCCGCGGCCGAGTTGGACGCTGCCGCGCTCTCTCGCAGCGATTTGACGGAGGATGAAAAGAAGGCGGCGCGGGTCGAGGAAAAGCGCCTTCGGGCAGTGTTGGGAGCCAGCTTCAATGACCTGGCGACATCGGAGGCGATTCGTCAGCAATACGGTCTCGCCCTGGACCATTATCAGGAAGCTGAGCGCTGGGATGCGGAATCTCCCGGCTTGATGCGCAATCTGGGCGTGACCGCGATGAAAGCCCGGAAATACCCTGAAGCGGTGAGGGCATTGTCGCAGGTGCTCGCGGGCGATCCGAAGGATGATGCGGCGCGCGCCATGCTGGGGATGTCGTATTACCTGACCGACCAATATAAAGAGGCGTCGCAGACCATCTCTCCGCTGGGAGACGCGGCGTTGCGGGACCCCGGGCTCGGCTATGCCTGGGCCGACTCGCTGGTCAAGCAGCAGGACTTGCAAGAGGCCGGCGAAGTGCTGGACAAGCTGGAAAGAACGCGGCTATCGACGGACACTTTGATGTTAGTGGCGCGATCGTGGGGGGAGATGGGAAATCATCTGCGAGCGGTGGCAACTTATCACAAAGTTCTCGAAACCGCGCCGTCGCAGCCGAAGGCGCACTATTATGCCGGAGTGGCGTACATAAAGGCCGACCGCCCAGCCGACGCCGCCGCGGAATTTCAAGCGGAACTGGCATTGACGCCCGACGATGCGGATGCGAAATACAATCTTGGGTTCGCGTACCTGCAGCAGTCCAAGCGTGACCAGGCAGCTGCTCTTTTTGTGGAGGTAGTAGCGGCCCATCCGGAACACGCGGATGCGCAGTATCAACTGGGCAAGATCTTGATGGACGAGAATAAGGTGAAGGAAGCGATTGTGCATCTGGAAGCGGCAGTTCGCCTCAAGCCGCAGACCGACTATATGCATTACCAGTTACAGGCCGCTTATCGCATGGATTCACGAATCCAGGACGCGGATCGCGAGCTTGCGCTCTACAAGGAAATCAAAGCCGGCAAGCGCGAGCGGCAGGCGCAAGGGATGGGCCCAGATTGAAGCCACTCTTGCGGACCTGGAAACCTGCAATTCAACTACTTCTTCTCGGGATGGGAGCAGTACTGTGTTCCTGGGCGCAGGGCGGGCATCCCGTGCCGCCGCCGCCACCGCCCGGAGCCAAGAAGATCAAATGCAGCGGGCGTCCGGTGCCGCAACTGGAGGACGTCACCAAGAAAGCCGGGATTCATTTCGTCCACACGGCCGCGCCGGAAAAGAAATACATTGTGGAGTCCATGGGCGGCGGAGTGCTGCTGCTCGACTATGATCGCGATGGCTGGCTGGATATTTATTTCACCAACTCACCTACCGTGGAAATGGCGATGAAGGGGGAGAAGAGTGCGGGAGCGCTTTACCACAACAATCATGACGGCACTTTTACCGATGTAACCGCGAAGGCTGGAGTGGCTACGCCCTGCTTCGCCATGGGCGGGGCGGTGGGCGACTACAACAACGATGGCTGGCCGGATATCTACGTGACGTGCTTTGGCGGGAATGTTCTGTACCGCAATAACGGGGACGGGACCTTCACCGACGTCACGGACAAGGCTGGAGTGGCGGATGGGCGGTGGTCCACGGGAGCCGCTTTTGGCGACTACGACGGGGACGGCTTTGTCGATCTGATGGTCGCCAACTATGTTGATTTTCATCTCGACGACATGCCGCGATTCGGCAGCAGCCCAACTTGCAAGTACCGCGGGCTCGATGTGCAGTGCGGTCCGCGCGGGCTGAAAGGCGCGGGCGACGCGCTGTTCCACAACAATGGAGATGGGACTTTCACGAATGTTGCGAAGAGCGCCGGAGTGGACGATCCGAACGGCTATTACGGGCTGGGCGTAGTGTGGGCGGATTTCAACAATACCGGCCGTCCGGATATTTACATTGCGAATGATTCCGGGCCGAACTTTCTGTATCGCAACGAGGGCAAGGGAAAATTTACGGAGATTGGCCTCGAGTCGGGCACGGCGGTGAGCGAAGATGGGTCCGAGCAGGCATCGATGGGAGTTGCCATCGGCGACTATAACCATACGGGGCGGCCGTCGTTATTCGTCACAAATTTTTCCGACGAAGACGATGCGCTTTACCGCAATGACGGGGGGTGGGACTTCCGCGATGTTTCTTACCAGGCCGGGGTCGCATTGCCTTCGCTGCCCTGGGTGAAGTGGGGAGACGCTTTCGTGGACCTGGACAATGACGGATGGCTTGATCTGATCGCGGTGAGTGGCCATGTGTATCCGCAGGTGGATACGCTGCCTTCGGGCGGCGGGTATCGCCAGCCCAAGTTGCTTCATCTCAACCAGCAGGACGGCACGTTCTGCGACGCCAGCGATCTGGCCGGGCCAGCGCTGCTGGAGCGGCGGGTTTCGCGCGGCCTGGCGGTGGGCGATCTCTTCAACGATGGGAACATGGATGTCGTGGTCAGTGACCTGGACGGAGGGCCCATGATTCTCAGGAATCATGGGATTGCCGGCCGTCACTGGATCAGCCTGGAACTCGCCGGCGTAAAGAGCAACCGTCTGGCTATTGGGGCGCGGGTCAAGATTGTTGCTGAGGGCGTAACCCAGACTGAGGAAATCCACAGCGGGGGCAGTTATCTTTCGCAGAACGATCTCCGCGTCCATTTCGGTTTAGGTTCGGCGACGAAGGTTGAGAGTGTTGAGATTCGGTGGCCGTCTGGTGCGACAGAAACTTTCAAGAACCTAGCGAGCGACAATTTTTATGCGGTGTTGGAAGGGAAAGGGATTGTTGCGGCGGAGCAGATTCGGCCGGGAGCAAAGAAGGCTGCGCCTTAGCGGGCTGCGGGAAGAAGTGCAGTGCAGCGAGCACAAAACGCGACCACCGGGGCTGAAGCCCACATCGATTGCACGGCTAACGCGGCGCTGAAGCGCCGCTCTTCCACGTTACCGCCCGCGTTCTCGTTACTGCCAGCGTTTTCGAGTCTTTCCGTAGCCTATTAGGCGATGGACTTTCTTTCAAGTCACTTTGGCAGTGGCACGGGAGAGCCCGCAACTGGTTTGGGGCTGATGCCGTTTCTTGGGGCGTTGAAGCAGAGGGCCGCGCCTCCCGCGACGCCGGAGTCTTCCCCGTAGCGGGCCAAGACCAGCGGGATCTCGTGGCAACGCTGGTTCACGCTGCAGGCTTGCATGCGGTCGTGGATTTGGCCAAGGTACGGTTGAAGCATAGCCGAAACCCCGCCGCCGACAATCATGACATCCGGTTCGAGCAAGTCAACGATGTTGCCGAACCAGAACGAGAGCAGTTCCACGGTTTCCTGCAGGACCTCGCTGGCAACGGCGTCTCCGGCAGCAACGGCTTGGCCGACCATCTTGCTGGTGAGGCGGTCGAGATTTCCTCCGGCCAGATCGAGAAGGCTGGAGGCGCGGCCACTCTCGAGTTTGGCGCGGGCCCGGCGGGCAATGGCCGGTCCCGATGCCAGGATTTCGATGCAGCCCGGCTTGCCACAGGCGCAGCGCGGGCCCTTGTAGTCAATGCTCATGTGCCCGCCCTCGGCGGCGGCGCCGGTGCGGCCATGATAGATACGCCCGTCCAGCAGGATGGCCGTGCCGATTCCGGTGCCGATGGTCACGTAGAACACATTGCGATACCCGCGCCCCGATCCCCACAAGGTTTCGGCAAGCCCGGCCGCGTTGGCATCATTGTCCACTTTGACCGGCACGCGATAGATTTGTGCAACCTCGGCCGCCAGCGGAAAATTCCGCCAGCAGGGAAGGTTGGGAGGATTGAGGACCACGCCTGTCTTGGGATCGAGCGGACCCGGAGAGCAGATTCCGACTCCGCGGATCAGGCCGTGCGGGCCGTTGGCGCTGAGGGCGTGTGCGGATGCGGTTTCAATCGCCTTGATTACGGAGGCCAGAGCGCTCGAGGCGCCGTCGTTGGCAACCATGGGATTGCGGGTGTGGCATAGGATTTCGCCGTCCGGGCCAACCAAGCCGGCGGCGACCTTGGTCCCGCCAATGTCTACTCCGATGACCAGATCGTCGCGCAGGTGGGGCGACAATTCGGTATTCGAGATAGGCATCGGCCTCCATTTTTTCTCGGCCTACGCCGAGAGCAGTGCGGTTCGGCAGGGAACCCCCATTGGGTAAGGATCATACCATCGGAAGCCGCAAAATAACACGATTTTCTACCAAAAGTAATCGATTACCTTCCAAGGAAAATCGTTTAACTATTTGGTTGACAATTCCGGGGCATCTGCCGCAGACTGCCCCCGGTTTCCTTCTAAAAGCGTATAGGATAGGCATCCTCCATGAGAACAATCTTGCTCTCGATCATTGGCGCGCTTTTGCTGTCGTTAGGCACGGGCGCATTCGCGGCCGATCAGTTCCCGGCCGCCGTTGTGTTCAGCGAAGCTGGGTTTCCGGCGGCGGACGCGGCCGGCGCATCGGCGCCGCAATTAGCGGCACTGCTGCCGGGAGCTCGTTTCGCTTCTGCGGGACAGCTTGCAACTCTGCTCAAAGATCCGGCCACGCGGCTGCTGGTACTGCCTTACGGTTCGGCATTTCCGGAAGAGTCCTGGCCAGACATCCTCGCGTTCCTGCAGAACGGCGGCAACCTGCTGGCGCTGGGGGGAAGGCCATTCACACGCTCCGCTTATCACGATGCCTCCGGCTGGAAGCTGCGCGACTATAGCGTGCGGTTCACGCGGGCGCTGATGATCGACCAGTACCAGACCACTCCCGGTTCCGACGGACTGCAATTCCAGACGAATCCCGATTTGCCGGGGAAGCTGCCACGCTTTGCCTGGGGCCGAGCGTTCAGTCCCGTGATTCGTCTGAGCGCGGTGGATCTCTATCATCGTGGAGGAGCCGCGGGATCGATCGATGCGCGGCTGGATGCTCTGGCATGGGGCATCAAGGACGGGCGCAAGCTGGCCGCTCCCGCCATTGCGGTCGACCATTTGCAAAATGGTTTTGGCGGCGGGCGCTGGGTTTTTCTGAATGCGGAACTGGCACCGGATTTCTACAGCAGCTCGGCAGCGGCCGAGGTGGTGCAATCGCTGGCTGCGCTGGCCCTGCGTGGCAGTGAGGAATTCAACGTCCACCCGGTGTTCCCGCTGTATTTTCCCAGCGAGCCGATCCAACTGGAAGTGGATTGGCGCGCGAGCGTTCCCGCCCGCCTGCCTCTCACGGTCAAGGTCACGAGCTTCCCGCAAGATCAACCGCAAGACCGATCGGAAATAGGCGGGAGCGTTCCTTGGGAGCAGCCGCTGTTTCTGCCGGCTCCGAAAACACAGGGGCTTCATGTCATCGAAGCAAAGTTGCTGGAGGGCGACAAGGTGCGCGCTATTTATCACTCGGGATTCTGGGTGCGCGATCGGGACTTCCTGCGCTCCGGCCCTCGCCTGACGGTGAACCAGGATTACTTCGAGCTCGACGGGCAGCCCCTCGCCGTGGTCGGAACCACTTATATGTCGAGCGAGTTTCAGCGCCTTTATTTCGCCCGTCCCAATGTTTATGTGTGGGACCAGGACCTCGCGCAGATTCATTCCGCCGGTTTGAATATGATCCGCACCGGATGGTGGACGGGTTGGGACAAGCTCTGCGACGAGAATGGGCAGCCTTACGAGCGCACGCTGCGGACTTTCGAAGCTTATCTCATGACCGCGCGCAAGAACGGGCTGCCGGTGCAGTTTAACTTTCTTGCCTTCCTGCCGGATGTGCTGGGAGGGGTAAACCCGTATCTCGATCCGGAGGCGGTGCGCCGCGAGAAAATACTGATTTCTTCCGTGGTCGAGCGCTTCCACGATGTTCCCTGGCTGGCCTGGGATTTGATCAACGAGCCCAGCATTTCTCAGCATCTTTGGACCATGCGCCCGAACGGCGATCCTATCGAGGTGGAGAAGTGGAACGAGTGGCTGAATAAGCGCTATCCCGATCGGGCAGCCCTGGCGGCGGCGTGGAATCTTCCGGTCAGCGAAGTGTCAGGGAAGGTCGCGCTTCCCGAGGACATCGAGTTTGCGCCGCGTGGCATGTACATCGGCCACAATTCGCTGAAAGTCTATGACTATTACCTGTTTGCCCAGGACGTATTCGTAAATTGGGTGCGCACCATGCACGACGCCATTCGCAACGTCGGATCGCAGCAATTGGTCACGGTTGGCCAGGACGAGGGCGGCATTCAGGATCGCCTGTCGCCGGCCTATTGGGGAAAGTTTGTGGACTTCACCACCAACCATTCCTGGTGGCTCAACGACTACGTGCTGTGGGACTCGCTTCTGGCGAAGCAGCCGGGAGAAGCCATGCTGATTCAGGAAACCGGATTGCAGCGAGAATTGAATCTGGACGAAACGGCCCGCCGCACGCCGGAGAACGAAGCCGCCCTGCTGGAACGCAAAATTGCCACTTCGTACATTGGTGGGTCCGGCGCCATTGAATGGCTGTGGAATACGAATTCCTACATGAC
>OCZU010000997.1_pt1 | contig 19083 bp, 16 predicted proteins | sample 1539001 | NCBI WGS metagenome assembly OCZU01 (sample SAMEA3539306, study PRJEB22396) | soil metagenome | biome: tundra; feature: field; material: soil | place: USA | collected 2010-05 | depth 0.15 m | reverse complement strand
GATGTCGCCAGCCGGCACGTCCGTGTTCGGCCCGATGTGCCGCTGCAGTTCAGTCATGAAGCTTTGACAGAACCGCATTACTTCGTTGTCGCTCTTGCCTTTGGGATCGAAATCCGAACCGCCCTTGCCCCCGCCCATGGGTAGCGTGGTAAGCGAGTTCTTGAACACCTGCTCGAATGCCAGGAACTTCAAAATGCCGAGGTTCACCGAGGGATGGAGGCGCAGTCCGCCCTTGTAAGGCCCGATGGCGCTGTTCATCTCAATTCGAAAACCGCGATTTACTTGAACATTTCCCAGGTCGTCAAGCCACGGCACGCGGAACATCAACACCCGCTCCGGCTCGACGATCCTGTCGAGGATGCGATTCGACTGATATTCGGGATGCTTGGCCAACACCAACCGCAGAGAATCGAAGACTTCGCGTACCGCCTGATGGAACTCAGGCTCAGCGGGGTTCTTCGCCTTCACGGTGATCATTACTTCCTCAATGTAGTCGCCGGGAGCCTTGATTCCGGGCGAGGTCAGAATGCCAGAAGTCATAGTCTTACCTCCGTAGATCCATCAGTTGCTAAGCCGCTTCATGCTGGGGGATGCTGGGCATGTATCAGCCCTTGTCGAGACGCAGGGACGCTAATCCCCGCCTACAAAAGGATACGCTTCTTGAGTTTGCAAGCAACCGATTTGGTCGTTAGGAAGCTTGGCTGTCAACCCCTGTCAGGCGTCACAACAGCTCGCCGCGCTCGCTGGACAGCCGAGAGCCTGCCCTGAGCAAGTCGAAGGGCGGCTATCCCACACCAGCCGTTACAATATTCTTTCGTGAGTGTAGCCGTTGGCGCCGAGGGCTGAGATCAGTTCGGCGATGTGGTCGGGGCCGCGCGTCTCCATCGTGATGTCGATGGCGGTATCTCCCAGATTCACGTTGTGGTAGGCGCGGTCATAGGAAGTCTCGACGATGTTAGCGCGGTGCTGGGCGAGAATGCCGGTGAGGCGATGCAGAGCTCCGGGGTAGTCGGGAAGATGCACGCGCAGACGGACCAGTCGCCCATCTTTGACCAGGCCGCGCTCGATGATGCGGGCGAGCAAAGTCACATCAATATTGCCGCCGCTCACTACGGCGATGACTTTCTTGCCAGTCTTTCCACCGGTCAGCGAGTCTCGAATCGTCGGAATGCGGCGATTGACCAGAGCAGCCAGCGCAGCCGCTCCTGCTCCCTCAGCCAGAGTCTTCTCTCTTTCAAGCAGCAGCAGAACCGCATTGGCAATCTCTTCTTCCTCGACCGTGACAATGTCGTCCACGTATTTCTGAATCAGGGGAAACGTCTTCTCACCTGCACGCCGCACTGCGATCCCGTCCGCGATGGTCACCGCTGCGGGCAAGGTTACAGGCTTACCCTCTGACAGCGCGACCTTCACCGAAGGCAGCCGAGCCGGTTGAACTCCGATGACCTGGATTCGTGCGTTGGTTTCTTTCAGGGCGCAACCAATACCGCCGATCAGCCCACCTCCACCGATGGGCACAACAACAGCCTCAAGATCGGGATGCTGTTCAAGCAATTCCAGCCCCAGAGTTCCCTGCCCCGCTATAACCGCATCATCGTTGAAGGCATGAACAAATGTGAGATGGTCTTGCGCACTCAGGCGTAGTGCTTCTTCGTAAGCCTCGTCGTAATTCGCTCCGTGAAGCACCACCTCGCCGCCGTATCCACGCGTCGCCGACACCTTGATCAACGGCGTCGCCAGAGGCATAACGATTCTTGCCCGAATCCCCAGGTTGGAGGCGTGGTAGGCGACGGCCTGCGCATGGTTGCCCGCCGAGGCTGCAATCACGCCTTGCGAACGCTCTTCAGCGGTAAGGCTTAGAAGCTTGTTTAGCGCACCCCGTTCCTTGTAGGCGCCCGTCCTCTGCCGGTTCTCCAGTTTGAGATAGATGGAGTTGCCCGTGAGTTCGGAAAACGTTTCCGACCGGGTGCAGGGCGAGACGTAGATCGACTTCCGAACCTTGGCCAGGGCGGATTGAATGTCGGAAAGATTAACCATTTCGAGCGCTGACAACGGCAAGATTCGTCATTTTACCTGAAGGAGGGCTTGGACCATTCACGATACAGGAGCCGCAGTCTGGACCCCTGAAAAACACCTTCCGGACGTGCAGAAAAATCCATGCGCCGCATCGAAATTGACGATTGTACTTGGACGGGTGTTTCAGGTTAACAAGTAGTATGGAGGGAAGTCGCCTCACCTTCTCGAACGATCATGATGCCTGCGGCGTGGGTTTCATCGCCCAACTGGGCGGACCCGCATCGCATGCCGTGGTCGAACGCGGGCTCGGCGCCCTGGCGCGCCTGGCGCATCGCGGCGGTGTGGATGCCGACGGCCGCAGTGGAGACGGCGCCGGACTGCTGGTCGCGATTCCGAAGACTTTCTTCCGGAATACCGCTCGCACGCACGGGCTTGAATTGCCGGACCAGTTTGGCGTCGGCATGGTGTTTCTTCAGAGTGGCCAGGAAAATCAGGCTGGCGAGGGAATTCGAGCGGCGGTTGAGAAATTCGACCTCTCATTCCTCGGCTGGCGCACCGTGCCCACCGATCCCTCGATCCTGGGGCCGCGTTCGCGCGATTCCGTGCCCGTCGTGCGGCAATGCTTCATCGCGCCTCGCGGCAGATTTTCCTACCTCGAACCTTCCGACTTCGAGTCGCAACTCTTCCGGCTGCGGCAGGAACTCGAAACGCGTTCCGATTCCGGCTACTACTGCTCGCTGTCGTCGAGAACCATCGTCTACAAGGGACTGCTCACGCCTGAGCAGTTGGCTCCGTTCTATCTCGACTTGAACGACCCCGAGTTCGAAAGCGCCTTTGTGGTTTTCCATCAGCGCTATTCCACCAATACGCAGCCCAGTTGGTCGTTGGCCCAACCTTTTCGCTTCGTGGCTCACAACGGCGAGATCAACACCATCAGCAGCAATCGGCGCTGGTTTCGGGCGCGCGGGGCCACATTGTGCCGCCAGCTTGGACTGCCGGACGACTCAAGCCTCCTCCAGCCGGGGATGAGCGACTCCGCAAGCTTTGATAACGCGCTGGAAGCCCGGGTGCGAAGCGGCTCCAGCATCGCCGAATCCGCGCTGCGCCTGGTGCCTCCGGCGTGGGAGCACGATAAGCATCTCGATCCAGCCTTGTACCAATTCCTCGCCAGCAGCGCTCCCGAGCAAGAACCCTGGGACGGCCCGGCTGCTTTGATCTTCACCGACGGCCATGTCGTGGGCGCCAAGCTCGACCGCAACGGCCTGCGTCCGCTGCGCTATACGCTGACCTCGGATGGATTGCTGATCGTCGGCTCCGAAGTCGGCATTACCGATCTCTCTGACAAGCAGGTTGTCGAGCGGCAGCGCCTGGGCCCGGGCGAGATGCTGATTGCCGATCCGGCGAGTGGGACGTTCTTCCGGCCGAACGAAGTGGCTAAGCTCGTACCGGCGGATGACAGTTGGCAGCCTTCGACAACGACAATTCCTGCGAAGAACAAAGCCGCGACGGCCGCGCTCGATGCCAACCGCTGGATGGCGGCTTTTGGCTGGACCGAGGACCAGTTTCGTATGCTTTTCCAGCCGCTCGTGGAGCAGGGTCTCGAACCTCTCTGGAGCATGGGCGATGACGCCCCGCCGGCCTTCCTCTCGACTCTGCCGCGTCCTCTTTGGGATTACTGCAAGCAGCGCTTTGCCCAGGTTACCAACCCTCCCATCGATCCCCTGCGCGAGAGCCACGTGATGTCGCTCGACGTGTACCTCGGCAAGAATACAAAGCTGAATTCTCCGCTCCTCGACGCCGGACAGATGGATTCAATCGGAGAAGCGCTCCTGACCGTCCACTTCATCGATTTCAGTTTCGAGGCGGCAGGAGGCATCTCGGCCGCGCGTCAGGTTTTGGGCAGGGTCTGTGAGGAAGCTTCGACCGCAGCGGCTTGCGGGAGGGCCATCCTCCTCAGCGATCGTGCCTTGAGCGATAAGCGGGCTGCTCTGCCTGCCTTGCTGGCAGTTTCATCCGCATGGCGCGCGATGACCGAAGCCGGCGCATGGAACGTCCCGCTGATTGTGGAGACCGGGCAGGTCATCGACACCCATCACGTGGCCCTGCTGGTTGCATCGGGAGCGAGCGCCGTGCATCCGTATTTGGCTCTCAGCTTGGCCGCACGAGCTGACGTCAATGGTCCGGCGCGGTACCGCGCGGCCATTGAGAAGGGTCTGCGCAAAGTGCTGGCCCGGATGGGCATCTCCACCATGAGCAGTTACCGGAACAGCCAGATCTTCGAAACCATTGGCTTCGATCGGGCGGTGTGCGACGAGTTCTTCGAAGATGCGGGCCGTACGCTCAGCGGCAAGTCACTGGACGATCTGTTGCAGGACTGCGTCACATGTCACACCGCTGGTTTCGGATCTTCTGCCGCGGAGTTTCGTGATTCAGGCCTGTATCGCTTCCGTCACAACGGGGAACAACACGCGAATTCGCCCGAACTGGTGAGGCGAATGCATCGTTACATCAAGTCCCCAACGCCCGAGAATCATGCAGCCTTGACTGTCCTCTCGGCAGAACGGCAGAACGTTGCGGTGCGGGACCTGCTCGAAGTGCGTCCCGCTCAGCCTCTTTTCTTGGACGAAGTGGAAAGCGAAGTCTCCCTGCTCAGCCGCTTCAGCACCCAGGCCATGTCGCTCGGCGCAATCTCACCCGAAGCCCATCAGACGCTGGCCATCGCCATGAACCGCCTCGGCGGACGCAGCAATACCGGTGAGGGCGGTGAAGATCCCAGCATTTATTACGACCTCCCGGAGGCGAACAACCGCGTCAAGCAGGTGGCGTCCGCGCGATTTGGCGTGACTGCGGAATATCTGGTGCATGCCGACGAAATCGAGATCAAGATGGCGCAAGGCTCGAAGCCCGGCGAGGGCGGACAACTGCCTTCGGCGAAAGTTACGCCCTACATCGCGCGCCTGCGGCATGCCATTCCCGGAACCTCACTCATCTCGCCGCCACCTCATCATGACATCTACAGCATCGAAGATCTGGCGCAGTTGATCTACGATCTGCGCGCGGTCAATCCGAACGCGCGCATCGGAGTGAAGCTGGTCTCGAGTTCCGGAGTCGGCGTCATCGCCACAGGCGTAGCGAAGGCTGGCGCGGACGTAATCACCATCAGCGGCCACGATGGCGGCACAGGCGCATCGCCGCTCAACTCCATCAAGAACACCGGCCTGCCGTGGGAAATCGGTTTGCGCGACGCACATACGGCGCTGGTGCGGGCAGGTCTTCGCGCGCGATTCAGGTTGCGCGTGGATGGCGGCTTGAAGTTTGCCCGCGACGTCGTGGTCGCGGCTCTGCTGGGCGCTGAGGAATTCGGCTTTGGAACTGCCGCGCTGCTGGCCATCGGCTGCGTTATGGCTCGGCAGTGTCACCTGAACACCTGTCCCGTCGGCATCGCGACTCAGGATGAAACGCTGCGTGCCCGCTTTGCCGGCAACCCGGAAATGGTCGAAACTTTCTTCCGCGTGCTGGCCGCCGATGTGCGCCAACTGCTCGCGGAGATGGGTGCGGGATCCATCGACGATATTTTGGGTGCTGTCGATCGGTTGCGCCCGCGGTCGCAGGAGGTCGAACAGAGCGTGATCTCCCTTTTGCAGCCCATTCCGGATCCACCCGCACAATTTCCCTGTCCTCATGAGGACTCGAGCGCGCTCCACGTTGAACTCAATCGTGTGGTGGACGACCTCGAATCGCTTTCCGTGCGTCCCTATCGTTTTGACATCACCAATGAGGATCGAGCCGTGGGCGCGCACTTCAGCGGCGAGGTCCTGCGCCGCCTCGGCTCTACCTTTGGGCGCTCGACTTTGGAAATGACCGGAGTCGATTGCGAGTTCTTCGGCACTGCGGGCCAGAGCTTTGGCGCATTCCTGATTTCCGGCGCGAACTTCCGGCTGACCGGGGAAGCGAACGACTACGTCGGCAAAGGCCTCTGCGGCGGCAGCATCGCCATTACCGCGCAAGCGGAAGCGTCGCAGCGCGGAGATGTCCTGGTCGGCAACACCGTACTCTACGGCGCCACGTCCGGCGAGCTGTTTGTCGCGGGCCGGGCCGGAGAACGGTTTGCAGTCCGCAACAGCGGCGCGCTCGCAGTGGTCGAAGGTGTAGGCCGCCACGGATGCGAATATATGACCGCTGGCGTGGTGCTGGTTCTCGGTCCCGCGGCCGCCAATCTAGGGGCCGGGATGACCGGGGGCTTGGCTTACCTGCTGCGCGCTGACGCGAACGACTACTTCAACGACGATCACCTCAACCGCGACTCCGTGCGCTTTGCCACCCTCGAACCTGAGGAAGAGCAATGGCTCCGGCGCATTCTTCGCCGGCATCTGAATCTCACCGGCAGTCCCCGGGCTGCCGATCTTCTCGCCTGCTCCGCGCTGCCGCTGCTTCGTGTTGAGCCCCTGGTGCCCCCATGTTCGATCGAAGATACTTGGGCCTCGATTCTGGCACGCCTCGCAGCCGAGGAAGCCCGCAGCTACGGACGCGACAAACTTCTCTCTTCTGAAAGGCCAGTCGTGCAGTGAGCCGACATGCCGTCTGCGCTCGCGCTTACCGAAACTGCTTTGCTGAGAAGTTCGCTATAATCTTCTAACTACATTGCATGGATTTCGATCAGCTCATCACATTCCTGGAGGTCGCCCGGCAAGGCAGCTTCTCTCGCGCCGGGGAGAAAGTATTTCGTTCCCAGTCCGCCGTCAGCGCGCAGATCCGGCAACTGGAGCAGGAGTATGGCGATCGTTTGCTCGACCGCTCCGGCAAAACCGTCAAGCTGACTCCCGCCGGTCAGGTCTTCCACGAATACGCCCTCCGCATGAAAAAGCTGCGCGACGAGTCGCTCGTCGCCGTCGCCGACCACGGCCACACCCCGCGCGGCACATTGATGGTCGGCGCCAATGAAGCCACGTGCCTGTATGTTTTGCCCGAAGTTTTTGGGGAATACTGCCGCCGCTATCCCGATGTCCAAATCAGCATCTATCGCAACTTTACCTACAAAATCGTAGAGAAGCTGGAAAACGGTTCTCTCGATGTCGGCATACTCAGCCTGCCGGTTCAGTCTCCCAGTTTGAAGGTGCAGGCGATCTTCCGCGATCGATTGCTGTTGATGGTGAGCCCCCAAAACCCGTTGGCCAAGTTGAAATCGGCGCACATCAGCGATGTCGTGAAACACCCTCTGCTGCTGCCGAAGACCGGCCACACGCGCCGGCTGCTGGATAAGCTGTTCCGCGAGTACAACACGGAGCTTAAAGTCAGGATGGAGTTGCCCAGCATCGGGATGATCAAAAGCTTCGTCGCCGCCGATCTTGGCATTTCCCTGATCAGCGCATCCTTTGCGCGAGATGAAGTGGCGGCGGGCAGGGTAAAGCTGGTTGAACTGGAAGGCGCAGAACAGTGGCGCGAACTCGGCCTCGCCTACCGGCGCGACCGTACCCTCTCAGTCGCCACGAAGACCTTTGTGAGCGTGGTGCGCCAGCTCTCAGACTATCTGAAGAAAACAGAAGCCTCGTAGCACGCGTAGGGTCTTTCCCCTACGCATCGCTTCCAGCGGACTGGGCAGCTGCCTGGATGATGTGCAGCCCGCATTCAGTTTTCGACGATCCCGCCCAGCGTCCTGCCCTGGGATCTTCTCCCGGCCGCACCGCTCGCGTGCAATGCGTGCAACCGATGCTTGGGTAATTGCGCTCATGCAGCGCGTTGTAGGGCACCTCATGCTCGCGGAGGTATTGCCAGACCTGCTTCGAACTCCAATCGGCGATCGGGTTGATCTTCACTAAGCCGAATTTCTGATCCCACTCAATCTTGCCGGCGCCCGCCCGGGTCGTGGTCTGATCACGGCGGATGCTCGTGATCCACGCCTTCAATTCCCCCAGCTTGCGCTGCAGTGGCTCGACCTTGCGAAGCTGGCAGCATTGGTCGGGATTCTGTTGCCACAGCGCCGGACCATGAACCCGCTCCTGTTCTTCGGGCGAGTTCAGCGGATACACTCTTTCGATCGCGATGCCGTACCTCTGCTCCACCTGGTCCATCAGGTTGTAGGTTTCAGGAAACAGGAATTCGGTATCCAGGGTGAAGAGCCGAAAACTCTGGCGCACTCGCGAAGCAATATCGATCAGGACCATGCCTTCGGCGCCGAAAGCTGAAGAGATCGCCACCGTCTCCCCGAAGGTGTCAAAAGCCCATTCGAGGACCCGCTCAGGTCTCCAGGCTTCCGCGGCGATCTGCAATTTCCCCACTTCTTCTTTCATGCCAAATGCTCCTCATCGGGTCTCAAACTCTCAGTGACACTTCGCGCAAACGCGGTTCCCAGCGCCTGTTCCAGCTCAGGAAGGACCGTCGCGTCTTCGACTAAACTGCGATCGGCAAATCTGACCACCTCCCCCACGACCAGCAGCGTTGGAGACGCGAGTCTCGGCGCCCCGTGGAGATGCGAAACCGTGGTCAGGTGAATCTGCTGCTGCGGTGTAGTGGCGCGCGAAATAATCGCGCAAGGGGTTTCTCTCGCGAATCCGGCGGCCTCGAGCCTGCTGGAAATCTCTTGATAGTCAGAACCCGGCATGTAGACGACCAGCGTCGACTGCGATGCCGCAACGCGGCTCCAGTCAGCATCGTCGCTCGCAGAAGCGCGATGCCCCGCCGTCAGCACAAGCGTGGAGGACGCATGCCGATGGGTAAGCGGAATCCCAGCTGCAGCCGCCGCTCCCAGGGCTGAGGTCACGCCGGAAACAATCTCATACTCCACATTCGACCGTCGCAGCGCTTCCATCTCTTCCCCGGCCCGTCCAAAGATCAGCGGGTCTCCGCTCTTCAGCCGCACCACCTGCAATCCCGAGGCGGCCCGCGCTACCATCAGGAAATTGATCTCTTCCTGCCGGACGGTCTTGCTCCCGCAACGCTTGCCGACATTCTGCACTTCAGCGCTCGGCGAAATCAGTTTCAGGATTTCCGGCGTGACCAGGTCATCGTGCAGCACAACATCGGCCGTACGAAGCAGCCGCCAACCTTTCACCGTGAGCAACTCGGCATCACCCGGACCCGCACCCACCAGATACACCTTGCCGCTCATACCGTTACCCTCCTGTCATCCTCGTTCTTCGCCGATTCTTCTGCGATTGCGGCCTCCAGAGCCTCGCGGCTCGCCAGCGAGTGCAGCAGATCGCTCTTGCGCTGGGGGTCGAGATCGCTGGCCAGTACCAGCCTTCGTGTCTGGCCCAGTTCCGCGACCCATCGGGCATATCCGGGACCAAACTGCCGTTCAAGCTGTTGCCGAAGCTTTTGCGCTAGAGATGGACTCTGTCCACTCGTGGAGATTGCAATCTGAAGATCACCCCGGCGTACCACGGCTGGATAATAAAAGTCGCAGTACGCCGGGTCGTCAACCACATTGCACAAAACCCCACGCCGCTGCGCTTCCTGGTAAATCGCTCCGTTTAGAGAACGCGACGCGGTGGCCACCACGGCCAGAAATATTCCGTCGAGATCCTCCACGTTGAAGGCGCGGACCTCGAGCGTGATCTTCCCTGCATTCGCCCACTCATGCACCGCTTCAGAAGCCTCCAGAGCAATCACGTGAACGCGCGCGCCGGTCTCGATAAGGCCGCCGATCTTGGGTTCGCCAACCTTGCCGGTGCCGACCACAAGGCAACGTTTGCCCTCGAGCTTCACGAACATTGGAAACAAGCTGCTCATAATTTCCACCCCAACCTCTCCCCAGCTCGGCCTAACCTTCCAAGCTGCTCGGCACCCGTCCCTCTGGGAGATCGCGGGCCACAGCCTCGACAAACCCTCCTGCCAGGAAATTCCGCAGATCCACGTCGCTGTGACGAGCAAAAAAACGCCGCAGATTCTCACCCGGTATGCCATCGGCGAGATATCTGCGCAAAAGCCGTTCGATGGCTTCCGGAACCTCCGTCGCGGCGCACCGATACCCAACGGGCCTCGCGACGGCCTGATGTAAACCGAGCGCCCCCCCCAGACAGAAGTAATAGGCGTCCACCATGTGCCCGTTGACCTTGATCTTCTTGCCTTCGATTCCGATGTCGGCAATCCAGTGCTGTCCGCAACTGTTCGGGCAGCCTGTAACGTGCAGCTTTAAGTGCTGATCAAACCCGGGCAAGCGCTCTTCCAGCTCCTCCACCAGCCAGCGCGAAAAGCTTTTCGTCTCCGTGATGGCCAGCTTGCAAAATTCAGTACCACTGCAGGCGACCGCTCCACGCCAGAACGGCGATCCGCTCACCGGCAGCCCAATCGCGCCCAGCTCTTTTGCCAACTCGTCCGCTTGCAGCCGCGGTACGTTGACGATCAGCAGGTTCTGCATGTTCGTGGTGCGCAATTCCCCGCTCGCGAAGCGCTCAGCCAGATCCGCAGCGGCATGCATCTGTTCTGGAGTAATCCGGCCGCGCAGAACCGTAGCCCCCACATAGCAGTAGCCCGGCTGTTTCTGCGGATGGATTCCAATGTGATCGCGGTAAACGTCTGCCGGCGGCTGCTCAGCAACAGCGGGGTCGAGTTGAAATCCGATGCGCCGCTCTAATTCTTTTTGGAAGTCCGGCACGGTCCAACCATGCCGCAGGAAGAGAAACTTCAGCCGCGCCCGTTCGCGATGTTCTCGCAATTGATCGGAGTCGCGAAACAATTCAGCGATTCCCCGGATCACCGGTAGAACCTGATTCCAGCGCACAAAAGCATTCAGCCGCGCGCCCAGGTAGGGCTCGGTGGAAAGCCCTCCACCCACCCGCAGCCCGAAACCAATCTCGGATTTTCCCTGAACCACCCGCTCGATCGCAGTCAGCCCAACATCGTTGATCTCCGGATACGGGCACCAGACACGGCATCCCGTGATCGAGATCTTGAACTTGCGCGGCAGGTTATAGAACTCGGCATTCCCCGCCAGCATACGATCAGCTTCCAGCGCGAGCGACGAAGCATCGCAAATCTCGTCCGCATTCACACCAGCAACGGGGCAGCCCGTAATGTTCCGAGTGACGTCGCCGCACGAACCAGTCGTGTTCAGGCCGACGCGCCACAGTTCCTCCAGCACTTCGGGAAGCGCCTCAATCGTCACCCAGTGCAACTGAATGTTTTGCCGCACCGTAAGATCGGCGATACCGCGCGCATACCGGCGGGTAAGATTGGCAATGGCTCGTAGCTGGTCCGAGCGCAACAGGCCGTTGGGGATTCGAAGCCGCACCATAAAGAATGGCAGCGCCAGTCCCTGGCCTCCCTGGCCCGCAACCACACCGGCGCCGTCGCCCTGCGTGTAGACTCCCCACCAGCGAAAGTACGTCCCAATCCATTCGGGAGGAATCGAGTCGAACCCTTCTCGCGCAAAGCGGCGAATCTCGGCCAGGCCGTCCCACGGATTCATCGCCCGCTTCAAGCGTTCCGACTTCTGCGCCTTCGTTTCTTGGACTGGATTTGCCATAAACTGCATTGCCTTAAACTGATTTGTGGCACAAAAAAACCCACCGCCAGCTCTCTGGCGGTGGGTTGATAAGTGCTGATGTTACAACACTTCTAAGTCAGCAGCCTCCCCGTGCCAGAGCACACGCATGCACAACAACAACATGCACACATACACATCTGGCGAAGGTTGCTGAAACTAGACATACTGGATTAAATTCTAAGCTAAGTCGTCGAACCCGTCAATAACTACCCATTTCGCTCGATGAATAATTTCGATGCCACGCATCGAAATCTCAAGTGCCTGCCACAGGCCGCCCGCTCAGGCGGCGTCAGGCATCCTCCCCCTCACACTCCGAAGAACGGTCGCAGGAAGTTGCAACACGCGAACCTTCGAGTCTTTTTTCGTGGTAACGCGAACGGCGATGCCGTCTGCTTCTGGAAACGGGTCAGAAACCACTTCAAAATCCTCGCCATAGAGGCGAACTCGCCCCGAAGCCATATATCCAAGATGTTTAACGTGAGCACAGACTTCCGACATTGAGGGAGACTTAAGACTGCGGCTGATCATGATAACCCCATTATAGGCTTCCGACGGAGCACGTGTCGTGATGTATTTTCAGACAATCGGAAGATGTTTTGTAGATTCGCGCAAGGACCGTAGGCCGCGGATTGCAGCAAAATCGCAGTCCTGTGCCAGCCTCTCACCTGTCCCGGATGGTCTATCCTGGATGGTCCGTCGCCTCTGCCTTCACCGTCTCCACCAGCCAAGCCAGGACGACCCGCTGCACCTGCCTCCGAGCCTCTTCTACGCTGACTTCCACTGGCTCCGGTGCGCGAGTCTCAACCCCCGCTTTCTCGGCCACCGCCGCACTTTCCGCAGCGACCTCAGCAATGGCTTCCCCATCCTTTCGCGTTCTTTGCGAAAGGGTGGGGCACCCGGTCCTCGTACTGCCGGCGAGTACAGACGTCCCTTCGACAAGCTCAGGGCAGGCTCTTCGGCCCGCAAAGAACGCGGGCTTCAGGATGACAGTGCGTATTTGGGCATCTGGGTACTCGGTGCTATTAACTGACTGGTACTTGCTACAATAATCGCACCATGAGCACGCAATTTTTTGCCGACGTTCCCACCGCGATCGAGGAGATCCGCGCCGGCCGCATGATCGTCGTCGTTGATGACGAAGACCGCGAGAACGAGGGCGACATCACCCTGGCCGCGGAGAAGGTCACGCCGGAAGCCATCAACTTCATGGCCAAGTATGGCCGCGGCCTGATCTGCCTCACCATGACCGAGGAGCGCCTCGACCACCTGCGCATCGGCCCCATGACCGCCGAGAATACTTCGCAATATGGGACTGCCTTCTGCGAGGCGATCGACGCGCGCGTCGGGGTGACTACGGGCATATCCGCATTCGATCGGGCTCGCACCATCCAGGTAGCCATCGATCCGGCCACGAAAGCGTCTGACCTGGTGCGCCCCGGACACGTCTTCCCTCTTCGCGCGCGCAAAGGCGGAGTGCTGGTGCGCGCGGGACAGACCGAAGCCTCGGTCGATCTGGCACGCCTGGCGGGAATGATTCCTGCCGGCATCATCTGCGAAATCATGAAGGATGACGGAACCATGGCGCGGGTGCCGGACCTGATCGAGTTCTGCAAGCAGCACGGCCTCAAGATGCTGACCGTCGCAGAGCTGATCCGCTACCGCATGGCCCACGAACGCTACGTGCATCGCGTGGGTGAAGCCCTGGTGGCGACGCGCTTCGGCGAATTCCGCCTCATCGCCTACGAGAGCGAAGTGGATGGCGGAGAGTCGCACGTGGCATTGATTAAAGGAGAGGTCGAGAACAGCGACGCGCCTGTGCTCGTCCGCATGCACGCTCACTGCTTGATGGGCGACGTGTTTGGCGCGACTGGGTGCGAGTGTCACGCTACACTCGAAGGCTCGCTTCGCCGGATCGCTCAGGAAGGCCGCGGCGCGCTGATCTACCTGCACCAGACTTCGAAGGGCTTTTCTGTGGACAAGGTGGGCGAAAGAACAGCGCTTTCTTTCCATCGCGGGCAGAAGCTGCCGCCGCTGCTCGATAACGAGCGGCAGACGCAGCGCGAGATCGGAATCGGCGCGCAGATTCTTTCCGACCTGAACCTTCGGCGAATACGACTGCTGACGAACCGTCCCAAACGCGTGGCCGCGCTCGAAGGATTTGGGATTGAGATTGTGGATCAGGTTCCGGTGGAATTGAGCGGAGTGCAGGCAGGAAAAAACTAAGGGAACGAAACTAAAGACCGCAGGGAACGGTCCGCGAGTTTTAGAACGGCTTACGCACTACGACTTCGCTCTCGCGAATGAAGAACTGCGCAGAACATTGCTCCGAGCCGCAGATGACAGGGATGAGGCCGTTGATTTGGCGGCGCGTGATCAGCCCCAGCATGCCGCAGGACGGGCAAGCCAACACGGCCCAGTACGGATCTTCCTTCTCGCCGATCTCGCCGGCGTTTTCCAGAACAAAGATTGTTCCGGGCTGCATCTGTTCGGGGATCCATTCGCTCAGAATGTCCAGTTCTGCGACCATGCACTCCTCCTGGTACCCAGACTCGTACCGCGGTTTGCCGCCTACGAAACCTTTCTAGCACGCCGGCGCTCCGACGCCGGTATTACGGAAGTACTCGACTTACGGGCGACGACCTCGGCACGCACTTGCCGCACCGCGTCGCTCAGGCAGATGCCAAGAATGGGCTGACTTGAATTCTTCAGGATGTCGACAATCTGGCGCGCGGAGGTTTCCAAATAGAGACGCTTGCCATCCGTCAGCAGGTGAACGTCGGAGTTGCAGCTGACGATTTCGGCGAGGCCTCTGCCGCACTCACGCTCCAGGAAACGCATGACCTTTCGTACTCCCTGCAGCGAAAAGCGTTTGCGACGCAGTTCGCAGATCACCGCCATTTCGGTGAGGTTTTGCATGGAATAGATACGGCGGTGTCCCGAGCGCTCCGGCTTGACTACGCCCCGCTCGTCCCACCACTGGAGCTGGCGAGCGGTTATTCCGGTCAGGGCAATCACCTCGTGCGATAGAAAGCGGTCGTGCATTATTCCCCGTTTATGTTTGAAACAATCTGCGAGCTAAATGTTTCAAACATTTTAGGCATGAGTTGGCGGGTGTCAACAGGAGATTCGCAGGAGGAGGGTTAACTAGGGCGGTTCTGGTGAAGGCGCGGAGTGCGTACCCCAGCGGCTAAAGCCGGAGAGCGTTGCGGCTCCTGCGGCACGGCTGAAGCCGTGACCTTCCCGAACTAGACAAGGGTGGGCCTCGCGCCGGAGCCGCCGCCGACGAAGTGGACGATTTCGAGGCGGTCGCCGTCTTTCAGGAGTGTCTGCGGCCAGCGGTCGCGGGGGACGATGTCGCGATTGAGTTCCACGGCCACGCGGTCGGGTTTCATGGCGAGGGATTCGACCAGGAAGGCGAGCGTGAATGGGACGGCGGGCGCGGGATCGGCGAAGGTGCGGGCTTCTCCGTTAATGTGCAGCGTCATGCTGGTGGATTTCTCCTGGCGGGAGCGCGCGCCGCCTTCTTACTCGGCCTTGCGCAGGGCGAATTTGCGGGTTACGGTGCGGCCTTCGTGGTTGGCTTGCACCATGAGGGACGAGTCCGCCAAGGCGGATTCCTCGACCTCGATCGAGATCTGGGCATTGCCTCCGGAATCGGTGACTGCCTGAGTATAGAAAGGGGCGGCGTCGGGACGGGCGAAGCGAAACGTGAGACGGGCGCTGGCTACTGCGGCTCCGCCTTCGGTCACGCGCAACTGCATTGTGAGATTGCGATTGGAGTGAACCGAGGCAGCGTTCTCCCACTGGACGTCCAGTTGCTTGATGCTGGCCAGGGTTTCGGTTTCAGCCCGGTCGAGGACGCTCTCCAATTTGCCTTCCCGAATGGATTCCAGCACCAGGCGATGCTGGTCGCGGAGTTGCTGCTCTTTTTGGGGATCGCCGAACCCGGCCTGGGTGGCCGAGTTGGCATAGGAGATTGCCCTCTTGCCCACGCATCTTCCGCGGACGAAAACCTGGGTCTGGAGCAGTTTTTCGCTTTCGCGCGCTTCACTCTGCACGTGGTAGATGGTGTCGCCGTGCTTCACGTCAGTGTTGAACCCAAAAATCATAAGAGATCTGTAATTGTGTAATTGGAGACCGGCGTACCCTGAGCTTACAGCCTGCGGGGCGTATTCCGGGTTAATTTTCAATAACCAAATCACCGGACCACTCAACCATCAGCTTTTCTCTTCGCAAGCCGACAAAATCCTGCGCCGTTCCCTTGACACTCCCGTTACCAGCACCTAATCTAGAACGTTTAAGCAATGCTTGGCGCGAATTATATATAGCCTTTCCTATGCCCGACAATTACTTCGCTGGCTACCTGCCGTTTCTGATCCACATTCTGCTAGCGGGCGGGATTGCGACCGCAATTATCTCGCTTTCGTGGCTGATCGGGGAGCGTAAACCGACTCGGGCGAAGCTTTCCGCCTATGAATGCGGCATGACTCCGGTGGGTGACTCCCGCGGGCGTTTCTCGGTGAAGTTCTACCTGGTGGCTATGCTCTTCATTCTGTTTGACGTGGAGGCTGTGTTCCTCTACCCCTGGGCGGTGATTTTGCGTGATCTGAAGCACTTCGGTCTGTGGGAAATGTTCGTATACATCGGCATCGTTCTGGTCGGGTTCTTTTATGTTTGGAAGAAGGGCGTGCTGGACTGGGGCCCGTCGGCTGTACGGAAGGGAGAACGCTAGTGCCTTTGGTCCGCGCCATTACCGAACTGGAGCAACTGAAGACTCATCCTGCGGTCGCGCGGCTGCTGGCCTGGAATCCGTCATCCGTCGTGGAAGCGAAGTTCGACCGCGATGAGATGACCATTTGCGTTGATCGCGCGCATATCCGCGAGGCTTGCGCCGTTTTGCGCGACGACGCCGAATGCGCCTTCAACTTCCTTTCTGACGTCACTTGCGTGGATTCGTATCCGGCCGAGCCCCGGTTTGAGGTGGTCTACCACCTGCTTTCGATCCCCAAGAAGGAACGAGTACGCCTGAAGGTTCGGCTGGACAGTGCTAGCCCGGCCGTGGAATCGCTGACTTCGCTTTGGCCCGGCGCCAATTATTTTGAGCGCGAAGTGTTTGACCTATTCGGCATTCGCTTCGCGGGGCATCCTTATATGCGGCGCATTCTGATGCCCGAGGACTGGGAAGGTCATCCGTTGAGGAAAGACTATCCGGTGGAGGGTTACCGCTAGGCATTATGGCTCACCTTGCGCCCACACCTGTGCTGGAGCCCGGCCAGGATCGAACGATGATCCTGAACATGGGGCCGCAGCACCCTTCCACGCATGGCGTGCTGCGGGTTCTGCTGGAGATCGATGGCGAGACGATCGTTCGCATCATGCCGGACATTGGCTTTCTGCATACCGGAATCGAGAAAACTTGCGAAGCCAAGTTTTACCAGCAGGTGGTGCCGCTGACCGACCGCATTGACTATCTGTGCCCCATGACCAACAACCTGTGCTATGTGCTGGCCGTGGAAAAGCTGCTGGGGCTGGAGATTCCACCGAGGGCACAGTGGCTGCGCGTGCTGCTGAACGAGTTGACGCGGATCAATTCGCACCTGGTGTGGCTGGGCACGCACGCGCTCGACATCGGCGCGATGACGGTGTTTCTCTATTGCTTCCGCGAACGCGAAGACATCCTGCGCATCTTTGAGATGGCCAGCGGACAGCGCATGATGACCTCTTACTTTCGCGTGGGAGGGATCGCGCTCGATCCGCCGCTCGGATTCTTCGAGCGGGTTCGCGAATTCGCCGGGCGGTTCCCGGAGAAGGTGGACGAATACGAAAACCTGCTCACAGGAAACCCGATCTGGATGATGCGTACCAAGGGAGTGGCCCGGATCACCGCGGAAGATGCGATTGCGCTGGGGGCGACCGGGCCAACGTTGCGCGGAAGTGGTGTCGATTTCGATTTGCGTCGCGATATGCCTTATTCGGGTTATGAAAATTTCAAGTTCAAGGTGCCGGTGGCGCAGGAGGGCGATGTCTTTGCGCGCTACATGTGCCGGGTGCGAGAGCTGCGGGAATCGATCGAGATTGTGAAACAGGCTCTGGACGGGATGCCGGAGGGCCCTATCAAGGCTAACGCTCCCGGGATTGTGCTGCCTGATCGGGAAAAGATGAAGACGCAAATGGAAGCGCTCATCTACCACTTCAAGATCATTACCGAGGGCTTTGCGGTGCCGGCGGGTGAGGTGTATCAGGCGGTTGAGTCTCCGCGCGGGGAGATGGGCTACTACATCGTGAGCGACGGGACGGCTAAGCCGTATCGCGTGCACATGCGCTCGGCGTGCTTTGCGAATTTGCAGACTTTGGCCAAGATGTGCGAGGGCGGACTGCTGGCGGACGTTGTGGCAGCTATCGGCAGTATCGACATTGTGTTAGGGGAAATCGATAGGTGAAGTTTTCCGAAGAATTCGAAGCGCGGTTTGCGGAGATGGTGCCGCACTATCCGACGAAACGGTCGGCGCTGGTGCCTACTCTTCTTTATGCACAGGATGAGATTGGATTTCTATCCGATGAAGTTATCGCGGAACTCGCTGGTCGCTTAGATCTGACGGAACTGGAAGTGCGCAACGTGATCAGCTATTACTCCATGCTGACTACTAAGCCGCGCGGCAAGTTTAACGTGCAGGTTTGCACCAACATCAGTTGCCTGGTTCGCGGCGGGGAAGAGATTTTGCATCACTGCGCGAAGAAGCTTGGTGTCGGCCACAAAGGCACGACGCCGGACGGGTTGTTTACGCTCGAAGAAGTGGAATGTATTGGAGCTTGCAGTTGGGCCCCGGCGGCGCAAGTGAATTACGATTTTCACGAGAATCTGACGACGGAGAAAATGGACAGGGTTCTTGAGGAGTACAGGAAGAAAGCAACTCAGTAGTGGGGGATTTGTAATTTGGTAATCGGGTAATTTTGTAATTATAAGACCGCGCGGCCGGAACCTGGAGCGGTTTGGGTTTCAAATTACAACATTGCTCGATTACAAAATTACCCGATTACAACATGGCTGACTTGGTTTCACATCCCGACGAGGTAAAGGTCGTCTCCCGGCGCTTTGGCCAGGGTGCGACCAACATCGACCGCTATCTCGAACTGGACGGCTATAAGGCTGTGCAGAAGGCGCTTGGGATGGATTCGGACACCATTATTAATGAGGTGAAGAACTCGGGACTGCGCGGGCGCGGCGGGGCTGGGTTCTCGACTGGGATGAAGTGGTCGTTTGTTCCCAAGCAATCGGTAAAACCGAAATATGTGCTTTGCAACGGCGATGAGAGCGAGCCTGGAACTTGTAAGGATCGTTTGATCTTCGAGCATGATCCGCATTCGGTGATCGAGGGTGTGATGATCGCTGGGCTCGCCGTGGGCGCGCGGAGTGGTTACGTCTACATTCGCGGCGAGTATCGCTATCTTCTGATCATCATGCAGAAGGCGATTGCGGACGCTTACGGCAAGGGCTTCCTGGGCAAGAATATTTTCGGCAGCGGGCGTGATTTCGATGTTTACTGGCATGGCGGCGCGGGCGCTTATGAAGTGGGAGAGGAATC
>OCZU010000996.1_pt1 | contig 19084 bp, 23 predicted proteins | sample 1539001 | NCBI WGS metagenome assembly OCZU01 (sample SAMEA3539306, study PRJEB22396) | soil metagenome | biome: tundra; feature: field; material: soil | place: USA | collected 2010-05 | depth 0.15 m | reverse complement strand
AGGTTGCCGACATCATGTCGGACGAGGTTGCCGACAGCACGGGCGTCCAGGCATGACGCCTGCGCTGACCGGCGCCGCGATCGGGCCGGACGGGCGGCCGCGCTGCCCCTGGTGCCTGAGCACCGATGACTACCTGGCTTACCACGACGAGGAATGGGGCCGTCCGGTCCGTGATGACGTCGGCATCTTCGAGCGGCTCTGCCTGGAAGCCTTTCAGTCCGGGCTGTCCTGGCTGACAATCCTGCGTAAGCGGGAGAACTTCCGTGCCGCGTTCAGCGGGTTCGACCTCGCCGCGGTCGCGGACTTCGGCCCGGAGCAGGTGGCCAGGCTGCTGGCCGATCCGGGGATTGTCAGGAACCGGGCGAAGATCGAGGCTGCGATCAGCAATGCGCGAGCGGCTCTGGATCTGCCCGACGGGCTCGCCGCCCTGGTCTGGAGCTATGCCGGGAGCGCCAGGGACGCGCCGCTGACGCTGGCCGACGTCCCATCGGCGACCCCTGAATCCAAGGATCTGTCCGGTCGGCTCCGGCGGCACGGATTCCGCTTCACCGGTCCGGTCACCGCCTACGCGATGATGCAGGCATGCGGAGTGGTCGATGACCATCTTGCGGGTTGTTTCTGCCGGGGCGCATCCATGTCCTGAGATTGCACGCGCGTCGCGGTGTACCGTTGCGGGGTAAAAGTCGGATTGGTCGGCAGCTCGATGCTGGCCGCCGGCTGAACCGGCCGGCGGCTGACCCGGGCTGAACTAACACGGGAGGTAGGCAGATGCGTCCCGATCTGCCGGACGAGCAGGTACGGGCTGGTCTGAGCGCAGTACGGCCCAAGCCGACCGTCGCGCAGCTTGGCCTCGATCTGGCCGCGCAGGCATGGCAGCGATCTGGCACCGGAGATGGCTCGTTTGAGATCGCGTTCGTCTCCAGCGCGGTCATCCCCGCACGCGCGGGCGCGGACTGGGTGCTGCTCCGCGTCGCCGGCGACCCCGCTGGCCGGGTGCTCCTCTACGACCGGACCGAGTGGGAGTGCTTCCTCGACGGTGTCAGCAGGGGCGAGTTCGATGACTAGGCGGAGTGAGCCCGGACCGGCGCGCGTGCCGCCGCACGGTCGGCGACCGGGGCTGTCCTGGCCCGCGGCACGGCAAGGGCTGCCCGAAACCTGCCCGATCGGCCGCAGCCGGCGGAATCTGGTCCGGCACACTGACTGCATAACAATTAAGGACGGTAATTGTGAATCGCAAGTTAAGTGGCGCTAGGCTAGCCCGATCGTCGCCTGAGGAGCCAGGAGGAGGTCGCGAATGAGCGATGACGCCTATGGCGCGACTATCGCCAAGCTCCGGCTTGCCCGACGGCTGACCGAGCTCCGAGTTAACGCTGGCTACACCGCTAACCATGTCTGCGACATGCTGAACTGGGGCCGTGGCAAGGTCGGCAGGTTCGAGGCCAACCAGTGGAAGCGCCCGGAGATGAGCGACATCCGGGACCTGCTCAGGTTTTACCAGGCAGATGACGTCTACACCCGAGAGGTCGAGGACCTGGCGATCCAGGCCAGGGTGCGGCCGTGGTGGCGCGACTACCAGGACATTTTTGACAACGAGTTCCCCGGCTTTGAGTCGGACGCGTACCGGATCCGAGTGTTCACCCCGCTGGTGGTTCCCGGCCTGCTGCAGACCGCGGATTACATCGACGCGCTGATGCGGTCAGGCGGGAAGCCGCCGGCCTGGCGACGCCGGGCAGCCGAGGCCAGGCAGCGCCGCCAGCAGATCCTGGACCGGGACAAGAGCACCGCGCCGCACCTGCAGGCCGTTATCGCGGAAGCTTCGCTGATGTACCGGTGGGGAAGCAGGGACGAGCGGCGGGAGCAGTTGATCCACCTCGCTGATATGGGTCGGCGTCCGAACGTGCACCTGCATCTCCAGCGGTTCGCGGACGGACCGCCGCCTGGCATGTTCTCGGCCGTCCAGATCTTCGACTACGGCGGTGCCGAGCCGAGCCTGGTGTTCACCGAGACCGACCACGGAATCCAGGAGGTCAGCGATGCCGAGTACGTAAACAGCTACCTTGAGGCGTTTGACCGGGCCGTTGACGTGGCACTTGAGCCAGCTGACACGGCCGCCTACCTGAAGCAGCTCGCTGAACGACTGGAGTAGAGGAATGACTGACCTGTCTCGTGCCATCTGGCGGAAGGCCGATGCAAGCTATGCCAACGCCGGCTGCGTGGAAGTGGCTGCCAATCTCGGTGACGTGATCGCCGTAAGGGACAGCACGCGTCCCACCGAAGGTGCTCACGTCGTCAAGCGTCCCGCGTTCGCTGCGCTGCTCGCCGATCTCAAGAGCGGCCGCTACGACATCTAGGCCGGTTGGCCTAGCGGCCGATCGGGCCGAGCAGGCGCGCACCGCGCGGGTCGGCTCAACAAGCGGAATCCCCCCGTGGAGGGAGCCTCGGGGGGATTCCTTGTGGCTGCGCCTGTCTCAGGGCGTCTGGCGGCCAGCCGGAGGTCGAGCGTCGCCAATTCCAATGTACACCCGTGAAGCGAGCTGTAAAGCGCCGTTACCGGGTAGAATCGGACAGTCTATAGCGATGCTGCCAGAGCACTACCATAGTTGCAACGCTGCTATTTTGGCCCGGGTCATTGCGAAGGGGGCCAATTGACTCGTAATCTGTGCTTCACAGATGCCGAACTCGGGAAGGCGGATCAGGATGTTACTGTCACCCGCCGACCGGGGTCCCGCGTCGCCAGATGGAGCAGGGCATCGGTATGCAGGTGATGCCTGGCTGGCAGCGCCGCTAGCCGAGACGTCGGTCCCATTCCCCCGAACAGCAGGCAGCCTCGCCCAGGTAGGCCTGCGGGCCAGCAACATGACTCACGGTGGTGTATCCGAGGTCGGCCTGGCAGCGGCCAGCATGCGGTCAGGCGGCTGTTTCGTGCGGCCGCTTCCCCTGGACGCGAGCTGCGCCGGCGCGGCCAGGCGTTTCTTCCGCGAGGCGGTGGCCGGAGCCGACCTGCCGGATGATCTCATCCACGACGGCGTCACGATGGCCAGTGAGCTAGCGGCCAACACGCTTAATGCGCACGGCAACATCGAGTTCGCCGGCACCAGCCACCGGCCGGTGACCGGCATTCCCGAGTTCTGGATGTACCTGCGCGCCTTCGGCTCTGGCCTTGAGCTGGTCTGCAAGATCTTCGATTCTGAGCCGGACTGGGAGGCGTTCGAACCTGCCGCCGAGGGAGCGCTGGAGAAGGCACACCCGGACTCGGTCCGCGGTCGCGGTCTGCAGCTCGTCGCCGGCCTATCCGCCGGACGCTGGGGGCATCACCCGACCCGTGGCCGGCTCGGTGCCTGGAAGGTGCCGGGCAAGGCGGTATGGTTCGCGCTGCGCGTGCCGCCTGGCAACGAACTCGCCTACAGTCGGCGGCGGCTGCTGCGCGGATGGCAGGTCATCGATGCACTCGCCGCCGCGCTGAGCGAGCGGGGCCTGCGCACGGGGCTAGTCCAGGTGGCCGAGGCTGGCGGCGAGCTTGCGGTGCTCTCCGTCCGGCACCAGCTGACCGTCTGGTGCCATGGCGACGTGCTCTGGTGGAGGGCACCGGACGGCGGCTACGACCGGCTCTGCGTGAGTGACCTGGAGGAAGTGGCGGAACGAATCGTGTGCGCGCATGAGGAACTCCTGACCACCAGCTAGCCAGGCTGGGCCTGCGCCTGGTGCCCGCCTAATGCCCGTGGAACACGGGCTCGGCCTTGCTCAGGAACGCCGCGGTCGCAGCACGGTGGTCGACGCTCTGGCCGAGCCGGGTCTGCAGCTCGGCCTCCTTCTCCAGCGACTTGGCGAGCCCGTGCTCAGCGGCGTACAGCAAGCACTCCTTGATCGCGCCATAAGCCGCGGTCGGCCCGACGGCTAGCCGGCCAGCAAGTTCTCGCACCGCGCCGGCCAGATCGTCGTCGGGCACGACCTTGGTGAGCAGTCCGAGCGCCATCGCATGGTCGGCAGAGAGCGGCTCGGCCAGCATCAGCAGCTCGGCTGCCCGTGCCGTTCCGACCAGCCGCTGCAGCGTCCACGAGGCGCCGGAGTCGGCAGTCAGGCCAACCCGCGCGAACGCCATCAGCAAGCTAGCCCGCCGGCCCGCGATCCGGAAGTCGCACGCGAAGGCGATCGAGGCCCCGGCCCCGGCGGCGACGCCGGGCAGAGCGGCGATGACCGGCTTGGGCAGCGTCGTGATCAAGGTAATGATCGGGTTGTAGTGCTGCCGCACCGTATCCAGCGGCGCATCGCCGCGGTCCATCATCTCGGCGTGCTCGCGCAGGTCCTGGCCTGCGCAGAACGCCGTGCCAGCCCCGGTCAGGACTACCGACCGGATCGCAGTGTCCGAGCCGCACCGCTGCAGCGCTTCGATCAGCCCGGTTTTCATGTGCGTGGTCAGGGCATTCCTCGCCGCCGGACGGTTCAGCGTGATGGTGGCCACCGCATCGTCGACCTCGAACAGGACGCTGTCGCTCACTGGGCGCTCCTCATCGTCTCGGCCACTACTGGTCTCCGATATCCCGTGGCGGGTGCGCCGCGCTACCCGCTCGCAGACAACAGTCCACGAATCGCGCGGCCGCGGGCAAGAGCCGCGCCGCCTCGGATTGGAACAATTCAGCGGCGACGTTCCCAGGCCATGGTGCTGGCAGCAGCTCGGGCGGCAGGCCAGGATCGGTGAACAGGAACTTGCGCCACTCGTGTACCAGCGCCGTGCGCGCCGCGAACACCGCCTCGTCCGGCCGGTCAGGCCCGGTATGCGCCGTCAGCTCGCCGGCCACTTCCAGCCACCGCTGATAGGCATGTCCGAGGCCATCGATGTCCCAGGTCCTGGCCGCGAGACCGCGGGGATCGCCGTCGTATCTGGCGTGCAGGCGCTCAGCTCTGACCCGCTCGGTCGCCAGCAGCGCTTCCAGCTCTACGGACGGGTGCGGGCTGATCCAGGTTGATCCGTCGAGGCAGGCGTAACCCAGGTAGCCGAGAGCCAATCGGAGCCGCTCGCGCTTAGCGCGGTCGCTGATCCGCTCGACCACGACAACGTGCCAGCGGCCGTCCCAGGTCGGCGCATCATGCCGGTAGATCCGGTCACCGGCCTGCCGCAGCCGCCGGACGGCTCGCGTGGTCAGCTGATACCCGGCGCCCTCGGGCAGCCGCATCGGTGCAAGCCAGCCCTGCCTGGCCATCCGGGAGACCGCCGTGCGCACCGCGGGCGCCGATATGCCAAGCGGAGCTAGCAGCCGGACAAGCGCCGCCACCGGCGCCCGCTCGCCGCGCGAGAGCAGATGATCGCCGTACAGGTCGAAGAGAGCCGATCTGGCGTTCACGGACCTAGTCTCGCCTCCCGGCGCGCGGGCCTGAACCGGTGGAACGCTGATCGATGCCACCAAGCTCATGGAACTGACCGATAATAGAGGGACTGATTGAGGCCGATGTGGCTTGGCGGTGCAGGATCCGGTGGCTGGCAGCGCCGCCGCGGTCCGCAGGCAGGTCTCGCGGCACCGAGAGCAGGAAGGGGAGATGGATGGCGGCGATGAAGCCGCGGACGGGCGACGGTCCGCTGGAGGTCACCAAGGAGGGCCGCGGGATCGTGATGCGCGTGCCGCTGGAGGGCGGCGGCCGGCTCGTGGTCGAACTGACACCCGATGAAGCCAAGGCGTTGAGCGACGCCCTGAAGACGGCCGTCGGCTGAGCGGCCGCTAACGATGCCCATAACCACTACCGTCACAGCGCTTCCCCGCAGTGGCCCGAGCACGGCCGGCGACTACCTGGCGGGCGTGGAAGCGGGCAGTTGCGAGCCGGCCGACCTGATCGTCGTGCCGGTCGAGGCCGGTAGCGTCGTAGGCAGCGATCAGAGCCTGCATGCCGCGCTCGGGGTCGGCGCCAGCGACGTTCTTGCCGCCTACCAGCTAACCGGCAAGGCCGGCCAGAGCGCTCAGGTCCTGGCCCACGTCGGCGAGTCCGCGGTGCGAGTCGCGTTCCTCGGGACCGGAGACCGCTCTGCCCGTGCGCTGCGTCGGGCCGGTGGCGAGCTTGGCCGGATGCTGCGGCCGGGTGACCTGGCGGTTGCGGCCGTGGTCGCAGGCAAGCCGGATGATCAGGTGCGAGCCTTTGCCGAGGGCATCCTGCTCGGGTCGTACCGGTACTCGGAGAAGACCTCCGCCAGTATCAAGGAGGCGAAGGCTGCTCAGGTGCATCTGCTCGCCGCAGCGGCTGAGCCGCAGGCCGGCACGGCCGGGGTTGGCACTGGCAGGGCCGGCACTGGCACGGCTGGGGTTGGCACTGGCGGGGTTGGCACGGGCGGTAGCACGTCGGAGGCTGCGGCTACCGACGGGCTGGCCGCCGGGATCGATGCGATCGGCGTCGCCGCCGCGTTCGCCGCGGCGACAGCCATGGCCAGGGATCTCGCCAACACTCCGTCGGTCCGCAAGAGCCCGCAGTGGCTGGCCGACGCAGCCGTTGCGGTCGGGGCGCAGGCGGGCCTTAGCGTCCGGGTGCGGACCGAGACCGAGCTAGCGGCAGAGGGTTTCGGCGGCATTGTCGCCGTAGGCGCGGGATCTGCTCGCCAGCCCCGGCTGATCGAGCTGAGCTATCACCCGTCGGCCGCCGCTAGCGCCGGCGCCAGCAGGGACGGTGCCAGCAAGCACGTAGTGCTGATCGGCAAGGGCATCACGTTCGATAGCGGCGGTCTGTCGCTCAAGCCGAACGATGGCATGAAGACCATGAAGACCGACATGGCCGGTGGTGGCGCGGTAATCGCCGCGATGTCCGTTATGGCTGAACTTGGTGTTCCGCATCGGGTCACCGGCCTGATCGCGGCCGCTGAGAATATGCCGTCAGGCTCGGCATACCGGCCCGGTGACGTCATTACTCATTTCGGCGGCCGCACGGTGGAGGTACTCAACACCGACGCCGAAGGTCGGCTGGTCTTGGCCGATGCGCTGGCCTACGCCGACGCTATGCTCGCGCCGGATGTCCTCGTCGACATCGCTACCTTGACCGGAGCGGCCAGGATCGCGCTCGGCACCACGTACGCGGCGCTCTACTCGACCAGCGATGAGCTGGCGACCGCGCTCGTCGAGGCCGGTGAGGCGAGCGGGGAGCGGCTGTGGCGGATGCCCTTGGAGCAGCAGTACCGGGACGCGCTGGATTCACCGGTCGCTGACCTCGCTCACATCGCTCGCAGCGATGGCGAGCCTGGGTCGATCTCCGCTGCGCTTTTCCTCCGCGAGTTCGTCGGCACGCGCCCCTGGGCACATCTGGATATCGCGGCCCCGGCCCGGTCCGCGACGGATGACGGCGAGCTGACCGCTGGCGCCACCGGCTTCGGGACGAGGCTGCTGCTCCGCTGGCTGCTGGCCGGCTCTGGCGGGCCGAAACCCGCTGAGAATGGCGGTTTTCAGCCCGTGATCAAGGAAGGTGGTACGGGCGGCTGAGATCCGGTGCCTAGCCGCTCCGCTTTACCGCGGCAAGCAGCCCGCCGCCGATCGGCAGCAGCAGCGGGATCAGGTCTTCGTCAGCAGAGATCTGTTGGCGGAGCTGACCGATCGCGGCCGTGTCTGGATCGCGGTGCGCCGGATTCGCGCTGTCGTCCGGCCAGATGGCATTGTCGAACGCCACGATTCCGCCCGGCCGCAGTAGTCGCAGCGCCCCGGCCAGGTACTCCGGATACTCACGCTTGTCCGCATCGCAGAAGACGAGGTCGTAGGCGCCGTCAGCTAGTCGCGGCAGCACCTCCAGTGCGCGGCCGCTGATCAGCCGGTACCGGCCGGCCGGGAATCCCGCCGCGGTGAATGCCGCACGGGCGAGCCGATGATGTGCAGGCTCGACGTCGACGCTGGTGAATACCGAGCCTGCGCGCATACCGCGGAGCAGCCAGATGCCAGAGGTTCCGCAGCCAGTGCCGATCTCGACGACGGACCTGGCGCCGATGGCAGCGGCCAGGAAGCGCAGTGCCGCGCCGGTGATCGGTGCTACCGGGACAGCACCGCCCGCATGCTCGGCGTTCCTGCGGGCGCTCAGCAGTGGCTCATCCTCGCTGAGAAACTCGCTCAAGATCGCGGGGGTGGCGTCTGCGCTGGTGATGGCGACCTCCGGTACCGTGGTTAACTTCCTCGGGCGGCAGCCTAGCGTCAGCTGCGGTGAGCCGGGAACAGGCCGGGCGGCCCGCACGTTGACGAGTTGTAAGTCAGCGCAGGCCGGTGAGATTCCGCCGGCGGCCAGGCTGCGTGGCACGCCCGCCGAACGCGACGTCGTCATGCTAGGGAAGGCTGATGCAGACCGAAGCGGCAGACCAGGCCGCGCCAGGCGCGGCGGAAGCCGGCGACTGGACGCCGCCTAGCTGGGAAGATGTGGTCAAGGACCACTCAGCGCGGGTGTATAGGCTTGCCTACCGCCTGACCGGCAATAGCTACGATGCCGAGGATCTCACCCAGGAAGTTTTCGTGCGCGTGTTCAGGTCGCTGTCCAGCTACACGCCGGGAACCTTCGAAGGCTGGCTGCACCGGATTACCACGAATCTGTTTCTTGACATGACACGCCGGCGACAGCGAATCCGGTTTGAGGGACTGGGCGAGGAGACCGCGGCCAGGCTCCGCGGCCTGGAGCCGACGCCGTCACAGGCATTCGACGACCGCCATCTCGACTTCGACATCTCGGCGGCGCTTGCTGACCTGCCTCCTGAGTACCGGGCCGCCGTCGTGCTATGCGACATCGAGGGACTGACATATGAGGAAATAGCTGATGTGCTTGGCATCAAGCTCGGCACCGTCCGCAGCCGGATTCACCGCGGGCGAGCGCAGCTCCGCGCGGCCTTGGAGCATCGCAGGCCGAGGCATCAGGGGGGCCGGGTAGCTGCGGCGGCCGAGTCTGCCGCCGGGCATCTGACCGCTGAGCCGACCGCGGCGAGTCAGCCTGCCGCCGTGATCGCACTTGACGTGGGGGGGTCGCCATGAGTCATCTAGGACGCTGGCTGTCCGCTCTGGTCGACGGGGAACTGGAAGGGTCCGAACGCGACCGGGTGCTGATTCATCTCGCCGGATGCGAGTCGTGTCGGCACGAGGCCAACACGCTGCGGGCGCTGAAGCGCCGGATGACCGCTCTTGGCGACACCTCGGCAGACTCGGCCATCGCAGGTCGGCTGATTGAGCTTGCCCGTTCCGAGCAGGAACTCACTGCGGCCGCGGTCCCGTCCGCCGCCTGGCCGGCCTGGCCGGCCGCGGGATCAGCATGGGCACGGCATCAGATGCGCCCCGGCTGGGTCGTGATGGCTGGTTCCGCGGGAATGGCGCTCGCTGCGATCGGTGCGGCGGCCTTCATGCTCGGCGGGGTTCAGCGCGCTCCTGTACCGCGGGTCACCCCGGCCGTCGACACGTACTGGCCGCAGCATGACTACGACATGGGCCAGGCGCCCGCAGCCCGGATCGCACCCGCCCTGCAGGGTCCCAACGGGCCTGCGGAGCGCAAGCACTCGCCGTAGCCGCCGTGCTCTGGCTGTACTGGAATCGGTGGCGGTCGGCCGTCCTGGTCGCTGGCCTCAGCCTTGCCTCGATAGCTGTGCTTGTGATTGTCGCTGGCTCGGTAGCGGGCACCGACCGGTCCGCGGTGAGACGGGCTGCCACCGGCCGGATCGGCGCTCAGCTGCGGCGGTCCGCACCGGTCGATCCCGATGCAGCCAGGGTGCGCAGGGGCTTGCAATTGCTCCGCGCGGCCGCGGTGGCCTGCCAGACCGTCACTTACAGCGGCGTGCAGGTCGTGGCCTGGTGGGGATCTAGCGGCGCGAGCGCCTCCCTTATCCAGGTCTGGCATCGGCCAGGCGGACCGGAACTGGATAAGGGCGATGACGACTCCGGCTCCTCCTCGGCCGCGCTGCCGCCAGGAACAGGCGGTGTTGCCGCCGAGGGCGTGCTGAGCTTCTCAGCCTGGATGCTGAGCCTGATGCGGGCCAACTACCTGATCGAGTACGCCGGGACGGCATCGGCCAGTGACCGGCCGGCTGTCGTTGTCGCGGTTCGGCGCGGGAACGGCAGGCTAGCGGCGCAGTTCTGGCTGGACACGGCTACTGACCTGCCGCTGCGCCGTGAGATGTACGACTCGGTCGGTCAGCTGGTCAGCGAGGGTGCCTTCATCGACCTGAGGATTGGCGACCGTGAGGTAGGCAATGTCCCGCCGGCCGGAGCCCAGCCGTGGAGCGCGCAGCGGGCCATGCCAGGTCTCGCCAGCCTGCGCAGCCAGGGCTGGTCGCTGCCCGCGACTTTGGCCGGGAACATGACGCTGGTCGCGGTGACGACAGCGGCAGCTCAGCCAGGCACGGTCGTCGATGCGTCCTATTCCGACGGACTGTCCGTGGTGTCGGTATTCATGCAGCGCGGCCAGCTGCCCAGGACCCTGCCCGGCTGGCGCCTGGCCTCGGTCCGCGGCCAGGAGGTCTACCTTGGCGAACCGGACGGTCGCAGTCTTGCCTGGTCGGCGCATGGCTTTGTCTACACCGTGCTGGCCGACGCGCCTCCGGCGACCATGCAGCGGGTCGTCGCCGACCTGCCGCACGACCCGCGGATCGGGTTCTGGGACCGGGTCGGCCGTGGCCTGAAGCGAATGGGCTCGTGGTTCAACCCGTTCAGCTGACCCGGCGGGCAGCCGGTGCGGTTACTCTGGAAGCTGCGTACCGCATCTGGCGGACGTGGTCACGACAGCAGAGCGCGAGGCAAGCTTGTTTGATCTGTCGCTCACCAAGATCCTCATACTCGCTGTGCTCGCCCTGGTGATCTTCGGCCCGGACCAGCTACCGAAGGTGGCCGCGCAGGCCGGCCGCGCACTGCGAGATCTGCGGCGGCTTGCCGACAATGCGAGGGCCGACCTGACCGAGGGCCTCGGTCCTGAGTTCCGCGACTTCGATCTGAACGACCTCAACCCACGTACCTTCGTGCGCAAGCATCTGCTCGACGACCTGCCGGATGACGATGGATATCAGCCGGCCGGACCGATCGAGTCGCGGATGTCCGGTCCGGCGCGGGGTGCTGCGCTGCTTGACCCCGGCGAGATTCCGCCGTACGACGCAGAGGCGACCTAGCTCGCCGAGCCGATTCCGGACCGGCCGGTAGCCTGGCTCAAACCGCTAGCCGGCCTCAGGCGCTGGCCGGCCTCAGGCCGGGGTGAGTCCGAGCTGGCGCCCGGCCAGGCTGCGCGAGCGGCGGCCCAGCATCTGCGCGATCTTGTTCAGCTCCAGCGCTCCTGGCGAGCTGGGATCGGCGAGTACCAGCGGAAGTCCGTCGTCGCCTGCCTCCCGGAGCCGCAGATCGAGTGGCACCTTGCCGAGTACGGGGACCTCGGTGCCGATCAGCCTGGTCAGCGTCGCGGCGACGGCTTCGCCGCCACCGCTGCCGAACACCTCGATCCGCTCCTTGCAGTGCGGGCACGGCAGGTAGGACATGTTCTCGATCACCCCGACTACCCGCTGGTGCAACTGGCTGGCGAGCGATCCGGCCCGCTCGGCGACCTCGGCTGAGGCGAGCTGCGGCGTGGTCACCACGATCAGCTCGGCACCAGGCACGAGATGACCTGTCGAGATCGCCACATCCCCGGTACCTGGCGGCAAGTCGAGCAGCAGCACATCCAGGTCACCCCAGTAGACATCGGCGAGGAATTGCTGCAGCAGCCGGTGCAGGATCGGCCCGCGCAGTGGCAGCGGCTCGTTGCCCTTCTTCAGCATGCCGCTGGAGATCACTTTCACGCCATGGACGGACGGTGGCATGATCATCTGTTCGACCTGGGTGGGGCGGCTGGTCACGCCGAGCATGCGCGGAACGGAGTGCCCGTAGATGTCGGCGTCGAGCAAACCAACCTTCTGGCCAGCCGCGGCAAGCGCCACGGCGAGATTGACCGTGACCGTCGACTTGCCCACCCCGCCCTTGCCGCTCGCTATTGCGTAGACCCTGGTCAGCGAGGCGGGATTGGCAAACGGGATGTCCCGTTCCGGCTTGCCGCCGCGGAGCTTGCCCTGCAATTCGCGACGCTGCTCCTCGCTCATCACATCCAGTTCGACCCGGACGCTGGTGACGCCGGCCAGCTTGCTGACGGCGGTTGTCACGTCTCGGGTGATGGTGTCACGCAGCGGGCAGCCAGAGACCGTCAGCCAGACGTCGACCCGGACTGAGCCGTCCAGCGCCACATCGACGCCTTTGACCATCCCGAGTTCGGTAATCGGCTTATGAATCTCCGGGTCTTGCACGCCGGCCAGTGCTTGTGTGACCTGCTCGGCAGTGGGTGGTGCAAGGCCGACACCGGCCGTGGCCGGCCCGGCCGGCTTACCTGGGAGCGAGGTGGCTGACATGGGCCCATGCTAGAAGGCCCCGCGGACCCCGTCGAACGCCTGGCATAGCATCATCGAGCCATGACCCGCGCTGATCGGCCCAGAAGGTCCTGCCTGACCGTGCCCGGCAGCAGCGACAAGTTCTTGACCAGGGCGCTCCGATTGCCTGCCGATGAGGTGATTCTCGACCTGGAGGACGCGGTCGCGCCCGGTGCGAAGGATGCGGCCAGGGCAGCCGTGGCGCGGGCTGCTGCCGGGGACTGGGGCGGCCGACTGCTGGCGGTCCGGATCAACGACGCGACCAGCCAATGGGCCTACCGCGACGTGATCGAGGTTGTCGAGCGAGCTGGCGGGCGGCTGGACGCGATCGTGCTGCCCAAGGTGTCCGCGCCAGCCCACGTCGCCTGGCTCGATCTGCTGCTCGGCCAGCTTGAGCAGGTGGCGGGCCTGCCGCCGGGCAAGATCGTGATCGAGGCGCAGATCGAGGATGCAGCCGGCCTGGCCGTCGTGGACGCCATCGCGGCCGGATCGAGCCGGCTTGCGGCACTGATCTTCGGTCCCGCCGACTTCATGGCCAGCGTGGGAATACGGTCGCTGCGGATCGGTGGCCAGCCCGCCGGCTATGCGGGCGGCGACGCCTTTCACTATCCGCTGCTCCGAATCCTGGTCGCCGCGCGGTCGGCCGGCCTGCAGGCGATCGACGGCCCCTACTCCGCGATCGGCGACATTGACGGACTGCGCGGATCGGCGGCCAGCGTTGCGGCACTTGGCTACGACGGCAAGTGGGTCCTGCATCCGGATCAGATTGGCCCGGTCAACGCGGCCTTCTCACCCGACCAGGACCAGTACGACCGAGCTGAGCTAATCCTGGACGCTTACGAGTACGCGGCCACCGTGCAGCGGCGCGGAGCGGTCCTGCTCGGCGATGAGATGATCGACGAGGCGTCACGGAAGCTGGCGCTGGTGGCCGCGGCCCGAGGTCGTGCGGCCGGCCTCGCCAGAACCAGCCAGTTCATTCCGCCGGCTACCTGACCGCCCGTCTGGCCAAACCGATCGGCCAGGCGCTGGCCCGAGTTCGGGCGCGAGCTGATCCGGCAGCGCACTCTGGTCGGCCCGTATGCCCCGGCGCGAGAGTTTACGGCTGGCTGCGGCCGAGCATCGTAACTGAGATGGACATGCAGCGATCAGCCGCCGACCGGCGGGCGCGATGGTGACGAACCTGGCCTGCCCGCGGTGCGGCGGCGTGGTTCACGCGCCCAGCGCCTGGGCCAGCGGCTGGCGCTGCGATCGGCACGGTGACATCTATCCGCTCCGGCAGGTGCAGAGCCTGTCCCCGGAGGGCCTGGCCGGCCTGCTGCGCAACGCGGTTGTTCCGGTCATGCTGCCCTGGCCGCTGCCGGACGGCTGGCTGGTGACCGGGTTTGCCGCGGCCGGCGATGAGCGCACTGGTACCCGCGGCTGCGTGGTGGCACTCTCCGGGCCCAATCCGGTCGGCGGCCCTGGCGAGCTGCTCATAGTCTGCGAGGAAATGGGCGTAGGTCTTGGCGCCTACTGCGCCGGGGTGGAAGGCCCCGATCCAGGCGATGGCTTTGCCGCCAAGTTGCCGCACGCACAGATCCAGCTCGGCAATCACGAGTTCCCGCTGTGGCATGTCGACGCGCCTGGCCGCGCCGCATTCGCCGGCGAGGTGATGGGTACCTGGCTGTGGGTCCTGCTCTGGCCGGATACGGCTGGCACGCTGCTGGTCGAGCCGATGGCGCTCCGGGACCTGCGTGATGACGGTCAGGAGTTCGATCTGCCGTTCGGAGCTCGATCGCCGCGGCTGCCCGGCGCGACCGGATAAAGTCACCTGGTGTCCGCCGAACTGGCTGCCAGCTCCGGCCAGCCCGCCAGCTCCGGCCAGCCCGCCAGCTCCGGCCAGCCCGCGAGAGCTGACCTGCACTGTCACAGCACAGCCTCGGACGGCACCCGGCCGCCGGCCGAAGTGATCCGCCGGGCCGCGGCGGCAGGGCTGGACCTCATCGCGCTCACCGATCACGACACCGTCGCTGGCCTAGCGCAGGCAAGGCAGGCACTGCCGCCAGGAATGGCCCTGCTGCCCGGCATGGAGCTGTCCTGTCGCCGGGACGGCCACAGTGTGCATCTGCTCGGCTATTTGTTCGATCCCGATCACGGTGCCCTGAAAGCAGAACTGCAGGCGATCAGGGATAGCCGAGTTGACCGGGCCAGGGCGATGGTGACCAGGCTGGCTGAGCTTGGCGCCCCGGTGACCTGGGATCAGGTGGCAGCGATCGCCGGTGCCGGGGTCGTGGGTCGGCCGCATGTCGCGAGGGCGCTGCTCGCGACCGGCGTGGTCAGCTCGGTCGCCGAGGCCTTCAGCACGGACTGGATTGGTCCTGGCGGTCGCGCGCACGTGGCGAGATACGCACTGGACCCGGTGCACGCCGTCGCCCTGGTGCGCGAGGCCGGCGGAGTGACCGTGCTGGCCCACCCGCTGGCTCAGACCCGCGGCGCCCTGGTATCTGATCGGCTGATCACCGAACTGGCTCGCGCCGGGCTTGCCGGACTGGAGATCGCGCATCCGGATCATGATCAGGCGCAACGGGAACGGCTCCGAACTCTGGCCAGCTCACTTGGCCTGATCGCGACTGGCGGGAGCGACGATCACGGTGAGCTGACCGGCGACCGGATCGGCTGCGAGCGGACTGCGCCTGACCAGCTGGACCGGCTGCTGGCGGGCGGCAGCGGCGCGGCAGTGATGACCGGATGAGTCACCTGGCGTCGAACGTGAAATTCTTCTGGGAGGTGTTCGTCACCCTCCTGGTGATCACCGATCCGCCGGGTGTCGTGCCGGTCTTTCTCGGCATGACCGCTGGTCGGACCAGGGCGCAGCGGAACCGGCTAGCCTGGCAGGCTGCTGTCGTCGCGCTCGGAGTGATCGTCGCATTTGCCCTGTTCGGCCGCTCGATACTGGACTACCTGGGGGTCGAGCTGCCGTCCTTGCAGGCGGCCGGCGGTCTGCTGCTGCTCCTGGTCGCGCTCGAACTGCTGACCGGGAAGGCCGCCGACCCGGCCGAACTGGAGACCGCCAAGGCCAACGTGGCCTTCGTGCCGCTGGGCACTCCACTGCTAGCCGGACCAGGCGCGATCGTCGCGACTATGCTTTTCGTGCCGCGGATTGGATCCGCTGGCGACGCGGTGGCGTTCGGTGCCGCTATTGTCGCTGTCGTCACTATGCTCTGGCTGGCCATGCGCTTCTCTGGAGTCATCCTGAGAATACTGAGGGAAAGCGGCGTTGAGTTGCTTACCAGGATCGCAGGCCTGCTCCTGTCTGCGATCGCTGTCCAGCTGATCGTCGATGCCGTAAGAACGCTCATTCGGATCGGGCTGGGCTAGCCGCCGCTACGCCGAGTTCGGCGCGCCAGACACCCGGGAAGGCAGACTGCCATGCAGGCACGGATCGACCGAGTCGCCGGGATCGTGAACACCTGGATCATAGGCGACGACGAGGAGGTGATCGTCGTCGATCCTGGCGATAGCGCGGTGGCGGTACTCGACGCCGTCGGCGATCGTGAGATCCTCGCGGTCATCTGCACCCATGGGCATGTCCGGCATGTCGCCGCGGCCTTCGAGGTGGCCAAGCGAGACGACGCTCCCGTGGCGCTGCATCCGGCTGAGGTACTGGCTTGGCGTGAGGCGCATCCTGGCACGGAGCCGGACATAGAGATGGAAGACGGCGGGACTTTCGATGTTGCCGATATCACCCTCGAAGTGATTCATGCACCTGGGCACAGTCTTGGCTCGATCTGCCTGTATAGCGAGGAACTCGGCGCGATCTGCGCCGGTGACGTGATCAGCGACCGTGGCCCGGTTCCGCACGACGGTTACTTCGCGAACTTCCCGCATCAGCTGAGCGCGATCGGAGCCAGCCTGCTCACTCTGGACGGCAGCACCAGGATCCTGCCCGGGCATGGCGACGAGTTCACCATCAGCGCCGCCGAACGGCGATTCGACTCCTGGGTGTCGGCAGGCCCCGCCGCCCTGATCGAGGAGCCAGAAGAGTAGCAATCGGCGTGGTCCGGCGGCCCGATCGCAACAGATGCAACGGGCCACCGATCACGCTGTTTTCGCTGCCTATCTTGGGCATACGCTACGTTCCGCTACCATCAAATTCCGGCAAATCGACCGCCAGGACAGGCGCTGCCGGTCACCTGCCGCACATAGTACGGGTTGCAGTCATATGAACGCTCGATTTAGCCCGGTATGTGACTACCCAACCCTTACTAAGTGAAGTTCGTGGCCACGGCGGATCGTTCGGAGTAAGCCCTCCGCAGTCACGGACGGTGACAGCCGGGGGCTTCTGGCGGCACATACGGGCACTTTTCGCCGTTCTGGCAGCGGCGGGCCGCTGGTGCTGCTGGCTCCGGTCCTGCGGTCCGCTGTGAGCGGGCCGCCGGGCGCGAGCCGGGAGCTGGGAGCCGGGAGCTGGGAGCCGGGAGCCCGGAGCCGGGAGCTGGGAGCCGGAGCCGGGAGCCGGAGCCAGGAGCCGGGAGATGCGGGTGGCCAGCCCATCGCAGTCGGCGGTGCGCTGATGAAGGCGCGCTGGCTCTTCAGGGAACTGGCGATCTTCGTCAATGGCACACATTGACAACACCGCTGTTACCTGTGCAACGGGTCATTGATCCCATTGACCGGTCAGCGCCCTCGCCCCGTTTCTGCTGGAATGTCATATACCGGGCCGTCGATGTTCGGCCCGAGTGCTCTCGACGGCGGGCAGGATGGAGCTGTGCAGCAACTTGGCTTCGACGGAATGCCGCGACGGCTCTACCCGTGTACGCCAAGCAGGCTCCGCGCCTGGCTGGACTGCCCGCGGCGGTACCGGATGACCTACCTGGACCGCCCGCAGCCACCGAAGGGGCCGCCGTGGGCGCATAACAGCCTCGGTGCCAGCGTGCACAACGCGCTGGCCGGATGGTGGCGGCTGACGCGCGCCGAGCGCACTGTGGCGGCCGGCGGGGAATTGCTTGAACGTGGCTGGCTCACGGACGGCTATGCCGACGACGCCCAGGCGGCACTGTACCGGCGCCGGGCCAGGCGCATGGTGCAGGACTACGTAGCTGAGCTTGACCCGGCCGCGGAGCCGGTCGGGGTAGAACGGACCGTGGCGACGAAGACCGAGCTGATCGCGGTCTCCGGCCGGATTGACCGGCTGGATGATCGGCCGGGCGAAGGCGGCCAGGAGCGCCAGCTGGTGGTGGTGGACTACAAGACCGGCCGGCATCCGCTGAACACTGACGACGTTCGCTCGTCGCTGGCGCTCGCGCTGTACGCGCTGGCGGCGGAGCGGGTACTGCGCCGGACATGTCGCCGGGTGGAGTTGCATCACCTGCCAACTAGCCGGGTACTCAGCTGGGAGCACACGCAGGAGTCACTGGATCGCCAGCTGGGCCGAGCCGAGGATATCGCTGGTGAATGCGCCGCCGCCGACGACAGGTACCGCGACGAGCCGGACTCCGGCCGTGGCGAGGATGTCTTCCCACCACAGCCCGGCGGCTGGTGCGGCTGGTGCGACTATCGAGCCCACTGTGCGGAGGGTCAGCGTGCCGCGGCGCGGCGCCGGTCCTGGGACGGACTTGCCGCCGACGACACTACGGTGCCCGGGCAGGTGGTTTAGGCCACCACGCGGGCTCAGCGTGATTCCAGAACGCGGTCAGCATCGCCGCGGTCGTCTCCGGTGCTTCGACGGCCGGGGAGTGCGCGGCGGCGGGGATGCAGACACGTTCGGCGCCGAGTCGCCTCGCCATCAGTTCCTGAACGTCAGGCGGCCACGCGTCGTCGTTCTCGCCGTAGCTGACCAGGATCGGAAGCGACCCGACCGTGGCAAGCTCGGCTGTGCGATCAGGAAAATCCAGCAAGTGCCTGGCCATCTCGGCTAGCCCGACCGGACAGCTGCGGAGCGCGCGATCGCGCAGGAACTCGATGATGTCCTGCGGCGTGCCTTCAGCGTGCGCCTGCGGCTCGAGCTGGCTGTCCCAGATCTGGGTGATCTTGTCGCGGAGCGCGTCAGCATCGCCGGCGGCTGGCTGCAGGAAGGCGAGCACGTCCCGCAGCGCATGGGCTCTGGCGCCGCTGATCGTCCCAGGGCCCGACCCGAGCAGTGTCAGCGACAAGAAAGCTGTCGGCTCGGCCAGCACGGCGTGCCGGGCGATCAGCCCACCGAAGGAGTGCCCGAGCAGATGCACCCTGCCGGTGTCTCCCGCGATCGCGGCCGCGACGGCGATCAGGTCGCTGGCCAGCTGATCGAGCTGGTAGCCAGCACTGCCCGCTGCCGGTGCGGATTGATACTGACCCCGCATGTCCATCGCGGTCACCGGCCGGCCGGCAGCCGCCAGTGACTCAAGCACCGGCAGGAAGTCCTCCTTGCTGCCGGTGTAGCCAGGGATCAGCAGCGCTGGCTCGCGCTCACTGACGCCGATGGCCGATTCCGCGGCGAGCGTCGCGAAGGTGCCGCGTGCGGTATTGATTTCGGTCGGCCTGACCTGCGCAGGCAGCCGCAGCGATCTGGGTGTGCTCACGGGGTCGCAGCCTATCCAGCCAGGCTGGTCCGGTCCTAGCCCGTGCCGAAGCGGCCTGGACGGGTCCGGATCAGCGGCTCAGTCGGCCTGCAAGTCCAGCCGGTCGGCGTGATTGGCCGGGCGGGTGGAGCCATGCTGGTTGTCGGCAGGATGGACCGGCGCGGCCCGCCCGCCACGGCCGGAACGGCGG
>OCZU010000995.1_pt1 | contig 19092 bp, 17 predicted proteins | sample 1539001 | NCBI WGS metagenome assembly OCZU01 (sample SAMEA3539306, study PRJEB22396) | soil metagenome | biome: tundra; feature: field; material: soil | place: USA | collected 2010-05 | depth 0.15 m | reverse complement strand
CATACCCGACGCTGTCGCCGATCAGCGAACTGCCCGCCGTGCCCGCCAGCACCGGCGCCGTTCCCAGCACGGATACATTCCCCGTGACCGCCGGACCCCACGTCCCCGCCGTCGACAGCGCATCCGACGGAACACTCGACGCGCACGTGGACCCGCTCGACGGATCCCCGATAATCAGCAGCGAATACGCCTTGAACTGGGCCGTCGTCATCGCATCCCACGTCGCCGGCGTCGCCACCGTCACCGTATAACCCAGATTCGACGCCGCCTTCGCCTCCGCGCTCGACGACCCGCCACTCACCGACGTCGACAAGATCAGCACCGACCCCGACGCCGCCCTGGCCGGCCCTGCCGTCGCCACGCCCGCCACCGCCACCGCGGCGGCACCGGCAGCCACCACCGCCACCGGAACTAATGCCGTGCCTGTACCCGCCGCCAGCACCGGAACCAGCACCACACTCGCCCACCGCCGCACCCCGGGCCCGACCCTGCGTGCCCTGGCCAGGGCCGGGCCACCAACCCGGCCCTGCGCTCTTGACCGGAACGGCCGGCGTCGCCTGCACAGCCTTTCCCGGCCGTTACCGCTGGTCAGTACCGACAATGCACGCGGCCAGGTCATGGACCGTCCCTTAACGAACGTCGGCCAGTCATCTCAGCTAGAGCGTCATCGAGAACCTGAGCAGAGTCCATGACATCTGACCCGCAGAGTAACCCGCAGAGTTGTCGGATGACGCCACGCCGCAACGTGGTCAGCTGGCTCACCCTTGGAACTGACGGCTTGACACCGAAGCCGAGTCGGCAGGGATCGCGCTGATATCAGTCATCGATGGGACCCGGGCCAGGGCCGACTGACCGGGTGGCAATATCAACGACGCCCGGGCAGCGCAGCTGCCGGCGCCCGACGGACCACCGGTGTACAAGGTCGATGGCCTCGCCGGCGCGGGTCATAACCTGCACGACATCCTGGGCCGGCTGTTCGGCCGACCACTGGACGCGAGAGCACGACTAGCAGGCGCCGCTCCCGTCCTAAGGTCCGCTGCACTAGTGTCCGAGTTTCGATGCCCGAGGACCGCCCGCGTCGCCAATCACGCTTCCGGAACCGGCTTCGGCCCTGACGCGATCGCGATCACCCCGTAGCGGCAGCGGCCCGGCGAGCGGGAGAATGAGGAGATGACCACCGAGCGATTTGAGGTCCAGCGGACGATCGCGGCGGACCCGCCGACGATCTTTCGGCTGCTGTGCGATCCGCAGGGACATGTGGCGATCGACAGTTCCGGGATGCTGATGGCCGCCACCGGCGAGCCGGTGACCGCGGTCGGCGATAGTTTCGTCGTGCACATGGACCGCGAGGCGCTGAACGATTACCCCCTGGGCCGCTATGACGTGACCGTCTCCATCGCGGCGCTGGTGCCTGACCGGGAGATCGCGTGGACGATCCTCGGCGAGATCCGGCCGCCGATCGGTCACGTCTACGGCTACCTGCTCGAGCCCGTCGCGGACGGCACGCTCGTCACCTCGTACTACGACTGGTCCTCCATCGACCCGGTCTGGCGGGCGGCCGGAATCTTCCCGGTCCTGCCAGAAGGCGCGCTGCGGGCCACGCTGGGGATCTTGGCCCGGACGGTAGCGCGCGGCTAGCAGACCGGCACATTCGGATCGTAGAACGGGGTCCCCTTGAGCGAGCCCGACGTCTGGCCGTCATTGGCAGAAAGCGTCGGCCGAGGCGTCGTAGCCGTTACTCCACGGTGCTGAGGCTATTTTGTACCACCAGGGGCTGGCCGTCGGCGACCTTGAATCCCGTCAGGCGGCACGCCACCTGCACCGTCTGATTCGACGCAATTGACGGTCCCTGGGACCCGTACCTGAAGTCGGACACGGGCACCGTGCGCCGGGCGGCGTTATTGTCGAGTCATGGAGGACAGCCATGTCATCTGACGCGTTGGGCGACGGCGGAACGCCGGGCGCCCTGTACCACGACCGCTGGATCGAGTGCATGCCGGACGCGATCCGGATCCGCGGGTACTACTTTCCCTGGGGCACGAAGCGCGTCCCTTACGAGTCCATCCAATCCGTCCGGCGGGTGACGTTGTCCCCGCTCAGCGGGAAGGGCCGAATCTGGGGCACCGCGTACCCGCGCTACTGGGCGAGCCTCGACCCGCGCCGGCCGACGAAAGACACCGCCCTGATCCTCGACACCGGCCATCTCGTGCGGCCCTTCATCACACCCGATGATCCGGATGCCGTCGAAGCCGCGATCCGCGAGCATTCCACCGCCCGCATGTTCGCCTCCGACGAACGACGTCCCTTCATCTGAGGGAACGAGCCGACGTCATGAAGGTCCTGCTGCCGGTGCCCGATGCCGACTTCGACACCACCGAGGTGGCCGTGCCGTGGCGGCTGCTCACGGATCTGGGTCATCGCATCGTCTTCGCCACGCAGGGCGGCGGGGCGGCACCCGGCTGCGATCCGCGGCTGCTCACCGGAGTGATCTTCGGAAGGCTCGGCGCGCTCCCCGAACCGCGCACCTGCTACGCCGAGCTGACCCGCGCTCCGGAGTTCGGTTCCCCGGTCAGCTGGCTGACCCTGGATCCGGCCGACTATGACGGGCTGATCCTGCCCGGCGGGCATGCTCCTGGCATGCGCCAGTACCTGGGCTCAGCGGAGCTGCAAGCCAAGGTGGCCCAGTTCTGGGCGCTGGACCGGCCGGTGGCCGCGATCTGCCACGGTGTGCTGGTGCTGGCCCGTACGACCGACCCGCGCACCGGCCGCGGCGTCCTGCTGGACAAGCGGACGACCTGCCTGCCCAAGTACATGGAGCGCGCTGCCTATGCCGCCACCGCCTGGCGGCTCGGGCGCTACTACCGGACTTATCCGGCTTATGTACAGGACGAGGTGACGGCATCCTTGCGCTCGCCCGGGCAGTTCGTGCGCGGACCACGCGCCGTGGCCCGCGGCAGTTCCGACGATGACACTCACGCGTTCGTCGTCCAGGACGGCAGTTACCTGTCGGCCCGGTGGCCGGGCGACGCGTACCTGTTCGCCCGGCGGTTTCACGACATGCTGACCGCCGCCGGATAGCCGCTCCCGTCGGCTTCGACGATCCACGGGCACGCCCTAGTCGATCACGTGATGCTCGCCCGTCCGCAGCTGACCGAGCCTGGTCAGGGTCTCGTCCAGCTCGGCGAGCAGGCTGGTCATCACTTCGGAGACGGGCCGGACGGCGTTCATCCGGCCAACGATCTGGCCGACGGGCATAGCCACCACCCCGGGGTCGCCGGAGTGCATCAGCCGCTGGTGTGCGTCGCTGACCAGCAGATTCTGCAGCGGCATCGGCAGCGGCTCAGGCGCCCCCGGCTCTTCCCAGGCGCTGGTCCACTTGTTCTTCAGCAACCGGGCGGGCTTGCCACTGTAGATCCTGGACCGCACCGTGTCCGACGAGCTCGCCTCAAGCAGGGCGTCACGGAGCGCCGGCAATGGCGAGGTGACGCCGTACTCGCGGGTGGTCAGCCAGAACGAGCCCATCCAGACCCCGACCGCACCGAGGGCTAGCGCCGCGGCGACCTGTCGCCCGGAGCCGATGCCGCCCGCTGCCAGAACCGGGACCTGCGTACCTACCGCATCGACGACCTCGGGCACCAGCACCATGGTGGCGATCTCACCGGTATGACCGCCCGCCTCGTACCCCTGGGCCACGACAATGTCGACACCGCGCTCGACGTGCCTGCGGGCGTGCTCGGCCCGGCCAGCGAGCGCGGCGACGAGGATGCCACGGTCGTGCGCGCTAGCGATCACATCATCTGGCGGCGAGCCGAGCGCGTTCGCGATCAGCCGGACCGGATGCGCGAGCGACACCTCGACGTGAGCGCGGGCGACCGAGTGCAGCCAGCCGAGCACCCCGTCTCGCGTCTGCTCGCCGGCCGGCAGCGGCGGGACGCCGAGCCGCAGCAGCGTCTGGTCCACGAACTCCCGGTGCCCGGCCGGGATCAGCGACCCGAGGTCGACCTGGCTGCCCTCGGCCGGGATCTTGGCCGGCATTACCACGTCAACCCCGTAGGGCCGACCGTCGGTATTGGCGTCCATCCAGGTCAGGACGGCATCTAGCTCGGCTCCGTCGTTAAACCGCACGCAGCCGAGCACACCGAGGCCGCCGGCCTTGCTGATCGCCGCGGCAACGTGCTCGGACGGGGTGAACCCGACAATCGGGTGCTCGATGCCGAGCAATTCGCAAAGCGAGGTGCGGGTCGGCATCGCTCAGCCGCCCGGGGCGGCCGGGGCGGCCGGGGCGGCCGGGGCCGAGCCTGCCGCGAGTTGCTGGTCGGCGTACTGGCGAGCCCAGGTGTAGTCGGCCTTGCCGCTCGGCGTGCGGCCGATGTGATCAACCAGCCAGATCGTGCGCGGCACCTTGTACCCCGCGATCCGCTCCCTGACGACGGCGTCAAGCTCGGCCAGGTCCAGGTCCACACCGCTGCGCGGCAAGACCAGCGCAGCGACGCGCTGCCCGAGCCGGTCATCGGGAATGCCGATCACCAGCGTGTCGAAGACGCCAGGGTGCGACTTGAGCGCGCCCTCGACCTCCTCGGGGAACACCTTCTCGCCGCCGGTATTCACGCACGTGCTACCCCGGCCGAGCAGCGTGATCGTCCCGTCGGCCTCGACCCGGGCAAGGTCGCCGGGCACTACGAACCGCTCGCCGCCGGACTCGACGAACATCGCCGCGGTCTTGACCGGGTCCTTGTAATAGCCGACCGGGATGAACCCGCCCCTGGCCAGCCGCCCAGTCTGACCCGGGCCTGCCCGGTGCCCGGCGTCGTCGAGCACGATCGTGTGCGGGCCTGGCGTCACCGACGGGCCGCCGCGTGGCTCGGCGCCGGCCGAGACGAAGCTGAGGCCGGTGAAGCCGGTCTCCGACGCGCCGATCGCATCCGTGAACACCACGTTCGGCAGCGCCGTCAGGCAGGCATCTTTGACCACCGGCGAGAACAGTGCCGCGCTCGACGACACCGCCACCAGCGACGACGCGTCGTAGTCGCCCGCGGTGTACGTCTCGATCAGTGGCCTGGCCATCGCGTCGCCGATGATGACGAGCACGTTGACCTTGTGCCGCTGCACTGCCTGCCAGACCTGTTCGGCGTCGAACCTGGGCAGCAGCACGATCGTGTCACCGGCGAACAGCCCGGCCAGCGCTGCCCATTGCGCGTTGCCGTGGATCAGCGGTGCCGCGCAGAACCTGACCAGCCCGCTGGACTCCTGGCCGCGCCGGGACTGCTCCCACTCATCAGCGGTCAGGGCGCCGGTCACGAAGTCGATCCCGCCGCCGAGAGTGCGCCAGATGTCCTGGTGCCGCCACATCACGCCCTTGGGATAGCCGGTCGTCCCGCCGGTGTAGATCAGGTACAAGTCTTCGCCGCTGCGTGCCGGGAAGTCGCGGTCCGGCGAACCGCCTGCCAGCGCGTCGGCGTACGGCACGCCCGGAACGGCATCGGCACCGGGGGTTTGGTTAATGCCATCGTCGATCACCACCGATGCCCGCAGCCCGGGCGCATCCGGCAGCACCGCGGCCACCTGGGGCGCGAACTGGCGGTCATAGACCAGCGCGGTCAGGTCGGCGTCGGCGAGCATGTAGCGCAGCTCGTCCTCGACGTACCGGTAGTTGATGTTGACCGTCATCGCGCGCAGCTTGTACGAGGCGATCAGCGTCTCCACCGCCTCGACGGAGTTGCGCGCGTACAAGCCGACGTGATCGCCGACCCCGACCCCGGCCGCGGCCAGGTGATGCGCGAGCGCGCTGGTGCGCTGGTCGAGCTCGCGGTAGGTGAGCTGCCGGTCGCCGCAGGCCACGGCGACCCGGTCAGCGAAGGCGTCAGCCGCGTGCTCGAACAGGTCGGCGATGTTGAGTGCCATGGGTCGAAACTAGAACCTGTTACTGTTTCAGGCAACTCATGCGCCAGCCAGGAGAGCTGCTACCGCGATGACTTCGACGAGCCCGCAGGGCGCGGACGCTACCGAGCCGCCGCATGCCCTGATCGAGCGGCGGGACCAGATCCTGATCGTCACGATGAACCGCCCGCACGCCCGCAACGCCCTCTCCGGTCCGATGATGGCACTGATGCGCCAAGCGTGGGACCAGGTCGACGCCGATCCCGGCATCAGGGTGGCGGTGCTGACCGGCGCGGGCGGAGCGTTCTGCGCGGGAGCCGATCTCAAGGCGATGACCAGCGCACACCCAGGCGACTCTTTCGGCAGCTCCGGACCTGACCTGTCGGTGATCGATTCGCTGCTCAAGGGCCGTCGGCTGACCAAGCCGCTGATCGCGGCCGTCGAGGGCCCGGCCATCGCGGGCGGCACCGAGATCTTGCAGGCCACCGACATCCGGGTGGCCGGGGAGAGCGCGAGATTCGGCGTTTCGGAGGCGCGCTGGGGCCTGTTCCCGCTTGGCGGGTCGGCGGTCAGACTGGTCCGCCAGATCCCGTACACCGTCGCGGCCGACCTGCTGCTGACCGGCCGGCACATCACCGCGGCGGAGGCGCTGGCGATCGGCCTGATCGGCCACGTCGTGCCGGATGGTCAGGCACTTGCCAGGGCGCTGGAGATCGCCGAGATGATCGCCGCTAACGCCCCCCTCGCTGTGCAGGGAATCTTGCGCACGATCCGCGAAACCGAGGGCATGAGCGAGAACGATGCGTTCGGTGTCGAGGCCGGCATCGGCACGGAGGTCTTCCGATCCGCCGATGCGAAGGAAGGGCCACGGGCATTCGCCGAGAAGCGCAAGCCGGTCTTCCGCGGCCTCTAGCTTTGCATTCGATGAGCACGGGAGCAGGCTCGTCATCGACTATGGTGTACAGCCGTGGCACCATCCGGCATAGTCATTTCCCGAGCATGGGGACTGGCCCGCGGCACATGCGCTCACCTGATTGTGCGTGACAATACCCGCAGTAACGCAGCGACCTGCGAGGTCACGTTAGCGTTACTGAATGGACGCCAGCTGGTCACAATAACGACCGGTTCGGCACTGCGCCGACGGTGCTTTCGCCGTGCCCGCACCGGCGCGCCACCTTGGCCTTGCGACGGCGCTCGCATGATCACCACAGCCTCATTCCTGGCTTCGCGTCAGTCTCGCGGGTCTGCTGAGATTTGCCGGCAGGACGGGGCACTGCGGGCCCCCGGCAATCGTTGTGATCGTGACAGGGCACCCGAGAGTACCCGCGAATCGCCAGAAAACGTCCATAAGCTCTCCGCTCGCGACGAGCGACCGCGCAGCGAACGCCGGCGCGGTCGGGGTGTGCAGCAAGGAGAGGAGACATGACTACTGACCTGCGCCAGCGCGAGGTCCCGTCGGCGCCGCCAGTCGAAAGCGGCTGGCACCGGCTGCGCACAGCCGCGACCGGATCGAACGTTCGCACGGCCGCATCACTGTGGCTGGCGTCCAAGGTCGCCATTATCTCGCTCGCCTGGGTGGCCAGCTGGATCATGCGGCCGACCTACCGCCACCCGCTGCCACTGGGCAATCTCTGGCAGCACTGGGACGCTACCCAGTTCCGGATTATCGCTGAGTACGGGTACTTCGGCCGGTTTTCACTGCCAGTCCAGGGCGCGTTCTTTCCCGGCTATCCGATACTGCTTCGCACGGTGCATCTCGTCATCCCGCAATGGACGGCGGCCGAGCTGACGATCGGAACCGTCGCGAGTTTCTTCGCGATCCTGGGGCTCGTCCGGCTGGCTGAGGATTACCAGCGCGGATCGGGCGCCTGGTCAGGTGTCGTGATGCTGGCCGCGCCCTCGGCTGTCTTCCTTGCGGTCGGCTATTCAGAGGCGCCGTTCCTGGCATTCGCGCTGCCCGCCTGGCTGGCGGCCAGGCACGGCAACTGGACGAAGGCAAGCCTGTTCGCCGCCGCCGCCTGCGCGATCAGGGTCAGCGGGCTGTTCCTGATCTTCGGCCTCATGATCATGGCACTGCAAGGAAGGACCGCGCCTGACCGGCCCATCAGCCGCAGGCTGCACGCCGTGGCCTGGCTCTCGCTCGCCATACTGCCACTGGTCGACTATGTGCTCTACCTGCGCGACCGGACCGGGGACTGGCTGGCGTGGCTGCATGCCGAGGAACACGGCTGGCAACGGCGCTTCGGGAACCCGGCCGCGATGTACCAGAAAACATGGCAGATCGGCTTCGATCACATCGCTCATACGCCGTGGGCACTGATCTTCCAGCTCGAGATCGCCGCGGTGACGATACTGGTAATCACGACCGTCGCGCTGGCGTGGCGACGGCACTGGCCGGAGGCGAGCTATTGCGCGCTCACCGGAGCAGCGATGGCCACCGGGCACCTTTTCGTGTCCGTCCCGCGTGCCTTGCTGCTGATCTTCCCGCTGTGGTGCGGGCTGGGCCGGCTGGCGCAGCGGCACCGCTGGATCGCCGGTGCCTGGGTGGCCGCCTCAGTGCCGCTGATGTTCGCGACCACCATGCTCTACTTCACCGGCAAATGGGCTGGCTGAAGGTTGTCTGGCGTCCCACGAACGGCGATCTCCTAGTCACATCAGTCCCGCCAGGCACGCCAGGCACGCCAGCTACGCCGTGCTGCACGGGTGCGGCACTGGTCAGCGGCGCCATCGCCGATCAACTTGCTGAGTTCACGCAGCAGCCCGGCTAGAGCGTCAGCGTCGGCGGAAGTGGCAGCGGCGTCCGGTGGCCGGTCACGCGGGTCCGGCTCGGCATGCTCCGGCTCGTTGTCGTCCCGTGGACCCTTTCTCACGATGGGTCGCCGGTCGCTTTCTCCGGGTGGCCGGTCGCTGTCTCCTGGTGGCCCGTCGCCTCCTCCGGGTCGCCGATTGCGTCCTCCGGGTCGGCGACCGCGTCCTGTGGGTCGGCGACCCAGGCCGAGAAGACCGGGATGCCGTGCCAGGGTCCGTGCCCGTCCCGACCGCTCCGCCGGCCACCGGGCTCATCGACCGTGACAGCCACCACCGCGAACGGATGGCCGAACCGCAGCTCGGCCGTTCGCATCGGCCCGCGGCAAGGCATCCGCATGCTCAGCCTGATCGCCATCGCCGTCACCGCCGCGGCCTCGAAACCGGTCCTGCTGTACCGGGCCATCGCCCCTTGCCTGGCCTCCCACGGATCACCGGCATTCACGGCCAGGGAGGCCGCGGCCGCGGCGAACCCGAGGACGGGATCGCCTAGGTCATGGGTGCTGCTGGCCGACCAGGCTGGCAGCACCGTGTCGCACCGCTCGCCGGCGTCCGCGGACATCTCCTCCCGGATCGTCCAGGCCGCGCCGTCACCGAGCGGCAGATCAAACAGCGAGCGTCGCTGCACCGGCTGGCCGACCACATGCGCGACGGCCAGCGTGTGCGCGGCCGCCATCACGTCGGCCGGTGCCACCCCGGGCGCGGCGGTGATGGAGGCAACGGCCAGCCCGCCGTGCGCGGCAGCAACGTGCATAGCGACGTCACCGGCGCCCTCAGTGGCCGCGATCAGCGCCGAATGACCGTGCTGCCGGGGCGCGCGGAGCACCCGTGCGAGCCGTTGTGCCCATGGACTTTGCTGACCAAGCTCGCTGCCGGCGGCCAGGTCGAACGGGCACTCCCAGGAGACCTTGGTCGCCAGCGCGCTCGCCAGGATCAGGTAGACAGCGGGATCCACCTTGATCGGGAATCTGTCGATCAGGCCGAACGTATGGCGGCGCGCCCATGCATCGAGTTCCGGCTGGCCGGGGATCCTCGGGGTCTGCATCACCTCGGCGGGCAGGCCGGACAGCCACTGGTCGCTGACGCTGCCTGGTGCGTGCCAGAGCGCCGCAGCCGCCGCGACCAGCGGATGCGGATGCGCCAGCAAGTCCGCCGCGACGCTGGCCGCGACGTCAATATCGCAGCCAAGCGCCTCGGTGAGTGCCACCCGGTTCGCGCCGTCGCTGGCCGGCCCGCAGAGGGCGAGCAATAGCCAGGCTCCCAGCGGGGACGCCACATGATGGTCGTAGCCGATGACCTCGTGCAGACGGCTCGCGTACCGAGCAACCGGGCCAGCCAGATCAGTATGCGCGGCTGTCATGATCTCAGTCTGCGGCCAGTCCGCGCCGCACACCAGACTGGGTGGCTGACTGCGTGCGGGGCCCGCCCGGCCCGCGACCAAATTTGTTAGCCGCCGAGTCTTCCGCAGGCGAGCTGATTCCCCTACAGTTGCCACGCCGCTTTGGGCGGCATTACCGCGATACCAGTTACCTGCCGACGGGCCGCGTCAGCGCCGACCGTCCGAAGCTGGGAGTTGGGCATGCACATCAATGCTGGTGATACCGCCTGGATGCTGACCTCGACCGCGCTGGTCCTGTTCATGATGCCCGGGCTCGCACTGTTCTACGGCGGACTAGTTGGCGCGAAGAACGTCGTCGCGACGATGGTCCAGTCCTTCATCGCCATCGGCCTGATCAGCCTGCTGTGGGCGATCATCGGCTACACGCTGACCTTCGGCAAGGATCACGGCGGCGTGATCGGCGGCCTTGAGCACTTCATGCTGATCGGAGTTGGCGCGAAGCCGAACAGCTACGCGCCGACGATTCCTGCGCTTGTCTACATGGCGTTCCAGATGAAGTTCGCCGTCATTACCCCGGCGCTGATCGCCGGCGCCTTCTGCGAGCGGATGCGATTCCGCGGCTACCTGGTCTTCATCGGGCTCTGGTCACTGATCGTGTACAGCCCATTCGCGCACGCGGTCTGGGGCGGCGGCGGAATCCTCGGCTCCGGCGGCCTGCACGCGATTGACTTCGCTGGCGGCTCGGTGGTGCACGAGCTAGCCGGGGCTGCCGCCCTGGCCACGGCGCTCTACCTGCGGCGGCGCCATGAGCTGGAGCGACCGCACAACATCCCGCTGGTACTGCTCGGCGCCGGAATCTTGTGGTTCGGCTGGTTCGGCTTCAACGCGGGCAGCGCGCTCTCGGCCGGCTCCGTCGCCGGGTACGCACTGGTCAACACCCAGCTCGGCGCCAGCGCGGCGATGCTGGCCTGGATGGGAATCGAGTGGTGGCGGCGCGGCAAGCCGACTGGCGTGGGCATCGCGTCCGGCGCCGTCGCTGGCCTCGCCGCGATCACTCCGGCGTCTGGCTACGTCCCGCCGTGGGCGGCAATCATCATCGGGCTCGCGGCCGGCACCCTGTGCTACGGCGCGGTGCACCTGAAGGACATTTTCCACTACGACGACTCGCTCGACGTGGTCGGCGTGCACATGGTCGGCGGCATGATCGGCGTGATCCTGACCGGCGTCTTCGCCAGCCTCGCCGTGAACGCGGCCGGTGAGGCGGGCGGCTGGACCCAGTTTGGCCGCCAACTGCTGCTCGCTGTCGTGGGCATCGCCTGGCCGTTCGTGATGACCTGGATCATCTTGTGGGTCACCGACAAGACGGTTGGCCTCCAGGTTCCGGCCGAAGCCGAGGCGACGGGGCTCGACCTGGCCGAGCATGGCGAGCCCGGATACGAGCTGGTTCCAGCCGGGGCGGTACTGACCCGGGCTGACGCGTCGGCGAACGGCAGCGCAACGGCTCAGGACGCTGCCGAGAACGGCTGACGGCGGCTGGTAGCTGCTGGTGGCGGCCTGCCGTAGGTGGGCCGCCGCCAGCACGGGCGCCGCGCATTCGCCGGCTGCCAGCCGACGATGGGTGGTCAGCAGCGCCCGCTGGCGGATAATGACCCCATGACGAAACCGTCCGAGGTTCCCGCAGTTACCCTGCCCGGCGGCCCGCAGTTGCCCGTGGTCGGATTCGGCACCTGGAAGCTGCGCCACGACGCGGCACGTACCGCGGTCGGTGCCGCCCTGGCCTCGGGCTACCGGCACATCGACACAGCGACGATGTACGGAAATGAGGAGGCAATCGGTCGCGCCCTGGCGGACAGCGGCATTGACCGAGGCGAGCTCTTCGTCACCACCAAGCTCCGGCCATCTGATGCTGGCCGAGAGAGCAAGGTGCTGCGTACGTCGCTGCGGGCGTTGCGCACCGACTACGTGGACCTGTGGCTCGTGCACTGGCCGCCGAACCGGCCGCAGCTCAGCCGGCAGGTGTGGAACGATGTCCGGCTGCTGCGCGATGCGGGCCTGGCCAGAGCCGTGGGCGTGAGTAACTACTCGCTGTCGCAGATCGACGTTCTGATCTCAGCATGCGGCGAGGCGCCGGCCGTGAACCAGGTGCACTGGAATCCGCAGCGCTACGTTCCGGAGATCGTCGAGGGCCACCGCGAGCGAGGGGTGGCGCTAGTGGGCTATAGCCCGCTCAAGGACACCAGCCTGGAGGATCCCGTGCTGACCGAGATCGCCGCCTCGCACGACGTGACAGTGGCGCAGGTGCTGCTCCGCTGGAACATCGAGCACGGCATCGCGATCATCCCGAAGTCGGAGCACCCGGACCGGATCGCGGCGAATATCGACCTGTTCGGCTTCACGCTGAGCCCGGACCAGGTAGCCGAGATCGACTGCCTCGCTGTCGCGACGGGCTGATGTGATGACCCCGCCGGCGCTCCCCGGCTTCATTCCGTCAGCTAACGGCTTCGCATTCACGAACTCTTGGCCGTCGGCACCGGCGGTGACCGTGTCCACACCCTTTGGGCCGATCGGCATCGGTAACGCGGCGGCCGGCCTGTGCGGCGGGATGGTCTTCGCGGCACTCGACTACTGGCATGCTGGCGAGACGCCGCCGACCGCCCAGCCGGCTCCCGGTACTCCGCTCTACCGGTACATCGTGCGACGCCTGATCGACTCCTGGCATCTCCCGGCCGGGGTGGCTGAGTACTACCAGTGGATGAACCTGCCCGATGGCGACCTGGGAATCGACATCATCGGCCGTAGGATCGTGGCGGAACGCGGCGTCTCCTGGCGGACGATCATTCAGCAGTGGCCACAGATCCAGGCCGCCATAGACGAAGGCGTGCCCGCCGCGCTCGGAGTGGTCACCGTATCCTCGGCGAACCCGGCCGAGCTTGCCCACAATCACCAGGTCCTGGCCTATGGCTACGCGGTCGACGAGACGCAGGTCACTATTTCCGTCTACGACCCGAACTCGGGCCAGGACGACGCGGTCCAGATCTCGTTCGACACGTCCGAGCCGGCGGAAGCAACCACTTTCTCGCACAACCTGAACCTGAACTCGCCAGTCCGCGGTTTCTTCGTGACCGCCTACTCCCCCGGCAGCCCTCCGACGGCTTGATCTGCGGCACCCCGGAGACACGCTGCGACCTCGCCGGGTGTGCGCAGCCGGACAAATGCCAGGTGGCTGTTCACCGGATCCGCCTGCGCGTTCAGGTATTGCTCCTGGTAGGCCCGGTGCTTGGTCCACGCCCACATGATGATCGATTCCTCAGGCTTGAGCCTGAAGAAGTTGCTCAACGGCTCCCGGTTTCCGTTCCATAGCTCGGCTCGGGTCGCCGCCCGGCGCACCGTGCGCCAGATCACCCGAGGCATCACGCGCCGCCTGGCAAGGTCGATCCAGACCACAGTGTCAGCCCGGTCCCAGGCGATGTCCCGCACGGCGCGGTAGTTCCCGTCGACGACCCAGGACTGCTGCCATGTGAACGCCGCCACCCGCTCGCGAAATGCCTCCCGATCCAGCGGCTGCCAGCCGGGCTGATGGAACACCGAGTCCAGTTCCAGATGCGGCACGCCGAGGATGCGGCCGAGTTCCCTGGCGAATGTCGTCTTCCCCGAACCGCTGTTGCCGACCACCGAGATCCGCTGCACCGGGACATTATCCGAGACCAGCGCCCAGATCCGAAACCAGGTTGATGTACCACGACCCAGGCAGCGACGAGCAACTTAGGGTACGTAGCGGTCTGTAGATCGCGATTTCCAGCATGCGGCCGAGATCACGGCTGCCGCAGGCCACGACGAAGTCCTCCCGCGTGAGCACCTGACGGGGCAGGTAGTCCGGCGGGCGCTGCCTGACCATGTGGCCATCCAGGATGCGAAACGTAACAGCGGGTCTTGATCGGGCAACCGACAGTATATCGGCCAGGCGGTTAGCGCCCTGAGCGCTTTCATGGGCGCCTCGCCGGCAGGCAGTCCGTGGCACTGCGGACCTGTCTGCCAGGCCGTCATCCCATGATCTAGGGCGGAACCCCGCTGACTTTAGCGGGAAACGACCCAATGAACCCTGGCACAGCCCGCGCCGCGACGGCCGACGGCCGCGCAGATAGAACCTGTTCTACCCGTTCCTAGTGGCCTGACCTGCTAGTTCAGTATTGCGGCCTTGCAGACGGCGCCGAGTACGTGCTTGGATTCGATCCGTGAACCAGCCGCCAGCCGCCAGCCACGCCGAGGCCGGAGCCCAGGCCGGGGCCGAAGCCGAGGCCGACCACGCGCGACCTGACGCAGACGTGCTGCGCGCGCCGCTGGAGATCTCGTTCGACTACACCCGCTCGCTCGGCCCGACTCTGAGCCAATTCATGACGGCCCTGGCGAACCGCCGGATCCTGGGCGCCCGTGCTGCCGACGGCACGGTGCACGCTCCCCCGTTCGAGTACGACCCGGTCACCGCCACCCCGCCGACAGAGCTGATCGAGGTCGGGCCAGGCGGCACGGTCGTCAGCTGGTCGTGGATGCACCGGCCGCTGGACTCCCAGCCGCTGGAGCACCCGTTTGGCTGGGCGCTAATCCGGCTGGACGGTGCCGACACCGCGATGCTGCACGCCGTCGACGCCGGCTCGCCCGACCGGATGCGGACCGGGATGCGGGTCCAGCCGCGCTGGGCCAACCGCGGCGGCACGGGCATCACCGACATCGCCTGCTTCGAGCCCGGCGAGGCAAACACCGGCCCGGATCTCCAGACCGAACGGAGCAACGGCGAGCAGAAGCCGGGTGAGCCCGCCGAGCACGGCGTCCACCCGGACGCGGACTCACCTCCGGCAGCCGAGCACGGCACACGTCCGGGCGCCGAGCCGGTCACCATGATCACCACGCAGGTACGGCTGCGTTACGAGCACACCGTCTCTCCCGGGGAGAGCAGTTACCTGCGGGCTCTCGCCCGCGGGCGGCTGATCGCGCAGCGCTGTCCGGCCTGCGGCAAGGTCTACCTGCCGCCGCGCGGAGCCTGCCCGGTCGACGGCGTGCCGACGACCACCGAGGTGGAGCTGCCTGACACCGGCATCGTGACCACATTCTGCGTAGTCAACGTGCCGTTCCGGGGTCAGCACGTCGCTCCGCCTTACGTCGCTGCCTCGGTCCTGATCGACGGCGCCGACATCGCCTTCCAGCACCTGATCCTGGGTTGTGAGCCCGCCGAGGTGAGGATGGGAATGCGCGTCCAGGCGGTCTGGAAGCCTCGCGAGCAGTGGGGCACGACATCGGAAAACATCGACTATTTCCGGCCAACCGGAGACCCCGACGCCCCTTACGACTCCTACTCCCACCACCTGTGAAGGAACGACCGGTGCCGGACGCAGTCGCCAGCCACACGCGCGCAGCGCCAGATCAGCGGCGCACGTCGTGACCGACGTCGCCGTCGTCGGCTTCGCCGAGGCGCCGCACGAGCGCCTCAGCTCGGGTACCACCAGCGGGGTCGAGATGCTGGTGCCGATCTTCCACGAGGTATTCACGGCCACCGGGCTGACCAAGAACGACATCGACTTCTGGTGCTCGGGCTCGTCGGACTACCTCGCGGGCCGGGCATTCTCCTTCGTCTCCGCGGTCGACGCGATCGGGGCGTTCCCCCCGGTGATGGAGTCGCACGTGGAGATGGACGGCGCATGGGCGCTGTACGAGGCGTGGCTGAAGGTCCTGACCGGCGAGGCCGAGGTCGCGCTTGCGTACGGCTTCGGCAAGTCCTCGGCGGGCCAGCTGCGCCGGGTGCTGGCCCTGCAACTCGATCCCTACCTGCTGGCACCGCTGTGGCCAGATTCGGTCAGCATCGCCGCGCTGCAGGCCAGGATCGGAATCGAGGCCGGGCTGTGGACAGAGGCCGAGATGGCGAATGTCGCCGTCAGATCCAGGGCATCAGCGATAACGAATTCGCGCGCCCTCATCGCCGGACAAGAGCTGGCAGAGGCGCTGCTTGATCAGCCCTACCTGGCCGACCCACTGCGAGCGCACGATTGCGCGCCGGTCACCGACGGGGCGGCTGTCGTGATCCTGGCCGCAGGCGACCGAGCCCGCGAGCTGTGCCAGCGGCCCGCCTGGATCACCGGGTTCGAGCACCGGATCGACTCGGCCGCGCTCGGCTCGCGGGATCTGTCCACCGCGCCGTCCGCTACCGCGGCCGGATCCGCCGCTGGATCGCTTGGCCGGGTGCAGGTCGCTGAGCTGTACGCGCCGTTCACGCACCAGGAGATCATCTTGCGGCAGGCGCTAGGGCTAGGCGACGGCGTGAACATCAACCCATCCGGCGGCCCACTCTGCGGCAACCCGATGTTCGCCGCAGGTCTGGCCAGGATCGGCTACGCCGCTGCCGAGATCAGCTCCGGCCGGGCCGACGCGGCACTCGGCCACGCCACCAGCGGCCCGGCGCTACAGCAGAACATGGTCTGCCTGCTGGAGGCCCGATGAGCAAGCTCCGAATGAGCAAGCACAGGGCGGCGGTGCTGGGCACCGGCCAGACACACCATCGCAGCAAGCGCCTCGACGTCTCGATCGCCGGGCTGTGCCGCGAGGCAGTCGACCGCGCGCTGACCGACGCCGACACCACGCTGGACCAGATCGACGCGGTAGTCCTCGGCAAGGCGCCCGATCTGCTCGAGGGCGTCATGATGCCCGACCTCTACCTAGCCGACGCGCTCGGCGCGGTCGGCAAGCCGCTGCTCCGGGTGCACACGGCCGGCTCGGTCGGCGGCGCGACCGGGCTGGTCGCCACGAGCTTGATCCAGGCCGGCGTGCACCGCCGGGTGCTCGCCGTGGCGTTCGAGAAGCAGTCAGAGTCCAACGCGATGTGGGCGCTGTCGATCGTGCCGCCGTTCTCGATGCCGGTGCTGGCCGGGGCCGGCGGCTACTTCGCGCCGCACATCCGTTCTTACATCAGGCGCAGCGGCGCCCCGCCGCACATCGGCGCGATGGTGGCAGCCAAGGACCGGCGCAACGGCGCCAGGAATCCGTACGCGCATCTGCAGCAGGCCGACATGACCATGGAGAAGGTGCTCGCGTCGCCGATGCTGTGGGACCCGGTCCGGTACGACGAAACCTGCCCGTCCTCCGACGGCGCCTGCGCTGTGGTGATCGGTGACCAGACCGCCGCCGAGGCGACGGTGACGGCGGGACAGCCGGTTGCCTGGATCCGGGCGACCGCGATGCGCACCGAGCCGACGATGTTCAGCGGCAAGGACAACGTGAACCCGCGGGCCGGCGCGGATGCGGCCGCGGCGCTGTGGCAGTCGGCCGGGATCACCAGCCCGGCCGACCAGATTGACGCGGCAGAAATTTACGTACCCTTTGCTTGGTTCGAGCCGATGTGGCTGGAAAACCTCGGGTTCGCCGAGCCCGGCCACGGCTGGCGGCTCACCGAGGCGGGCGAGACCGAGATCACCGGATCGCTGCCGGTCAACCCGTCCGGCGGCGTGCTCAGCTCGAACCCGATCGGCGCTTCCGGGCTGCTGCGGTTCGCCGAGTCGGCGATGCAGGTGATGGGCAAGGCTGGCGAGCATCAGGTGCCCGGGGCGCGGACCGCGCTCGGCCACGCCTACGGCGGCGGCTCACAGTACTTCTCGATGTGGGTCGTCGCCGACACTCCCGACTGAGCCGTCAGAGGAACAGGCCGTATCCGAGGTCTGCGATGATGGCGCCGACTCCGGCGGCGAGTTCCGGGCTTCCGAGTTCGCTGATGTCGACACCCCACACGCCGGCCCCGGGGAGCGGCTGCCAGGCGTGCACGGCAAGGCCGCCGGAGATCCCGAACACTTCGAGCTGACCTGTCCCGTTCCTGGCCGCGGATGGCGGCCCTTCGACCGAGAAGAGGCCGACCGTGGTCCATTGCGACCAGCCACTATTGGGCTGCATCTGCCAGAGGTGGTAAACCGTGCTGTCGACGCCGGTCTGGAAAACCTCCAGGCGCCCGTCCTGGTTTCGCATCACGGCCGGGTCGACCGGCAGCGTTCCGCCGAGGCTGGCGGTACCCGACCAGCCCCCGTTGGGCTGGACCTGCCACATGTGCTGCAGCTCGTGGTTGTTGCCGACAAAGAACACCTCGACGCGGCCGTCGGCGTTAGTGCTGACGACAGGGTTGCCGTAGACCGGCCCGGCCAGCCGCTCCCAAGGGCTCCACCAGGGCGACGCAAGCCCGGTCGCCCACACGTGGTGCAGCGTGTCGTCGGGCTGACGGACGAACACCTCAAGGCGGCCATCGGCGTTATTAACCACGGCCGGCGACCCGGTGACGGTGGCGCCCATCGGCGCCCAGCCGGACCAGGAGCCGCCTGCGGCCGTCTGCCAGATGTGCCAGAGGTTGCCGTCCGAGCCCCGGCTGAAGATCTCGAGTCGCTGGTCGAAGTTCCAGCCGATGGCCGGGCTGTCAGTCAGGGCCACGCCGTCCGGTGCACCGAAGGACTCCCATTCGGCCCAGCCGTTGCTCGGGGCGCTCTGCTGCAGGTGCCACAGCGAGCCATCGCCGTGCGAGAACACGTGCAGGCGCTGGTCGGAGAAGAGCACGACGGCGGGCCCGCCGCTCAGGCTCCCGCCGAGCGAGATCCATCCGTCCGACCATGGTCCCCCGCTCGGCTTGGTCTGCCACTTGTGCCACAGGGCACCGTCACTGCCCCTGACAAATAGCTCCAGCCGACCATCGGCGTTCATTCCTGCGCCCATCAGAAACCTCCAGTAGTTCCAGACACCAGCAGCACGCGTCAGCCAGCGCAGGAACATTCCAGCGGCCGAAGAACCAGGCAGGCGCGGCGGCCAGCATCAACCGAAGTCCGCCGCGGTCACTTTGACACTACGCCCTAAAGCCGACAATAACGCAATTCCCTGACGGCCACGTGAAATAACTGGTAATGACATTTGCTCAGGTCGATGCCCGTTCCGATACGCTTGCCCGGCGCTGTCCATGAAGCTCCCCCGACGGAGGCCCAGATGGCCGTTCCTCGTCCAGTTACTCTCGCGGCCGCCGCCGGGCTCGGCCTCGCGGCGGCGCTGGCCGGCCTCGTCCC
>OCZU010000993.1_pt1 | contig 19123 bp, 17 predicted proteins | sample 1539001 | NCBI WGS metagenome assembly OCZU01 (sample SAMEA3539306, study PRJEB22396) | soil metagenome | biome: tundra; feature: field; material: soil | place: USA | collected 2010-05 | depth 0.15 m | reverse complement strand
CGAGAGAGGGAGTCGTTGCCTCAGACAAGGGCACGTCGAACTTCTGGACCGTTGACGGCGGCTCTCCGAGTTCAGCGCGCAATTTCTTGGAAGCTCGCCCGATCGTATCTAGGACGTCTGTCTTGCCGGCCGCAGTCATTTCCTCATGGGCTACGGTCTTGCCGCTTTGGCAGTTCACAGCGTTCAGGGCCACGACGTAGTTGCTGTCCGCGCCGCCAATCGAACCTGCGACGTACATCTTGCTTCCCGCTCGTTTGCAAAGCTCGCGCGCTTGACCGGCGGTGAGGTTCGCATTGGCCGGCAGACCCATTTGCTTCGATATGGCGCTGACCCTGTCACTCGAAAGCACGTTTACGAAGGGTGATTCGGTGAGAGCCACATTCAGCCCAATCTTCAGCGTACTGTCGAACAGCGGGTCGCCCGTGTTGTTCGTGAAGTCCGCCAGGAGTACAGTGTCTGCGTCGGTGAGAGTCTGTTTTCCGCCCGTCCGAGAGTAGAACTCTCGAGCTATCAGGGCAGCCATTAACAGCGCTGCCAACCCGCCGATGGGTAGCCACAACTTCGTGGCGGGCATCCGCATGGTCAGCTCTCGCGGTTTCGCAACTGCCACTTTCGTGGCGGATGGTGTCGTTACCGGCGTATACGCAGCAGGCTTTTGATAAAGGCCGCTGTCGGTATCGCGCTTCAGCCTCTGCAGGTCGGCCCGCAACTCCGAGGCGTGTTGATAACGGAGGTTGCAGTCCTTCTCCAGCGCCTTTCGGATGACTGCTTCCAGCCCCGGAACGATTTGCGGATTTACCTGAGACGGTGGTGGAGGTTCATCGCGCAGAATCGCACTGCAAATCTCTCCCGGACTCGATCCCTCGAACGGCAGCTTGCCAGTTGCCATCTCGTAGAGCACGGCGCCGAAGGAGAACAGGTCTGTGCGAGCATCCAGGTCTTTGGCCTTCACCTGCTCCGGCGACATGTAGCTGACCGTTCCCAACATCGCCCCCGGGCTGGTCAAGTGCAGGGCATTCGAATCTGCGATTGTTTCAGCATCGCTACTGGACGCGGCGGTCTTGCCGGTCACTTTCGCCAGACCGAAGTCGAGTATCTTGGCGTGGCCGCGCCGCGTTACGAAAACATTTCCAGGTTTGATGTCGCGATGCACGATGCCTTCGCTGTGAGCCGCGTCGAGAGCGTCCGCGATGTCAATCGCGATGGGGAGAAGCCTGCCCGTTTCAACTGGACGACCCGCAATGAGGTGGCTCAGCGTTAGACCATCGAGGAACTCCATGACCATAAAAGCGCGGCCATCGTGTTCGCCGATGTCGTGAATGGTGCAAATATTGGGATGGTTCAGGGCTGACGCGGCCCGAGCTTCGCGGCGAAAGCGCTCCAGCGCCGCGGAATCGTGAGCCACGCTATCGGGCAGAAATTTGAGGGCGACAAACCGGCCGAGGCGAGTGTCCTCTGCCTTATAGACCACGCCCATGCCACCCGCACCCAGCGGGGACTGGATTTCGTAGGGACCAAGTTTCGCGCCAGGGGTGAGGTCCATCCGTGGGCGCAATTATAGACTGTGCAGCACGATGCACGCCGGAAGTAAGATTATGGGCGAGTAGTCGGCAATCCAGAAACTGGCCGATAGGCGACAACTACGGCAATGGGGCGGCTGAATAAGTTGACCGACTGTGAATCAGTCGAAAACGAATGTTTTGCTGGGTTTCGGCCAGTTTTGGGTGCCAGTTGTGTGCCAGATTCTGTGGAGAACCAGCCACGGTGGAAATGCAGGGATTTTGGCTTGGGGAGAATCGGGGAAGGAGGTCACTCGGATTTGTGGGGCTTGCTGGACAGCAAGAATTGGATGCCAAAATAACCGAGAAAATAAGATTGATTGCTGCGGGTCGGTTCGAGGCTGCGTCCGGCCATCACGAGAAAGATAACTGGAGGGCGGATTTTGTAGCGAGCGCCGAAGTCTACAGTGGGCTGGCTTTCGGAAGGATGGAAAGTTCCTTGAGAATATAATTCTATGTCCCCTTCGAGTTTTGGAGTGAAATCGTGGCCGACGACCAGGCCAGTGATCCAGCCGTCCGGTCCTTTGTGGACAAACCGATAACCGATTTCATAATCCACATCGACAGGACCAAATTTCTTGCTGAATTCGACTGGTAGGAGGAAGGCATCGCCAGGGGAGGTGATCCCGCGACGAACGGCGTCGTTGGGGTTGTTAAGAAAGAGCTGGGGGAAAACGGAAACGGAGAGGCCGGACTCCCCAGCATCGTAGAAACGCCATTTAACGCCTGGATTAGATTGACCTAAGGCGAATTTCGTCGCGGACGAGGGATTTTGGACTCGCAACCAGGCATTCTCGTACGTGAGTTGGATGCGATCGCCAACGCCGAAATTGATGTCGACGTCGGGGGTGTGGGAGACGGACTGATTGCTGTAGAGAAATGGCATGTAGCCGAGACTGATTTCCCAATTGAGATGGCCGGGGGTGCCAGGATCATTGGTGTAGTAGGGCGGGCCGCCTTGGGCAAATAGGGGTAAGGACGCGCAGACCAGGAGCGCGGTAAGAAACGCCAGCCGCGGCCTGCGGGGGCTCAGACTTAAAAAGTTTTTTTGGGATCGAGAATGGTTCCCAGCATAGACATAACTCGCCCGCAGCGGCATTGTGAAATCCTCGTTATCTCCACGCCTCTCCTCGGACAGTTTGTCTCTCTTTAGGAGTCATCAAAGCGGGCGTCTCAGACCACGAAGCGAAATGGAACATTCACCTTATCGGCGACCTACGTACCAAACCTGAAGGTCCCCTGAAATGCACACAAACATCTGGGAATGCTAGCAGCGATCGTCCAAGTCCGTGTCCTATGCAAGGTGCGGCAGTCTCGCCGGTCACGGCAATGGTGTGACGAAGACTTTCGCCGCGGCGGGCGGCAGAGGCTTGTCAGCAATGGAAAGGACCATCGCGACCTGCCACATCTGCTCCTCGGTCAACAACGTCTTGTACGAGGGCATCCCGCTCAACCGAATTCCGTTTCTTACCTTCCAGTAGGTCTCGCCCACCGGATCGTCGCTCACCCCCACTACCTCCGGCTCGTTTTTGTGTCTTTCCCACAGTTGCGGAGCACGAGGAAACATGGTCGGCCCAAACTTCGACGGGGCCTTCACACCGTGACACGAGGCGCATTGCTCACGATAGATTTGCATCCCTGCCACCAGGTTGTCATCGGTCATGGCCAGCGGCGACTGCTTTGGCATCTCACGGTCGATGCGCGCATGCAACGGAACGCTGACGATTGCCGCCTCGAAAGGGAATGGATTGTCCGCGACCGCGACTGGCGTCTGCCCAACGAAGAAATAGAGGCACAAGATCGCCGGAAGGGCAATCATCCCAAGTACAAAGCTCGACAGCACAAGAGGCCATCTCCTCATTCTTTAATCTCCTTCGCCCGGAGGGCGGGTACGAATTAGCGGACGTCGTGTCCCGTTCGGAAAGCCCAAAAGCTCATCCGCGCAAACCGCAGCATCAAACGCGGTCTCTCCGGGCTTGCCGGTTACCGGCTAGCTACGGACGGCGGGTAGGCCATACACGCCCCCGGGTCCGATTGTGACGGTGACCCGCGCTACTTCGGTGAACAAAGAGCCGCTGGCGCCTCCGGCAGTCGAAAGTAACATGCAGGAACCTCTGCACGGCGTTGGATATTCTGGCGTCTAGCATCCGCCTGCTAAGGCATTCTGCCTTCGATAGCTGCCCTAGCCGCGGACTCGGCATGTAGCCGTGTGCTGTCGAAAATGGGAATTGGACTGGATTTGCGTACGACTTCACTCAAAAGAGTCAGGTCAGTGCAACCAAAAATGACAGAGTCAGCCCCGTGTTCCGCGAACCACTGGATCGCCGAAATAATGACCCGAACGCCAGCATCAGATACTATGCCGGAAGTCAGCTCATCGAATATAAGTTCGTTGACGGAATCTCTGATGTGTACGGGCGGAGACAGAATTTCCAACTCGTAATCCCCTGCCCAACGCTGATACATGCCTGATTCTGTGCACCTCGATGTAGCCAGTAGGCCAGGAGTCTTACAACGGCTTGCAAACGTGGCCACGCAAGTCACTTTCGCAATGTCCAAAATCGGGATGTGCAAAGCAGCAGCCTCCTGGGACAATGTGTGTCCAGTATTTGAAGTAATTACTATAAAATGCGCGCCACCAGCTTCAAGAGCTTTGGCAGCTTCAGTGATCTGGTGCTGAGCTTCGATCCATCGACTTGCTCGTATGTGGTCGACAAGCAGCAAGAAGTCCACGGAACAAATCATCGCTCTCAGTGAGTTTAATGAGCGTCCCCCAGGTACTTGGTCCATTGCCCAACGATGCATCGCGTGCCAATACACAGAGTCTGTGTGAACGGACATGCCAATCAACCCAGGCACGAACTTCTGACTTGGACTGACGGCGGCGGGTTGGTTCGGCACCATGAAACCCAACGTTCAGCTCCAGCTCTTGGGAGGGGTGATACCGCTCATGCGCAAGTATTCGACGAGTTCACCGCCATGAGCGAGTGTGTGGGCGGTTAGGAAGGCAGCGCTGCCAAGTCGGGCTGCCCTGCCATCGCCACCCTCAAGCATATTGGCTGAAGAAAGACTGTCGATCGCTTTGTGGGCGACAACAAAAGATTCGTGTAGTCGCTGAAGAACCTGATCTCTGTCGGTTAACGAATCAATCTCCTTTTGATCAATCGGCTGCTTTGAGCCGGTGATCTTTCCCGCCAGAACATAATTTGCCCAAATAACATGTTTGATTGTTCCTGCGAAGCTACGGGCGTCCCTGAACTCACCGCCGGCGGGTACGAACTCAAACTTGTTTGCAGGCATCGCTTCCGCCACGTCCACGAAATCGCGCTCTGCGTCAGATAGGATGCTGTTCAAAACGGCAGCGGCTGAATCTGCCTTTGCCGTTGGAGGTAACGACTGTGCATGGGTTCTGGGTGCGATCAGAACACAGGCGATGAATGCAGCTAACGCGAGATGCTTCGTCGTTGACATGCCGGTAACTATGGCACACGAGGTTAAGTCTTTGCTGTCGAGCTTAAGACAAGGTCATTCGAATGGCGGACAGAGCCTCGAAATGTTGTGCACAAATCCTCACAAAACGCTTATGATACTGGCACCTGTGGAGCATCTTTATCGCATTTACGATGCGGCAGCAATAACGCCCTCACACAGTCATGAGGCCGGGGAATTTTGCTACGTCTGGCAGGGTTGTGGGCTATTACACTTCCAGCACCAGGGCCATCTGCTACCGCCAAGCCACGGCTTTTGGATTCCCCCAGGCTATCCTCACAGCTTCTCTGCGCTGAAAGCCTCCGCAATTAGTATTATGTATCTCGAGAATAGCTTGGACGCAAGGTTCCCCTGCCATCCCACTGCGCTTGCGGCAGATTCGCTGTGCGTTGGTTTGCTCACTGCCCTGCGAGAGCTGGCGGATGAACCGCTGAGCAAAGCTGAGACAGCCCGTCTGCTCGCCGTCCTCAGGGATCGAGTAGCTCGTTTACCCCGCTGTAGGGAAATGATTGCGGACAAGTTAGACCGGCGTCTGTCACGAGTTGTACTCGCCGTCTTTGAGAACCCCACGCTAAACCACACACTCGGCGGTTGGGCGCGTACAGCAGGTGCGACCGAGCGTACGCTTGCAAGACTATTCCGCCGAACCTTCGGCATGACCTTTCTGGAATGGCGCCGGCGGATCTTGATGGATGAAGCCCTCCGCCGCTTGCAGGCCGGTGAACCAGTCACGGTGGTTGCTTTGGACCTTGGCTATTCGACACCTTCCGCGTTTTCACACGCGTTCCATAAAGCTACCGGAGTACCACCTTCGCAGTTCGATCTTAGCGGTTTGGCTAATCGGAGCCGGGGTCATGACCAGTTGACGAGTCAACGCCTGGAAGCCGTCGCCAAACACGCCGACGGCGCTCGCGTCTTGACGCGCTAGATCGTTGAGCAGTACAAGCCCGATGATCGTCGGTAGCTTGTGGAGGTCCGGATTGTTGGGTAGGCCGTTACCACCTTCACCGCCAATGCATCCAGCTCACCACCGATGTGCGCAGGCATCGTCGCGTGGATTCCGTGGTGCTCCGTAATGCGAATGGTTGTGCGCGGCGGCATCGCGACCTGTCCCAAGTCAAGCAGCCGAAAAAGCTTCCTCGACTACCTCGAGGGCCTTCTTCATCGTCAGCAGGTCGGCTGCGTCCTGGCGACTCAGCAGAAGCGGCATAGTACCGTCCCTTCCGGACAGATAGGACCGCCTGATGTTGACGCGGTCCTTCGACGCGATGCCACAACCCTGCTCGGGGCAAGAGGCTCCTGCTCCCCCAGTGGCTCAAGTCACCCGCGTACCTCTCCGGCCGATTCCACGGCACGCAGAGGAGTTGTTACAATCCGCAGCGCTGGGCTCAGTGACTCGTCGCCCCAGTCAGGTCTCCCACCGGGATCAGGCTCCTGCACGCATCTTGTAACAGGACATCGGCTTCGCAACAATAACTTTCGTCTCCGGCGACACCCGCCTTACAGCCGAAGCAAACCTCTCAGCTGGCGCAGATTTCACACCCAACCTCTCGAAAAGAACCTCATGTGGGTGGAAAAGAACTACAGTCCGCGGGGACATGGTTGCAACCCCTTTTGCTACGTGCTCCTCGAAATTAAGTTGCGCGCCAGCAATCAGAACGTCGGTCTTCAATCTGCGACCCAGTTCACGAATCCTTTCAATGTCCATTGCGTCATTGAACCCCTCGCAGTAGTTCGTCAACCGTATGCCACTGGCATCTACAACATGAAAGCCCAAATAAGGCGCATCGAATGGCGCTCTAACGAGATTGAGCCAGGCAAACCGGATCGTCGGGAGGAAAGCAGCTTTGAGAATACCGTTCTTCAAGAACGTCGACATCCTGACCTCCCTGTGCCCCCATTCGAAGGGAATGATCCGAAAACCGCACACATCGATTTCCTGAAAAGGCTCTACCGCGATTAGCCTCTCACTTCTCACCTTGTACTTGGCATTGAGGTGCTTGCACACCTTATGGGAAGAGACCACAATGGCATCAGTTTCTTTCTGCACTGCTGGGACGTCTACATAATGATCGAAGTGCCCATGCGTGACACAGATCACCTTCGCGCTGCGGAAATCATCGAGAGTGGACCAGGCCCTCCCGAACAAGTTCCGATACAGTGGATCAAACAGAATCGCGCCATTCCCAGACTCAAATGAGAACGACGACCACCCGAAGTACTTAAGCGTTGGTTCTCGAGACATCGCGCAGCTCCCGCAAACTAAGATGCCGGATGCATCACCCGGTGGTACACCGCTCCTCCTTGGCTCTCAAAACGAACTACAGCGGCTTGAAAGGCACCACGACGGAACAAACAATACGGGTTCGAGACCGTAAGCTGCGCCCTCAGAAAGTGAACCGGAGGGCAAGTTGACCGATCCTAGGATCGTATGTTGATGTGACCTGGCCTACCTGCGGGGAGGAAACGACAACTGGGCCTCCGACGGGATTCTGAAACTCTGGGTGATTTAGAATATTGAAGAATTCTGCGCGGAACGCCATCTGCAGGCGCTCGCGAATAAGATTTATCTTTTTCTCCAGTGACAAATCAAAGTTGACGCGGTTCGGTCCTCGGAAAAAGTTCCTTGACAAAGTCCCGTAAGTCGGCTGTGGACAGCCTCCGGGGGTGCCTGGCGCTGCACTGCTGGAATAGCACTGCGGCACCACAAGGTCGCTCGGGTCGAAGATGAAGTTCCCCGTGTTGCCGTTAATTGTCCGGACCTGATTCGGGTTTAGTGACGTTGCGGCGCCACCCGTCCAGTTAGGCCGCACAAGGTTCGAGTCGCCAACACCTGATGGCCCGGGTACAAACGGGCCGCCGGCTGGCCCCACAAGACCAGCATTCACGTCCATGGGAAGGCCAGACTGGTAGAAAGCGATAGGATACAAAGTCCAGCCGCTCGCCAACCGTGTGGGACCACGTGACCACAGGTGGGCAAATGGTAGCTCCCAACCCCCGCTCAACACCAAGCGGTTTCGAATGTCCGAATCTCCGGAAGCACGGAATTGGTGGTGGTTGAAGAACGGGACCTGGAAAGTGTTCCGAAACAGCCCACTCGCGTCATCGATCTCATGAGCCCAGGTATAAGAGAGCGTGAAGAACGACTGGCCGAGAGAGTGCCAGTCGCCCATTCGCTTGTTGAGAGAAGCGAGGAGGCCATTGTAGCTCGCGGTGACTGCATTTGCATTCGTCACTATCGCGCCAAAGGCTGGGGATCCTACCCCCTCAAAGTCTTGGAGTCCTGGCTTCAAATTCAGGATCCGCTGACCGGTTCCCACAATCATCGGGTTTTCGTCGACTTGCGTGGTTAGCTTGTGGGACGAGCGTCCCACGTAGCCAACCTCCGCTGCCAGGCCCTTTCCGATCTGTCGCTCCAGGCTAAGATTGTACTGATAGGTATACGGCGTACGCATGTGCGGATCTATGAAATTGCTGGCTGGATAGCCGAAAGGTATAAATCCCGCAGCGACAAAGTCGAGATTCTGAGGAGAGGGTAGTGAGGATGAGTTCGGAACACCGGCCGTCCCGAACGGATCCGACATGATCGGGATCGGCCCGTTCTCAGGAATATTCGAGGGGCTAAATGAGAGAGCGGCAGCACTATAAAAAGGAGGAGTGCCAGCCTGGAACTGGTTGTCCAAGGCTAGCAGCACGTCATAGAAAACACCAAAGCCGCCGCGAAGACTCGTTTTTCCGTTGCCGAACGGATCCCAGGCAAAGCCGAAGCGCGGTGCCCAATTCTTCCTGTCGGGGAAATAAGAGCCGCTCGGCACTCCTAGATCGCCTGGAAATACCAGCCCAAGAGGCGCGAGCGGGAACCTCTTCGACTGAAGTCCTGGAATGATCTCGTACTGACGTCCGGCCGTGTCAGTCTTCGGGCTGTTATACTCATAACGAATTCCCAGGGTAAGAACAAGGCGGGGTGTCACTCTCCACTCGTCCTGGAAAAAGCCCGCGTATTGATGACTACGAGTATAAGCCACCGTATTGGGGAAATCCTCATAGTCGCCCGCGACTCCAAGCAAAAAGTCCGCCCGATCGTTACTGGAACCGATGCTGGCAGCCCCTCCGTAAAGATTGAACACCGAGGCAAAGATGGACGATTTTACATTGTTCTCCACGAAAGCAAACGACGCCCCCGCCTTCCAGGTGTGCCGTCCCTTCGTCCATGTAAGCGTGTCCGAGTAAACATAAGTGTTGTCAATACTATTCGCCAGAAGCGGAGGGAATCCAAACTGGAGGCCGCTGGAATTGAGAACAATCAGTGGAGGGCCGTTCGTCGGAACGCTCGTGCCAGTGATCCCGAGACCTGTTGGACCCGGAAGATCGTTTCTTGCATGAGCAAATTCTATGGCGCCGGTGCGTTGTACAGTCACATGAAACTCGTCCAGGATGTTCGATGAAATCGTTCTTAGGTACGCCGCATTCGCAAAATAATTATCGTTTTGATTGAGAACAGGAGAGCCGGGGACATCTGGAACTAGAGGTTGGCTCACGAAAAAAGGGAAAACTGCAGGATTGTGGAACTTGCTGAGTGTGAGACTGATTTGGTCTTTATTCGTGACAGCAAAATCGAACTTCCCCGTGTATTCGTCCTGGTTGTCGTTGGCGGTACCGTTCGGAACGATCACTCCACTAGGAGAGGTTGGAACTAATCCCAGCTTGATATACGCCTGAGCAACGGGATTTATCTTCGTGGGATCAATGATCCCATTCTGCGCACTCCCCCCTGGAGTTACGAAATATGGGTGGTTTTGAAGAAAAGCGACGACCCCCGGATCCGGCCCGCTATTGAAAGAATGGGAGAAGTCTCCCGTCAGCTCCGCCGGCGTGTAAGTCGTGAGTGCATTCCCCACCAAGACGCTATTCTGGCGCTGCCCCTGGTATCCGAAGAAAAAGAAGAACCGGTCTAAACCATTTACTAGCTTCGGCAAAGAAATGGGGCCTCCAATCGTCCCTCCAAACTGATTGCGCTTGAGCACGGGGCGTGGCTGACCGGTTTGATCATTGAAATATGCGTTGGCATTCAAGGCGTCATTGCGCAGGTAATCGAACAAACTTCCGTGGAAGAAATTCGTGCCCGACTTAGTCTCGACACTGATGACACCTCCGGCACTACGTCCGTATTCCGCTGTGTAGTTATTGACCAGGATGCGGAACTCCGCCACGCTATCCGGATTCGGGTCCATGACCGGAAGGCCAAAGGTCACAGAAGTATTGTTGCCGCCATTCAGCATGTAGGTTACAGAATCATCGCGTCCTCCACCTATGCTGAATTTACCGCTAGGTTGGGAAGCCCCTGCCGAGGGAGTTATGCCCGGCTGGGTTAGCGCCAAGTCCAAGGTGTCCCGCCCATTGAGCGGGAGATTCTGGATTGTCGCTCCAGTCACGGTCCCGCCGATGGCAGGATCCACAGTCTCAACCTGTGCTGCTTCCGAGTGGACAGTAACAATCTCTTGAAGCGCACCGACTTCCAAGCGCACGTCGATGCGCAGCGACTGATTGATGTCTAGCGGTTGCGGTGTGGTTATGACCTTCCTGAATCCTTTGTGCTCTATTGCGACGCTGTAATTGCCAATCGGTAACCCAAGAACTTGGTACGCACCCTCACTGCCAGTTGCTGCTTGCCACTGTGCATTGGTGCTGGTATTCGTGACGGTTACTTTCGCATCGACTACGACAGCGCCTTTCGCATCGGACACTGTCCCGATAACACGACCTGCGGTATCCTGTGCATAGACAGCCAGTGAAAAAGCAAGGAATGAGGCGAATACCGCTAGGCAGGGATTGAACACTCTAGCAGAAGCAGTCTCCAGTTGGTGCATCGGAACTCCCTCCCGCGTTACTTCATGAAGCGGCCATGACTTCCAAGCACTCGTTTCTTGAAACATAACGTTCCATTTGCCCAAGTGGAACCCTCAAGGCAAGGGTTCCGTACGAAGGGGAGCAAACTCTTTGGAGCCGGCTAGGCAGCGCCGTCTCCCTTCATTTTTCAATTACCAGAATAACGAACGTGCCGGGGTTGACTTTTGGCACCATTTCGCCCGGAATCTCCTCGACGTCGGCGGCAGGCAGAAAGATGTTGTGAGTTTTCAGATCAAGCGCCATGGTGCGGGCACTATCTTTCGTCTTAACATGATCCACCACCCTAAATTTGGTCGGTGAGTCTTCGTGAATGACTGTTAGAGTTCCGACCTCATTTGAGCTGAAGATAAGTTGCGTTTCTGGATCAAACCCCGCAGCATCAGGGCCCTCACCGATCGAAGGTGTAGCAATCACTTTGCCGGTGTCAGCACTCACAACTTCCATCCTCTTGCTCTGGCAAACAGAGAACAATAGTCGGTTCTTTTCATCCATTGCGAGGCCCGTGGGCTCTTTGCAGCCCGGCATTGGCCAGCGGTGGAGTACGGTCAGAGTTTTCGTGTCGATCTCAATGACCTCTCCTTTATCTTCAATGTTGAGATACAGGTGTCCCGCGCCATCTGCGACTGCTGTCTCGGGTTTGCCCCCCACTGCAAATGTGCCGACCACGCTTCCATCTGCCGCGTTTATCACTGTGGCATCCTGGCTGCGACCATTTAAAGCAAACACTCGCTTGCTAAAGCTATCGTAAATAATTCCATCAGGCGCTTTTCCTGTCTTGACCGTACCGAGCACTTTGAGAGTCTTCAGGTCAAATATGGTTGCCGTATCTGCCCCACCATTACTGGTGAACCCACGGCCGAGGTCAGGCGCAAGTGCTACTCCATGAACGCGCGGGGTGTCCGGTATGTCACCCACCACCTTTAGTGTATCGGCGTCCATGACTACAACGTGCGTCCAATGAGTGACGTAGACTCGTCGAGCTTCGGAATCCACAGTCAAGTAATCCCAAAACGTATCTCCAGGTATGGGAACTGTCTTTGCGAGATGATAACCGGAAGCACTTGGTAGTGGAGTTGCGGCCAAAGGCCTACTCAGAAGCATTGCCGACAAACAAAGTGCAGCGCCCGCGAGGCTCACCAGAATTGCGTTTTTCATAATCAGTCAATAATCCTGCCTTTCGTGAGAAGATGTGGCGCAGCCGACCGCCTCCAGCTACACCAAGCACGCGTAAACTCCCTACTTGTTTTGTCTTCGGAACGGGCACAGGTGCCTGCTTCAGAGTTCGTACCCACCGCTCGTTTAGCGAAGCCAACCCCACGCCTTTGGCAAGCAACGTCTTCGAATCAAGGCGAAGACCTGTTCCAGTTTGCCTATGGTAGGGGAGCTATTCCTACTTTGCCGTCGAGTCACAGACAATCGCATTCGATTACTGGACATTCTGTACATCGCCAGTTTGGTTCGCTCGGGAGATGTCTTATGCTTTTGGGCAACCCCACTTCCACTGACGGTAGGCCTCTATAGTCGACGGCAAATTCAGGAGATGATAACGGGCAGAAATGGCTCAGGCAGGACCAGGTTGTCGGCCCGTGTTAAGCGAATGGCAGGGAGACCTCATGCTCCTGGTGCCCCGTTGTATCTCAAGCATGGTGGGCTAAAATTATGGTCCAGGGCGCACCACAACACTGTACCTCATTGATGTTTCTGTTCTAAACGTTACCGAGCAAGGGTCATTACCGAGCGAGCACCAAGCGCGAGTCGACGACGCACTTGGACAATCGAACCCACGAACCGAAACGCTTCGAGTCGAGAAAACACTGTTCCAAGACACGATAAGATTTCATGTCGAGAGTTTCATTGCAGGACATCGTCGTGTTTTCGGATGGTTTGTCTGGCCCAGTAACTGAAGGTCGCCACGATGACTTTGTGCTTAAGCAGGAAGTCGTGGCTTTCCTTGGCTAAGTCTGAGCGCAGTGTGTGGATCGCGCCGACTGACCTCGCAGCAATCTGCATCCTCGCTGCCTGCTCAAACAAAATCGCCAAGTAAACGGCCTCCTCCAGGACCTTTCCGGTCGTAAGTATGCCGTGATTAGCTAGAAGTATGGAGCGCTTTTCGCCGAGTGCTTCGCAAATAAGTTTGCCCTCCTCATTCGCGAGTGGAATCCCCGGCCATTCGGAAAGGAACGCGCAATCTCCGTGGAACGGGGTAGCATCCATATGCGCCACTGCGAGCTCTTCGCCAATTATGGAAAGCGCCGACGCATAGGGCGGGTGAGTATGCACAATGCTGTTGATGTCCGGACGCGCCTGGTATATCCAAAGATGAAAGCGTACTCCGGGATTGGCCATCCCTTCGCCTTCCACAGTATTGAGTTCCCTGTCGATACGAACGAGATTGCTGCTTCGCGTATCGGCAAAGCCAGATCCAAAGTTAGTTGTCCAGAACGTTCCAATTTCCTCGGCCCGCGCCGAAACCTGCCCTGCGAGCGTGCGGGCATGTCCCTCATCTGCAAGCATGCGACACGCGAGAGCGACCTTTTGTCGTAGAGAGAATGTCGAGTCCTGGAGGAACTTGTTCATCTCCAACTCGACTCGAAGGGCTATTTCCTCGGGGCTCTTGCTGAACACTGACGAAATCTGCTCGTCCTTGGCCATTGGGGCTGCTCCTTAGCTTAAGGCTCAAGAAACCTGAAGTGAATTCCGCATTAGGCCGCAAAGATCAGCTGGTGGCAGCACCCGGCTCTCCTTGTAATTTCGTCCTGCTCATGACTGTGATGGCGCGCCAGACTCCAAAAAACAGGATTGCAGCTCCAGAAACGCTAACCCCCGCAACGACCGCAAGCGCACGTGCCAGTGCCTGACCAGTGTGAGGTAGGTGCTCGCTGAGCACGCCAACACAGACGGGGCCCAAGCCTCCCACCAAACCGTAAACCAGGCCCATGAAAGCAATCAACTGCGCCCGCATACCGGGTGGCGCAATCAACTGAACCGGAACAGGCGACAGGCTCACAATCGCGCTATATAGAAAGACTGATATCCCAAAAAGCGTGATCGACGCTCGATAGTCAGCCACGAGGGGCGCAAGGACCGCGGGAACTACCAGCAGCGCTGCAGTCCTCATAAGGAGACTTGCTACGTAAGGCAATGCCTTTGCCTCCTCGGATTTGCTCCCCAACCATCCAGCAATGAGTGAACCAGCTACTCCGCTTGTTAGCAGGACAAGCCCAAAAACCGGTCCCACCTGTCCCTCGTTGAGGTTATGGCTTCGCATCATTGCCGCCGGCATCCAAGCGCTGTAGGAATACAAAAGCAAGACGATAAGCGAAACGGCACCTACGTAAGTCAAATAGAAGCCGCGTTGTGCAACAAAGTTGATTACTTGAGAAAGAGCAGGAGCCCCAGAGACAGGTGAGTTCTGTACACTACGCGGATCGGGCAATGTACTAGCGACAAGGAGCGCCATAACAATGCCCGGTAGGCCCACTAGGAAGAACATCATCTGCCACGGTTCCACCTGCCCGACGAAAGGTACGATCGGTACTTTCCAGTGACCAATCTTTCGATAAAGTAGACCGCCGACGAATAGGGCCAAGCCTCCGCCTAGATAGGGACTAATCATGAAGAACGTCGTAGCCTTGGCGATTCGCTTCGAGCTGAAGATATCGGCAAATATCGCTAGTGAACCGGGTGGAAGACCAGCCTCGCCAACCGCGACTCCCATCCGCATTAGCATCAGAAAGACGAAAGATGATGCCAAACCACAAGCGGCCGTCATTACACTCCAACCTGCAACACACCAAGCCAGTATGCGTGGACGGTTTCCCGCGTCCACCAATCGCGCCAGCGGCACGCTGGCGATGACGTAGAAGATTGAAAACGCAGCGCCTTGCACGATTCCGATTTGGCTGTCGCTCAGTCGAAGACTAGCTTTCACCGGTCCCACCAGCAAGCTCAACACCTGTCGATCAATGTGAGCAAGCGTGAAGCAAACAGTCAGCAAAGCCACTGCATAGCGTCCAGAGCCTTCACGGGTATCCTGCCGCTCTTTACTTTGTTTCGCCTGCGCAGCAAGGTGAATCATCAACCTTTTCCCGGTGAGCAGCAATCGGCAATAAACCGCTCAATGTGGGCACAAGCTTTTCTCCCTAGAGCCGTCGGTAAGAAAGTGAAGCCATGGATTCCACCTGGATATATCGCGAGTTCAGCCCGATTACCAGCTGCTATCCAACGCATGTACATGAACATGCTGTCATCCAGAGTTGGATCTAGCGTGCCCACCGTGAAAAGCGCACGCGGCATGTCATTTAGCTCGGCACGCAGCGGGGATATATCTGGTTTGTCTCTCAATCCCTCCGGTGCGTAACGATCAAGGTGCACTTCGAGAGTCTGCCGAGTAATGATGAGTGTATTGGTGGCCTTAAGCATGGATGGCAAGAAAGACGAAAACTCGTACGCTCCCTGCGAGAGATTTAGGCCCGAAAGCCCGGTGTAGCCTCTTCGATCACGCAATCGCAGTGCCGCAGCCAATGATAAGACCGCTCCCGCAGATTCGCCGCCGACAACAACTCTCTCCACTCCAAATTCCTGTCGAGCGCTATTTGCCACCCACCAAATCGCTGCTTCGGCATCGTCGAGACCAGCAGGATATGGGTGCTCCGGTGCTAAACGATAGTCCACGCTAATCGCCGCCACCCGGGCATTGTTGGCGATTGAATAAAGCATTGGGTCTTGTCCGTCGGCAGAGCCGAGACAAAACCCACCTCCATGAAAATGCAAATACACCCCCTCGATCGGATTTCCAGAGGGCGTTAGAATCCGAATGGATATTTCACCGGCGGGACCCGAGATGTTTCTCGTCATAGCGCTTTCTAGGCGCTCCGCACGCGGCAACAAACCCGCCCCTTGGCTGACCGCCTTACGTTCAACTTCTAGCGGAATTTCCCATCGTGGGGGTGAGTTCCGGGTTGCTTCAGCAATCCGGTCATTGATCGACCGCGTCTCCGCGTCAATCGCTTCCGATGCGAACACATCAGGGCCAAACTGCGCACAATCAACCATCCAAATCTCCCGTTTCGGACGGTGCTCTTACCGCCGACGCATTCGTCGATAGAGCGCCGACAGCACAATCTCATTGCTTCGACGACGACCGAGAGCCCAAGTCTTTATCTGTCGCCGCGCCCTCTTCAAGATGCGTAAGTTCATCGCAAAGCACGACCTTGCCATCCTCTATAACGAACAGGGCAATAACCTTGGTGGCGATCTTTCCCCCGGCGCGTTTGTCGGCATCCACGTGGTGAATTTCCATGACTTTGTTGTCCTCTGCTACCATCTGTTCGAATGCAACGTGCACGTTCATCACAGCCCCTTTGAGTGCACGCAAATGATCACAGAAGCCTGCAAAGTCTAGCGTTTTCCCGTCCACTTTTTGCACATATTTAGGACTGAAATATCGACCTACTGCTTGTTCGTCAAACCCATCTCGCTCGATGACGTCGCGGAACATCGCCTGTATCAAGGCCTTATTGTCTTCGTCTGGTTGTCCTCCTCCCTTCGCAGCTCCCTCCTCATAATCCCCGGAAGTCCCTTGCGTAGCACTAGTCCCCGTTACAAATGCCAAGAACATCATCAACATAACTCCTCTCACTATGGCAGTATAACGACCGGAAGGTCCGTCCAACATTGCAGTCTCCTTTCATGCAATTGTGCAAGAGATCCAGAATCTGTGCCGTCGAATCGAGGACAATCGCTACCGAATAACGGACAGTGTAGGTCTTGCTGAATTGGAGTCCGTTTGATATGCCAACCCGAGTGAGAGTTTGCGCTTAGCTCCCGAGTCTATCGGGCACAAAGCCCGAGAACCTCGGTCTGCGGTTTCGGATCGGTGGTTTGTTTTTTATTTTGTCCCTCGATGAAACCTTTCAGAACTGGACGTGTTCAAAGCCCATAACCACTCGTCGCTTCACATGCAAAATGGCAGGACGAAACATCTGGTGTCACCGATCTCTTGAACGGGGCTTGGAGCAGTGTTCCCCAGCGTTGAAATACGTCACCTGCGTGCAGTCATTGCCTTGGCCGAAGAGCTGAACATCAGGCGGGCCGCGGACAGATTGCATATAACCCAGCCTGCGCTCAGCAAACAGATTACCGACCTCGAAGCAGAGCATCGATTTCACCTGTTCACTCGCGACAAGCGACGGATTGTGGAACTCACGGATGCAGGGCGTGTCTTCGTCGAAGAGGCCCGCTCTGCGCTTTCGCAAACGGAGCGGACCGTGCGTCTCGCTCGTGCTGCACACGAAGGGTCCGATAGCATCTTGACGATTGGGCACTCACCCTTTGCCAATCACGGCTGGGTTTCCGCGATGCTTGCGATCCGGCTTCCTTTATATCCGAGGCTCGGAATTCGACTAAAGACTCAGTTTGCAATGGAGTCGGTCCATAGTGTTCTTGTAGGCGAAGTCAACCTCGCCCTGGTGACGGCGCCCCGCCGGATGCCCAGATCACGGCTGTGCCATTTGCTCCGGCTCCGCTCTACTTTGCACTTCCAGAGACCACCCGGCTGCTCACAAAGAACCCTTAGTTCTCCAGGATCTGGCGAAGGACGAGTGGATTCTGTTTGCGAAACGGGTTCATCCACTCTTGCATGAAGCGATTATGGACAGCACGTGGTGAGTCCACCTTCCCAAGCACGCTCACGGTGTCTTTGCGCCACACTGGTTCAAAATCTACCCGCTGCTTTTGAACCACCCCGCCAAACCAACCGACTGTCGGTTAGTCAGCGGCAGGGAAGCCAATCGACAGCGTTCCCAAACAGAAGAGCCAAGCGCTTTCGAAGAAACTGAAATTGAAAATGATTTTCAAAAAAAGTGCAGGAAGGGTACAAAAGTCGCCGCATATACGGCATTTCCGGCTATACTCGGCGAGATAAGTTGTTTATTGTCGTTGGCGTTGGAGTTTTTCACCCGCTTTCGAGGCGGCCGTTTCCTGGCTGGCAGCCCCAATGGACCACGAGCGGTTGTGCCCTAAGAAAGTCGACGCCGAAAGTTCCGAGTGCGGTTGCCCGTAGTGCAGAACATGCTCTTCAACCGCACCACTTTGGGACAGAACCTGTACTGATCTGAATTCGCTCTGCTACAATTCAGTCTCGGGGCAGGGACAGCTGCTCTGGGTTGGGCTTGCCTGCAGAACAGTTTTAGACGGTGGTTTAGCTTGGTGTCCATTAACCTCGGAATTTGGTTCTGTGGGGTTGAAGTGGGCGACGCAGGCGAAACGATTGAACATGAGGAAAGCCAGTAAAGACGCGGGTTTCCGATAAAGGTAAGAAAACAAAGAGGGGACGTAGTTCAGTTGGTTAGAACGCTCCTTTCTAACCGTCACAATGACGTAAGCGATTTAGAAATCAGCAACTTAATACAACTAGCATCTGCTCGCCCTGTCACGGAGCCTGCTATTTTCCGCGCGTTTCCAAAACCTACTGTCCGTTCTCTTGGGTTCCTAAGGTCGTCCTTCTTCAAGATCGAAGTGCGTCGCGCATTCTGAACAGCTTCGCCGAGAACTGATCACCGAACATTTCGATGAGGAGAGCCAATAAGAATGCGCGAGCTCGAAGTTTATTCCATGATTGGCGCGGAAGCTCCATCCGGAGAAAACGAAAATCGTCTATTGCAAGGATGATTCTCGGAAGATGACTTACCCCCACGAGACGTTTGATTTTCTCGGCTACGCATTTCGGCCTAGGAACTCAATGACTCGCAAGGGGAAGTTCTTCATCAATTTCAGTCCCGCGGTCTCGAACCAAGCAGCGAAGGCGATCCGCGACACTTTTCGCAGCTGGAAGCTGCCGCAGCGCAGTGATAAAGCGATCGAAGATCTGTCGCGGATGTTCAATCCCATTATCCGAGGCTGGATCCAATATTACGGGCGATATTATCGCTCGGCGCTTTACCTGACGATGCGCAAACTGGATCGAGATCTGGCCCTTTGGGCCAAGCGGAAATACAAAAAGCTGCGGCAACATCTTCGTAGAGCGACACACTGGATCGCGCGCCTCTCGCGTCGCGTTCCGGAGTTGTTCGCTCACTGGCAGATGGGGGTGCGGCGTGGCTCCATGATGGGAGCTGTATGAGTTGAGAGGCTCACGTACAGTTCTGCGAGAGCCTCGGGGTGCGATT
>OCZU010000992.1_pt1 | contig 19128 bp, 18 predicted proteins | sample 1539001 | NCBI WGS metagenome assembly OCZU01 (sample SAMEA3539306, study PRJEB22396) | soil metagenome | biome: tundra; feature: field; material: soil | place: USA | collected 2010-05 | depth 0.15 m | reverse complement strand
TCGGGTCAGCGCCCGCGGGTGGCAAGAGAGGACCGGTGCTGCCCGGATCCTTCACATTGATGGTGATCGAGCGCGACCCGGCCGCGCACTGATCGCCAGGATGGTTTTCCGGCTATCGGCGCTTGGAAGGCTTTATTGGTATGCTCCCGCTTTCTTGAAGTCGCCGCCCTTGCCGCCCATGCGGCAGGTCCTTCACGCAATGAAGTGCGCAACCGGATTCTCACACCGAAGATGCGGTGTCTCTCTCTCGCCAGTCGTCAAAGGCGCGCTGGATGCGGGGGGCACGTCTGCCCATGCCTCATGGCGATCTCTCCAACTCGCAACGGGCCGGCCATCGCGTGGTAGGCCCTGTAGGCGCTCAACTGGCGTCTCGTCCCAAACACACGGGCGGACGAAGATCGGCTTCACCCCTATCGTGGCGATCGAATCGCCCTCTGCAACTGCTCACTCCAACAGAAATCGTTCGATAGAAAATGAATACTGATGAGTTTCTCTTTTGTTTCGTTTGTCGGCACGACCGATCTCATGGGCCAAGATTGCGTGTCTTGAGAGTCGTCCATCTGCATCGAGTTTACACGATACACTTGGGCTCCGCCTGCCCAGCCGGCTTCAGGTTGCGGCTGAAAGCCGTCTGAGGAGTCGGCCCGCGGTGGCGAGGGACTCGTGGGATGGAAACCTGGGGCGGCGTGGCGCTGCACCGCGCCACGCTGCGGGGAGCAGCAGGATTATTTCCGAGCGATCCAGCCGCGCCCGGCCCTACTGGAACGCGCCCGCTTTCTTGAAGTCGCCGCCCTTGACGATGGAGATGGCGGCCGGGTCTACATGGCGCTTAAATGCTTCGTTCACCTGCGCCGGTGTCAGCGCGGCCACTGCGGTCTCCAGTTTGGCGTCCCAATCCAGTGTGCGGCCCCAGCGCTCGCGTGCCATCAGCAGGCTGCCGATCGAGCCCTCTTCGGCGCGTGCCACGGCGCGCTCGTCCAGCCATGCCTTCTTGGCCTTCTCCACTTCGTCCGCGGTAAAGCCGTCCTTCAGGGCGCCGGCCAGTTCCTGGTTAAAGTCGGCCTCCACTTTGGGCATATTTTGAGGCGCCGCGATAGCCGAACCGGAGAGCCTCCCGCCGTCATCCTTGGTGGGCATGAAGAACCCGGCGTTCGCGCCGTAGCTCAAGCCATCCTTGACGCGAATGCGTTGGAAGAGACGGGAGTTGGGCGACCCCCCGAAGATCATGCCCGCGATGGTGAGGGCCGCGTAGTCGGGATCCTCGTCGGACATTTTCATCGGCATCCCCACCACGAACAGGGCGTTCTGCTTGTCGGGTGTTTCGATCTTGTGGTTGATCGCTTCTACCTTGGCGTAGGGGTTGGTGATGCGCTCGTAGCGGCTGGCGCTCTTCCAATCGCCGAACAGTTCCGCGACCAGCTTCTGCGCCTGCGCCGGGTCAAACTGGCCGCTGATGGTGATCTCGCCTTCGCCCGCCCCGTAGAACTGCGTGAAGAATTTTCGCACGTCGTCGAGCGTCACCTTCTTCAAGTCCTCTATCTGTTCATCGAGGGTTGACGTGTAGCGCAGGTCGCCGCGCTGATACCGGGCGTTCAGGTGCCGGTTCAAGTCCAGCGAGGCCAGGGTGGTGGGTTCCGTCTTGGCGCTCTCCGCACCAGCGATACGCTGCTGGCGGATCTGCTCGAACTCGGTTTCGGGGAACGTGGGTTCCCGGAGCAGTTCCCTGGCGAAACGCAGTGAACCGGCCAGGTTCGCCTCCAGTGTCCGGATGTTCGCCGAGGCGGAGTTCACGCCTCCCGAGACGTTGATCTGCGCCTTCAACCGATCGGTTTCATCCTGGATCTGCTGGCGGTTCTTACTCTTGGTTCCGCGCATCAGCAGCCCGCCGGCCATGCTTCCCGCGGTGGACTTGCCGAACAGCGATTTCTCATCTCCGAAGCGGACGATCATGGAGGCCACTACCGTGCCGCCGCGCGTCTTCTTGGGGAACATCACCAGCTTCAATCCGTTCGGCAGTTTGGTGCGGATCACGCGAGCCTCGATGTTCTGAGGCGTGGGGTCGAACGCTTCACCAGCCTGGATGGTAGCGCCGCCCTTGTAATCCTTGAACCGTACAGCGGCCTCCGGCGTGGCCGGAATCTCGGCCCGGTCCGGCGCGGTGGTTGGAACGAACTCGCCCAGGGTGCGATTGGAGGATTTCAGGTAGGCCTTGGCCACGCGCGCCACATCGGCGGGCGTGACTTTGTTCACCTCGTCGCGCGTGAGGAAGAAGGTCCGCCAATCGCCCTGGCCTGCGTACGAGCCGAGCATCATTCCGATGGACTGGGAGTTCGTCAAGGCGAGCTCGATGTTCTTCAGGATGCGCGTCTTGGCGCGGTCCACTTCCTCCTGGGAGGGCGGCTCGCTCGCCAGACCTTCCACGGTTTTCAGCAGGACCTGCTGGGCCTCGTCGATGGATTGATCCGGCTTGAGCTGCGCGAATGCGAGCGCGAAGCCCGGGTCGTGCATTTCCGAGGCGTTCATGCTGGCGGACACGGCTTTCTTGTTGTCGACAAGCGCTTTGTACAACCGGCCCGTTTGGGGAGCGCCCATCACCTGGGCCATCACTTCCAGAGCCGCACGATCGGGATGCAGGGCTGCCGGTGTGTGATAGACCACCATGATCCCTTGAATATTTCCGACCCGGCGAAGCATGACGGTGCGCTCGCCTTCCTGCGTTGGCTCCGACGTGTACGGCTGCGTCAGCACGCGCTGCGGCTTGGGGATGGCGCCGAAGGTTTCCGCCACCACTGCCAGGGCCTTGGCTTCGTCGAATTGTCCCGCGACGATGAGCTCGGCGTTATCGGGCTGGTAGTATTTTTGGTAGAAGGCGGCCAGGTTGGCGATGGGCACCCTTTCGACGTCGGTGCGGTTGCCGATGACCGTCTTGCCATAGTTGTGGAAGTTGTAGGCAGCCGCCAGAACGCGTTCATGGAGGACATTGAGCGGGCTGTTCTCGCCGGATTCCATTTCGTTCCGGACCACTGTCATTTCGGTGTCCAGATCCTGCTTCAGCATGGTCATTTTGGCCATGCGGTCGGCTTCCAGGCCCAGCGCCCAACGCAGGTTCTCGTCGCTGGCGTTGAGCGTCTCGTAGTACATGGTCTGGTCGTAGGAAGTGGTGCCGTTGAAGTTGCCCCCGGTGCGGTCGGTCAGCTCCCGGAAGAGCTCCCGGCCCGATTTGGTGGTCTTGAACACCATGTGCTCCAGCAGGTGGGCCATACCGGTCTCGCCATAGCCTTCATTGCGCGAGCCCACCAGGTAAACCACATTGACCGTGATCTTGGGTTTCGAGTTGTCGGGAAACAACAAAACATGCAGGCCGTTCGGAAAAGCATATTCCGTGACTCCTTCCACGGACGTCACTTTTTGAACGCCCGGCGGTAGCGTTTGGGCCAAAGCGGCGGCAGTCAGGAAGATTGTCGCTGCAAAAATTGCGGTGAGTTTCTTTAAGCGCATGTCTCTCACTCCTATCGGTGTTCCGGGTTTGATTATACCAGCGGCGCGGCCGGCTCAAACCCCACCCTGTCGGGATTGGAGTCAATCGGGAGCGATGCGATGGTCTTGCGCCGGAACCAGGGTCCGCAGTTCTCTTGTTCTTGGGTGTGGTGTTGATCGCATTGCGGTGGCGATGGACCGGGTCGCTTCCACCAGGCACTCCCTGAAATGCTCCTGTTTGGGGTGGTGACCTTCGCCCCGGCGATTCGCATTTCGAAGGTCGCCGTCGTGTGGCCCCCCAACCTTTGTGATAGGATGTGACCGATTGGAGGCCCACAGATGGCTCACTTCTCCAGACGTGATTTCTTAAAGACCGGACTCGCCGCCGGTGTACTTGCGGGAACCGGAGGACTGCCCTTGCGAGCGGCCCGCGGGACAGCTACGGATTGGGTGACGCTCGGGAAGTCCGGCGTCAAGGTGACGCGGCTCGCGTTCGGCACTGGGTCGCTCAGCGGGCGGACGCAGCGCGAACTCGGGCAGGACGAGTTCACAAGGCTGGTGCGCCACGCGTACGACCGCGGAGTTCGCTTCTTCGAGACCTCCGAGACTTACGGCGATATGCACAGGATGCTGGGCGTGGCGCTCAAGGGCATTCCGCGCGATTCGTACCGGCTGATGTCCAAGGTGACCACCCGCGAAGGAGTGAACCCGCAGGAGAAGATCGATGAGCTGCGCAAGCTGGCGAATACCGACTACTTCGACGTGATGCTGATGCACTACCAGCACGTAGCTACGTGGCCGGCCGATACCGCGCGGTGGCAGGACGGGATTCTGGAAGCGAAGTCGAAAAAGATTGTCGTAGGGCACGGCGCGTCGGTGCACGGGTTGCCGGCGCTCCGCCGGTTCCCGGGAAACAAGTGGCTCGAGATCGCTATGATCCGGATGAACCACAAGGGCACTAAGATGGACGCCGAGGACTACAACACGAACGGCGCGGGAAATGTGAGCGAGGTGGTCACGCATACCAAACAGGTCCACGCGGAAGGCATGGGCGTGATCAGCATGAAGCTGGTGGGGGAAGGCGCCTTCACCACCCGTGAGGACCGGCAGGCGGCTATGCGGTTCGCGTTCAATAATGCAAGCGTCGATTCCGTGACGCTGGGCTTCAAGAATACGGCGGAGGTCGATGAGGCGATTGAGAATTTGAATCTGGCGCTGGCGTAGTCGCCCGGTCACCATGTTTTGAGCGGGGACGGGTGCGGATGGATCGAGCGGAAATGCGGGAGCGCCTGGGGCCGCGCGTTAAGTCGTATGGGATCGAGCTCGCTTGGATCGATCCCGCTCTCTTGTTTGAGGTCGTGGGCCGGGGTACCCGGTCGATGGGCTATCACGCGAACAGACTGCTGAGCAGCGAGCTGATCTCCGCGAAGGAAGCAGGATGGCTTCGTGTGCGGATTGAGGTGAAGGAAGGCCGGCCGGCGGCGACACCGGCCCCAGCGTGATCCGCGAGGGATCGCCACGCCGCTCGCTTTCTTCCCACATTGCGGAACATGCGCGGTACGGTCGAGCACGTTCCACCATAGGTTGCGGAACTGCACTTGCAGTGAACTTAACTGGAGGTTTCTCAACAATGGAAACAATCGCCGGAGTCTTTCGATCGAGCGAACATGCCCGCCATGCGGCGCAAGAGTTGAAAAAGGCAGGATTCTCTTCCGATGGTCTCACCCTGCTCTTCCCGGGCTCATCGGAGGAGGAGATCCATTCTGTCGCGGTCTCGGATACCGAACAGCCGGGAATGGGTAAGACCATCGGCGGCGTAGTCGGTGCTGCGCTCGGGATGGCCGGCGGGTTTGAATTGGGAGCCGCCGTAAGCATGCTGGTGCCCGGTGTCGGGCCGGTGTTGGCAGTCGGGATCGCCGGGGCCGCCCTGCTCGGAGCTGGTGGCGCGGTGGGCGGGGCTGCTCTCGGTTCGGCGGCGGAAAGCAAAAGCACGGACGGATTGCCGGCAGACGAAATCTTCTTTTACGAGGATGCGTTACGCCAGGGCCGTGCCGTCGTAGTGGTGATGGCGAACGGCGATGGGGAGGCGGCCCGGGCCAGCGAATTGATGGCAGAGTCCGGCGCCGAGAGCCTGGACGCGGCGCGCGAAGCGTGGTGGATCGGTCTGCGCGATGCCGAGAAGGAGCACTATCACGCCTTCGGTCACAACTGGGAGCAAGATGCCGTCGAATATCGGGCGGGATTCGAGGCTGCGTTGCGCCGCCCCGCCCGCGGCAAGTCTTTCGAGCACGCCGCAGGTTACCTCCGAAGCGAGTATCCCGGTATCTGGCAACATCCGGCGTTCCGGCCCGGTTTTGATCGTGGGCAGGCTTACCAGCAACTCCGCGAAAAGGTCGGTTCCGGCGCGAGTTAGTTAGGGGACTATCGCGGAATAACGTTCCACATCCGCCGCGAGGCGGACGACGCGACGAACCAAAAGCCCCTGGCTTCAGACCAGGGGCTTGACGGGCTTTTCCACCGGCCTGCAGGGAGTTCGGCGGACTCGCTGCCCCGGCAAGAACGAATGTGGTCGAGGTTAGCGTATCTTGATTTTGAGCACTTCGTCTGAGTGCTGGTGGCGCCAGCCCCAGTATGATTGTTGATCGTTGTCTTTGAGCTTGGAGAAATCGCTGTACTTGCGATGATTCTCTTTGGCCCACATACGATACGCCTGATCTTCACGATTGTTCCATGCATGATCGTCATTGTGTTCTTTGTCGTGGTAGGTGCGAGCGTTCATGTGCTCTTGGGCGCGCAAGGCTGTGGGCGCCATTGCTATCGGGACTATGAGGGCCGTACCCAGCAAAGCCACATTCCGGAAACGGGACATGATTGTTTTCATATCCGGTGAGAGAGCACTTGTCGTGCCAAGCATTCCTTGAATGGTCGTTGCCCGGCTCGAAACCAAGTCAAAAATGCGGCCATAGGGGCGGCGGTAGTGCATATCGCGCCATCGGATGCCTTCGACAGGCCAACAGATCGGCGTCGTGCGTCCAATGTGGCGTTTTCGCGGAGCGCAGTTTGAAACTTAGGCTAACCCACGCTGGCCCAGAGCACGGTACAGGAAGGTTCACCGGAGCCGAGATGCAAAGGCTGCACCCAGAAGCGCGAAGTTTGCTGGCGAGGGTTGCGGATTCGGGACCCCTCCCGACATCACTGCGCGGCCACCACTCTGACGGGTAACTCCAGCTTAAACGTCATCACGCTCTCGACGGGTACGCGCACGGAGTGGCCCTTGGTCAGGATCTCGGTGAGCACCCCCGCACCGGCGCCGGAACCGGCTCCGATGGCGGCGCCCTGTCCATGCCCCGCGATCGCGCCGATGATCGCTCCCACTGCTGCGCCGCCGCCTGCGAACTCGGCGGTCCGCTGATTCGCGCCCACGCCGTTTCTGCCCCGTTCCGAGACACTCGTGGTGTCGAGCTGATACAGACGCCCGTCGACCGAAACGGAATGCAAATCGAGCACCAGGTCGGATGCTCCGCGGAAGCGCCCACCTTTGGCTGCCGACTTGATGACAATCTGCGCGTTGGATCCGCGAGGAATCACCACGTCGCCGTCACTGTCCCGGACTTCTTTGGTCACCTCGGCGGCAAACGTCTGGCCTTCCACGGCCTTGGCCGAATCGATGGTCTCCTCGTTGCGGACGGAGATTGCGGTTCCCACGGCCAATTCATTGGTCTTGGTCGTAATCGCGTGTTCGTCCGGGTGGTAATGCCGATCGTGAACCGGGTCGGGAGTCGCATAATCGGGGGGCATCCCGGCAGCCGGTGGTGTCCCGCCCGCAGCCTGAGCAGCGGGTGCGTCACCGTAATCCACCGATTTGACCTGAGCCATCGGGACCGTTCGGGTGATGTTGTCATCGCCGGCAATTCTGATTTCGGCCGGCGAACTCGCCAACACCGTCCCGGCGACCGTGGTTCCATCCCGCATCTGAACCGTGGCATTGGGCGCGCCTGAAGCGCCCCGGTTCGCGCAGGAAGAAAGAAGCAAGGCAGAAAAAACTAAGGTGAGTATCCATCGCCCTATCATTAAAGCCAGTATACTGCGCGCGCCGGCCAGGGGCCCGCACGCACGTTTCCACCGTGCCAGAATCGCTTTATGGGAGACATTCGCATACGTCCGGCTAACTGGGACGACTTACCGCATATCCTCCGCCACCGCAAGGCCATGTTCTCGGAGATGGGCTGTCAGGATGAAAGGCTGCTGGAGCGCATGGAAGAGGCCTCCAGGCAATACTTGCGAGAGGCCATGCCCAGCGGCACGTATCGCGCCTGGATGGCCGAAGCGGAGGGCGGCCGCGTGGTGTCGGGCGGGGGCATCGCCATCGTTCCCTGGCCCGGATCTCCCGACTTTCCGGGGACGCGCCGGGGCTGGATTCTCGGGATTTACACGGAGCCCGAATTTCGACGCCGGGGAATCGCCCGGCAGATCATGGAGACCATCGTGGCGTGGTGCCGCGGCGAAGGGTTCGGATACGTATCGCTCCACGCCAGCAAGGATGGCCGGCTGCTCTATGAGACCATGGGCTTCCACCCCACCAACGAGATGCGGCTGTACCTGAAATGACTGCGGCCGGGTGTACGAGAAGTGGTGCGGCTGCAAGATTCCGGGTGGGGCGGACCCCAGGGCGGACCCCCTGGTCCGCAGCCGCCCCCCCGCCCGGATTTTTTCGGCTCTTGCCTTCGGTGGAAATTCCGCCCTCCGCCTGCTAAAATCGGCTCATCGCCCTCGAAACTCAACAGGCCCGTAGCGTGTCCGGCCGGCCGGCCTCTGCGCATCTGGCCGCGCTCACCGGGTTGCGCTTCCTGCTGGCCTTGTGGGTGATCCTGTTCCACCTCACCGGCTCGGGCGACATGCTCGGGGCGGCGGCGCTTCGCCTGCCGTCAGCCGTCCATGACTTCATCCGCGGAGGCTACCTGGCCGTCACCACGTTTTTTGTGCTCTCCGGTTTCGTGCTCTCCCGCAGCTACCGATCCACCCGCTGGACCGGGAAGAATCTGCTGCGCTACGGTGTGGGCCGCTTCGCCCGAGTCTATCCCGTATATGTGCTGAGCCTTGCGGTGGTCGCCCCATTCATTTTCCGCGATCATACTTCGGGCAAAGGGTCCCTCGTGGCCGCCTACGGTCTCGTGCTGCAGGGTTGGATGGGCAATCTCCCGGTCGGCTGGAACACGCCCGCCTGGACGCTCTCCTGCGAGATCTTCTTCTACCTCTTGTTCCCCTTGGCGGCGGTACTCCTCGAAGGATCGGGCTGGCTCAAGACGCTGGCTGTCGCGTATGCCGCCTGCTGCCTGACCCGCGTCTTGTGGGCGGTGGGCATTCCCGATGAGATCAAGCCACTGATCCATTTCTCCGACTTCCTCATGGGAATCGCCGCGTCCTGCGCCTACGATTTATTCCAGCGGTCCGGCTGGCGTCCGCATGGCGCGTGGTTCTATCTCCCCGGCGCGGCCCTGGGTGCGGCCTTCATCGCGTTTCCCCAACTGCTGCCGCCCCACGTGGATCTCAACAGCGCCCTGCGCCCCCTCAACGGGCTGCTGTTGATCGGCTTCGCACTGGGCGGCGGACCGGCCGCGCGCGCACTCTCGTCGAAGGTGGCGGTGTACCTCGGCAAGTCCAGCTACGCGATGTACATTCTGCACGTTCCCATATTGTGGTGGTACCCGCAATGGCCCGGGGCCTTTAGCGCTGCAATCTACCTGAGCGCAGTCATCGGGGTCTCCGCGTGCGTGTACTGCTTCCTCGAAGAGCCCGCTAACCGCTACCTCCGGTCACGCTTCGAGGTTGCCCTTCAGTCCTAGTTCCTCGGCGCGCGCCTGCATCGCCTTCACACAGAAATCGACATGCTCCTCCAGCGGGATGCCCAGCTCCTGTGCGCCTTCCACGATGTCCTGCCGGTTCACCGACCGGGCGAACGCCTTGTCTTTCATCTTCTTCTTCACTGAGACTACATCCACCTCGAAGACGCTGCGGTGGGGTTTCACGTAGGAGATCGCCGTGATGAATCCCGCCAGCTCATCGCAGGCGTAAAGGGTCTTCTCGAGCGGCGATTGGCGCGGCACGCCAGTATGGTTGGCATGTGAGAGAATCGCCCGCCGGATCTCTTGGTCCACGCCGCGCTCCGCCAGGATCGGCTCGCCCTTCTGGGGATGCTCCTCGAGCGTCGGGTGGATCTCCCAATCGAAATCGTGCAGCAGGGCGGTGACGGACCACTTGTGTTCGTCCTCTCCTAACTGTTTCGCATACGCCGTGACGCACGTCTCCACCGCCAGCGCGTGTTTGCGGAGTCCGTCCGACTTGGTGAACTCACAAAGGATGTTCCAGGCCTGTTCTCGATTGAGCATGAGCATTATGATACCGTGCCCCAATCGTCGCCCCAACTTCGCTTCCGCGCCGCTCGGAAGGCATCGCGATCCCGCCTGGTCACGCGCTCGGTCCTGAGACCGCCCGCGGTGCAGGTATCGAGCACGATGAGTCCCGGCCTCTGCTGGGGGTGACGGATCACGCGCCCGGCGGGGAGATCGACGGCGTCCCGCGCCAGCGCCACGTAGCTGTACTTTTCATCTTCGTAACCCAGTTCGGCGTCTTTGACGCGCCGGTGGATCGAAGACCGTTCCACACGGGCGGCGAAGTGGCACCAGTCGGGGTCTACGATCGGGCAAGGGGTTTCGGCTGGACATGGCGCAACCATGTGCGCGCCCGCCTCCAGAAGCTCGGCGCGAATGCCGCGGATGAGCGAGAAGCCCCGCGGGGTTCCGGGTTCGATGGCTACCAATGCCACGCGTGCGGCCTGCCACAATCGCTTCGCGACCGGCTCGCGGATTTCGCCGAGCGAGTAGGCGGCGATCACCAGGTCGTGCGGTGGTAATGGGCGGGAGAGGTCGAGCGTCTGCCGGACTGCATCGGGCAGAAACTGTTGCGCGGCTTCGGCGAACGAGGAGTCGCGCTCCACCATGGTGATGGCGGCATCGGGGAACCACGCGCGCGCGGCCAGCGAGGCCGCGCCGGTGCCCGCGCCAATATCGAGCACGCTCGAGACGCTCTTCGTCCCCAGCCGTTGACGAACCTCGCGCAACACCGTATAGGCAGCCGCGTAGGTAGCGGGCATGCGGGTCACCAGGTATGCCGCGGTGCGCTCGGCGTCTGGCAGGCGTAGGGCGTCCCGTTCGCGGTAGGCCTCGGACATGGCCGTGGCCGCTCGCTTGAGTGCCGCGAATCCCACTGCCTCCGCCCGCTCTTCGACGATGCGCTTCACGTATTGCGGCAATTGCACTCTTCCATCTTAGTAGGAAGCAAATACTGGCCCGGAACTTCTTTTCCGAACTGGTGTCTATTTGGATGGAGGTTGACCCACAATGTCAACACCCGGACGCACTCTCAACTGAGGCCAACTGCCTCGACAATTCCACTTCTAACTGACTTGAGGAGTAGTGTGTCCATACATGCGTAGAGGAGGCAACACCATGTTCGAACAGTCGACACTTCCATCCGGCCCCGCGTCCAAACGACTGTGGGCCACGTGTGTTGGGGTTACCGGGGAGGCGGTATTAGTGGGGTTCGCGATCCTGGCGCCGATGTTGTGGCCGCAGGTACTGCCGCGAACCATGCTGGTCACATCGCTGCTACCGCCTGTACCGCGCGGGAATCCGAAACCCGTCGAAGAGCGACCGCGAACAACGCCGGCGGTGGCACATCGAGCGGCGATCATCCGCGACGTCGCCTTCTACTATCCATCGAAGATCCCCGATAGGGTAATAATCGACGTGGAAACGCCCGTTGACGTCCCCTCTGTGCCCTGGGTCGCTGGAGGTGATCCTTATGGTGTGCCAGGCGCCGCCCCCAGTGCTCTCATGGACCAGATTCTGAGAGGAGGTTCGGGGCCGCCGCCCGCACCCCACATCGCCGAAGCGCGCCACACGGCCGTGGTCACCGCGCCGCCTGTAGTCAAGCAGGTCAGAGTCAGTGAGGGTGTGATCATGGCGAAAACCGTACGTCGCGTGGAGCCGCAGTATCCGGTACTCGCAAAGCAGGCGCGCGTTCAGGGAGTCGTGGAATTGGTGGGCGTGATCTCGACCGATGGACACTTGAAGGAACTGCGGCTGGTGAGCGGCCATCCTCTGCTGGCCCGGGCCGCGATGGAGGCAGTCAGTCAGTGGATCTACACGCCGACGCTGCTCAATGGCGAACCCGTGGAGGTGATTGCGCCGATTACAGTCACTTTCCGCCTGAGCCAATAGCCAGAAACCCGCTCACGTTCTCCCACAGCAGTTGCGGGAAGCTCTTATCCAGATAGGAACGGATGGAGACGTAGCACTCGCCACACTGGTTTCCGGCGGTGAATTCCCGCACCATGAGCGCGCGCTCTTCGAGCGGATATCGCCGGAACTGCATCGAACAAGGCTGCAGCTCGCCCGCGGCGGTCACTACCAGGAACCGCTGGCCGGCTTTGCAGCCCGGGGCCCCGCCGTTGGCGAAGTATTGCCCGGTGGCCTCGAGCGTGGTGGGCGTGTTGACGATCCAGTTGGTATGGTCGCGGCGCGCCTCCACGCGGTCGAACTGGGCTTTCAACTGGGCGAGTTGCTCGGGGGTATTCAGGAAGTAATCCCGGCACCCCGTGCGCCGCGCGGAGTACGCGCTGTAGCAGAGATTCACGCCCCACTCGCGCGCCTTGTCCGCGAGGGCATTGATCTCGCCCACATTCTCGCTGGTGATGCAACTGTTCAGCACGATATCGTCGTGCCCGAGGGTGGCGAGCCGCGGGATCAGTTTCTCCAGATGCCGGTAGAGCCCCGGGTGGAGGCGGAAAGCGTCATGCCGCTCGTCGGGGAAATCGAGACTGACGGAGAACTGATCCACGCCGGCCTCACGCAACTCCAGGTATTTTTCCTCGCTCATGAGCGACCAGTTGGAGACCAGGATGGTGTAGGGCGGCCGCGATCCGTGCTTGATCTGGCGGACGATCTCCACTACGTCGTCGCGCATCAGCGGCTCGCCGCCCGAAACCTGCACTACGCAGGGCCGTAGCGCCTCCATGTAGCGGCGGTACTCGGCGGGCTTCAGGTTGCGGGTTTCGTCGCGCGGCCCTCCGTGATCGCAGTGCTTGCAATAGCACGTGCAGGCGTCGGTCACTTCGAAAGAAACCACGATGGGGCGTCCGGCGAGCCAGTTCAGCGACCCTCGTCCGATAATTCGCAGCGATTCAACCAGGGGGACCTTGCGCAATCCGTTAGCCTCAGAGAATGGCGATGGTAGCATGTGGCGCGTTATTCTCGAAGCATGGATGGCTCGCTCGGCTCGTTCGGGCTGATACAGATCGTGGATGCCGCGTTGGCCGAGGCGGTGCGCAAGAGCGGCGACTGGCTAGCTTGCCGTCCGGGTTGCTGCGAATGCTGCATGGGCCCGTTTCCGATCACCGAAGACGATGCGGCACGGCTGCGGCATGGTCTTCGGGAGCTCGAATCACGCGATCCCGAGGGGGCCGCCCGCATTCGCAGTCGCGCCCGCCGGTGGTCTGAAAGCGATGACGAGCCCTGTCCGGTGCTGGATCCGGATACCGGCACCTGCGATCTGTACGCCGCGCGCCCGCTGACCTGCCGCACCTTCGGCCCCCCGGTGCGGTGCGCCTCCGGCGCCCTGGCGATCTGCGAGTTGTGCTTCGATGGGGCGACAGAAGAGGAGATTGCGGCCTGCGTGGTGGATCTGGATCCCGGTTTTATGGAGCAGGCCGGCGCCGAGACGACCGTGGCGGCGGCGCTGGCGGTGTAGGACTTCGTGGCGCGGACTCTCAGTCTGCCGCGTCGACACTCGTGAAAACGATCTGGTAGCCCCGGCGATCTTGTCGCCGGTCCGGTCACCGGCGGCAAGACCGCCGGCGCTACCTCGAACGGTGCAGGCGACGAGTCCGCGCCACGAAGGTCCAGGGGGTTAGGGGCAAACCCCTACTGACCCGCCACCGGGACGCTGCTCATCCTGCCGTCGGCGGCCGTCCGGATTCCCATTGCCGACACGGGCCCGGTTGCCGTCACATCCAGGATTCCTTTCCTGCCACCGAAAACGGCGGCGGTCCGGGTCATCGGAAGTATTCCCTCCTGCTGGGCCGGAATGGTCATCAGGCCGGTTCCCACCAGAGTCCCGGAGGTGTCGTAGACGTTGAGGTTCAGCGCCAGGGTCCCGGTGGCAGCCGTGTTGAACAGGTAGAGCGTGGTGCCGGCGGCCGCCGTGGCGTCGAAGGGCACCACGAAGGGCGGCGTGACCTGTGCGGCCGGCGCAACGGTATCTCCGTTGATCTGAGCCCACGCTTGTACCCGCTTGGCCGGATCGCCTGACTGAATCACCGCCATCCCCGATTTCTGCGGCGAAGAGTTGCCCGCCGTCGAGATCGTCGTTGTGCCAAAGGCCGGAATTGTAACGTTCTGCCACGAGGCGGTTGCCGATGCCACGGGGACGGCCATGGCCGCGCCGCTACTCGACTCGAACGATAGGGAAGCCACGGTCGCGGTTGCATACGGGTTGACCAGCGAAAAACTGGTCGAGGCCCCGGAGCCATCCAGGAACAACGGGATCACCGTGACCGGCCCTCCCTTGACCGCCGCCCCCGCTACGGCCACATCGACCTCGAACGGAATCGACTGGTTGATCCCCGTACCGGTCACGGAGACCGAACCGAGATACGTCCCCGCCGCCGTCAAGGCTTGGGCGTTCACCGAGATCGAGAGCGTCACGGGCTTCGTCTGGGCCACGGTCAGGGCGGTCGCAGAGGGCAAGATCCAAGATTGATTTGCCTTGATGGTGAGACTGACCGTGGAAGAGGACACAGTGGTGAGTTGGACGTTCTGCGCGACCGGTGCGGCGCTGCCCAGGGTCCAACTCGTGCGGAGCGATGACGGCGCCATCGAGACGGTCGCGGCGGGCGGCGGCGTACCACCGCTGGCCGGCGCCGGACTCAGGTAGGTGCTCAGCGCCGGAAGCGCCGCCGAGAAGCGCCCGTATCCCGCCGAAAACGGCGAGATCGAGCAGGCATCGCCCGGCGGCCCATAGGTGAGCGTTCCCACCACGACCTTGGCTGCCGTGAATAGCGGCGATCCCGAAGAGCCCGGTTCGATGCGGCCCGCCGTCTCCCGCACCTGGTAGAACAGAGAGGCAGGCGCGTACTCGGAACCCACTTGCGCGTTCATATCCGGGTCGCGAACTCCGAACGCGATCCGCTTGAAATCGGCCGATGGGTGATGCACGCCGACCGTCGGATCGCCCACCTGTAGGGCGGTGGCGCTGCCGTTCCAGCCATAGAACGTCAGATTGATGTTGGGCAGCGGCGAAAGCTGGATCAGGCTGTAATCGCCGTTCGCGATGGGGGCGCTCGCCAGCCACGTGGCGCCTATCGTCTGGGGCAGGCCGGAAAGGTTGGGAGCCTTTCCGTTGCAGCTCGGCGTCTGATAGTTCCAGAAGACGTTCACCGTTTTGGCGGTGGCCGCATCCGCCACACAGTGGTTGGCGGTCAGAAAGTAGGGCTTGGCATCCTTATTGGTATTGTTGACCAGGGCGCCCGTGCAGGCATACGACCCGCCGCTTTTTTGAAAGAAGTAGAGCCCGACGCCGCTCGCTACCGCGCTCCAGTCGGAGTAGCAGCTCACATCCAGTTCGCAGGTTCCCGCCGCCATCGCCTGTTCGGCGGGCAAGATGTGGAGCACCTTGGAGACCAGGAAAGGCGTGTCGTTGCGCGGCTGTTCCGGCAGGTATTCCACCACCACGCTATCGGCGAAGATGGTGTTGCTCCAGAACTCGCCGGACGCGTCCGGGCCGGCGCCGGTGTAAGGTCCGAACATCTGGCTGTGATCTTCGCTGTAAAGCCACACTTCGCCCGACCCCACGGCGAAACGGGAGAACTCCAGGCGGACTCCCGAGGCACCGTCGGACTGGATCGTGAGCCTCCAGGCCGTACGGCCGTCGTCGAGCGTGACCCATTCGCCTCGCTGGCCGGACCGGCGGTCGACCACCCGTTCGACTCCACGCAATGGCAGATGGGGATCCCGTTCGACGGCGTCGATTTCCAGTTGCCGGAGGGACCCCAGACGGTAAGCGGAGGGCGCGGGAATGCCCTGCTCGAAGCTCAACGGCTTGCGGTTTGGGCTCGCCTGACGGGACCGCTCCTGGAGGATTGGACGATACTCCAGGGGGCTGAGTTCGGTGATGGCCTGCGCAAACAGGCCGCATGGAAGAAGAGCGACAACTGGTAAGAACCGCCGCATATGGCTTCCTCATCGGACAGCCGGGCGAGTTCTTGAGAAAAAGATCTATTTCTGCTTTTCTTCCAGCATGGCCTTCAGATTGGCGATCTCGCGCTTGAGGCCGCGCTCGCGCGCCACCATCATGAGGACGTAGCCCACCAGGATGATCCAGGCCGCGGTCAGTCCATAGCTCAGAAACTCGTAGTTGCGCTGGAGGCGGACCACCTCGCGCGATACATCGTCGGCGGTGAGTTGAGCCAGCAGCAAGGAATTCGAAAGAAAGGTCATAGGAGCTCCGTTACACAACAAGCAAGAAAGCAAAACCAACACAGGCAAGAATGCCTGTGTTACATGGCGTGGGCCATGCGGCGCAGGGAATCGAGCTCACGCTGGGAATCTTCCTGGCTCAAGCGGATGCAAGTCAACACCGTGGCGAGCATCATCAAGGCCATCAAAGTTCCCAGGGGTCCAAAAATCGCCGCGGTCCACTGGGGCGGGAAGCTCCCGCTGTTGGAGAAGAAGACGGCGCTGGGATGCTGCGTGCGAAACAGGCGGATGGACAGGTAGACGATGGGCACGTCGATGAAGGCGAAGATGGAAAAGCAGGCGGCAAACGTGGCGCGCTGCGTAGGCTCCTCGATGGCGCGCCGCAACATCAGGTATCCGGCATACAGGAGCCAGCAGACCAGAGCCGATGTCAACCGCACGTCCCACGCCCACCAGATCCCCCATTCAACCCGCGCCCAGATGGAACCGGTCACCAGGTTGCCCAGAAGGAAGGCCAGTCCGACTTCGGTCACGGCCACGGCGACGGCGTCGTACTTGAAGTTCTTGGTTTTTAGAAACATCACGCTGGCGACCAGCGCCACGAAGGAGAGGAGCATCGCGGTGATGGCCATAGGTACGTGGAAGAAAATGATCTTGAAGATCGCGCCTTGGGACCTCTCGTCCGGAAAGCCGGCGATCAGGTTGATGTCACGCACCAGCAGCAGGATCACCGCGGCGCCTAAGCCGTAAAGGATGTAGTTACGCATAGCTTCCTCCAGTCACTACTGTGTTCTACCGTGGCGCAGGCACTCTTGCCTGCCGTGCCCCAGGCGCTACCAAAAGCGCCGAGACGAGTCTCGGCGGGGCAGACACGAGTGTCCGCGCCACGTCACCAAGCAACATCATCAGCACATAACACGATCACCCAACCAACACAATCTCTACCAGGACCAGGGACGCGGCCGTAAAGACTACATCGAAGCCCACCAGCAGTTTCAGCCAATCAATCATGTCCGGTCCAATCGGCTTGCCGGCCATCAAGGTCATCGTCAGTTGCATGGAGGCCATCAGCACCGGCACGAGCGCGGGGTACGTCAACATCGGCAGCATGACTTCGCGCAGCCGGATGTTGACTGTCAGCGCGCTGCAAAACGTGCCAATCAGGGTCAATCCCCAGGTGCCCAGGACCAGCACCAGCATGAGCTGCCAGAATTGCGCGGTCCACCGCACGTTATAAAAGATGCCGAAAACCGGCAAGGATACCAGCTCCACGGCCAACAGCAGGCAATAGTTCGCCACCGACTTGCCGAAGAACAGCGCCGCGCCCGAGATGGGAGCGGCGATCAACGCGTCCAGACAGTCGTTGGGCAACTCGCGCGCGAAGCTGCGGTTCAGGATGAGGGTGCCGGCGAAGGCGAACACGATCCAGAGAAGGCCGCCGGACATGTCACGGGTGGTATCTTCCAGGGGATCGAAGGCGAAGCTGAAGAGCACCAGGATGACCAGGGCGAAGGCGAACGAGGCGTTGATGGCTTCTTTCGTGCGAATCTCGGCCCGAAGATCCTTGACGGTAATAACAAGCGCCTGCCGGAAGAACCCCGTCATCGCCTCAATTGGCCTCGCCGTATCGCGCGTAGACGTACCCGGGATCGGAGACCATTTCCGGCGTGCGCGGGCCGTGAAATGCCACCTGCCCGCGGTTCAACAGCGCGACATGCGTGGCCAGCTCCAGGGCCTCCCGCAATTGGTGGGTGGACATCACAATCGTTTTTCCGGCGAGGAGCGCTTCCCGCAGCAGCCTTTGCAGCACCGCGATGGCCTTGTCGTCGAGCGCCGTGAACGGCTCGTCCAGCAGCAGGACAGTGGGCTCGTGCAGGAAGGCGCGCGCCACCGCGAGGCGCTGGCGCATCCCGCGGGAGAATTCGCGGACCAGGCCATTGCGGACGCGCTCGAGGCCAGTGCGCTCCAGCCATTCCATGGCGGACTTCTTCGGGTCTGGCAGGTTGTAGAGCTTGGCGTAGAGCATCAGGTTTTCGAGCGCCGAGAGCTCGTCGTACACGGAAATCCCGTGGCCGATGAATCCCATTTGCCGGCGCGTCTCGGTTTCGCGCGGTTCGTTACCGAAGATCCGGACCTTGCCGCGCCCGGGCCGGGAGAATCCGGCAACCACGCGGAGCAGGGTGGTCTTGCCCGCGCCGTTGCGCCCAATGAGAGCCAGGCACGCGCCCCGTTCGGCTTCGAGCCGCACGTCGCGCAGGGCAGGATAGTCTCCGTAGAACTTCCACACGCCATCAATGGCGACCGCGCTCATTCGACTCCTTCAGGACGCCCGCCGGATTGGCGCGGTACAGTACGGCGAAGCCCAGCGCCAGAATCCCGAGGGCCAGGGCGAGAATGCCGACGGTCATGCGGTTGACGCGCGGCATGATCTGCTCGATCTGCGGGCCGCTGTTATCCGGCTGGTCGGTGGCTGCGGCATCGGCGGGCGCGGCGGCCTCGGTACCGGTCAACTGAATCTGATACGAAGTGCCGGAGAGGCCGTAGATGTGGGCCTGCGTACGAGGCTCGGTGCCCATGTCCTTCAGGTTGGCGCCTGCGAGCGTGATGCCATTGGGGGCGATGAGGTAGGTATCGCCATCCTCGGTTAGGATCTTGCCCTGATAGGGCGCGCCTTCGGTGTAAGGAACCGAATACGTCAGGTCGAAGCGCGTCTCGCCAGGCTTGACGGAGAAGTTCACGGCATAGACATCGGGCTTGGCGGTCTTATTCACGGGAGCGGGGATGGGCATGCCGCCCGGAGCTGAGGCTGTCACCGTTGGCTTGCCAGCCACTTTGGGCGCGTAGAAATGGAGGGTGCCGCGCTCGGGGTCGTCCCAGGCGGTCTTGCCGTCGTTGGCGTAGATGTAGGTCTCGTTGACCACCATCTGGCCGCCGGCCGGTTCGAATAGCAGCATGTGCTTGGAGACTTTAGCGGCGCCAGGTTCCTTGGAAGCATTGTAGACCTCGATCGTCAGGCCGGTGGTCGGCGAACCGGGGGGCAACATGTGGTTGTAGGTGACGCCGTCGAAGGCCGTGCGCAACAGGTGCGGGCCTTGGACTTCCTGGTTGATGGTGAAGT
>OCZU010000990.1_pt1 | contig 19162 bp, 19 predicted proteins | sample 1539001 | NCBI WGS metagenome assembly OCZU01 (sample SAMEA3539306, study PRJEB22396) | soil metagenome | biome: tundra; feature: field; material: soil | place: USA | collected 2010-05 | depth 0.15 m | reverse complement strand
AGCGCGCCGCCATCTACCCGCAGAAGCGGGTGCTGGAGCCGCGCGAAGTCGCGCAGGTGATCGCGTTCCTGTGCAGCGACGCTGCCGGGGGCGTGAACGGCGAGGCGATCACCGTGGCTCTCGGCGGCATATGGTAGCCATTCGAAAGTCCACGCGAATGTTCGGCCAGCGGCTGCCCTCTGCGCCGCTCGCAAGCTTATGTACACTGAGCAGCCAAGAGGCAACTCGTTCTGCTAAAGGTATGCTGAGCCGCCGAAATTTTCTCGCCATTACCGTTCTCTCTGTGCCTTGTTTTCTCCATGCCGGACCGAGGCGTTTTGGCAAATTGGCCGCAGCTTTCGCACAGCTTGAGAAGACCAACGGTGGCCGGCTCGGCGTTACCGTGCTCGACACTGCGACCGGCGAGCGCGCGGACTACCGCGCGGATGAGCGGTTCCCCATGTGCAGCACATTCAAATTCCTACTCGTTGCTGTCGTCCTGCAACGCGTGGATGGCCATCAGGAAACTCTCGACCGCGCCGTTGCGATTCCTTCGAAGCCGCTGCTGTTCAACTCTCCGCTGACTGAGCCGCACGCCGGGGGTATGATGACTGTCGCGGATCTCTGTCACGCCTCTCTGACTCGAAGCGATAACACGGCAGCTAATCTTCTGCTCGAAACCATTGGCGGCCCGGCAGGCATCACAAGCTTCTCGCGCTCCCTTGGGGATACGGTGACGCGTCTCGACCGGATCGAGACATCCCTGAATGAATCACTCACCGGCGATCCGCGTGATACCACGTCTCCCACGGCCATGGCTGGTGATCTGAGGTCCGTGCTGCTGGAAAACGTGCTTTCGCGACGCTCGCGCAACCAACTGACGCTGTGGATGGAGGCGAACCTCACCGGCCTTGAGCGCCTGCGGGCGAAGCTGCCCGCGAACTGGCGCGCAGCCGACAAGACAGGCGCGAATGGCGAGCATACGAGCAACGACATCGCCGTCCTCTGGCCGACCGGCAAGCCACCCATTATCGTGGCAGCTTACATCACCCAGTGCACCGGCCCTGAGAGCAAGCGTGCAGCCATGCTCGCGAAGATCGGCGAAATCGTGAGGGAGTCTCTCGTTTGAAACCACAACTGGAGATTCTCGAAACGGCCAGCTGTGAGCGGTCGCTCCCGGTCGATAGGAGACAAACGGCTGTGGCTGGACGGCCGGGTAGTGCTTGATAACGCGGAGGGCTGATCAATGACTCCTCTCACCGGCGGATGTTTGTGCGGATCGGTGCGCTACCAGAGCGCAACTCCAGCCGTTCGTTCAACCTTGTGTCACTGTGCAACTTGCAGAAGAGCATCCGGCTCCAGCGCGCAAGGGTGGGTAACGGTACTAAAGAATGACTTCCATTTTACGACTGCCCCGCCGGCCGCATATCGTTCGTCGAAGTCGGTCACGCGGACGTTTTGCGCAATATGCGGCACGCCCCTAACCTATTGTCACGCGGACTGGGCCGCCGAAATAGCGTTTTCGATTGGCAGTATGGACACTCCGAACGAAGCGCCGCCCTCCGATCATATATGGATGTCGGAAGCTATCGCTTGGGATAAGCCTGCCGATGGCTTGAGGCAATACGGCACTGACAGACCTTGAGTTCGCTTTCCGCTCATCGGCACTCACCGCTTGGATTGGGTGCACGTCTTCCGCCCGTCTGCGCAACGCCACCCCGCCAGTGATACCGTGGCTGCGCCCGACCTTCCCCCTGGGAGCCATCCGATGTCAGATCAATTAATCGATGCGCCGCAGGCACTCAACCTGCCGATTGCATTGCAAGCGCGTACCCGTCGCGAGTCACTGTTGCGCGGCGCCCGAGGCGGCCGCTTTCACACCCGCGTTGGTCCGTTGGAACTAGTGGCTTTTTTCGCCTTGGCCGTGACTTTTTTTTGGCGGGGTTTAATTGACCTCGCTGCCTTTGGTCGACTAATCTGATGCGGATTCGCAGCACCTCGATCGTGTCCGGCGCTGCTTGGCCAGCTTCAAGCGTTCGTCATTCAGTCGATCACGTTTAATGATGTTTGATATCCCATCGGCTCTGCACGCCCGGATGCCCCGGATGGTGCGCATTACCTTGCTCGTGGCGGTCGCAGCGGCTGGTGCCGGCTCGCTGTCCACCTCAGCACAGGAAACGCCCAAGATCCACGGTGACTTCGTCGGCTCACTAGGCCCGCTACATCTCAAACTGCACATCACGGTCGCATCGGATGGGAGTCTTATTGGCACGCTAGACAGTCCGGACCAAGGGGCATCGGGACTTCCATGTACCGATTTTCATCGCGATGGGCAGGTTCTCAGCTTCGCCGTCCCAGTCGTGCGCGGGAGTTGGAAAGGATCCGTCGACAACGACGGCGCGACATTGACCGGAACTTGGACTCAAGGAAATCCGACGCCGCTTAGGTTTACTCGGGATAGCTTTGTCCCTGCCGCGATACCCTCGCCAGTCGATGGTATCTGGCTAGGAACATTGCAAACAGGGTCTCAGTCGCTCCGAATCCGGATCACTGTGACGAGCGATAACCTGGACCGAGAGCTCTGCGCCATCGATAGCATCGATCAAGGAGCATTCAATCTAGCCTGTTCGAATGTCGAGTACGGCAACGGAAAATTATCGTTTGATGTTCCCACCGTTCATGGCCATTGGACTGGAGAACTCTCACGCAACCACAACAGGTTGACCGGAACTTGGAATCAAGGCGTTCCGTTGCCTCTCAATCTTGCGAGACAGTCGAAGCCCGAGGCGCCGCCACCTGTTACTCACACTGCGGCGATGCCTCCTGTTGATGTTGCCAATATGCAATCGGTTCTCAGCAGTGATTTGGAACAAGCATTCACTAGCGGTGCTCTTGCCCCTGAGACCTCAGCAGGCCTCACGATTGGAATCCTGCGCAAAGGTGTGCGGCGAATTTTTGCATACGGAACCGCAAAATCCGATTCGATCTATGAGATCGGCTCCATTACCAAAACCTTCACCGGTCTGGTATTCGCGCAAATGGTTGAACAAGGCATCGTTAAGCTGGATGAGCCCGTTCGACTTTTGTTGCCTGTTGGCGCTGTCGCTACACCGCGGGGCGTCGATATATCGCTACTCGACCTGATAACGCAGCACTCTGGCTTGCCCCGACTCCCCGATAATCTCAAACCGTCCGACCCCAACAATCCCTATGCGGACTATCATGCAGCAAACCTCTATCAATTTCTTTCCGGCCATGGGCTCGGAAAGGTGGGCGACCCTCCTTTTCTTTACAGCAATCTCGGCGTGGGATTGTTGGGGCAGGCACTCGCCAATCGCGCCGGCGTGCCCTACCCGGCTCTCCTCTTGGATGAAGTCACTGGGCCACTCGCGTTGAAGAACACCGTCATCACGCTCTCAGCAGAACAGCACCAGCGGTTTATCGAGGGGCACAGGGCAGACCATCTGGTTGCCCATGCTTGGGACCTCGATGCGCTCGCCGGCGCTGGCGCCATCCGGTCGAACGCCGACGACATGCTCACGTACCTCGAAGCACAACTACATCCTGAAAGGATTGTGATGACGGGCCCAGAACCCTCATCGAAGACGCAGACCATAGCCGCGTCTCTCACGCTTTCGCACGAGCTTCGAGCCAACGCCGGAGCTGGCACGGAAATTGCTTTTGCGTGGCTATACAACACCGCAACTGGAAGCTACTGGCACAACGGCGCCACTGGCGGATACAGCAGTTTCGCGTTCTTTAATCCGAAGGGAGACTACGCAGCGGTAGTTCTGATGAACACCACAGTTAGCGCGACAGGCAGTTTCGCCGATTTGGTCGGCCAACATATTGAACAACGATTCGCAGGCAGTCCGGCGGTTTCCCTCAGTAATTAGTTTTCACATCGAGGGCCTTCTACAGCTAGGCGCCGATCTTAACCTGCTGGATTGCCAGAGCCGGCCCCCACCGACTGAGGGAAGCCAACACCCGACCGTCGAAGGCCCAAACTGTCTACTCCAGAGCGGCCATAGCAGGGCTGCAGCCTGCTGCGATTGCGGCGCTACGCTTCGGCAATTTCTGAAGACCCCCTGCTTAGGCTCCCGCTGAATGGCCGCACGCTCTGCGATGCGATCGCCGCTGAATACTAGGTCGGATTCAAATGCGACAGCGGTGTACCTGCTCGTTCAGGAACGGAAAGTCCGTCTGGACGATAGTGTCACAAGACTTCTACCAGGACTTCCTGCCTCTTGGAACAAGATTACGGTTCTTAACTGTCTGAGCCATACCAGCGGTATCCCCGATATCTTCCCGGGCTCTCCGGTAGCTGCACCAGCGAATTTCATCACAGCCAGCACTCAAGAGGAAGCACTGCAGAAAGTCGCCAGCGTCCCGCTACTGTACGAACCAGGCGAGAGATCGACTTACAACCAAACAGAATTCCTGTTGCTGAAAATGATCGTGGAGAGAATATCCGGACGGCCCCTGGAGGAGTTTCTCAGCAAGCGCGTATTCGCACCCCTCGGCATGCAATCGGCTCGATATGGGGACTCGCTCGATGTCGTTCCAAATCGCGTAGCGATCTACATGAACTTTGTGCCGCAAGCCGACCGTTTTCACATTGAGCGACAACCGGACGGCGACGGCTCGCCATCCTCTGATGGCAAGCTTTGGAACGATATCAATCTCCTGTTTCCGACCTACCAGCACGGAGGTGTGGGCCTGAACATGAATGCAATGGACTTGGCGGCGTTTGATGCGGCCCTCAGCGCTGGGCGAGTGCTCGACCAGCCGGTTTTGCAGCTCATGTGGGAGTCGTTCCGCTTAAACAATGGGCGCGATGGTGAGTTCGCAGGCGGGTGGGATACGGACGTTTTGAACGGGCATCGCGTCGTTTTTCACATCGGTGCCGGCATGGTCGAATATGCTCACCTCACAGTAGCGTACCTGGGCATGGCGTTCGGCACATATAAAAAATGTGGCCGATGCGCCTTCCGCAATGACTCTCAGCCGCTATCCTTGGTTAACTGTCTAGCGGAGATGCCCCGACCCGAACGGATCGCGACATTCTGCCTTTCATCGATAACTTGCTAAAGGACATTGTAAATGCCACCTCCATCGTCTAATAAAAAGCTCCTTCTCATTGGCGGTCCCGCGGCCTTGGTTTTGCCTTGGCTGGCCCAAGCGGCATAAGTTATCGTAGACATCCGGTGCTCCTTTCCTCAAGTGGGATGGGCGCTACGCAAGCGGCGTTGTAGCGAGCGGAATTCGAGCAGCCTTTGGGGGAATTCGCGACTCTCGCCGATATCTGCATGGCGTCGTCACCCAAAATCATGGGCTGGGGCGTGAAAAACGCGGGCTCGTCGCATGCGACGAGTGGGGTTTGCCATGGATGGTAAACCTCCGGCTTTCTGGGCGCTGCAGGATAGCAAAGGCACAGAAAGGTTTTCCCGACGGCTCATAAAAAGGCATTGAATCCGACGTTCATGAGATGCCCGGCCTCTCGTCGGCGCTCCCGTGTTCATGAACTGATCATCTTCCGTACTCCGGCCCGGAGCGTGATTTTGGGTGACGACACCACGAGTGGTCGCAGTGGGGTCAAATTCCGACTCCGAGGACTGCTCCACTTCCTGGTCGCCTGCCACGGCTCCCTTGTCTCGCTTCGGCAGTTTCCCGGATGCTACCCGCTTACGCAAGAGCGGCGTCATCGCTGAGTGCTAATGGTCCTATTTGCGATATCGCGGGCGATCCGCGGATGTCGATAGCATGGGCTCCGGGGCCCGTGAAGGGATCACATTTTCCGGGCATCTGACTCCGAGGAATCTTTGTTCCGAGCCCCGCCCGCCACTAATGTGTAACATGTACCGTCAGGCAAAGCATGGATCGCAACGATGAACTACCGCTTGATTTCCTTCCTCGGCTGTCTCTCGGCTGTTCTCTATGCCACGAGCATATCCGCAGCATCATCTGGCCCGGCTGTCGGGTCGATCGCTCCAGACTTTAAGGCGCGCAATCTAGTCACCGGAGAACGCGTTCCGCTGAGCAGTCAACGCGGAAAGGTCGTCATTGTGACCTTCTGGGCCACGTGGTGCGCGCCATGCCGAAAAGAGCTACCGATCCTGGAAGGCACCCAGAAACTGGTCGGCAAGGAAAAGCTCACGATATTCGCGGTTAGCTATAAAGACAAGGATGCGGCTAGAGCGATCGTAAAGCAGGCCTCCACGTGGCGGATCAATCTGGTCGATGACTCGAATGGTTGGATTGCCGGCCGCTATTCCATTTCGAGCATTCCGCACATGTTCATCATCGGCCGCGATGGAACGATCCTCGCGAATCACGTTGGCTACGGCGAGCGCACGCTTGAGGAGTTTGTCACCGAAATCAACCAGGCATTACGCAATCCAACGCCGACCGAGCCGAACGATTCGCCCGCGAGCGCTTCACCGCCATCGACTTGACGCTCCACATACGAGACAACCGGCGCGAGGGCATCAGCAATCTGATTGCACACGGAAAATGTGCGCACCCGCCATCCAGGTCGCGTTGTATCCATGACGTCTTCGATCAGTGTTTTTTCCAATTGCGGATTGACCATCCGATTTGCTCCTAACCAATCATCGTCTGCCGTCCCCGCCGATCCGGTGTAGCTCAAATTCCTCTAATGCACCAACTGCCCGACCTTCTCCGCAACCGAAATCCGCGCAGTTATCCCCGAAGTGAACTCCAGAAAATCGCTTTCGATTCCATCGCTGAAAATCACCCCGTTCTCCGGCATCAGCGAGCGAATGATGAGCGGCGAGCGCTGATCGGCCTGGCCGCACACGAGTGTGGCCTGCGTCGCGACGCTCGGGAACGGTTCGCGAACCGCGAAACGCAAGTATGGCGCATCCCACGGAGTCGGCCTGAAGGCTGGCGGCGTCGCTTGATCCCCCTGCGCCTTCATCAGCATTGCGGCGCCGGTCAGTATACTGCGCATCCAGGCGGTCGATCCCAAGCCTGTGGAAATGATGACACCGCTCGAGGATTGTGTCTCCTTGCGATCTCTCAACGAGATTTCATAGCGCGCCGACGTATGGGATTTCGGGCCTACGAACAGGTCATTGACCGCATACAGCGATTGGCCGTCAGACAATGCGGCTTTCGCCATCGTGACGGTCTTTAGAGGGCGGTGGCTCGATAGCAGTTCGTGCAGAATGCGATGCAAGTCGTTCGGTGCAAACGGCAGCAGCACGCCATCGTAACGGCGCGGATCGGGGTTGACGCCCACGAGCGGCTGGCCGTCTAGATATTTCATCGCATTGGCCACTAAGCCGTCCTGGCCCAAGGCGACAACGATGTCCTCCGGCCCAAACAGAAACGTTGGCAAGAAATTCCGATCGATGACCTGCACCCGGCACTGCCGCTCCAAAGTCTCCAGCACTGTGCGCCGGGCCCGGAGGTATGAGGCGTTTTCCGCCTCATAGTCCCCGAAGTCCGCGCCCAAGTGCTCGACGTAAAACTTGGCCTGCGAGACCGTCAAATGACGATTCACGAGTTCCTCGAACCTCGTCTTGCGTGTGACCAGAATGACTTTGCGATCAAGCGCGCTCACGACCACTTCCCCCGACGACTGCCGGCGCCATCAGCGACTGCAGCAGATCCGGCGACATATTGAGCTGTCCGATCCGCTCCGCGCGCTCCGCAATGCCGCCAAACGCCTGAGCGATCAACTGGCCGGGCTGCATCCCCATGGCGGCGAGCGCCTGGATGATCCGCGGGTCTGTCGAATGGATCGCCTGTGCAAATGCTCCAATGCGATGTGCTTCCGCCTCGGCCAGCGTGCGCGTATTCGCCGCGGTTGCCTGGACGAGTTCGGTGCGGCGCAGTTCAGCCGTGATATCGGCCTCGATATCGCTCTGGCGCATCTCTTGTTTCTTGCGCCGGACGCTGGCTTCCGCATCCATCTGCGTCTCCCGAATCGTGCGCTTCTTCTCTTCCACCGCTATCTCGGTGTCCAGTTCGCTCTGTTTGATCGCCCGCTCCTGTTCGACTGCCGAATTGCGCCGTGCGTAGACTGCATCATCGGCGACCCGTAGAAACGCCTCGCGAGCCTGTGCCTCCAATGCGCGCGCCGTCTCCGGCGTCGGCTTCACCGCGAGCACCGCGACGCTCAAGATTTCTATACCGAGCGCGAGAATCTCGGGATGGCCTTTGAGACCGTCCGTTATCCCGGATGCCAACTGCGCGGCACCGCGGATCGCATCTTTGAGGTCCACCCCCTGCACGAGACTTTGCACCAGCACTTCGACGGTCGCGATGATTCGTTGTTGCAAGTGCTCCGGATCATCGGACGCATAGGTCTTACCATTGGCGCTCAATGCAAAATCGAGGGTCGACGCCGCCTTGACCGGCTCCGCGATGCGATAGGACACCTGCCCTTGAACCCGGACCATCTGGAAATCCGCGGTGACCTTCTCCAGCATGAAGGGTACGTCGCGGCTGCCAATCGGCACGGCGACCAGATTGGTCGTCGGCGAGTAATAGAGTAGCGACAATCCCGCCCCCTGCCGGATCGCCTTGCCTTGCTTAAACGCCATGAGGTAGGTGGTTGGCTGTGCTTTGATGAATTTGAGTCCAAACATGATTTTCTCCTCGTGTTAGTGGGGGTGTCCCACTAATTAAGTGGCACAGTACCACTATCTGAGGTACACTGCAAATGCTCGCCAAGAACTGTGAACTGGGCACAAATCGAGGCTATCTATGACTTCCTTTTTGACATTTCCACGGCCATTTGCCACGGTGGATGTGACGATCTTTTCGATTTTCGATACGCAACTGCATATCTTGCTGGTCCAACGGCCGAAAGATTCCGAGGAGCCGTTCCCGGGACTCTGGGCGTTGCCTGGCGGTTTCGTCGATATTAGCCGCGACGATGACCTCGAGGCCTGCGCCAAGCGTAAGCTTCGCGAGAAGACAGGCGTCGATCCGTCGTACCTAGAGCAACTGGGCAGCTGGGGAAGTGCAAAGCGTGACCCGCGGGGCTGGTCTGCGACCCATGTGTATTTCGCGCTGATGTCTGCGGACGACGTCAAACTGCGCGCCGGTGGCAACGCGAGCGACACACGCTGGTTTCCCGTCGAGGGGGCTCGGGTTCGAGAGAAGCTCGCGTTCGATCACGCCGACATTCTGAAGGCCGCGGTCCTTCGCCTGCGCGGCAAAGTGGAATACACGTCGCTACCGGCATTTCTGATGCCGCAGGCATTCACGCTGACCGAACTGCAGAAGACCTATGAGGCCCTACTCGGCCGGCCAATCGAAAAGAAATCCTTTCGGACGCGGGTACTGGCGACCGATCTGCTCGAGGAGGTCGCTCGCCGCAAGCAAGCCGCCAACCGGCCCGCCCAGATGTATCAGCTACGCAATCGCAAGAAGCCTGTTTTCTTCACGCGAGCCCTAATCGCCAATCGGTAGTCCACGACCGAGCGCGCAATGAGTGACGCTACTTCAATCGACCGATCCATCACCCACCTCCCTGTCCCATTTGACCCTGCCTACGCGTCTTCCAATTCCGCATCCGCTTTCGCGACTTCATCGGGTCCTTCGAGCGGGTCGTGATACCAATCCTCGTGCGGCGAAAACCGCTTGCAAGCAAGACATTGAGTAATGATCCACTTCCAACTGCATTTCGGACATACTCCGCGAGTCTCAAAGGTATTCCAGCTAGTGCCGCATCCGCCAATCTGCAGAGTGCAGACCCACCGGCTCGATGATCTCGGCCGCCACTGACACTTCGGACAAAATATCGCTGTTTTGCTCACGCCACCGTCCGGCGGTCATTGCGCATCACCGACCTCCATGTCTTGCGACTGCGCGTGCAATTGCTTCGCGAAGGAGTTTCAAGTCTCCCGCCGAAAGCGCCCCGCGCGAAACACCGCCCAAGCCATCGCCAAGTGCCGCGGCGTAAAGTCGAAGGCGCTCTTTGGAATCCGCCGACATCCAAGTGTCGTGATCGATGTTTCGGGTAACCATGATCGCGGACTGTCTTGCACGATACGCAGATTCATTGGCCTGAGGTGTACTGCACGCACCGATTTATGCCGTTTTCCCGAGCTGCCGCTACCGACGCTGCGACGCTACACAACCCACTGCGCATTGGTGTGACACGTCACCGAAGAGATCAGAGAAGCGCGCCTGGCACATTCCGCCCGGCGCGATCCTCGACTCCGCAGGGTAGGCGCCATCGCCTACCTAAAAGAAGTAGTGCCGATCAGAGCCATCGAACTCCCCACTCTGCAGGCAGCAGCGCCAGCGGGTGGGATGGGGCATGGCTACGACGCTTATGGGACGAATTCCCACAAGTCATTGGCGTAGCCGTAGCTGCCCGCCGAGTCAAACGCGTCTCCGCCGAATAACCAAAAATTCCCTTGGGAATCGGTCCACGGCGTCGCGCCTGAGCGCGCGCCGGCGATATTGTCCGTAGCTGCGACGCCAAGGGTGCCGTAGATGCCGCGTGAATCGAGCGTCTGCGATCCGCCAGCCCATTCCCAATTGCCCGCCGTCGGGTTGAATGTCCACAGATCGTTATAGGGACCATAGGCGCCTGCGGAGCTTCCGTAGCCTCCGAACAGCCAGAGGTTGCCCGACGAATCGGTCCACGCAATCGCGCTCTCCCTCGCTCCCGGCGTATTGCCTGCGGCGGCCACGCCACGCGACCCGTAGATGCCGGTGCCATTGAGCTTGTTCGGTCCGCTGACCCAGACCCACGCGCCCGAGATGGCATCGAACTTCCACAGATCACTGAGCAGGCCGGTGCTTTTTGACGAATATGCGGCGTATCCGCCGAACAACCAGAAATTGCCGGACGCATCGGTCCACGATGCAGCGCTGCAGCGCCCGCCCGGTGTATTGCCGGCAGCCTCAATTCCTAGTGTCCCGTAGACCGCGACCGCGTCGGTCGTGTCGGATCCGCCGGCCCAGGTCCACGTACCGGCGATCGGGTTATAGGTCCAAATGTCGTTGAGGCAGCCGCTACTGGTTGGCGCGGCATACCCACTACCCCCAAACAGCCAGAAATTTCCCGCCGAATCAGTCCAGAAGTTGGCGACCGAACGCGCGCCGGGTACGTTGCTTGCAGCCGCAGTTCCCAAGGTTCCGTAGACACCGCCGGCGCCGGCGGCATTTGAACCGCTGACCCAGGTCCAAGTCCCGGCCGTGGGATTGAACTCCCATAGATCATTGAATTCGATGGCGCTGCTCCCGGACGTGCCGGCATATCCGCCAAACATCCAGAGATTGCCGGCCGAATCGGTCCATGATGCGGCCGGCTGGCGTGCCCCCGGACGATTGCCGGCGGCAGCCATGCCGAGCGTTCCGTAAACACCAGCGCCATCGTGGAGATTCGATCCCGAGATCCATGTCCATGTGCCTGCAGTGGGATTGAATTTCCACAGATCGTTGAGGAAACCGTCGGTGCCGGCAGAGTCGTAGCCTTCGCCGCCGAACAACCATAAATTGCCGGCCGAATCCGTCCAGGAGCCGGCACCCGTGCGCGCCCCCGGCACATTGCTCGTCGATGCGACCCCCAGTGTCCCGTAAACACCGGCGGCGGCGCCCACACTCGATCCCCCGACCCAGGTCCAAACATTCGGGCAGCTCACGTTGATATCGGTGACGTCGTTCGTGCCGACGATCCCCGAGCCGTTGATCACGGTGCATTGTTGTCCCGCAGGCTGGGTCAGCATCGTTACCGCGTAAGTCGCGCCGCTCGCGACCGGTGTCGCAAACGTGAAGCTGCCATTCGCCGAGACGATAAGATTGTCGGCGCCGTTATCCTGCAATGTGATGCTCGCAGCGCCCAAGCCCGAGACGTTGCCGCCGATGCTAAACGCGGTTGTCACGCAGGCAACGGTAAGATTCGTCACATTACTGTTGCCGACCGTTCCGCTGCCGTTCGATACCGTGCAGCTCGCGCTGGCCGGTTGCATCAATATCGTGACCGAGTAATTCGCGGCGCTTGCGAGCGGCATATTGAAGTCATAACTGCCGTCGCCGAGTATCGAGAGATTGTCGCCCCCGTTGTCTTGCAATATCAGGGTTCCGGTGTTGAGTCCCGAGACGGCAGCGGTGATGTTATAGGTGTTGTTGGAACAGGCGACGCTGACCGTGGCGATGTTAGCCGCGGCGACGATGCCGCTGCCGTTGCTGACCGCGCAATTCTGCGCAGCGGGCTGGGTCAGTACCGTCACCGCGTAGTTTGATCCACTCACGATGGCGGTGGAGAAATTGAAGCTTCCGTTGGCCGAGACCAGCGTGTTATTGCCGCCGTCATCCAGCAGCACCAGACTTGCGCCGGTCAGCAACCCGCTCACGGCGCCGCTGATTTGATAAGTGTTCGGTACACAGGCGACGGTCACGTTGGTGACATTGCTGCTGATGATCGTGCCGCTGCTGCTGGCAATCGAACAGGTCTCGCCCGCAGGTTGACTCAGAATCGTCGCCGCGTATGCCGAGCCGCTTGCAATCGGCGTATTGAAATTGAAGCGGCCATTCGACGAGATCATTAGGTTGTCGGCGCCGTTATCCTGGAGCACCAAGCCGTTCGCAATGAGACCGGTGACCGTGACGCCGACGTTGTAGGTATCGTCCGAACAGTTGATCGTGACCGTCGTCACGTCGGCGGCGGCAACAGTCCCGCTGCCGTCCGTGACCGCGCAATTCTGGCCCGCCGGCTGCGTGCGGATCGTGACCGAGTAGTTCTTGCCGCTCGCGACCGGCGTGGAGAACAAGAAACCGCCGCCGGTCGATACGGTCATGTTGTCGCTGCCGTTGTTCTGCAGCACCAGGCTACGGCTGGCAAGCAGTCCCGAAGCGGTCCCGCTGATGGAGTAAGCATCGGCAGCGCAGGTAATCAGTATGTTCGTGACGTTCGCCGTCGTGATCGTACCGTTGCCGTTGCTGACCGTACACGTCGCGTTCACCGGTTGCGTCGAGACGGAAACGTCATAGGCCGTACCGCCCGCGAGCGGCTCGGAAAACGTAAACGTCCCGTTGGACGTCACCGTGATCGCGTCGCCGCCGATATTCTCGAGCGCGACGCTCGTACCCGTCACGAGGTTCTTGACGCTGCCGCCGACCGTCAGCGGACCCGCACCACCCGCACTGCTGCCGCTGTTGCTGCCTCCGCAAGCCGCCACCATCAAACTCGCCGCACAGCACAGGGCCGTGCAGAATCGTCGGCTCGAGTCGATTGCCGTTAACAACACGTGGTTCATGGTCGACGCAAGCTAGCCCGTCGTTGGGAACCGACACCGTGACCTCAGTCACAAATGCTGAGCTAGCGGTGCAATATGTCGCATGACAAATTGTGATCCGCGGGTCGAATCACCGCGCGATCTGAATCCTCGGCATTAGGGAACGCTAACGTGTAGGCCGCGATCCGCCAGAATCCCACGTCACTGAGTTCGGCTCCACGGCTGCCGGCGGAGTTGCCGGTTCCGTCATCTCTGCAATCCGATTACACTCGACACTCATTACCCACCTCCCTGTATCGTCACATCAACGTTGCGCCGCAGTTCGGACAGACATAGGGAAACAGACTCACACCGCTTCGCCCGGGAACCTCGTCACATCGGGGGCAAATGTAATACTTTCGGGTCGCCAATATAGTTGCCAATCCGCTGATCATCATAACCACGACACAAACGAGTTGAAACGTGAATTGACCTTCGGAGAAAGTCGCCTCATTGCCCCGAGGGCCGAGGAATAAAGCGAGGATTGCAATTGCCTCAACCAGACACCACACACGAGTGGCCCACCAGGTTTGCTGTCGGTTGCGCTTGAACTGGGCGCTACAGTCGATCGGCGCCGTCATCTGCTTGAGTACACAGCGATCGACCATCCGGGCTTTGAAGTGAATCCATTCTAGCCTCCGCCAAGATCCGCGGCCAAAATCATCCCGATTGCACGTAACTCGTTTGGAAGCGCTCCCCGCGACCACCGTCGCCGACAGGCTCCGCCGCGTCCCCCGTCTAATCGGCTTGATCCGCTCTTGTCTTGCACTCCTTATATATAGAGTGTCCGTCCTTATTCTCTTCCTTCATTTCGGGCATCGATGGGCCATCATCGGCACGCCGCATCCCGCGCCATGGACTTTCGCGGCATAAAGCCGCCGTAGATCGATTCGCCCGCTGCGACGCGCGCGTCCTATTTTGCGCCCCGTGAGCAATCAACCCACCCAAGCCCGCTTACCCGTAGCACCGGCACCCACGGCAGTCCCCACCCACCTCAACGTGTTCACCGTCGAGGAATACGAAAGCAACGGCAAGACCCAAAAGAAGTGGACCCGAATCGGCGCGGCCTTCCCGCACAAGGAAGGCCCGGCTTTTCGATCGAACTGAGAGCATTTCACGTCGACGGCAGGCTCGTCGTCCTACCGCCTGATAACGGGAACGGCACGGACGATCGATCCAAATAGTCATCCTTGCCGATTCTTCGGGGCCCCTCGGGGCCCCTCTTTTTTTACCTGCCTTGCTACGCAGCCTTCCTGCGAATTGATCGCAATCGCACTTTCAGCCTCATCGCCTTTTGCGAGACCGCTCCCGGCGTTCGCTTCAATTTCTTCGCAATCTGCGTGCCCGAGAGCTTCGCTTTCGCGAACGCCTTTAAGTTCTTCACATCGTCCCTCGACCACGCCAACGTCCGCCTTTTTGCTTTTGGCATCATTCCACCTATTTAATGCAGCCCAATTGAATCGCTAACCTTTCAGACCGACGAGCGCCACTTTCACAGCCTCACGTCGGCACTCCCCGCCCGCACCAATTTCACAACTTCCGAGCCATGATTACTCCTGCGCCAAAAATGGCACGCATAATAGCGCCAAAATCCCTTCGCGCAACCATTGCAGCCGAATGTAGCCATGCGATCAACTCGTCCGGCTTCTCGTCAGCCAAGGCCGTTGGGCCGGCCGCCTCCTTACTAATTCCATTGCCTGCGACGGGCAATCGACCTGCACTCGGAGTGACCGCGACCACTGTAAGATCAATAAATCGCAGTCGCCTTAGCTTGGCGTTCGCGACGCTTGTCCCTGCCGTGCATGCAACGCCATCGAGATCAGTGCCGATCCGCCGAAGACGAAGTTGATCCCTATGAGCAGTCCAATCGCCCAAGCGGCCGTGCCGGGCAGACCGGCCAGAATGATTCCCGCCAAGACGATATCGATGATCCCGCTCATGAGCATCATGCCCCAGCGCCCCGACAGTTCGCGCTTGTGATCCAATGCATAAAGGATCGACACAATCCCTTCAATCGAGAGAAACGCGGTCAAGACGACCGTCAGCGATAGCGCCCCATTGAGCGGCCACCAAAGCAAGATGACGCCCGCCGCAATGCTCACTATGGCGGATAGCAGCGACCACCCGAATCCCGGTGCACCGCGCGCCATGACGGTGGAGACGAGACCGACGATACCGCTGATCAACAAAAGCCAGCCGATGAGGAGTTCAACGGCCAGGGTCGCTATTGGCGGAAGCACGATAGCCACCAAACCGAGAATCAATAGAATAATGCCTTCGGTGAGAAACTGCTTCCAATGTTGCTGCATCGCTCTTGCAATGACCGCTTGAAGTCGATCCGTCTCCGCACTGCTCGTCGACATTGTGATGCTCCTTACCCAAGAACTGACCCGCCCTTAGTCTGCCACGAAATTCGTGCGCGATCTTCCCGCGTACAGCGAATCTACTGCAAATCCGCCGCCGGTTCTCCAAGAAACTCGGAAGCCTCGGATACAACCCGCAGAACCATACACTGACCGATCCAACGAGACCTGCAGACGACTCAGTTTTCCATCGACGAGCCGACCAGGTACCGGAGTTTGTACGTGCAATGGTCAAGTGAACAACGCGCGCGTGCAATGTCCGCGAAGCAATAGAAGTGGGTGCCTTTACGTGGAGCCGTATTCAACGGCTGTACGACGTTGACGCCGCGACGCATTGGCAACGTTGCGACTCCGAAGGCTTACAACGAAGACTTTGCCGTCATCGTGCGCGCGGTTGATTATTCGGCGCCGAGCGAGTCACCCCTGCTGGGCCGCCCCCAAGGGGCGTTGGCGCCGTTACACGGCGCAGTGCGCAGCGCAGTGGATAACTGCGGCTCGGCCAATACATAGGCGTTCCAGAGTCGGCAACGATTGGCGCAATTTATTAGAATCACCGCCGCGGGAAACTACCGCTTACCGTACTTCCGTTCGCTGGCACACAGACGGCGCCTGCGTCGATAGGCAATCTGGCCTTAGGTATTCTGCAGGTACGACCGCATTCCTCAATTGCATTCAGCACGGCGCGCCAAGCTTGTAAATTTTGTTATCCGTCGTTTGCAGCTTTAGAACCTGATTTTATCGGGAGGTTGGTCATGAAATGGGCAGGAATGTATCTTGTTGGGTTCGTTGTCCTGGTTGGTGGTCTCCTGGCCGCGCTCTGGAAATTAGGTATTCTGCAAAACATCGGTACAACGTGGACATTGATCGGACTCGCGATCCTGTTCGGCATTGGCATCATGATCTCAGTCTCCCATAGCGGTAGCAAAGAAAACATTGAAATCGACAGGAAGTGACCGATACGACCGCGACAATCAATCGAGACCGCGGCTCGTATGAACCGGTTCCGGCGCCAACGTTGAGAATGGAATCGCGGCCGGCTACTGCACCTTCGGTTGTGGCGGCGATCCAAGGATCGCTCTGCCGTCGGCAAGAATATGTGCGTCCAACGTAGAGCATTGTCACAGGCGTAGGGGCAAATTCTGCCCTTCCGATAATTGCCCTAACTTCCGTATACGTTGCCTTGCGCGAAATCGTTTATCCCGGTAAACTCCACATAAATAATTATAATATAATCAATGTGTTATACGCATAATCTATCTAGCGTTAAACGACCTGCACGGGATCGAAAAGCCCTTTAGGATTTGCACCGTCCCAATCAAATGGAGATGTCGATGAACGAAGAAGCGCTCAACCTCAGCATCCGCAAGTTTCTAAAAACGGTCGGCATCAGTTCGCAGCGGGAGATTGAACACGCGGTGGCCAGAGCCGCTGCGGCCGACGCAATTACAAGCACTGAAAGTTTTCCCGCAAAAATGACGCTGGAGGTCGCCGGGCTCAAGCTGAAGGTCGAATTTAGCGGCGAAATTACTCTTCAATAAGCTTAAGTTTCACGCAGTAGTTCCCTTCATCGAAGCCAGGATGCCCGACCGCAATTCAACTCTTCGGCCGGGCGGCAACAAGACCCGCTACATCCCCTTAATCCGTGTGCCCGTCAACGATCAACGCCGCTCTGAGCCCAATCACGACCCGATTCACCGTTGTTCACGCCGCCTCGAGATCACCTCCAAAAGCCCACCCCGCACCCCATAGTCATCATCAAGTATGAGCGGCTGCAGGGCCGCCTCGACCTCTCTATGCGGCAACGACCGAGCCGCCTTCGCGATGAGCTCCGTCGCTTGCTCGAATACGGAAGTGACCTCATAGTCATGATTCCCGCAATTCTCCATTGCCACTGCGTCCGACTGGAATACGAGAATCAGCAGCTCGAACGCCTTTTTAGGATCGACCGGCAACACCAACGTCTCGATCGAATCCACTACAAACCCAAGTCGCTCGTCAATTTCCTCTCCGTATTGCCGCCGATAGTCACTCTCGGATGGCGTCCGCAACGAGTCGATGCGCGCCTTGATCGATTCCGTCGCCGCCGCGATGTCATCGCCAACGATAAATGTGCGCACCTGCTCGCCAATAGGTCCAGAGTCTTGGGCCAATGAAACAATGAAGTTCGCAAGCGACATCGAGTCGCGCCGCGCGAGTCGCTCGATCGCCTGAGCTACCCCCTGAACCGTATCGGTTGTCATGATCTCGTCTCCGTGATATCCGTGTTATCCCAGAACGTCCCCTCCCAGCCACTTATCCGCCCGTTGTCATCACACTCGGGGCAAAACCACAGCACATCGAAGTTATCGACATCGAAGAAGAGCGTGAGCAAGCCACCACAAGGCCGCCGCCCTGGCCGGCATCGACAACAAAATGTGGTCGTCTCCTCATAATTCGACGCCTGCGCCACAATCTCCGTCCAATATTGCGCCAGCCGCAACGCGCGCCCGGTCATCGGCGCGAGCGCCCCATTCGGCGTAAGCAGGTGCGGTAGGTGAATGCTCCAATAATTACCCATAGATCCGACTTCAATTTCGCTTGCGCACACAGGGGTGACCAATCAATGCGCGGACGGCGTGTCCAACGGCCCGCAGCGTTTCTTAAACTTCTTACCGCTTCCGCACGGGCACGGCTCATTGCGCCCGATCTTCGGTTCCGGCCGAACATACGTCTCGTGGTAATAGTCGTCGATGTCTTCGTCCTCGAGAGTGTCGTCGTACAGAGCATTCGCGAACTCGCGCCGCGCATCCGCAAAATGGCGATACGCACGAGCCGCACCGGCGCACATCCATTGCAATAAGTCATCTTCCTGTTCTTTCGTCAGCGGATCCTTCGGCCACGTTGGATCCAACTCACTGGCAACCAGCGGAATGCTCAACATCTGCCCGTCGCCCTCGTTGTCCGATAGGTCACTCCATCCCTCCGGCGCCAAGCGGGTCCCCTTCAGGAATCCCCGCGCGCACGCACGCCCTGGGATGCCGTCGATTCCGGGCTCGACGATATACGGCAAATGAACTGAATCCCGTTCGAAGTCCGCGATGATCGAATTCCAGTACCGCATGAGCAGCGATAGTGTCGCGTCCGCATCCTCAAGTTCTGTAAACGCCCCGCTTTCACTAAGGGCGCCACCCAAGATCACCGGCAAATATTCATTTGGCGGCACGATGTCGGGACTCCCGACGAGCGCACAGAATAGTCCGTCGACGCCTTCGAGCGATAACGCGTCCGGATTGTTGATTTCGCCTAAGCGCTGCGCGAGCTGCGCGATCTCGACATTCGATAGGCCCGCACTAATAGGTGCATTCATGACAGAAGTATACCGCGGCAAATCGCGATCGCCCGATACGCCGATGTGAGCACCGCCCGCGCCAGCCCAAAGGGGCTGTCACGGCCGGTGCTCTTAGCTTCAGCTCGGCATTAAGGGAGCGTGACTCGGCTTGATCGCGCCGAGTGTCATTGAATTCCTCCGCGGACCCCCTTGGTCCGGCGGGCTTGGTGACCGGACCAAGGGGGTCC
>OCZU010000989.1_pt1 | contig 19167 bp, 19 predicted proteins | sample 1539001 | NCBI WGS metagenome assembly OCZU01 (sample SAMEA3539306, study PRJEB22396) | soil metagenome | biome: tundra; feature: field; material: soil | place: USA | collected 2010-05 | depth 0.15 m | reverse complement strand
CGACATGAGCGACACGCTCGACTGGAACGCGAAGACCATCGCGGAGTTCCGAGCGAACGAGGGCAGGGTTGGCGGGAACTTCGAGGGCGCTCCGATGGTCCTGGTGCATCACCGCGGCCGCAAAAGCGGGCGGGAGTACGTCAACCCGATGATGTACCTCCCGCACGACACCGAGCCGGACATCATCTACGTCTTCGCAACCAAGGCAGGAGCACCCACCAACCCCGACTGGTACCGCAACCTGACCGCCGCCGGTGACGGCAGTGTCGAACGCGGAACCGAGACATACAAGGTGACCGTCCGCGAGTTGACCGGTGCTGAACGCGACCGCATCTACGCCGAGCAAGCGCGGCGCTACCCAGGGTTTGCCGAGTACGCACGCCAAACGACTGGAGTCCGCACCATTCCTGTGCTCGAACTTACGCGGCATAGCTCACGTCCCTAAGACCGAGCGGCCGGTGCTCCAGGGTGCCGGATAGGAGCTTGACTGCTATCCGCAGCGCGAGGGTCGGCCAGCCGGACGAGTGAGGCGACGATCTCGCCGCCGTCGACCGATAGCGGGAACGCGTGGCGTGCCAGCCAGCGTCGCCGTGCGCGGCGACGAGCTGGCGCATGTGACTGTAGCTGATCGCCCTGGCGTGGCCGACCAGCCCGACCACGGCTGCAGCGGCAGCCCGGCTGATCCAACGATCGACAAGGCTGATTTGGTGTGCCGCGACGGCGCTGCTGGCGGCAGCGGGGCCCATTCACTTCGCGGCATCAATGAGCCGTGATCTGCGCAGGCGGACCGGGAGGGGGTTACCGGCGAGCAGCACGCTGTGGTTCGCATCGTGGTACGTCCGGTCCACAAGTCGGTTACCTGCGAGGTCTGGATCGATGGTGAGCGAGCCGACGTAGCTGAGATCACACTGGGTCACCGTGGCACGGTGGATCTTGGACTTGAGCATCGTGCGTGCGGTACATACGCATGCCCTTTCGATCGGCAGATGAGGCGGGCCAGTGCGTCGCTGGAATATCCGGGCGACTCACGCGCAGGCCCCGGCGAGCAAGACCCGGAGACCAGCGCGGCGTGCGCGAGGCGGGCGAGCGGTGCGGTGATCGGCCCCGGGGTCGGCGGGCCATCCGCCCGCGCCGGGCCGGAGCGAATACGGCCGCTCCTCGCTTGCGAGCACGAGGACCCGGCCGTCCGGATCGCCGAACTGGCTGGACATTCGCGAGGTCCTTGCTTACTGGCTATCAGCGTTCTAGACGGGGCTTGTATAAATGGTTCTATATCCGAGGTCGTGCCCGCGGCCGCTCCGGGCTTGCTGCACGGCCGGTGCGCTGGTTCAGTGGCTCTGCCCGGCGGCCGGCGTGCCGTGCCGTTATCAGGGCAGCATGCACCGAGTTGAGCAGAGGGTTCGGAGCTGGGCAGATTGGATGCGCCTTCTAATGGGCGGGCGCCGCCCCACGGAGCTTGCCGGCTGGGGAGTGATCGGGATGCGCGGGACCTGTGATCATGCGGTCGTTCTCGGCGCGAGCCTGGCCGGGCTGCTGACCGCGCGCGTTCTGGCGGAGTATTACAAGCAGGTCACGGTGGTGGAGCGGGATGCGCTGCCGCCAGCCGGGCAGCACCGCAAGGGAGTGCCGCACGGCCGTCATCTGCATGGCCTGCACCCCAGGGGCAGGGAGATACTCGACGAGCTGTTCCCTGACTTCACCGCCGAGCTGACCGCTGCGGGGGCCGTGTGCTGCGATGTGCTTGCCGACGCGCGGTGGCAGCTGTCCGGCCATCAGCTCAGGCAGCGCCACGCCGGCCTGCCCGCGCTGCTCGCGAGCCGGCCGTTCCTGGAGGGCCACGTGCGCGAGCGCGTCTTCCGCCTGCCGAATGTCCGCGTGCTCGAGGGCCACTCCGTCTCCGGCCTGATGGCAGCGCGGGAAGGACGCCGGGTCACCGGCGCGCGGGTGAGCGACGCCGAGGGCAAGCCCGATGTGATGGAGGCCGACCTCGTGGTGGACGCCAGCGGCCGCGGCTCCCGCGCCCCCCGGTGGCTCAGCGAGCTCGGCTACCAGGCCCCGGCGCAAGACCGGGTGGAGATCGGTCTCGGCTGCGCCACCAGGACGTACCGCCTCCGGCCGGGCGCGATGAACGGAGACCGCCTGATCCTGACCGCTGGCACGCTGGCCCGCCCACGTTTCGGGGCGCTGGCGGCGATCGAGGGCGACCGCCACATTCTCACTCTTGGCGGGATCTGCGGGGACTACCCGCCGACCGATCCTGCAGGCTTCGCGGACTTCGTCTCGGCCCTGCCGACCGGCGCCATCGCTGCGGCGGTCGCCGAGGCCGAGCCGCTCGACGAGCCTGTGCCGTTCCGGTTCCCTGCCAGCACGAGGAACCGCTTCGAGCGGCTACGCGAGTTCCCCGCCGGGCTCCTGGTGACCGGCGACGCCGTGTGCTCGTTCAACCCGGTTTACGGGCAGGGCATGACCGTGGCCGCGATGCAGGCGCTGGCGCTGCGCCGGTACGTCGGCGCGGGCACTGCGGACACGCCATCGCGCTTCTTCAAGGACATCGCCGCGGTCATCGATATCCCCTGGGACATCGCCGTGGGCGCTGACCTGGCCTTCCCCCAGGTGCCTGGCCCACGGTCGGCGAAAGTCCGGCTCGTCAACGCCTACCTGCCAAGGCTGCACGCGGCTGCAGCCGATGACGGCGAACTCGCGCTGTCGATGATCAAGGTCATCGGCCTCAAAAGCCGGCCAGAAGGGCTCATGCGCCCGGACCGCATGCTGCGAGTACTGCGCGGCAACCTGCGCCGACCGGCCCGGCCAGGTGCCGCGGCCACTCCGGGGTCAGGCACTGCAGCGGCCGGCGAGCCGGATCTCGCTGCATAGGCACTGGCCGCCGCTGGTAGGTGAACGGGTTGCCTTCCAGCCACAGCCGGTGCGCCGACCTGGAGGATGACGATGCGGCCCAGGCGGGCAGCCAGCCGCCCGGTCACCGGATCCCGCTCGCCGGCGCGCAGGAACTCCGCTCCGTCGTAGTCCGGCGACAGAAACCTGGCTACCTGGCGTGGGCTGCGTCGGATCGAACGCGACTGAAGGTTCTTCTGGCGGGCTGTCGATCTGCGGCCCCGCCGTTCGTCATCCTGGGTGTTGTCGCACTGCAGGCAACGCACGATACCGACAAATAGGGAGCTACCATGAAGTACATGCTGCTGATCATCGGTACGCAGGACGCCGATCCGTCGACATCCGAGGCTGGTCAGGGCCTCATGGAGGCGTTCATGGCGTACCACAAGGCCGTCTGTGACGCCGGCATCATGGTCGATAGCAATGTGCTGGACTCCTTCGAGGCCGCCACCTCCGTCCAGGTAAGCAAGACCGGGGAACGCATCATCACCGACGGGCCCTTCGCCGAGACCCGGGAGTATCTCGGCGGCTACTACATCCTCGACCTCCCCGACCTCGATACCGCGATCGACTGGGCTGCCCGCTGCCCCGGGTCCCGGCAGGGGCGGGTTGAGGTGCGCCCGATCCAGGACTTCGACCCGTCATGACCGGCGGGCGGGCCGTCGGCTCCGTCGAGGCGGTGTTTCGGGAGGAGCGAGGCCGGCTGCTCGCCATGCTGGCGCGTCAGTTCGGTGACCTCGACCTCGCCGAGGATGCGGCGTCCGATGCGGTCGAGGCCGCGCTGGAGCGCTGGCCCATCGACGGGGTGCCGGCGACACCCGTGGCATGGTTGCTCACCACCGCGCGACGCAAGGCTGTCGACCGGTTGCGGCGGGACAGGGCATACGCCGCCCGCCTCGCGATCATGCACGTCGAGGCGCGGCAGCTCACTCCGGTAACGCCCGAGCGGGAGGCCGACGTCCCCGACGAACGACTGCGCCTTTTTTTCACCTGCTGCCACCCCGCGCTGTCGATCGAGGCCCAGATCGCGCTGACGCTCCGGTGCCTCGCAGGGCTCTCCACACCCGAGGTAGCGCGAGCTTTCCTGGTACCGGAGGCCACGATGGCGCAGCGTATCGTGCGGGCCAAGCGCAAGATCCGCGACGCGCGGATCCCATTCCGCGTGCCCGGGGCCGACGAGCTGGCCGGGCGCCTGCCCGGTGTGCTGCGCGTCGTCTACCTGATCTTCACGGAGGGCTACGCCGCCAGCGCGGGCGAAGACCTAGTGCGGGCCGACCTCGCCGACGAGGCGATCCGGCTTGCCCGGATCCTGCACTGGCTGCTGCCGGCCGAACCCGAGGTGACGGGCCTGCTCGCGTTGCTGCTGCTGGTCAATGCCCGCCGCGCGGCCCGCGTCGACGCGGCGGGAGAATTGGTGTCGCTCGAAGATCAGGACCGTGGGCTGTGGGACGCTGACCGAATTGCCGAGGGCAGCGATCTGGTCGTCGCCGCCCTGTGCGGACTAAGCTCCGGGCCGTACGCGCTGCAGGCGGCGATCGCCGCCGTGCACGACGAGGCGGCCGACATCACGACGACCGACTGGCCGCAGGTCGTGGCGCTCTACGACGTGCTGGCGCGGGTATCCCCATCGCCGGTGATCGAGCTCAACCGGGCGGTGGCAGTGGCGATGCGCGACGGCCCGGAGGCTGGTATCGCAGCGCTGGACGTGCTGGACGCCGACGCGCTGCGTGGCTATCACCTGCTCCCGGCGGCGCGGGCGGATCTGCTGCGCAGACTCGGTCGGACCACCGAGGCGGCAACGGCCTACCGGGCCGCGCTCGAGCTCGTCGGCAACGAGCGGGAGCGGGCCTTCCTGTGCAAAAGGCTGGCCGGCCTCTGACCATCGACGCTCGGGTGCCGGTGGTCCCGATCCAGCGACGTAGCGTCGGCAAAAGGACCTGGAACAAGCGCAGCTGGCTCGGGATGAAAGAACTCCGCCGCCGCTTCTGCGACCAGGGTTGGATATTCGCCTCCAACGGGGTCGCCTTCACCGGCGCATCCAGCGTCGCCGTGACCCGCTACCGCTACCGCGGCAGCAGCATCCCGACCCCATGGACCGCCAGACCAGCAGCCGCCACCAGCGGCTGACCAGCGGGAAAGACACATGGAGCGCCCGGTGCGGTCAGAGTCGCACGCCGGGAATGGGCTCGCGGGAGACGACCGATGGCGACGCCGGCGGCGTGGCCGATCCACCTGTCGGCCCGGTTCGGGCCGGCATCGGGTGTGTCGCGGGCCGGCGGGCGGTTCACCGCGTCCTTAACGGTCCGTGACCTGCGCAGGCGTACTGGGAGCGGGTCACCAGCGAGCAGCACATTTTGGTTCGCATCCTGGTACGTCCGGCCCACACAAACACGCCTCCTGATTAGGTCTAAGTTGTTCTTGACCTGAGGAAACGCCACGACCTGGGGCATGCTCGCAGGTGTCAGCCGGCTTGTGGCCAGGCCGTGCCGCATGGTTGCGTCGTAAGACGATCTGTCTTACGATAGTTGGGTGGCTGACACGATTACCTTCCGGACTGACGCTGAGACCGAGCGTGCTCTGGATACCCTCACCCGAGGCGGCGGCTCCCGTTCGGCAGCTATCCGAGGGGCGCTGCTGGAAGCGGCCATGCGCCGGGACCGCGCTGCCGCGCTTCGGCTCGCAGTACTCCGGATGTCTGTGGGCGAGCCTGACGGCATCAATGTCGCTGACGAGTTGGCGGCTGCTCGCGATGAAGAGCGCTGATGATCTACCTCGACTCCGCGGCTGTCGTCAAGCTTGCGCACGCTGAAGCCGAGACCGAGGCGCTGCGCGAGTGGCTGAGCGAGCGCGCGGACACTGGCTGGATAAGCTCGGCGCTCGTGGAGGTCGAGGCATTCCGAGCGCTGGCACGGCACGCCCCCCAGGCCATCGCCCGGCTGCACCCGGTGCTCGACCTGATCGACATGGTTGACCTGAGCCCGGAGATACGGTTCCTCGCTCAGACTGTCTCGCCTGCGAGCGTGCGCAGCCTGGACGCGATCCATCTGGCCACCGCGCTGCGCCGCACGGGAGAACTCACGTCATTCGTCACTTACGACAAACGCCTGGCCGACGCGGCGATAGCAGCCGGGCTGACCGTCGACATGCCTTCCTAAACGATTCTGGCGAGCCGGGTCTGGCAGTCAGCCGACGCCAGAGCTGACATCGCCGAGGTCATTTGGGGGATCAGCGCAACGTCTGGCCGCGCGGGGACCGTGCCCGGAGGGTGGCACGGCATGGCACTAGGGGCGGCTTCGGGATTGTGCGGCGGTCCGGCCGGGCCGATTTTGGGTGCCTTGACGGCGCCGCGGATGGCAGCGTGGCCGTTCATTTCAAGGCCACTCGGCAGAGATCTCGTTCAAGTTCAACGGCAGGGAAACCGTGCATCTGTGCGGGACGAATAACTCCCCGCCGGAAGCTGCCCAGGTCGTGGCCAGGGGCTAGCCTGTGATCATCATGAGGAAGGTGCTGCTGCCAGGGCTGCTGGTCGCGGTCATCGGCGTTGATGGCAGTCTGGTGAAGTGTCCGGGCGCCGTGAGCTAGGCCCGACCAATTCTATGGTCGGGTACGTCGCGCGCTGCGCGGGCGTCAGCGGAGCTCAGAGCCGCGCGGACGGTAGCGCCCGCGACCTTCGTGACGTTCGAGGGTGATTGGCCGGGGCCTGTGACCGGTCGGCCCCTTACCGGCCAGGAGGGCCGGCCGTGCCGGACACTTGGCCGACCCGGCGGCTGCCGTCACCGCCTCGTTCTTCCCGGGGCGCGGCTTGCGACGCCACCGTCCAGCCGGTATTGCAGCGGGGGTGCCGAGGGGCGCCTTCGCTGCAACTGACAGTGTGATCCCCGTGATATGCCTGCCGAAATCCGGTCACGCTGAGCGATGAAGCTCGCCATGCTCGCGCCGATCGCCTGGCGCACGCCGCCCAAGCACTATGGGCCGTGGGAGTCGATCGCCAGCCTGCTCACGGAGGGGCTTGTCGCGCGAGGAGTCGATGTCACACTTTTCGCAACGCTCGACTCGGTGACGGCGGCAGCTCTGGACGGCGTCTGCCCGCATGGCTACGCAGAGGACGCTCAGATGGACGGTCGGGTCTGGGAGGCGCTGCACGTCTCGCATGCACTGGCCCGATCGGGCGAGTTCGAGCTTGTGCACAACCACCTCGACTGGCTGCCGCTCGCATTTGGCGAGCACGCGCGGGCACCGATGGTGACGACCATCCACGGATTCTCTGGCGCGGGCATCCTTCCTGCCTACACGCGGTCGCGGTCGGCGTTCGTCGCGATCTCAGATTCCGACCGCTACGTCGGGCTCGACTATGCCGCGACCATCCATCATGGCATCGACCTCAGGATGCTCCCGTACCACGCCGCTCAGGGGGATTACCTTGTCTCGTTCGGGCGCATTCATCCTGACAAGGGAACAGCTGACGCCATTGAGATCGCCCGTCGCGCGGGACGACGGCTGGTGATCTGCGGCATCGTGCAGGACGAGCGGTATTTCGCCGACGCCGTGGAGCCGCATGTCGACGGCGACCAGGTCATCTTCCTCGGCTCGGTCGGCCCGCGGCGCCGCGCGGATGTCCTTGGCGATGCCGCTGCCTTGCTGCACCCAATCTACTTTGACGAGCCGTTCGGTCTGTCCGTCGTGGAGGCCATGGCGTGCGGCACCCCGGTCGTCGCCTACCGGCGCGGCTCAATGCCCGAAGTGGTTGACGAGGGAGTGACCGGGTACCTGGCCCATGACATCGGGTCGTCGGTCGATGCAGTCCGCGCGGCAATGCGGCTGGACCGCTCTGTCGTCCATGCCCGCGCCGTCGCGCGGTTCGGCGTCGACCGCATGGTTGAGGACTACCTTCGCACATACGAAACCCTGCTCATGTCGGCCAGTACCTCGCCGAGCGGCGCATAAGCCACCCCGATACGGCAGTCGTCTATGCCATAGGGAATCCACAACAGGTCGTCGTGCATGAAGGCCCCGCACGAGTACACGACGTTGGGGACGTAGCCGTCCTGCTCCTCCCGGCCAGGGGACAGCAGCGGAGTCCTCGAATAACCCACGACGCGCGTCGGGTCATCGAGGTCGAGCAGGAGCGTGCCGATGACGTAGACCCGCATCGGACCGACGCCATGGGTGAGCACAAGCCAGCCCTGGTCGGTCTCGATCGGCGGCCCGCAGTTGCCGACCTGCAGCATCTCCCATGGCGCGGACGGTTCCTGCAATACCACTGGCCGGTCCCACACGTAACCGTCCGCAGAACCGGCCAGGCTGGTGCTCTCGCCATCGGAGCGGCACAGGGCGAGATGCTGTCCGTTCACCTTCCGGGGGAACAGTGCCATGCCCTTGTTCCGGGCCGCTGGCCCGGCCAGCCGATGAGCACGGAACACCCGCAGGTCCGAGCTGATGAGCAGGCGCGCCCTGCGCCAGCTGGCCGGCGTTGTGTCTGCCACGGAGACCGGCAGGAGCCGCGGCTCGAAGGTCCACTGTGCGCCCGGGCCGACGACTGCCGAGCAGAAGCCGATCGAGGAGATGTACCCTTCACCGATGCCCCGTACGCTGAGCGCCACCCGAGCCTGGCCAGCGCGCAGGCCGCCTTGGTCGGGGCCCAGCACCGCGCTCGGGTTGCACAGGGCTGCGGCCTCCGTCGCGTACTCCGCGGTGAAGGTCGCTCCCAGCAGCAGCGTGCGCGCCGCCGTCAGCTCACGGGCTTCCTCGATGTGCGCGGAGACGATCGACGCGTGCCGCCGCAGGAGCGCGTGATAATTGTGGTGGCGACCGCCGAAGTCGCGAAGCAGGATCGCAGCCAGCCGCTCGACCTCGTCTTCCGCGAGGCTCATAACGCGGCCGACGACCTGGCTGGCCCGCGAATGGGCACGGTGCAGTTCCTCGCCAGGCAGGAAAAGCCGCGCGACGACGCGGGCCGGATCGGGGCGCAGCTCGGCCTGAATGCGGTGCGCGATCACTCCAGCTCACTGATCCGACGTGCCTGCTGCGCGGTCGCGAGCATCGCCAGGGCGGACTCGGCGCCCTGGTTGAGATTGCGGCCGCGACACCCCGGTGGGATCGAGCGCGTCGAGGACGAAGGCGAGGTGAACGTCGCTCGCAGGAGTCATGCGGCCGGCGGTTATGCGGCCGGCGGTTATGCGGCCGGCGGTTATGCGGCCGGCGGTCATGCGGCCGGCGGTCATGCGGCCACGCTCGCCGTGATCGGCTGGCCGACCAGCTCGCAGTACTGGTCCGCGATGACCGGCCACAGCAACTGCGGCGCTGTCGCGGTGGCAGCGGCGGCCATCCTGGTCATCACGTCCCCGTGCGTCTGGCCGGCGACCAAATAGCGTGGCATGAGGTTGGTCAGCACGGTGTGCAGGACGACGACGCATGGCACCTGGACCTGGTCCAGCAGGTGCAGGATCTCGCTGCCGTCGGCTCCGCGTGCTCACAGTTCAGGTGCCTTCCGATCGGATGCGCCCGAGAGAACCGAGAACGAAGCCTCACGCAACAAAAATGCTCCGGCTCGCGGGCAGCGTGTGTGCCCGACCAACCGCCGCGACACACCAACGTTCCTGGTGCGGACCACAAAAAGGGCTAGTACCCGCTGCGCAGCAACTGCTTGCCTAGCCAAGCGCACCGAAAGTGCAACGACATCTGTCCTATCCGTAGCAGGGACGGCCGGTGACGGCAGCAAGGGGCGAAAGCGCCTGCCCCAAGTTCCAGCAGCGCCCGCTCGCGCTGATAGTTTCATCACGAAGGCGCGTCTCGACGAACTGCCGACCAAGATCGCTAATGTTGAAGCCACACTGCGGTATCGGCGGGCACGCCGCGATTGACGATTGGTCCGCTGGCAAGGAGGATGCGGCTGCCGGCAGGCAAGTAGATTGGCTTGTCGCCCAGGTTGGCCACGAAGCCGAATCCTGGCTCGCGGGTGAATGCCAGCTCGTCAGGGTTCGATTCAAGCCATGTCATGTCTCCATCGCCCAGTGCCGGGTGCTCTCGGCGCAGGTGCGTTGCGGCCCGGTAGAGGTTGAGTACGGAGTCCGGGTCGGATAGTTCCGCCTCTACCGTTAGCGTCGCCCAGTCCGTCGGCTGTGGCAGCCAGGTTCGCACTGGTCGGCTGGCGAAGCCGTACGGCGGAGCGGTACCGGACCATGGGAGCGGCACCCGGCAGCCGTCGCGTCCGACGGCCGCTCCGCCGGTGCGGCGGAACGTCGGGTCCTCCCGCCGGCTGGCGGGGATGGCATAGTGCTCGGGCAGGCCGAGCTCGTCGCCCTGGTACAGGTAGGCGGTGCCCGGCAGGGCGAGCAGCAGTAGCACGGCTGCGCGGGCTCTGCGCGTGCCCATGGGCACATCGACCTGGGCCTCGCCGCGCTTGAGCGCGTCGGTCGGGTGGCGGATGAGGGCCTGGTCGATGCCGAGCCTGCTCACCAGGCGGGTGATGTCGTGGTTGCCGAGTACCCACGGCATCGATCCGCCGGAGTCCTTGATCAGTTCGCAGGCCTCGTCGATCACGGCGCGCAGCTCGGCTGCGGCCCACGGTACGAGCGTCAGCCGGAAGTTGAATGTCTGCGGCAGTCCGTCCTTCGTCAGGTAGGGCCGTACGGTGCCGGGACTGCTGAACCAGATCTCGGCGACGGCGCCACGAGGACCGGGAAAGGTGCCTGCCGGGTAGGAGTCCAGGATCTTGCGCCACGACCGGTAGAGCTGATGGAGTTCGGGCTGGTCGTAGTACGGCGCCAGCGGCGCGTCCTCTGGCAGGTCTGGAAGCTCGGGATCCTTGAACAGTGTGTTGGCCATGTCGATCCGGATGGCGGCTGCGCCGCGATCCAGCCAGAACCGCAGCACCCGTTCGAACATCGCGGGGACGTCTGGGTGGCGCCAGTTGAAGTCTGGCTGGGTTGAGTCGAAGAGGTGGAGATACCACTGGCCGTCCTGTGTCCTCGTCCAGGCCGGGCCGCCGAAGGCCGACTGCCAGTTGTTGGGGGAGTCGCGGAAGATGAACCGTTCTCTTGCATCGCTGCCTGGCCCGGCGATGATCGCCTCCTGGAACCAGGGATGCCGCGACGAGCAGTGGTTGGGGACGATGTCGATGATGACCCTGATCTTCAGGGCGGCGGCGTCGGTGACGAGAGCGTCGAAATCTTCCAGGGTGCCGAACCTCGGGTCAACGTCGAAATAGTCGGCGACGTCGTAGCCGCTGTCGTGCAGCGGCGACGTGTAGAAGGGGTTCAGCCAGATGGCGTCCACAGCGAGGTCGGCGAGGTAGGGCAGGCGGGAGCGTATCCCCTGGAGGTCACCTTCACCGCTGGCGTCGGAATCGGCGAAACTGCGCGGATACACCTGGTACACGACGGCGTCACGCCACCAGGGACCGGCCATTCGGATTCTCCTTCTCGGCTGTGAAGATCGCCGTCAGCCTGGCGGCGGCCCGCGTCGCGGTGGCTTCGGCAGGTTCACCCGCGATGACCGCCGCCTGGGCGTCCTCAAGACTCCTCCACGTCGCGTCCAGTGCGCAACGATCTCATGGGCGTCGTGCTTTGCCATAGCCAGGGCGTGCACCAAGTGAGCGCCGAAGCGGAGCCGCCGTCGGCCAACGGTGCCATGAGCCGCGCGCACCTGCAGTTACCGGTAATGAAGGGATGAACGCTTATCAGACGGCAATGGATCCTGGCTGCAAGGTCGTCGGGTTGGAATACCCCCTTAGCGTGCCAGAACTTGGCGTGATCGAGCCTGACCTGGGACTGGGCCAGGATCAGATATGGCGACCCCGGTGTTGGTCTCACACCGCCGTGGTGTCCCGGCCCAGGCGAAGGCTCCGGGCCGGCGGTGCGCAAATTGAACGTACGCGGTGCTTCGCGCTGGTGGTCGTCGTCGATTCCCTGCGCCTCCAGCGCGATGGTCCTCGTTCGGCATGCTCAAGTTTGTTGACCGCGGCGGCAGACACCCCTAGGCGCTCGGCCAGCACGGCTGAGCTGCTCGGAGTACCCGCGCCGAAGGGGCTGTCGGCTGCAGGCCGTCCGTATTCGACACCACCAGCCGACAGCGGGGGAAGACGTGGCCGCGCCGGCCTGAGTCGCCACGGCGGGCGGCGAGCTGGCGCACATGACTGGCCCGTGAACGACGTCTGCCCCGCCGGGAAGTCACGGGCGGGGCAGACGCAAGTTCGCGAGCGTTACCTGGGCGGCGCCTGGGCCAGGTCCAATGTGCTGTGGTGCTTGTGACCGTGGATGTCGGTCCAGCTGACCTGAACACCGACGCCGGGCTTAAAGCCCAACATGACGGTGGTCAGCTCACTCGGTGAGGTGACCTTCTGGCTGCCTACTGCAGTGATGACATCCCCTGCGGCGATTCCAGCCCGATCCGCGGGAGTCCCGCAGAGCTGCCCGATGATCAGCGCGCCGGAACTGACCGGGGCCACATGTGCCGGGACGCCGGAAGCCTCCTCATTCGTCACGCAGGCTGCCCCCGCTGGCGGCACAGGGAAGTTCGAGTTGGACTGATCCTGCCGGAGCTGCAGCTGGCGCTGCTGCGCCGGGTTTGTGCTCTGGCTCGCCTTGCCCGACGGGACAAGCACGCCCATGAATCCGGTCGCGCCGATCCTGATGGTCGAGCTGGCCTGGCCGTTGATGATCTCCCTGGCGATCGCGAGCGCACGGTCGATCGGGATCGCGAAGCCCACGCTCTCGGTCGGGTTACCGAGGCTGCCGGACGCCGCGGCCGTATTCATCCCGATCACGGCACCGGCCGCGGTAGCCAGCGCGCCACCGGAGTCCCCGGGCACGATGCCCGCGTTGGTCTGCAGCATCCCGTGCAGGGTCTCGCTGGTTCCGGCGCCGCTGTCACTGGCGGTGATTGTGCGGTCCAGCCCGGTGATAGAGCCGGCGACGGCGGGGGCGCCGCCCGCGCCGTTGGCATTGCCGAGAGCGACGACACTGTCGCCGATCCGGACCTTAGCCGAGTCGCCGATCGGCACCGTCTTGAGCCCGTGCGCATTGACGAGCTGGATGACCGCGACATCCGCCGACGAGTCGTAACCAAGCCACTTAGCCTGGAAGTGCTGGCCTGTTGAGACGACGGTCGCGACTAGCCCGGTCGTGTCGTTGATCACGTGATTGTTAGTCAGCACCAGGCCGTCGCTGCTGATCACCATCCCGGTCGCCGCAGCCGCGCCTGCCTGGTAGCGGAGGTCGCTGGAAATATCGACCAGACCCGGCCGAACCGCGTTGATCACCTTCTGCATGGTCGCGTTGCCGGCATTGCCATGGGCGGTAGAGCCGTGGCTGGTTGTGCTGGTCGGGGGCGGAGTGTGATTCAGCGTGAGGACGGCTCCGGCGCCTGCCGCGGCCGCTACCGCCGCGACCGTGATGTACGTGATCAGGTTGTGCCTGCGGCGGCGGGGATCCGGTGGGGGATAGCCGCCCGGCTGACCCCAGCCGGTTGGCCCGGGCGGGCCAAACCCGCCACCGCCCGTGTCGTACGGGCCTGGGTAGCCGCCCGCGCCAGGCTGGCCGTATCCGGGCTGGCCGGGCGCGTTCGGGTAGCCGTGCCCGCCGGCCGGGCCGTAAGGACCCGGATAGCCGCCCGCGCCGGGCTGACCTGCCGCGCTCTGGTACCCGGGTCCACCTGGCTGGCCGTATGGGCCCGGGTAGCCGTAACCAGGCTGAACTGGCTGGCCGTACCCGGGCAATTCGGGTCCACCAGGCTGGCCGTAGCCGGGCTGGCCGGCCGCGCTCGGGAATCCTGGTGCACCTGTGCCGGACTGGCCATATCCGGGCTGACCGGCCTGGTCGGCCGGACTCGGGAAGCCGGGCCTGCCTGGCTGGCCGTAGGCAATTGTGCGGTCACTTGGGCCTACTGGGCCGAAAGAGCCTGGGTAGCCGCCCGGACCGGGCTGCCCCGGACCGGGCTGCCCCGGACCGGGCTGGCCGAGACCGGGCTGGCCGAGACCGGGCTGGCCGGAATCGCTCGGGAATCCGGGCTGGCCAAAGCTGGCCTCGCCGGCCGGCCCTGGCTCGCCGTGACCAAACTGCTGGTCCTGGTAAGCCGAACCTGGTTCCGATCCTGAGACCTCGGGCTCCTGGCCCTCGCCGTTGCCCTGATCCTCGTGCATCTGCATCACCTTTACCCCGTGCCAGCGTACTTGGCGACCTCGGCTAGTCAGATTCTGGCTGCTGCGAGGTCGCCCCGACTGGCGGCAGCGGCTTTGCCGACAGTCCGCGGGCGGCCCGCGTGCCGGTCAAATCCATCGCCGACACATCACCAGTAAGCGTCGCCAGCCTGGAAGCTAGCTGAATGTGGGCTGGGGATCGTCTCCCTGGATGCGAAATCTCTCCGAAATCGATGGGACATTCCAGTTCACTGCCGTCATTACTGTCACGATCGGCTATGGCGCAATGGCGCTACGTGCACCATGATGCCCTACAGTGTCATCGTCGGCGAGTCGGTCCGGCGATGCGCCACAGATGCCGGGCAGAGCGCAGTAGAAGGGGAGCCCTCGTTGGGCTGGTCACGGCGCCGCGCGCTCCTGGTCCCCGGTTCGATCAGCACGGGTCATCAGAGCGCGGCGATGGCTTGCGCGAGCACGCTTGAGGCACATGGCTGGAATACCCACACACTGGATGCGATGTGGCTGCTCGGCCAGGGCTGGGGTCCGGCCGCCGAGGCGACGTTCCGCACCATGCTGGCAGTTCCCGGGTTGTACGACGCCTTTCACTTCGCGGCGCTTCGCACAGGTAACCGCCTCGCAGTGCAGGTGGACGCCGCCGCGCGGCTGAAACTGGTGCCGCGGTTGCGTGATTACCTCGACCGGCATCCGGCGGAACTCGTCATCTCGATCAGCCCTACCGGCGCATCCGCGGTCAGCACGCTGGCAAACCGGTATCCGGCCATGCGGCATGTGGTCTTCTGCACTGACGTGACGCCACACCGGCTCTGGATCCACCCGCGAGTTGATCTTTACCTGGTGACGACGGTGGCCGCCGAGCCATCGGTGCACCGCTTCCAGCCGGACGCGCGGGTACTGGTGATCCCGCCGGCGGTCCGGCCCGCGTTCTACCGGCCGCCCGCCCAGGCGGCGGCGCGGGTCGGCCTAGGCGTAGGAGTGCAGGACCGCTGCGTGCTTCTTATTTCCGGCAGCCGCGGCCTTGGGCCGCTGGCGGAAATCGCGGAGGCGCTGGCCAGGGCTGGCCTGCACGTGCTCGCCGTGGCAGGTCACAATGCCCGGCTAGAACGCAGGCTGGTCGCCGTCAGCGACCGGCTGCCGAACGTCCAGGCGTTCGGCTTCACCGACCGGATTCCCGAGCTGATGGCCGCCGCTGATCTCGTGATCACCTCACCCGGCGGCACCTGCATGGAGGCGCGGACCGTCGGCAGGCCGCTGCTGCTGCTTGACCTGGTCCAGGGACATGGCCGGGACAATCTGCAGCACGAACTCGAGCTCGGCGACGCCGCGGTGACGTCCAAGCAGCCCGCCCAAGCGGCCAGATCCACGCTGGCCTATCTCGAACGGATCAAATCGGCCCCGGCCGGCCCGACTAGGTCGCTGGCCGACTGGGAAGGTAAGTTCCAAGCCGCGCTGGCGACGATCGGCGTGTGACCTCGCGGCTCGCGGTACGGCCCGTGCTATTTTTGTCATTGCCGTGGCAAGATGATGATCCATGCTGATCGTTGCCCGGTCGGTGATTCCTGAGCTATGACATTTCCTCATGCCTTCAGCAGGCGAGCATTCATTGGAAAGGCCGCTGCCGCAGCCGCTGCGGTACCGGCTGCTGGCGCCGTGGCTTCTGGCCTGGCGGGCTGCGCCCCGCCCGGGCATCATGCCGCTAGCGCTGGCAGGCACCCGCACCCGGTCGCGGAGAACTCGCTGCCGGGCGATCCGAACTGGCGGGTCAGGCACCTGGGCGCCCCGGACGCGATCATGGGGTACACCGGCCAGGACAGCGTGCTTCCTGGCGAGCCGATCCACCTGTACGTATCCACCACCTCGCGGGAGTTCAAGGCCAGGGCCTTCCGGTTCGGCTGGTACGGGGGAGACGGGGCCCGCAAGGTGTGGGATTCGGGTCCCGTGCGCGGCCACCGGCAGCGGGCGGCTGCCAGGAAAGCGGACACGAATACGGTCGAGACCGACTGGGGCGTGTCCCTGACCGTGCCCACCGTCGGCTGGCCGGCCGGGTCGTATCTGTTCCGGCTCGACGCGGAGTCTGGCGCCCAGCGCTACGTGCCGGTGACCGTGCGATCGGCGAGTACGGCGGGCAAGGTGGTGCTCAAGAACGGCGTCGCGACCTGGCAGGCATACAACGCGTGGGGCGGCTACGACCTGTATCTCGGCCCCGGCGGCGGGTACGGCGACCGGGCGCTCGCCGTCAGCCTGGACCGGCCATATAGCAAGACCGGCGCCAACTTGTTCCTGGTATATGAGCGGAAGCTGATCAGCCTGGCCGAGCGGATGGGCCTGCCGCTGGCCTACCTGACCAGCATGGACATCGCCAGGGATGCCCGCGCGCTGACCGGGGCGAGCGCGCTGATCTCGCTCGGGCACGACGAGTACTGGTCCCCGCCTGAGCGCGAGCACGTCACGGCGGCCAGGAACGCAGGCGTCAACCTCGCGTTCTTCGGTGCCAACGCAATGTTCCGGCGGACCAGGCTCGAACCGACTCGGCTCGGCCAGGGCCGCATCGTCGTCTGCTACAAGACCAGCTACCGGCAGGACCCGATGTACGGCAAGGATGACGCGCTGGTGACCAGCGACTGGCGCGAGCCGCCGCATCCGGATCCGGAGTCGTCGCTGATCGGTACGCTGTACGAGGGTTTCCCCGCGATCGCGGAGTACGTGGTCGCCAGCCCGGATGCCTGGATGTTCGGCGGCACCGGGGTCAGGAAGGGGACCAGGTTCAAGGCTCTGGTCGGCATCGAGTACGACCGGGTCAACCCGGCTGCTCCGCTGGAACGGCCGATTCAGGTCCTCTCGCACTCGCCGCTGACCTGCCACGGCGTCAACAGTTACGCGGACTCCGCCTATTACACGCACCGCGGCGGTGCCGGGGTATTCAACGCGGGCACCATGCGCTGGGTCGAGTCGTTCAGCCAGCCGCTCTACCACTGGGGAATCACGCGGGAATGCAGCAGGTTCACCCGCCGGGTCACCGCGAACGTGCTGCGGGCATTCGCCGACGGCCCTGCCGCCGCCAGGTATCCGGCGCACGACAACGTCGATGCCCTGCATGAGTGGCCGGGTGATCCGCTCGCCGCCGGCCACAACCTGTGGCCCCCGGTAGTCCTGTGACCCCGGGTCTGCGCCGAGCGGCAGAGGTCCGTCAGCCCTGCCCGCCGACGTCATCCCCGGGACTGAGCCGGCTGACCCGATGTCCGACCGCGGGTGGACGCTCGGTGTCGCGGCTCGCCTTATGCTTGCAGGCGAGACCGGATCCTTTATTCGGTCAATTCGCAGGAGGTAACCGAGATGGATCAGCCGGGTCGAAGAGGCCGCAGATCCTGGCGGATGGCGTCTGCCGGAGCGCTGGTCACGGTTGGTGCGGTCCTGGCCGGAACGCTGATAGCCAGTGCCGCCGCACCTGCCCTGCCCGAGCGCACGCCGGCGCAATTGCTTGTCGATATGAGCCATGCCACCGTGCCGAGCGCTATGACGGCAGTTATCACCGAAAGCGCTAACCTCGGCTTTCCCGCGATCCCCAACATCGCCGGCCTGTCGTCGTCGGCACTGTCGGCAGCGTCGCTGATCACCGGCACGCATACCGTCGACATCTGGTACGCCGGCCCGCGGCAGGTCAGGATCGCGCTGCCAGTCTCCTTCGGCGAGACAGATTTGCGGATTAACGGCTCGCAGGTCTGGCTGTGGGATAGCAGTACCCAGACCGCTACCAGGTACATCGCGCCCGCCCCGTTCGGGCTGTCGTCGCCGCTGCCCAAGGCTGGCGTCCGCACGAGCGCCCCGGTGAAGTCGGCCGTCAGGCCCAAGCCGGCGCCGGTCATCAGGCCTGTGCCGGTCACCAGGCCGAGGTCCACCGTGACGTCGAGGCCGTCAGGCCAGCCAGTAGGAGTTGCGCTGCCGAAACCGGTTGCCAAGGCCGTGCCGGTCACGCACCCGAAGCAGGCCAAGCCCGGGCAGGCCAGCAAGCCGCTGCCGCTCAGCATGCCCGGACTGACCGCCCCGACGCCGCTCCAGATCGCCAGGATGGTGCTGGCTCGGGTCGGTCCGACGACGAAGGTGACGGTCCAGGGCACAGCCACTGTCGCTGGCCGGTCCGCCTACCGGCTGGTGATCGCCCCCCGCAGTGACCAGTCCCTGATCAGTCAGATCGTGATCGCCGTCGATGCCAAGACCTACCTGCCGCTGCAAGTGCAGATCTTCGGGGCCGGCATGTCCGGCCCGGCCTTCCAGATCGGCTTCACCGCACTGACCATCGGCCGGCCGGCCACCTCCAACTTCGTGTTCACGCCGCCGCCAGGAGCCAAGGTGAAGACCGTCAGGTTCCCCGGCGTCCTGCGGGGGCTCATCCCCGGCATGCCATCGGTCGGGGGTCTGCTGCCGGGCGGTGCTGCGCTGCCGGGTGGTGCGATGCGGCCGGTGGCAGTGCCCCGAGGCACTCTCAATCTGCGCGGCGCCAGGGCCCACGGCGTTAGGGTGCGCGTCATCAAGTTGCACGGCTCCAAGCAGCGTGTCGTGATCGTCGGGGGTACCAAGACGGTCTTGCCGCCGCCGCTCCCGCCGTCGGCCTTCGCGGCGGTCGGTCCGCAGGTGCTGGGCAGCGGATGGCTCACCGTCGTCGTGCTGCCCGGCGCCGGCTCTGCGCTGGCCGCTCTCGGTGGCGTCGGCAATCATCCGCCGATGAGCGTCCGCGTCCACCGCACGTCAAGGTATGTCCCCGCCGTGGGGTCTGGTGCCTACCAGTCAACGCTGACCATAAACACGGCGGGTCCGTCTGGCTCGGCTGGCCAGGTTCTGGCGCTGCTCAGCATTCTGCTGAAAGCCGCAACGCCGGTCCATGGCTCGTGGGGCAGCGGCAAGCTGCTGCGCACTAGCCTGTTCTCGGTCCTGATCACGAGCAAGGGTCAGGTGCTGATCGGCGCGGTGACCCCGGCGGTGCTCTATGCCGACGCGGCCAAGGCGAAGTGACCTCGCCTCGCCAGCTAGCTCGCCCGGCGCAGACCGCGGTGCAAGGCGACGCCGGGCACGATGATGCCCTGCACGGCGATGTCGTGCAGGCCGGTGCCGGGCGGGCCGGCCGGCAT
>OCZU010000988.1_pt1 | contig 19168 bp, 19 predicted proteins | sample 1539001 | NCBI WGS metagenome assembly OCZU01 (sample SAMEA3539306, study PRJEB22396) | soil metagenome | biome: tundra; feature: field; material: soil | place: USA | collected 2010-05 | depth 0.15 m | reverse complement strand
GCTGGATGGCCCAGAGCTGGCTGAGTTGGCACTGGCCGGGTCTGATTCAGTCATGGCGCGCCCAGCCTACCGGTTTGCCCGGCTGCTCCCTGTCCCGCACCCGGCCGTCGCTGACGGCCTTGCGGCACGCTCGCGCGGTCGCTCAGGCCGGCGTTCGCGCTGGTAGTGACGTCGGCCCGGATGATGAGGATAAAGTATCGCAAATATCTCGCGCCCGGACTGTCAGCAGGTAGCCAACGTGAGCCCAGCGGCAATCGCCCTGATCGGCATAGCTGCTATCGCCCATGCCACCTGGAACCTGTTCAGCAAGCAGGCATCCACGACCGGCGCGGTTTACTTCGTCTGGCTGCTCGGGGCAGGCGCCAGTGTCGTCTACTGCCCGGTTGTCGCGGTCGCCGCGGCGCTCGGGCACCCGCATCTGACTGGCCTGAACTGGCTGTTCCTGGTCGGAACGGGAGTCATCCAGTCGGGCTACTTCCTGTTCCTGCAGTTCGGCTACTCACTCGGCGACCTGTCGGTCATGTACCCGGTCGGCCGCGGAGCCGGGGCCACGCTCGCCGCCATCGCCGGGATCGTCCTGCTCGGCGAACGGCCGCATCTGCTCGCCATCCTCGGGATTGCCGCCATCATCGGCGGTGTCGTGGTGATCGGTCTGCCCGGACCCGCTGCCGCCGCCGCACCAACTGCCGCCTCGTCCGGCCCACCCGCCGCCGCACCAACTGCCGCCTCGTCCGGCCCACCCGCCGCCGCACCAACGGTCCGCCGGACCGCCGCTCCGCCGCTCCGGGCGATCGCGTTCGCTCTGACGACCGGCGTGTTCATCGCGTCGTACACCGTATGGGACAAGTACGCCGTGTCGGACCTGCGCACTCCGCCGATTCTGCAGGGCTACGCCTGCTTCCCGGTCATGATGGTCGCGTTCGCGCCGTTCGTGCTGCGCGACCGGACCCGGCTGACCAACTTCTGGCGGTCCTTCAGGAAGCAGGTGCTCGGCGCCGTGCTGCTGGTACCGCTCGCCTACATGCTGGTGCTGACCGCGCTCCGATTTACCGCGGTCAGCGCGATCGCGCCCGCGCGCGAGGTGAGCGTGCTGTTCGGCGTGCTGCTTGGCGGCCGGCTGCTGGGTGAGGACGGACTGGCTCGGCGCATGGCCGCCGCGACCGCGATCGTGGCCGGCATCATCGCTATCGCCATCGGCTGACCGCCGATCGCTCAAGGCACCTCTCGGCCCTCATTTCCCGATCGGGTCGGCTATGCCCTTTAAATAATGGCTTTTCAGGAAGCGCGAATCGAACGCGCGAAGATATACCGGAGCATAAAACCTTCACTGCGGCCCTGGTCACTGGCATCTGTTAGCGTGCTCGATACTGTATTGCCGTCACGGAAAGCCGGAAAGGGGATCTCTTAATGCTACGCCGACATCTCGGTATGCCAGCTTTGATCGGGATCGGAGGGCTTCTGGTCAGTCTGCTAGCGTTTGCGCCCGCAATCACCGCGTCAGCGGCCCCAGCAGGAACGACGGGGTCAGCGAGCCCCGCATGGCAGACCCGGATCTGCCGGGGAACAGCTAAGCAGCCAGGGACCCTGGCCGGACTCTACTTGAATGCGATCGTTGACGGCGTCTGCATCGTCAACCGCGGACCAGCTCTAATTCAGGACGACCTGATCATCACCAGGAATTCGGCGGTGGTTGCTGTATTCGGACGCCGGCATTCACGTATTTGGGTCGGGAACAACATTCTGGTCAGGCCCGGCGGCTCGGTGATTATGGGCTGCGAGCCGAAACGCCTCGGCGGCAATCCGATCTTTCCCTGCGTCGATGATCCGCACCCGGGGCATCCCACCCTGTCCAGTCACGAGGTGGTGGTCGGCAGCATTCTCGCTGACCGCGCGCTCGGCGTCGTAGTCCACAACAGCTGGATCGGTCATGACGTCCGTGAGTTCGCCGGCGGCGGAGGCCTGAACTGCAGGCCGACGGGCATCTTCATCAAGTTCGGCAGCCCGGTGTACAGCGACTACGAGGACAACTGGATCGGCGGCAGCATGTGGGTCAGGCACCTGCACTCCTGCTGGTTCGGCGCGCTGCGGAACTGGGTGGGCACCAGCATGACGATCAGTGAGAACCGGATGGGCGACCCGGACGCCATGGAAGTCGTCACCAACGTCGTCGGCCGCGACCTCACCTGCTTCCGCAACCAGCCCGCGGCTCAGTTCGGCGACAGCCAAGGAAATCCGAACCGGGTCGGGCTGCACGCGTTCTTCGAGTGCGGATTCCGGGTCGTGCTGCCGAATCCGGCCGGTCAGCACAAGCACTTCTCGCACATCTCGGTCCACCTGCACTAACGGTCACCGGGCTGGTCATGCACGCGCCCTGGTGCTCGCCAATCGCGGCGAGCACCAGGGGCGTCAGCATGCTGGCGACGGTCAGGAGATCTCGATATAGCGGCGCCGCTCGCCGATGATGTCCTTGATCTTGCGTACTCTCGCCTCATACTCACCCACGTTGATCTCGTCCAGGACGGTCACCAGGGCAAGGTCACGCGCCATGACATCGGACTCGCCAACCAGGTTCCAGTCGAACTGCAGGAGTTCCTCAAGGCCCACCTTGCGGACCCGGTCCCAGACCTTGTCCTGGTTCAGCACGGGCAGGCCCTTGACCGCGACCGCAGCATCGTCGATCGCGCGGATCAGGCGCTCGGCCCGGCGGATCGGCTCCATCACCTCGGCCGGCGGGAACGGCTGGTCCCTGGTGGAGGGCGGTACCCGATCCGCTCTCCACCTGCTGATCAGCTCCCGAATGCAGGCCGTAGCTTCGCCCAGGCCGCGCCCGACCCGCTCGCGAACCAGCTGGTCGTCCGACCTCAGCCGCCCCTTCGAGCTGTAGACGTCAGAGGCGAGCAGGCCGCGCAGCTTGTCGGCGAAGCTGTCAGGCACTCCGATCAGGCCCCAGGAGCGGCGTGCGCGCCGGAGCTGACATCGGGAATCTGCGGCATACCTGGTGTCGGCATCCCGTATCCGGTGATCCCGATGTTGAACGGCTCGCCGACCGCCATGTTCGGCGCTGACACCAGTCCGCGTTCAGCCATCTTCATCGCCACGTAGTAGCGCACTGCCTCGATCTCCGACAGGCCGAACGCACGCAGCGAGATCAGCTCGCGCATCCGCTCATCACGCGGCCGCATCAGCACTTTGACGTCGTTGAGCGTAATTCCGTAAACCGTCAGGAAATCCTGCAGATGACCGCGGACCAGCTCTGTGATCTCGTGAATCCGCTCGTTGACCTGCTCCAGCGGAGTGAGCTGGACGATCTGGTTAATCGCCTGCTCGACAACAGGACCGGCGTAGTTGTTGAGCGCCTCGGTAGTGAGGAAGTGACCCTGGTACGGCATATGGGTCACTAGTTTGACCGCGTCCTCCGGGGTGTCGACATGCACGTAGTAGTCCACGTCGTAGACAAGCTCGGCCAGCTCGCGAGAGAGCGCCAGGCCCTGGGCCTTGGCGACGCTCTTGGCAGCCGACACGAACAGTGCCTCGTACTGCCACGGCGACTGACCGCTGTAGAAGGCCTGCTGGATGCTGCCCATAATCGGCCGGTCGGTAGTCTGAACCGGGTACTGACCGCCGGCATATACGGCAAAGATGGCACCACGTGACTTCAGCACGCAGAAGTGATTGCTCTCCACCGTCAGCAGGCTGCCGGTCATGATGTCGTTTCCAGGATGATGGTACATAAGAATGCCCGGGCCCATCACTTCCGTGCCGTCATTGTTCAGGGTGCTAATGACGCTGCGGATAGCCACGTCCCCTCCTCAAAGCCTCGCGCTGGGCCTGCCGCCCAGCGGTTCACAGACATACTGGCAGATCAGCGCCGAAGTAGGCGGCGGTCATCAGAACGTTGGCCGGCAATTCTCTAGGGTCTGGAGCGGACCAGATTCGGCCGGCGCGATCAGCCCAGGGCGATCAGCCCAGGGCGCCGGCCGCGGCCTGGGCCGCGGCCGGCAGCGCATCCGCGATCCGGGAGATCGCCTGCTGGTCATGCGCCGCCGACAGGAACCATGCCTCATAGGACGAAGGCGGCAAGTACACGCCTCCGTCTAGCATCGCGTGAAAGAACGCGGCGTAGGCGGAGCTGGACTGACTCCGTGCTTGCGCGAACTCCCGCACCGGTCCGGTCACGCCGAGGAAGAAGGAAAACAAGCTGCCCGCCTGTTGCAGCCGGAACGGAACCCCCGCGCTGGTCAGCGCGGCGGCAGTCAGGGTGGCCACTTCCGACGCTGCCTCATCTACCCGCTGGTAGACCTCGGGCGTGCACTCACGCAGCGTGGCCAGCCCGGCGGCGGTGGCCAGCGGATTGCCGGACAGCGTGCCTGCTTGGTAGACCGGTCCGGCCGGCGCCATCAGGTCCATGATCTCGGCCCGGCCGCCGAACGCGGCGGCCGGCAGCCCGCCGCCCATCACCTTGCCGAACGTCATCAGGTCCGCGGCTACGCCTTCGCGTCCGTACCAGCCGGAGCGAGTCACCCGGAACCCGGTCAGCACCTCGTCCATGATCAGCAGTGCGCCGAACTCGGCAGTCAGCGCCGCGAGCAGCTCATTGAAGCCAGCCGACGGCGGCACGACGCCCATGTTCGCCGGGCATGCCTCGGTGATCACGCAGGCGATCTCGGCGCCGATCTCGGCGAACGCCTGGCGCACCGCCTCAGCGTCGTTATACGGCAGCACGAGAGTGTCCGCGGTGACCGCGGAGGTCACCCCGGGTGAGTCCGGAAGGCCGAAGGTCGCCACTCCCGATCCCGCCGCTGCGAGCAGCGCGTCAACGTGCCCGTGATAGCAGCCGGCGAACTTCACCACCAGGCGCCGCCCGGTATAGCCGCGGGCCAGTCGCAGCGCTGACATCGTCGCCTCGGTGCCCGAGCTCACCAGCCGCACCTTCTCCACCGGGGCCCGGGAGATCAGTTCCTCGGCCAGGTAGACCTCACCGGGCGTTACGGTGCCGAATGAGGTGCCCCTGCTGACCGCCTGCCGCAGGGCGCTTGTCACGGCCGGGTGCGCGTGCCCGAGGATCATCGGTCCCCACGAGCAGACCAGGTCGACGTAACTGGTCCCGCACGTGTCGGTCAGGTAGGGACCATGACCGGATGCCATGAACACGGGCGTGCCGCCGACCGCGCCGAACGCCCTGACCGGGGAGTTCACCCCGCCAGGTGTTACGGCGGTGGCCCGCGCATACAGGCTAGACGACGACTGCGCCGCGGTCGGGTCCAGTGTCATGGAGCGCTCTCCTCGCATGCGTCGGCCAGGTACTCAAGCAGGCGCAGCGCGTCAGGCAACGGCGCCGCCCCTGGCTCGCAGATCCATCGGGCGCTGAGCCCGCTGCTCAGCGGCGATGGCGGAGCGAGCACATAGCTGTCCTTGCAGTGCCACCGCAGGCCGGTGACCTCAGGGATCATCTCAGGCTCACAATCTAGGTGACACGACCACCACTCGTCCTCGTCGGCGAGCGCCGCTCTGGTCGCCACGAAGAACAAAGCCCGGTCCCATGCGCCAACCGCCACCGGACCCGGCCTGATCCCGGATCGCTCCATCCGGGCAAGTGCCGTCAGGCCGGCCGATACCGGCAGGTCGAGCACGTCAAAGGAGCGGCCGGTGACGAGAATGATGCTGGCTTGCGGCAGGACCGTCCACCATTGCCTGATGATGTGCTGATCGGCGGTCGCCTCGCGCTGCCAGGTCGGCGACACCGGATGAGCGCCCGGAGCCGGGCAGCCGATCCGGTCACAGCTGCAGGCACGGCTCGCGGGCGCCGACTGGGACTGACGGTCTGGCAGGTGCGCCCCGGCGCAGACCGGCCATCCCCGCGCCGCGTATCCGGTGGCAGCAAGCATCATCCGCTCATGAGCGCGCCGGCGCCTGGCCCGCAGCACCGCCTCGACCATCGGCTTCCACTTTCCGTCCGGCCCGCATACCAGATCTCGATCGACTGGGCCTGCCCCGGTCCAGCGGACCAGCGGCCGCCGCGGCGAGTCCCGCGCTATGTCCAGCGGGCAGGACCTTGGCAACTCCTGCGACGATACCGTGCCCGCCCGGAGCCGTGGACGGCTTGACCGAGTCGGAACTGCCGACCTTCCACCCGACCGCACTGCAACCGGCCGGAATCGGGCCGACGCACCGACTTCCCAATGAGATCAACGGTTCCCGCGCTGAACCCGCCCGTTCACCGGCCAGGACACCGGCCCGGGGCAGCGACCGCGGCCAGGCGCCCCGCCTGCGCCATTCCTGGCCGCGCCCGGGCACCGGAACGAGCCGCCTGCGGACGCCGACTTCCTGGCGGCGGTCTAGCGGAGCTGCCGGGCCGCTTCGGCGGCCCAGTAGGTCACGATAATGCTCGCTCCGGCTCGCCGGATCGCGGTCAGCGTCTCCATCATGATCCGGTCCCGGTCCACCCAGCCGTTCGCGGCAGCCGCTTCCACCATTGAGTACTCGCCGCTGACCTGATAGGCCGCGACCGGTAGCTGCACCGACCGGGAAACCAGGCTGATGATGTCCAGATAGGCCAGGGCCGGCTTGACCATCACGATGTCGGCACCCTCTCCGACATCAAGCATGACCTCCCGGAGCGCCTCGGCGGCGCTGCCATGATCCTGCTGGTAGGACGCGCGATCCCCGAACCTGGGGGCGCATTCGGCCGCATCGCGGAATGGTCCGTAGAACGCCGACGCGTACTTGGCCGCGTACGCGCAGATGGCCACGTCGGGGAAGCCACCGTCGTCCAGCGCGCCGCGGATCGCGGCCACCTGGCCGTCCATCATCCCGCTCGGCGCGACCACATGCGCTCCGGCCCGGGCCTGGGCAACAGCGATCGAAGCGTAGCGTTCCAAGGTGGCGTCGTTAGCTACCTCGCCGGCCTCGGTCAGGATGCCGCAGTGGCCGTGGTCGGTGTACTCATCCAGGCACAGGTCGGCCATCAGCACCGTCTCGCTGCCCAGGTCGGCGGCAAGGTCGCGCAGTGCGAGCTGGACGATGCCGGTCGGGCTGTCGGCGGCCGAGCCGCGACCGTCCTTGTCCGCCGGTATGCCGAACAGGATCAGCCCGCCGACCCCGGCACTAACCGCATCGGCAGCCGCCTTGCGCAAGCTGTCCGAAGTGTGCTGCAGCACGCCGGGCATCGAGATGACTGGCTGCGGCTCGCTGATCCCTTCCTTGACGAACAGCGGCTGGATCAGGTCGGCCGGTCGCACGCTGGTCTGCGCCACGAGCCGCCGCATCGCGGCAGTTCGGCGTAGCCTGCGAGGTCGGGCAGCCGGGAATCCCGCGGCCATGACGCCTCCTTGCTCTTACCGCACCCGGCGCCGGGCTCCCCGGCGGCGCTCGCTCGGTCGCCGCACGGGCTCCCCGGCTTCGGTCGCCGCGTCCCTGATGGCTGCACCGTGCGCTGCCAGCGCATCGACGAGCGCGGTCGCTGATGGCGTCGGAGCGATCACGTCCACCCGCAGGCCGAACTCGGCCGCGGTCTTGGCGGTCTCCGGCCCGATCACCGCGATCACGGTCACCGCGTGCGGCTTCCCGGCGATGCCGATCAGGTTCCTGACCGTCGAGGACGACGTGAAGAGCACCGCGTCGAAGCCGCCGCCCTTGATCGCCTCACGGGTCGGCGCTGGTGGCGGCGCGGCGCGAACCGTACGGTAGGCGGTGATGTCCTCGGCTTCCCAGCCAAGATCGGTGAGCCGGGTAAGCAGGCCCTCGGTGGCGATGTCCGCACGAGGCAGCAGCACCCGGTTGATCGGATCGAGCAGGTCGTCGTAGGCAGGCCAGGAGTTCGCCAGTCCTTCCGCGGATTGCTCACTCTCCGGCATCAGGTCAGGGGTGATCCCGAACGCGCGCAGCGCCGCAGCGGTCTGCTCACCGACGGCAGCCACCTTGACGCCGGCGAATGCCCTGGCGTCCAGTCCGTATTCCTCGAACTTCTCCCGCACGGCACGGACCGCATTCACCGAAGTGAAAGCGACCCACTGATACCGGCCAGTGACCAGGCCCCGGACCGCCCGCTCCATCTGCTGCGGCGTGCGCGGCGGCTCGACCGCGATCGTCGGCACCTGCTCGGGCACGGCGCCGCAGGCTCGAAGCTGATCGCAGACGTCGGCCGCCTGCTCCTTCGTTCTCGGCACCAGGACCCGCCAGCCGAACAGCGGCTTGGTCTCGAACCAGGACAGCGCCCGCTGCGCCCTGACCCCGTCCCCTGCCACCGCAACGGCCGGGCCGTGCGCGGTCAGCAGGCTGACCCCGGCCGCTTTGAGATCGGCGGTCACGGTGCCCAGCGTGCAGACGACCGTGTGCTGATCGGTGGTGCTGCCATTCCAGGTGATCGCGAACGGCGTCGCGTCCGGCCAGCCGCCAGCGATCAGCATCTTGGCTATGTCAGCGACACCAGTCTCGGCACCGAGGATCACCAGTGAGCCAGGACCCGCCGACATCCGGCTGACCTCGGCCGCGTGAATGATCCGGACGTCACCAGTCACGTCAGAGGTCAGCGGGACTCCTGCGTAAGCGGGGACGGCGGTCGCTGCCGACACTCCCGGCACAATCTCAAATGGCACCTTGGCCTTCGAGCAGGCCGTCGCGTCGCTCGCCGCGTTGCAGAACATGAACGGATCGCCGCTGAACAGCCTGACGACGAGCTGCCCTGACCTGGCAGCCTTGATCAGAAGCCGCGGATCCTGCTGCATCGCGTCGGAGTCCGTCACGGTAGCGTCAGCGGAGATCAGATGTGCGACCCGCTCGCTGACCCACGGCGCGGCGACGACAAGATCGGCCTGGCCGAGCAGCGCCACGGCCCGAAGGGTCAGCAGGCCCTCGTCCCCTGGCCCTGCGCCCACGAAGGCGACCAGTCCCGCGCCGGAACGGCCGACCACGGTGGCCGTGTTCTCGGTCAGATCAGCCTTGTCAGCCATCTGCTCAGCCTTGTCAGCCATCTGCGCAGCTCCGTCGGCGGCCGGCTGGCCGCCCTTTTCTCCCGCCATCTTGGTCACGGGCATGGGGTTCACTTCTCATCGTCCCCGTTGCTGAGGTGTCCAAAGGACACGTCCGTATACATTCCCGCGCCGCGGCCAAGCAGATCGGCCGCGACCTCGCGACCCAGGCGTTCAGCCTGGTCCGCTGGCCCGCCGCCACTCCCGCGCAGCGCCGCTCCCCCGTCAACGGCCGCCACGATCGCATCCAGCCGCAATGCATCCGTCCCGGCAGCATACGCGCCAACGGGCGCCGCGCAGCCTCCTTGCAGCGTGGCGAGCAAGGCGCGCTCAGCCGTCGTCGCCGCGCGGCTGACCGGATCGTCGATGCAGCCGAGCAGTTCAGCCAGGTCCTGGCGGCTGGCCAGGCACTCGACAGCCAGGGCTCCCTGACCAGGCGCTGGCAGCATCTCGTCGGGCTCGAACACCTGGGTGACGACGTCGAGGCGGCCGATCCTGGCCAGGCCGGCACAGCCGAGCACCACGGCGTCGACCTCGCCGGATGTAATCTTGGCCAGCCGGGTCTCGGCGTTGCCGCGGATCGGGACTGGGCGAAGGTCGGGCCTGAGCAAGAGCAACTGGGCGGCCCTGCGGGGGGAACCGGTGCCGATCCTCGCCATCGACGGCAGGTCGGCGAGCTTGGCGCCATCCCTGCCGACCAGCGCATCCCAGGGATCGTCCCTGCGCGGCACGGCAGCGAGAGTGAGCCCGGCCGCGTGGCCGGTCGGCAGGTCCTTCAGTGAGTGCACGGCGAAGTCGACCTCGCCGGACACCAGGTGTGCTCGGATCGCGCCGACGAAAACGCCGGTACCGCCGATCTGGACAAGATCGGCCTTGCTAACGTCGCCGAGGGTTGAGATCCCGATGATCTCTACCTGGCAGCCGGTGCACGCGGTGATCAGCTCGGCGACATGCCGGGACTGCGCGACAGCCATCGGGCTCCGCCTGGTTCCCAGCCGTAGTGGTCCGCCTCTCACTCGCCACCCTCCTGAACCGGCCAGGCCAGCTTGTCGGCCTCGGGGCTGGCTACCGCCTGCACCACGTCGGGATCCAGCTCGAAGAGCACCCGCAGGGCGATCTCGTAGGAGTCGGCGCCGGGTGAGCCAGCCAGTTCCTTGATCCGGACGGTCGGCCCGTGCAGCAGCTTGTCGGCGATCCTGCCCATCGACTGGGCGATCTCGCGACGTGACCTGGAATCCAGATCACCTAGCCGCCGCTCCAGCCTGGCCAGCTCTGACTCGACGACCGTGGCCGCCTTCGCGCGCAGTGCCACCACCGTCGGGGCGACTCTGGCCGCCCGGTCGGCCTGCAGGTACGCACCCAGTTCGCTGGCCACGATCAGCTGGACCGCCGCCACGTCAGCACCGCCGGCCAGCGCGGGCGGCACCTGCCCGTCAGCTCCCGGCCCGTCCGCGCCGGCCAGCACGGGGGCACCGGGCGGCACCTGCGTCCAGGCTCCGGTCGCCGCAATCGCCTCAAGGTCGATCAGCGCCACGCCGGGCAGGCGCCCGGCCCCCGGCTCGATGTCGCGGGGCAGTGCCAGGTCAAGCAGCACCAGCGGGCGGTCGGGTGCACGCAGCCGGAGTGCCTGGGCGGCAGCCGCCATGCTGATCACGTGCCCGGCCGCGCCGGTACAGGCAATCACCAGGTCCGCGGCCGCCATCTGGGCCGGAAGCTCCGCCAGGCTAGCAACCCCGGCGCTGAACTTCGCGGCCAGCCGCATCGCCGTACGATTCGTCCGGTTGGAGATCACGATCGGTCCGGCTCCCTGGCGCGCCGCCGTCGCGACCGCCAGCGAGCTCATCGAGCCGGCTCCTACGACAAGTAGGGCGAGACCGTCCAGCGCGCCGGAGTTGCCGACGTGCCCGGCCTGGCGGCCCTGCCCGGCCAGCCTTGCCGCGATGTTCTGCTTTCCCAGCTGGCGTGCGGCGAGCTCCAGGCCGAGACTGACCAGGCTCCGGCCCGCGGCGTCGATGCCGGTCTCAGCATGGGCTCGGCGGCCGGTGCGCAGCGCCAGCGAACCGAGGTCGGACAGCTCGCGGCTGAGCGTGCCCTGCTGGCGGGCGAGGCTGATCGCCCGGCGGACCTGACCGAGGATCTGGCTCTCACCGACGACCATCGACTCAAGGCCGCAGGCCACCGCGAGCAGGTGCTGCACCGCGCGATCCTCATAGTGCACGTACGCCGACCCGGTCAGCTCGCGCAGCGGCAGGCCGGAGTGCCTGGCCAGCAGCTCGCAGATGGCTGCCACGCCACCGTGGAACCTATCCACCTCGGCATAGATCTCGACCCGGTTGCAGGTGCTCAGAACGAAGGATCCCGCAACGTTGTCCGACAGGTGCACGTCCTGCAGCAGCTTCACCTGCGCGTCACCGGTCACCACGGCTCGCTCTAGCGTCGCTACCGGCGCGCTGGAGTGACTGAGGCCGACCACCAGAACGCTCATGTCCCTACCGCCTCGGCCGTCACTGTGTCGGCAGTCATCGTGTCAGCTGCCGTCCCGTTAGCTGCCATCGTGTCAGTCCGCCCGGCGCCAGTCCGCCCGGCGCTGCCGACGGATTCCAGGGTGCCCCTTCTCGAGGCCTGGCGCGACATCAGGTCATGCTCCTGGCGGCACGGCACCCGGACTACCGACCTGCGCTGAGCGTGGAAGGCCAGGATCTGCAATTCGATCGACAGGTCGACCTTACGCACATCGACGCCAGCTGGCACGTTCAGCACGACGGGCGCGAAGTTCAGGATGCTGGTGACTCCCGCTGCCACCAGCCGATCGCAGATCCCCTGCGCTGCGACGGCAGGCGCGGCGATGGCCCCGATCAGCACACCGTGCTGGATCACGACTGGCTCGATCTCATCGGCACTGCGCACCCGGTGGCCGGCGATCACGCTGCCGATCACCGCCGGATCGGAGTCAAGCAGCGCGGCGACCCTGAAGCCACGGGAAGCGAATCCGCCGTAGTTAGCCAGCGCCCGGCCGAGGTTTCCGGCGCCGACGATAACGACCGGCCAGTCCTGGGTCAGGCCGAGTTCCCTGGATACCTGGTACACCAGGTAGTCAACGTCGTAGCCGACACCGCGCGTGCCGTAAGACCCGAGGTGGGACAGATCTTTGCGGAGCTTGGCTGAATTCACGCCCGCGGCCGCCGCCAGTTCCTCGCTCGACACCGATCCGATGCCGCGGTCTGCGAGCGCGTTCAGAGAGCGCAAATACAGCGGAAGGCGCGCGATGGTCGCCTCCGGGATGCCCTGCATGTTGTTGTCTGAGCTACTGCGGCGGGACATACGCCGGCACTCCTGGGGGATCGGCGCGACGGGCACAGTGGCGAAGAGGCCCGCGTCATGGTCTTGCGTTACACGCTACGCTCTTGTGAACGTTTGCACAAAGTCAGCGAAGCCATCTTGCGCGCTTGCGGCGCCTGGCAGCAGCGGGGACGGCCGACCGTCAGCGCAGGAGTGCCTGACGCAGCCGGGCCTCGTCCACCCGCCAGAAGTCGTGCTGCACGCCGTCGATCAGCGTGACCGGGATCATCTCTCCGAACTCGCGCAGGTCGTCCGGTGCGGCGGCCACATCGCGCTCGGTCCAGGGCACGTCGAGTTCATCTGCTACCCGCGCGATGACCGTGCGCGCCTCGTCGCAGAGGTGGCATCCAGCGCGGGAAAGCAGCGTGATCGAGTGCGGCGCCGTCATTGGTGGCCGTGCTCCTCGCCGCGCAGGTCGGCCCATCCGTCGTAGCCTGATTCGACCGGTCCGCCGGGCGGCGGGCCAGGCGGCTGCGAACCGGGTGGCAACGGACTCCCCGGCAGCGAACCAGGCGGCAGCGAGCCGGCAGCGGACTGCCAGATCGGCGGCTGGCCTGGCGGCCAGGACGTCGGCGGCTGCCCTGACGGCCAGGACGTCGGCGGCTGCCCTGACGGCCAGGACGTCGGCGGCTGGCCTGGCGGGTAACCACCGCCCGGCGGAAGCGCGCCGGCGCCGGATGGCCGGGTCACGCCGGTCAGGTCGACCCCCGACTCGCTAAGAATGTCGGAGATGGAAGGGAACGGCGAGACTTTGGCCTGCTGCAAGCCGACCTCGATCACGTTCGTGGTCAGGATGAAGGGGCGACGCTCGTGCTCGTACCTGACGACGTAGGGCCGCTGCATGTGTTCGTCGTAGGCGGCCCGGTCCCGGTAGACCTCGTACAGGATCCGCTGCATCGGCGCCGTCGGTACCGCGTGCACGATGTACACCAGGGTGTCCGGCTCCCGTGACCGTACCTGCGCGACGACCCGTCCGGTCAGCCGGTCGAACTCCTCGATCCGCTCCTCGATCAGCGTGTAGATCCCGATCTGGCCGAATAGCTGTGCGTGCGCGTCCCGGTCGGCCTGCGCCGGGTATCCGCCACGCCCGGCGAACTGATCAGGATCGCGGTACTGGCCGGAGCCGGGGCCGTCCGCACGCGGACCGAGGTCAGCGTGCGGACCGCTGTCGCCGTAGCGGCCAGCCCCGAAGCCAGCATCGCCGCTGTGCGGGCCAGGGTGGCCGTTCCCGCCGTTATCGCCGAATGGATCTGCCACGCCGTACGGATCAGCCATGCTGTACTGCCCGGCAGTGCGGTACCGGTCAGCTTCGTCAGGCTGATCGATGGCCTCGGCGGCGAGGGCAGCGAGCGCCGGATACGCCGCGTCGCCGTCATGCACACCTGATGGCAGCCCGGCGCCGGGGAAATCGTGCCCGTTCGGGCTGTGCGGCGCGGTGGCGCCATAGGGCGCACCAGCAAACGCAGCGCCTACCTCGTCGTCGTACCTGTCGCTCGTCCGGCCAGAGGATGATCCGAACTCCTCGAAGCCCTCCGATTGATACCGGTCATCGTGACCGGCGTCCTGGTCGTGCCAGCCATCGGCGTGATCCCCGGCGACTCGCGCTCCGGCTCGCGCCAGGCCGACGCCACGGCGCACGGCCAGTTCGGCGGCAAGCCAGATCAGCGCGGCGGCCAGCAGGCACAGCAGCGCGAACACGCCGCCCGGCGACGGCAAGGACGCCCCGACATATTTCTGCAGCAGCCAGGAGATTCCCGGCAGGGCAACGGCCATGGCCGCCGTCGCGCCAGCCGCGACCAAGGTCACGGCGTCCTGCGCGGCCTGCTCGCGCCTGGACCGGACCAGCACCACGAGGACAGATATGAGCGCGGTGAGCGCGGTGAACGGAGCGAGCACGTACTCAATCAGTGACTTAGGTATCAGGTCGTAGATGTTGGCCGGGTCCGGCCAGTGCTTGCTGAACGTAATGACCGCATTCAGCGGGTCGACAGCGAGAATGACGATCGCTACGGTGGCGATCGCCGATACAGCCAGCCGCATGGCGAAGCGGGCCTGCAGGCTTTTGCCCACCAGTTCCGCGAGCCCCAGACAGAGCCCGAGCGGCGCCAGGACCTGCGCTCCGAGTTCCATGACCCGGAACTCAGGGCTGTTGTAGCGGATCAGGTAGCCGATGGCCTGCGCCGCAAGCGCGATCGCAAGCCCGAAGATCGCCAGCGTCCATGCCACCAGGTAGATCCGCGGCGCGCGGGCGGCGCGCGCGGTCAGCACGCCAGTGCCCACAGCTGCGACCACGGCGCCAAGCGAGACCACGATGAGAGAGAGAGACATCCCTGCCTATGGTGCCCGCCGCCCGGTCATGATGTGAACGCAACCGAACGGCTGACGTGCGAATCTCCCGACACGACACCCGCCCCGGGCTACCAACAGTACCGATTAGGCTCGACTAGCGTGACACTACCCGGAGGGCCTCGGCCGGCGGCACCGGCCGGCGAGGTGTCGGCTGCGGTCGCCGCGGCCACCCATCCGACCCCGCTGGCAGGCGCCGGCGCGGCGGCTTTCTTCGATGTTGACAACACTCTCATGCGCGGGGCGTCGATTTACTACTTCGCCAAGGGACTGGCGGCGCGCAAGATGTTCGGGCCGAGCGACCTGGTGCGGATGGCGGCCGGACAGCTGATGTTCAGGCTCCGCGGCGCCGAGAACGCCGATCACATCGACGCCGCGCGGGAGGCCGCGCTGGCGTTTGTGGCAGGGTACAAGATCGCTGATGTCCTCGCGCTCGGCGAGGAGATCTATGACGACACGATGGCCGACCGGATCTGGGAAGGCTCCAGGGAGCTGACCCAGGCTCATCTTGACGCGGGCCAGCGTGTGTGGCTGGTGACCGCCACCCCAGTCGAGCTGGCGAGCATCCTGGCCGGCAGGCTCGGCCTCACCGGCGCGCTTGGCACCGTCGCCGAGACCAAGGACGGTGTCTACACAGGCCGGCTGATCGGCGGCTTGCTGCACGGTCAGGCGAAGGCAGCCGCCGTGCAGTCCCTGGCCGAGCGCGAAGGGCTGGACTTGTCTAGCTGCAGTGCGTACAGCGATTCTGCGAACGACCTGCCGCTGCTCAACCTGGTCGGTCATCCGAACGTGGTCAATCCAGACAGTGCGCTCAGGGCGACGGCACGCCAGCACGACTGGCCGATACATGACTTCAGGAAAGGCCGCCGGGCCACCATGATCGCGTTGCCGGTCGCGGCCGGCGCGGGTGTCGTGGCGGGCGGCCTGGTCGCTGGCTTTGCCGTCCGGCGGCACCGGGCGCTCGGCTAGCGCATTTGCGCCACATCCTGAGGCAGCCAGGCGCCAGCCTGAACCAGGACAAGCCGAGGGCCGCGTCATGGGATATCTGGCAGGAGGGGCCGACGTGAGCATAATTGCTGAGCCCGGCCGCCTGCGCTCCCCCGCGGCCAAGGCCATCAGCACAGCCAGGGGGCTGTATCTGCCGACCATCGTCGTCACCGGACTCGCCGCGTGGCTGGCCTGGCACGGCTGGGAGGTGATCAGCCGGGCGGACGTGGTCAGCGACATCCGGGCCGGCCAGTTCGAGCTGGCCGGGCCCGCGGTACTCGGATTCGTGTTCCCCGTCACTGTGATCGAGCAGATCAGGCCAGCCCAGCGCCGCCCGCTGCTGGCCCGCGGCCATCTCCTCGACATGGGTTACCTGGTCGTGTATGCGCTGGCAGTGGTTCCGCTGGTGGTCCTGCTCGGCACCGGTTTCTCCGCCGAGCTGGCCAGGCTCGCTCGACCTTCCGAGCCCATCCGCTGGTGCACGTCAGCTTCCTGATCTCCGCTATCCCGATTCTCGCGATCGCGTCCAACTCGGCGACCCCGGCCGCAGTGCTGACCGCGTACGCGTGCCTGGGCGCGTTGCCGCATGCCAACATGCGCTGGACGTACGGGAAGGCGGGCACCATCTTCGTGAGTCCGGCCTACCACCGGATTCATCACGCGCCGACCGGCCGGATTGATATCAACCTCGGTACCGTCTTCGCGATCTGGGATCTGCTCTCTGGCCGTGCGGTGTTCCCTGCGGCCGGATCGGCCCGATCGGCCCGATCGACCGGCCCGGCCAGCCCGTGCGCCGCGGCCGGATCAGCCGCTGCGGTTCCCCCGACCGGTCTGGCCGGCCGTCCGATCCCGGTCGAGCACGCCGGGGACCGGCCGCGTTTTGTGCGGACGCTCTTCAGCCAACTGGCTGAGCCCTTCAGCAGAAACGAGGTCTGACCACTGTGACTACCATCGGCCAGCGGCGGTCCGGCACCAGCCGCCAGCGGTTGCTCTGGCTGCTCTGCATCTGCGACGCTGCGCTGCTGGTCGCCTCCGGGCTGTTCCACCTGCACCTGTGGGACATCGCCTACCGCAATGTCCCGACCCTCCGCTACCTATTTCTCGTCCAGGTAGCGGCGACGCTGCTGTTCGCCGTCGCGCTGCTGGTCCTGCGGCGCCTGATAGTCGTGCTGGCCAGCCTGGCCCTGATGGTCGGCACCATCGCCGGCTTCATCATGGCGCGCACCGTCGGCATCTTCGGCTTTAAGGACCCGTCCTCGACCACGCTGGCGATCGAGGTGCTCGTCGTCGAGCTCGCCGCTATCGTCGCGCTAGCCACGACTGCGTGGCTAATCCGGGGCCGGACGAGACCAGTCCTAGCGATGCCTGGCAGGTCCAGCGCGGATCGGCCATTCCGTCAGATCGGCCTGCCGTCACGCGCCGAAGGCGGGACCTCGCTCGGTCAGCAGCTCGTCGATCTTCCCTGCGATCGTGTCCTTGACCTTGTCGGCTAGCTCCGCGACCACATCGTGGTCCTCGAACTGGTCAGCGGTAAAACCATCGGTGGGCACCGGGTCACAGAACTCGATGATCCAGTTCGACGGCAGCGGAACCGCCCCGAGCGGTCCGAGCCACGGGAACAACGGCGTCACTGGGAAATACGGCAACTTCAGCGCGGCCGCCAGCTCCGCCCAGTTCGCGACCATCGGGTAGATCTCCTCGGCCCCGACGATCGCGCACGGAATGATCGGAACCGCGGCGCGCATCGCCGTGTGCGCGAACCCGCCCCGGCCGAACCGCTGCAGCTGGTACCTCATGGCGTACGGCTTGCCGATGCCCTTGAAGCCCTCGGGAAATACCCCGACCAGCTCACCGGAGCGCAGCAGCCGGTCCGCCTCGGCGGGGCTGGCTGGCACGTGCCCGCTCTTCCTGGCCAGGCCACCGAAGACCGGCACCGTGTACACCAGATCGGCGCCAAGCAGCCGCAGGCTGCGGTGAGCCGGATGCTCGTCGAGCACGCCCACCTGGAGCATGAGCGCATCCAGCGGAATCACGCCCGAGTGGTTGGACACCACAAGGGCAGGTCCTGACGACGGCACGTGCCGCAGGCCGCGCATCCGCACCCGGAACCAGTTGCGGTACAGCGCGCGGGCAGCAGGCATCACGACGGCACGGCTGAACTCCGGGTCGAAGCCGGTCTCCGGATCAACCTCGTAGTCACCGGCAACGCGACGCCGCAGGAAGTCGGCGGCACCGCTGATCCGCCTGATCCACTCCTGCGGAATCGGGCCGTCGAGAACCGGCTCGCCAACCGATGGCGCGCCAGCTGGTGCCTGGTCAGGAGTCGCTGAATCCGTCATAGCCTGGTAACTCGCAGCCGGGTCCGGCCGGTCGGGCGCGGCTATGCCCGCACCGGCCGACCAGAACCGCTGTTACTTCTTCTTGTTTCTGCGCTGAACGCGCGTCTTGCGCAGCAGCTTGCGGTGCTTCTTCTTCGCCATCCGCTTGCGCCGCTTCTTGATTACTGAGCCCACGAAACCACCCTCGGTCGATATCACGCGCAACGGCGTGCCTGCGCACGCGCCCGCACGGGCGGCCGGGCACACGCCAACGCCATAGCGTACTCCGGCCGGGCAGTACCCGCGTAGCTCGGCCGGTCAACCGCCGTATCGAAGGGCCGGCCGGCTCAGGTCACCTCGACGAAGGCATCCCTGAGATACTGATTGACCGCCCGCTCAGGCACCCGGAACGAGCGGCCTACGCGGATCGCCTCCAGATCACCGGAGTGAACCAGGCGGTAGACGGTCATCTTCGACACACGCATGATCGTCGCCACCTCAGCCACCGTCAGGAATCGTACGGCACTGAGCGGAGTTGCCTCTGCTGCCATCGATTAGCCCTCTCCGGCGCTCTTTGCTGCGCCAAGCGATATTCAGCGCACCAGTCACGCCCGTATCCAGCGTAATTGGTACTCGCGAAAGGGCAACCCCGACCAGGTGCCTGATTCGGTGCGGCCGGTCGGCCGGCCACGGGCCAATTTATGCGACTATCCCGCGATCTTGCCGCGACCAGGCCAGGCTGTAGCGCGGCTCAGCCCGCCCCGAGCTCGCGGCCGCGATCGCGGGCGGCCTCGATCGCGGCGAGGAATGCGGCGCGGACACCGTGCCGTTCCAGTTCCCTGATCGCGCTGATCGTCGTGCCGCCAGGGGAGGTCACTGCCTCGCGCAGGATGACCGGATGCTCGCCCGACTCGCGGAGCATCGTCGCCGCTCCGTAAACGGCCTGCTTCACCATCTCAAGCGCCGTAGTCCGCGGCATTCCGAGCAGGATGCCGGCGTCGACCATGGCCTCCACCAGGAAATAGACGTAGGCCGGACCGCTTCCGGATAGCGCGGTAGCGGCGTCCTGCTGGGATTCGGGGATCCGGAGCACCTTGCCGACGCCCCTGAGCAGTTCCTCGGTGCGGCGCAGATGCTGCTCACCAGCGTGCCGGCCCGGCGAGATGACGCTCATCGCCTCGTCCACCAGGACCGGCGTGTTCGACATCACCC
>OCZU010000987.1_pt1 | contig 19168 bp, 16 predicted proteins | sample 1539001 | NCBI WGS metagenome assembly OCZU01 (sample SAMEA3539306, study PRJEB22396) | soil metagenome | biome: tundra; feature: field; material: soil | place: USA | collected 2010-05 | depth 0.15 m | reverse complement strand
TGGGCAAACAGCTTGCGCGGCACTGGACTCGGTGGCAAGAGAGCGGGATCGCCGTTGCGCGGCCCCTCAATTATGATTTCGCCATGTACAGGCTGGTCCAACCAAGGATTGATTCGACGCTCCGCGCGACTACCCCACATAACTAGCGGACGTCCCGCGCGCGCTCCGGTCGATTCAATCCCTTGGCGATTAGCAGCTACTCGGGGGGCTTCCTGACTCTTGAACTGATACCCTTACCAGGCCGCGAATTCACCATATGGGATTGAACTTAAAAACCGACGTCTTCGCCTTTGGGTTTCAGGCTGATCAGGTATGCGACCAAGTCATCAACCTCAGCGTCCCTGATCGTTCCGCCCCAGGCAGGCATGTAGAGCGGCGGCGGCGGACGTTTCGCATCGAGCGCCGGGATTTCGCGCTGACCTTTGAGAATGCGCGCCTTCATCTCATCCTTCGTGTAACCTTCGGCCACGTGAATAAGGCCGGGCACCAGTTGGGCGGTTTTGGCGTTGGGATTGGGTACGCCGCCGCTAGCGTCGGCGCCGTGGCAGCCGGCACAACCGAATTTGCGATAAATCTCGCGGCCACGCTCGATCGGGCTCATTAGCGACGGAAGGCTTAGCGCCACGTTCTGTTCGCGCAGATGCACCAGAAAATCCGCCAGCGAACGGGCCTCGGCCTCGGTGAATCCGAACTTCGGCATGACGGTACCCGGAGTCACGCTTTGCGGTTCGCGGAAGTGCTGGACCATCCATTCGGGTGTGCGCCGCAGGCCGACATCGTCTAGCGCCGGACCGATGTTACCGCCTTTGCCGCCAACGGAATGGCAACCGATGCAGCCTTTTTGCTGGAACAACCGCTGTGCTTCGTGCGTGTTTGGGAGGACTTTCATCGAGGCGTAGTATCCGGGCGCCGACTCGCCGGTCTGGCTGAGCATGAAGAGGATGATCGCTTCAAGGTTCGTCTCGGAAAATTTCTGTGGCGGCATCGCCGACCCGGCGGTGACGGATGCGGGCGCGACGAAATGTCTTTTCAGCCATTCAGGCGAACGGCGGGCGCCGACCTTGTCGAGTTCCGGTCCGAGGACACCACCGACGCCGTTAAGTTTGTGGCAGCCGCGGCAGCCGCTGTCCTCGAACACCTGCTGGCCGCGTGCCAGTTCGGGCGCCGCGGGATTGTCGGTGGCCTCGTGGCATTGACCGCAGGAAGCCTGAATGTATTGCAGCGGCAACATCGGCGCGTCCCAGTGGGGCACGTTGCCGTGCGCGTCGGCAGTGGTCGTCGCACGACCCTGACCACGATGGCAGACGGTGCAACCGAAACGTTCGAAGGGATGTTGCTCGTGCAGCGGATGGTAGGCGAGCGGTTGCGGGTAACCGCCGTAGCTCGGGTCATCCACAGCAAGATGGCAGGTCGTGCAGCGATCCACTCGGTTGAGGTCGGGGAGCAGAACCTGCCGGATTTGTACCGGCGTTTGTTCGGCCAGCGCCCGCTGTTGAGGCGTCGAGGCGCGGTGGATTTCTTCCTGGATGAATTTGCGTTGGTAATCCTTCCACTGGCGGTACTCGTCCCGGTAATAACCAACGACGACCAGGACGCCGACCAGGAGACCGAGCACAGTGAACCAGCCGTAGAATTTGCGCACGGAGAGGTCGTTCACATCAGTGACCCTCCGTTATCGCCGGCGATGGCCTCCACGGCAACACCCAACCCCAGTTCGGGCCGCGGAACGACGTGCCGATAACTGTCAGCACTACGGCGATGACCAAGCAAACGCTGAAGATCGTGTTGGCAACCACGCGCTCGCGGGCAAACCAGCGGCCGACGCCTTTGCGCTGGCGATCCATGTAGGGCAATAGCATCAACGCCGTCACGAGCAAACCGGGCACCACCACTCCGCCCCAGAACGCCGAGTAGCTGACCAGTTCCTGCAGGCCGAGGAAATACCAAGGCGCTTTCGCGGGATTGGGCGGATGAATCGCGTTGGCGAGTTCTTCCAGCGGCGCGTTCCAGAAAATCGCCAGGAATAAAACCATCGCCGTCACGAGCAGGAAGAGCAGCAGCTCGCGGAAAACCAAGTGCGGCCAGGCGAACACCTCGTCTTCCGGGTTCTTGCCGACCTGCGGCGTCGTGCCGCGCGCCAATTCCATCAGGCCGTAAGTTTTGTTCGTTGGCAACTGGCCGAGATCAATTTTCTCCACGGTGTCGCCGGCTTCGCCGGGGCGCGACAGCCCGCCGTCCTTGCGGACACGGAAAAGATGGATGGAGATTCCCAAGACCGCTGCCGCTGGCAGCACGATCACATGCAAGGCATAAAACCGGGTCAGCGCCTCCTGGCCGACCACATTTCCGCCGAGCATCAGATATTTCAGCTTGGGACCGATGACCGGCGCGTACCCGGCGATGTTTGTGCCGACGGTGATCGCCCAGAATGCCAGTTGGTCCCACGGCAGCAGATAACCAGTGAAGCTCAGCCCGATCGTGATCAGGAACAACCCGACGCCGACCACCCAGTTGAACTCGCGCGGACTTTTGTAAGCACCAGTGTAAAACACGCGGCACATGTGCAGCATGACAAACAGCACCATCAGGTGCGCCGCCCAGCGGTGCATATTGCGAATGACCAGGCCGGCGGAGACGACATACTGCAAATCCTTCATTATGTCATACGCCTTCTCGGTACTTGGAACGTAGTAGAACATCAGCAGCACGCCGGTGGCTATCAGGATCAGGAAAAGGTAAAGCGAAATCAGGCCCAGCCCCAGCGAGTAGGAGGCGCGCAACGAATGGCGATGGACCTTCGCCGGCTGCATGTGCAACAGAAAGCTGGAGACCATCGCCTGCGAGCGCTCCAAGTTGCTCTCCGGCAGGCCGACGCGAAAGATAGAGCGGCCGATGCGCGTGCGGGTGAACCATTGCCAGATTCGTTTGGGCAATGGCGCGTTCACAAAACGAGGTATTTGTCCGTCGCGACGCGCTGGTTTTTGTCCACCAACAGCCGATTGTCCTTGCTCATCGTTACCTGAAACCACTCCAGCCCGCGCGGGGCCGGACCGCTTTTCACGCTCCCTTGATCGTCAAACACGCTGCCGTGGCACGGGCAATGGTAACCATGATCGGCGCGGTTGACCGTGCAGCCAAGGTGTGTGCAAATCGCCGACAGACAGCGGAACGTATTTCCCTGGCGCACGAGAAAGATCCGCTCATCTTCCATGAACGTCACAGAACCGTCGGGATAATCCTCGGGCTTGCCGGCCTTGAAACGCAGGCTTGGCTCGAATAACACGTTCGGCACGAGGAATCGCACGGCCCCTGCTGCGGACGCAACCAACGCGAACGAACCGGCCAGCCAGCCCAGGGTGAGCTGGAAAAAACCGCGTCGTGGAAGTTCGTTTTTGTGGTCCGGACCGGAGTGATTCATATCAGGCGGGCACCAGTTCTATGCGTTCCATCGTGATTGCGCCGGTGGGACAGCGCGCGGCGCACAGGCCGCAGCGGATGCAACGGGTCTCGTCCTTGATGATCGCAGCCTGCTCGCCGCGGTCGGGCACGCGCCCGTAACGCGCGAGGAACGCGCCCTGCAACTTTTCGTCGCCGCGCAGGTCGGCGGCGTCCACCAACCGCAGACAGTATTCGGGGCAGACATCGGAACAACCGCCGCAGAGGATGCATTCGTCGCCGTTGAACACCGGACCGACGTGACATTTCAGGCAGCGATCCGCTTGCAGCCGCGCGTCGGGTTCGGGGTAATCTTTCTCGACCTCGGCGATCCCGATGCGCCGATCTAGGGGCAGTGTCGGCGGCGACTTGCGGGCGAATTTTTCGTAATCGGGCTTCATCCGATACTGGAGCGTATTGTAAATCGTCACTTTTGCCTGGCGCGGTTCAGCCGGCACGCGGCCCGTGAGGAATTTCGCGATGGAATTCGCCGCCCGTTTGCCTTCGGCGACAGCGGTGATGATGATCCGCGGCCCGAACGCCACGTCGCCACCCGCGAACACGTCGGGGCGAGACGTGGCCATCGTCGCCGGATCAGTTTGCAAAGTACCGCGTGGTGTTACTTTCAAATTGTCCTCGGGACGAATCCAGGCAAGGTCAGCCGACTGGCCGATGGCGAGAACGACGGTATCGCAATCCACCGTCTCTTCGCTGCCTTCGATGAACTGCGGGTTGAACCGGCGATTCTCGTCGAAGACACGGCTGGCCTTGACCAGTTCGATGCCGGAAACTTTGCCATCACTGCCGAGAATGCGTTTGGGACCGAAACGCGTATGGAGCCGGATGCCTTCCTTTTCCGCCTCTTCGATTTCATCGTGCGCGCCAGGGATTTCGTCGAGGCTCTCCAGGCAATACATGTGGACTTCCGGCACGCCCTTGCGGATGGCTTCGCGGGCGACGTCCAACGCCAGCCGAACTTCGTCAGGAGCTTCCGGTTCGCGCGCCGTCAACTGCTCCAAGGCCGACGCGGCCTGGTGCAACGCCACACGCAATTCCGCCTCACCCATCCCGGCAAACTTTTCCGTCTGACGGACCACCGAGCGCGCGACATCGAACGCGACGTTGCCGCCGCCGATGACGACGACTTTGCGGCCGAGCGAGACGCGGAAGCCGAGGTTGACATTGAGTAGAAATTCAATGGCCCGCAGCACGCCGTCGAGCTGCACGCCTTCGATGCTTAACTCGCGACTTTTGTGCGCGCCAATGCCGAGAAACACCGCCTCATAGCCCTGCTTTTTCAGATCGGCGAAAGCGAAGTCCTTTCCGAGCCGCGTGTTCAGGCGAATCTCCACGCCGAGCGATTCGATGGCCGCGATTTCCGCTTGAATGATGTCGCGCGGCAGCCGGTATTCGGGCACCCCGAGCACCAACATTCCGCCCGCCAGATTCTGCGCCTCGAATACGGTCGGGGAAAAGCCCATCAATGCCAGTTCGTGCGCGCAGGACATCCCGGCCGGTCCCGCACCGATGATCGCCACCTTCCGCGCGCCACCGATGCGCTCGCGGCGCGGATCGCGCAGTTCGGGATAAACGCGTCCAAGGTCGAATTTGTCCGATTCGACGCCGAACTTTTCGCAGACGAACCGTTTCAATGCGCGGATGGAAACCGAAGCGTCGAGCGCGCCGCGCCGGCATTTCGCCTCGCACGGTGCGGCGCAAACGCGTCCGCAGATGGATGCGAACGGATTCGGCAAACGGGCGATGGTGTAAGCGTCCTCGTAACGTCCCTCGGCGATGGCCTGCACGTAGCCGCCGGAATCCGTGCGGACCGGGCAGCCTTCGCGGCAGAGGACTTGCCGCGTGAAATAATTCACATCCGGCAGTTCGACTGGATAGGTCGGAGGCATGCCTGTTTCGGTCGGGCGGTCACTTCGAATCGTACTTGTCGTGGACATCCTTGATCTTGGTTTCCGCTGTGGTCTTATCTTCGGGCGTGGCCTTCTTGAGTTTTTCGTCAACCATCGCTTTCTTGCGGATGCTGGAGTCATAGGTGAGAAACTCGTAAATCTTCTTGCCCTCAGCGTTGCTAATACCAGAGCCGGGTTTGTTCATCATCCGTTTGATATAGCGCGACCACTCGTCAGGCAGCGCGTAGTCGGAGTTGATCGGGCGGCTCAACTTGTGGCACTGCGAGCATTTCTGTGTGAACACTTCATAGTTGTCCTTGATACCTTCCGGATATTTGGAGATATCAACTGTAGCCGGACCTTTTTCGAATCGTTCGACTCGCGCCTTGGTTTCCGGATCAAGTTGAGCATCCGCTGCGCGGCCCAGACCCGTTCCGGCGAAAGTGAGCGCAGCCGCGCTGAAGAGGAGCGTGGCGAATTTTGTATTCATATTCATTGTCATAATCGTATTTGTTTTCGTTAGAATCCGTACGAGAGCTGGAACACAAACGCGTTTGCAGGCAGCGCATTCGGGCCGCGGCTGTGAATGAATTCGTAGTCGCCCTCGAACAGCAATGTGTTGGAAAAGTAATAGACGTAGCCCGCCGTATAGCGGTCTGTTTTTGTTCCTTGAGCGTCGTTTGCGTAGTCATAGCGGCTGACCAACTCCACATTGTTTATGTACGGGAGTTCGAGATTCAGGCCCGCCAATTTGTAAGCTGCTTGCACCCACGAACCCCGCGGGCGGATGGTTCCCATATCGCCGGTCTGCACCCAGGTATTGATGTACTCGCCTTTCACTTCGATGTAAGGACTGACATGCAGTGCCGCATCTACCACGACAGCGGACCACAGTTGGTTACCCGTGTCGCTCCACACACCTGACTGGCCTGAAATACCAAGTTCGAGATCATAGTGTGGTTTCCAGGGGTAAAACCACCCGATCCGACCGCCACCGCTGGGATCAGCGTGCCAATTCGGCGTGTCGCCCACATTGCCACCGAGATCAAGATCGCTTACGTTGGCAGTGCCGTTGGTTGAGCTCGATGACGGTCCGTTCACGCCATAAACGGAATAGGTGACCATCTGTCCTGATTGGCAGACTGGCACGGCCCCGCGCAACTGCGCACCCATGCCGCTACCCGGCAGGTAATCACGCGCGATCGGGTTATCCGGTATTTTGTTGAGCCAGCCAGCCGCCCGTTCGGAATAGGTGCCCAAGGGCAGCACCATATACCCGGCCACCAAGGTCGCGTAATCATTGAACAGATAATCCAACTGGCCAAAGCTCATACTTACTGAGGTTGAGCTGCCGGCAGCCCGGTTGCCGTTCTGATCAGTGTTGTTTTGCAGCGTGACGTCGAACCCGGCTTCAAACAGCACGTTGTCGTTCGCCCGGAATAGGAAGATGGGCGCAAAATCGGCCAGCGCAAAGGTGTTATGCTGACCCTGGCTCTTCCCGAATTGAACTTCCGCATCGCCGACCATCGAGAAATTGTGCGTCGCGCTCATGCCTCCGCTGACAACCGGATAAGCCGATTGCACCCTGGCCACCTCTTCGGCTTTCTGGGTCGCATTGGTGACGGCTGTTTTGGTTTCGCCGAGTTGCTGTTGCAAGCTCTCGATTTTTTTCTGATCTTCCTCATGCGTCTTCTGGTCCTGGTCGTGTGTCTTCTGGTCCTGGTCGTGTGTCTTCATCAGTTCCTGAACCTGCTGACCCAGCTTGTTCACCGTCTCCTTCCACGCATTGAATTCGTCAACGCTCACCTGTGCCGACGCGTGTCGAGGCAAAACGAGGCATCCGGCTGCCAACACCCCAAAAAAGAGCGAATGAATTTTCATGGGTGAATTCAGTTTTTTAGTCTCCGCTATCTTCCTGGAGGTACTTGAGGATTAACTTCGCTTGCGCCGCCGGGAGGTTGGCGCGCACCCGCATGTGTGTCATGAGCGTCTTCCACTGGGCCGACGTAAATTCGGTGGGATACCGTTCGGCGTGACACCGATTGCAGTTGATGGTGTACAACTCGGCGCCCGTGAGTTTCTTCTTCTCCACTTTCTTGGCCGGTTGCGCATCCTTCACTTTGGTATCCGCTTTAGCATCCTTCGCTTTGGTATCCGCTTTAGCATCTGCCGGTTTGGTGTCCTCGCCTGTAAGGAAGGCGATGGATGCCGCGTAAATGACCGCTGCCAGCACGAGCCCAGCACCCGCCCGCAGTCCTGGCTTGAACGAACTGAGTCGATTCATAATTTTCCTCGAGTTAAGGTTTTTCACACCGCTGCTTTGCCAGCATTGGCTTTGTAGCGGAAAAGCAGGGAAGCGGCTACTTGCCGTTTGGCTTTTGCTGATTGCCTATTGTCCTGGCGGAAAAGGACCGGAGCCGGGTGCGCGTTGGAAGACGCTCAGTACGGCCTCATACTGGCAATTGCGAACGCAGTGTGGACCGATATTCCGTCGGCGGCATCCCGACATGGTGTTTGAACACGCTGTTGAAACGGGGAATGGAACCGAAACCCGCGGCATAGACAACCTCGGAAATTCGCAGGGATGTATCGACGAGAAGCGTCTTGGCTTTTTCGACGCGGACGAGTGAAACATATTCTGTGAGCGTCATGCCGGTGGCCTTTTTGAACAGCTTGCAGAAATAAAACCGGCTCACATGGACGTATTGCACGACTTGCGCCAGCTTGATGGATTCCTCGGAGTGGGATTGAACAAATTGCTTGGCGCGGGCCACCGCGTTGGGCTCATTGTTCGAGCAGGCAATCGCCTGGCGGCTGGAGTAATCGGCCAGGTACTGCGCGAACACGTTCAGCAACTGGATAATCGCCTGTAACCGATCGGCTGTGATGACCGGTGTTTCAAAATAAGCCTTCCGCGCTCTCTTTTCCCAATCCCCATTCAGCCCGCCCCGGACCATCTTGACCACCATCATGAAATCACGCTCGGTCGGCTCGCGACGGAACACTTGACCACTCAACAACGTCGCCAAATGGCGTTTGCCGATCATCACCGGTACAGCGACGACGGTGAAGCCCGCGAAGCAATAGACTTGCTGCGGCACGAGTTTGCTGGCGGCGCTCCGTTGGACGCGCACCTGGGTTTCCAGACACGCATCACAGCCCGCCGGAGTGCTTCCCATCAGGGTGCAAAACGCGTTTTCTGATTCCCCGAAGCTCAGGCGTTGCCTGGGTTCATCCGGCGAGACAACCTTAAGCGACACACCGGTCGCCTTGCGGAATGCCGCCTCATAATGCTTGACTGCCGGCAGGCATACCAAGTCAGCGAACGCCACTTGCTTCATAGATGTCAGAAACCTTTTGTACCACACTCTTCACGGAAGGCCAACGATAATGATGGTGGCCATCGCAGACGGCAGCGCATCCACGGTGAGCGGCGCGGCTTCCCGTTCGTCGGGTTCTTCCACCATCCATGGTGATCCGCTGATCCATCAAGTGGGTGAGGACGGCGGCCATCAGACCCATCTCCTTGTCCTCCGACGCGCAGTTCATCTTGCTGAGCTGCTCGGTCAGTTGAACGTCTTGAGCTTTCATGTCTTTCTTCATTTTCTGTTTCTGTTCCTGCATTTCGTGGCCGCGTTCTATCTTTTCATTTTGGCCTCCCTCATGTTTTTCCCCTCCGCAGCCTCGGCGGATCACGCTTGGAATGGAGAGCAACTGGCCAAGGCCAATGCGAGGTTGGAACGGATGACGAGGTTCGTAATCGTTTGTTTTTTCATATTCTATTGCTGTCTCTTTTTCTTTCTTGTTCGCTGTCGGGGTCCGGCTGACAGCGTGGTTGAGAAACCGGTTGCACCGCGATCTGCATGGGTACCAACGCGCATATTGCGCCGGCGGGGGCGGTCTCGCTATGGGGTATAACCCTACCATGGTTTATATAGCGAACAGCCCGCCGAAAACGGATCCAGACGAGCTATGAATTTCGTCGCAAGGTCGGAATTCCCATTTCACCGACCAAGCCAAATCCCAGTGCTCGGCACCCCGGACATGCAATCATCAGTTCTTGGTCTGTGCGAATGACGCGAACCGTGGCCCGGCTGGTATCCTTGGAAAGCCGGTCCTTGCCATGCGAGCAGAAGGCCCTTCAGCCACTTCCGTCTTCATCAGCGCCTCGAACTCCACGCGACTTGGAGGCCGTGTGGTCAGAAAGTCCCATCTGAGTTGCTCGTCCAAGTCCTCCGTCGCGGTCATGGTTTGGGCAACCTGCGCCCACAAAAGCTGCCGGTAGCAATTGGGCAGCCTATGCTGGCCGCCCTGCCGGTGGATTTTCCCATCTCGCTCATTCCAAAGTTCCATGAACGATCAGCCGGTTAATAAAGTGCAAATGCGCTCCGGGAATGTTTCAGTTAATTAGGCCCAGCTAGAACACCTCCGCCTTCAAACCGGTTTCGGTCCTGACGGTTTTTGCGATGCGGAAAAGACTCTTCAGCGGCAGATGGCCGCAGCGGGCGTTTCCGACCGGCCGGGTGGCGGAATAAACCTGCACCATTGAAATCATGGCTCCGGCCGCCTTGAGTTCCTGAAGCCGCACAACATATTGTTCTATCTCATCCGTCGTCGGCTCCTCGCCATCAATCAGCGGAAACAGGCTCTGGATCACCAAGGGACGCTCCCGTCCCAGCAGGATGATGTTGCCCATCACTTTGGACAGTGAAACCTGCGGACGGTTGACCTTTTCGAAATAATCGTGCGAGCCGGCATCCAGCTTGGCCCAGACTTCGTCCGTGGAATGAAAGAGTTTCAAGGTTTGCTCCACCTGCTTCGTGTCCAACGCTGTTGCATTGGTCACCAATACCAGCTTGAAGAACGGGAATCCGTCCTGCGCCCGGAGATGGAGAATCGTCCTCACCGCGCCGGCGAAATTGGAGCAAAGGGTCGGCTCGCCGTCGCCACTCAGTGTGACGTGCCGCAATCCCATTAAATCGTCCGGGAGATTGGCGTAATGTGGAATTTCTCGGATTTGACCGGAAAAGATCATTGCGAGCGCATCCCGCAACTCCGCCGCCATGACTTTGATGTCCAGGGATTTGTTGCCGACCGGTTTCCGCCGATCCACCTCGCAGTAGAGACAATCGAAATTGCACAGCTGGTCCGGATTCAGATTCACACCGATCGACAAGCCCCGGGCGCGGGGGGAGATGACGGTGTAAACAAAGCGATTGCTGGAGAACTCCCGGGGCCACCGGAAAGCGCCCGCGGAAGCGTCAAATTGGTCCATAAACAAAGAGGATTTGTGAATCAAGCAGTTCGGTTTCATGCGTTTGAGTCCGTTTACGACTGGTTCGATTGGCGCAGTAACATCATTAGCTGACTCTACTGTCCGGCAATGCAGACTTTCGTGCTCTCCCGATTTTGGCATCCATCAGACCTAATTTGGCTTAGTAAAACTGCTTATCAATCACTTCTTAAATAAGACTTATTTATTGGATGACAGACGCTCTATCTTCCAAGAATATTGTGCGCGGAATGCACCTGAGTGGTCGTAGGCTGAAGTTTCTTTGAACCCTGGGAAAGCCTGATAAGAATCGTGAGCCGGCACTTTGCGAGCGCCTTCAGCAGCAACCTCAGGGCGTTTTCATTGCGTCCACAACCTGGGCTACCGTTGCGCCCAGGTTTATGAAAGCATCCGAACTCTCACTCCCTCTCGTCGCAGCGTTCTTGATCAACGCTGAAATTTCGCGTGCCGCTGAATTGAATACCAGCGCTCCGGTCCGCTCCTGTTGTGCGGCGAAAGAAATTACCGGCTTCTTTCCGGCTTACACCAACAAATCGCTTTGCCAAGTCGAATCGAATTGGACGGCCGATGGCGGCAAGCCTATTAAGCTCGGCGAACTCGCCGGCAAGCGGCACGCCCGGTTGATGTTTTTTCCCAAGTGCACCGTAGCCTGTCCGATTTTACTGAACGGGGTCAAACCGTCACGGACTTGCGGCCGCGGACGGTGTCACGACCGGAACAATTGGTGGCCGATCTGCTGCAGTTTTACTCCCGCCGTACGGCTACCCCACGCAGAATTGCTGCGGACCAATGTTTTGAACTAACGGGGCACTCAACATATTTGGCACCGAAGATTAGAAAGGGAAGCGAACTTTGACCGGCTGCCAACTTGCTCAAGCGGCCTGAACGACCACTTTCTCTTTCGCTTCGGCCCTGGCCCACGCCGCTGGTGTGAACTTTTGGATCGGGGTGAACCCTCCTGCGGTCGGGTTAAATGAATGACTGCTTGGCCATCAAAAAAATGATTCATTCCGATTTCTGCGCTCAAGATTTAGCCGAAATCGCAACGCCACTTCATGAAGCTTCGGTTAATCTTTAATGAATTTATTTTAATCATCCGCCGCGATTGGACCAGTTACGCTCGATTGAAGCCCGGCAACTACCGAGTACGCCTGTGTGATACAACGTGTGTCTGACGGCTTTTAGTGCAACCAAAATCTCTGCGCGACGGGGCTCGGATGTCGTCACGGCGGGAGCCGTCGGGATCTGAAGGTTTGACATGCATGACGTGGCCGCGCAGTTTCAATTGATTGTCAAAAGCACCAACCCATGAAAGTCTTGCTGGTGGAAGATGACCGGAAGATCGGCCAGTTCGTTAAGAAAGGACTGGAAGAGGTTGCTTATGCCACCCTCTGGGTGCGAAGCCGCAAGGAGGCGAACGAGGCGGTGGCGGAAAACCAGTTTGACGTCATCGTCCTCGACATCGGCTTGCCCGACGGCAACGGTCTGCAATTGCTGACCGAATGGCGCAAAAAAAACCTCGCCACCCAGGTGCTTATCCTGAGCGCGCGGCACGAGGTGGATGACAAGATCACCGGCTTGAACCTTGGCGCTGATGATTATCTCACCAAGCCTTTCAGTTTTGGCGAACTGCTGGCACGCCTGCGCTCCTTGGTCCGCCGCCATACCGGCCAGAAAAAAACCGTGCTGGAACATCGCGGCATCCGGTTGGATTTGTTGACCCGCGCAACCACGCTCGACGACGCACCGGTGCAACTCACCCAGCGCGAATTCGCGTTGCTGGAATATTTCCTGCTCAATCCTGCCCGCGTGCTGACCCGCACCCAGATTGCGGAGAAAATCTGGGACTGCCACTTCGACATGGAGACCAATCTCGTGGATGTCTATGTCGGCAGACTGCGCGGCAAACTGCGTCGTGCCAACGAAGCCGAGCCGCTGTTCCAGAGCGTGCGCGGCGTGGGCTACAAATTCGCGTGATTCCGCTGCGCACCTCCCATGTGGTGTTTTATGCCGTCGTCGTAACGCTGACGGTAACGCTGGCGGTGGGGTTCGGGTTCTGGTTCATCCGCCAGCAGATGCTTTCAGGCAATGATTTTTTGCTCGATGCCGAGAGTAAGGAAATTCTTGCCCGCCTCGCACAAATTCCGCCGCCGGTTGATGCCGATAAGATTGAATCGGCTTTGCAGGAACATACCAAAAATGACGAGGCGCTGTTTTACTTCCAAGTACATGAACCAGACGGGAAGCTCCTCTACCACTCGCCCAACCTGGGCGCCGGGTCGCTGGCGGATCTCACCGGTGACCTCGACAAACGCACGCTGGACCTCCCCCCGTTTGGGTTGCTGCGCGTGGCGGAATACCGCACCCGGACGTTGCGCGTGCAAATCGCGATGTCCTTGCGGAATTTTCAAAGCGTCAACGAAAGTTTTGTCCGTGTTTTTTTGTTGGGTGTGCCGCTCATTGCATTGTTGAGCATCGGTTTTGGCATGGCGTTGCGCCATTCAACGTTGCACCCCATCCGATTGATGCAGGCCACGGCCCGGCGCATTAGCGCGAGCAACCTGGGCGAACGGATCGTGGTGCCGTCCGGCAGCGGCGAGATGGTCGCGCTCGCCCGGCTGTTGAACGAAATGATGGAGCGGCTCGAAAAATCCTTCAACCACGCAAAGCGGTTTACGGCGGACGTTTCCCATGAGCTGATGACGCCTCTGTCGATCATCCGGCTGCACACCGAGCGGCTGGCGAACGATCCGGAATTGCCGGTAAAATACCATCATTCGGTCGAGGAGCAGTTGCAGGAAACACTGCATCTCGCCGACACCCTTGAACGACTGCTGATGCTGGCCAAGGCGGACTCCAGCGCCTTGTCGCTCAAACTACAATCTATCTCCATCGGCGAATTCATGGGACAGTTCGCCGAAGACGCCGAACTTCTGGCAGAGAGCCGCGGATTGAAGGTGGTCTTGGCGCAAAACGACAGCGGTGCGGCAACCTTTGACCAGGGCTGGATACGTCAAGTGTTATTCAATCTGCTCTCCAACGCGCTGCGCTTCAGTCCGCCTAACGGAGTGATTACCTTTTATTCAAAACGCGGCAATGGGAAATGGATCGTAGAAGCATGGGATGAAGGCCAAGGAGTGTCCCCCGATCGGCTGAATGACATCTTCGAGCGATTCGTGCAAATCACGCCGCGCGCTGAACCTGGTGCCGGCGCCGGCCTTGGCCTGGCCATCTGCAAAAGCATCGTGGAACTCCACAAAGGCCGCATCTTGGCCCACAACCGGACGGACCGCAGCGGACTGGTGGTGGCATTTTCAATGCCGCTGGACAGCCATGACGGCTAAAGTCCGGACTGCTATGAACCGACCGGCACTGTGGTGACGAGTTCAAAGACTTGGCAATTGGGTTTTGGCCCGCGCGAAGTTTCGAATTTTGTCCCAAGCGATCTGCTATCTTACCAGCCGCAATCCTTTGCGCCTTAATATACAAATCTGGCACAACACAATCCCCAGCACATTCAACTCACCTGGGTCGGCCATTCCACGTTTCTCATCCAATATTGCGGACGCCTTATCCTGACGGACCCGATTTTCGAAAATTGTGATACGCCTCTACCACGGGGGCGGCTGCGCCGGGTCTTCTCGCCGGGCTTGGCGTTTCAACCACCGCCGCAAATACACGATGTCCTCTCAAGAATGATTCACTCGCAGAAAAGAAATGATGAAGTATCGTATTCTCTCAATTCTATGGTAAAGCCCAGTCCCAGTTTTGCCGCCGAGGCCATTGCCCGCGTGACGGAATCCGCGCAGATGACAGTTGAAAACGGCGTGCATAAGTTGGAGTTCCGCGCCATGAGCACGCTTTGCCGCGTGAGCTTCCACGGCGTGCCCGCCACCAAGGCGCACGAAATCCAGCACGACGTCGTGGGATGGGTTGCCCAGTTCGAGGCGCGCTATTCACGGTTTATCCGCGACAGCCTCATCAACCGCATCAATGTCGCCGCCGGCGAACATTGGGTGGAGATTGACCCGCAGACCGAACTCATCTTAAACCAGTGTCAGGAACTGTTCATCTCCACGCGCAGCGCGTTCGACCCAACGGCGTTGCCCCTCATCCAGCTCTGGAACTGGAAGGCCGATCCGCCAATTATTCCGGCGGACAGCGCCATTGCCGCCGCCCGTGAACTCGTTGGCTGGAATAAAATCCAGCGTCGGCCTGGCGAAATTTTACTTCCTCAGAAGGGCATGAGCCTTGATCTCGGCGGCATCGGTAAGGAATACGCCGTGGATTGCGTGATGGAGATGGCCAGCCGCCGCGGTCTGCCAAACGTGCTGGTGGATTTCGGCCAGGATGTGCGCGTGTGTGGCCATGCACCGGACAAGCCACACTGGCTCATCGGATTGGAAGATGCAACACAACCCGGCAAATGTTGGACTGGCGTAGCGGTAACCAACCAGGCGGTGGCCAGTTCCGGCGACTATCAGCGGAACTTTCAATTTAACGGACGCCGCTACGGACACATCATTGATCCGCGCACGGGTTATCCGGCCCACAATGACGTCCGCGCTGCGTCCGTCATCGCCCCGAGTTGCACCATCGCCGGCCTGCTCTCCACGAGTGCATGCATCCTCGGGGCCAAGGAGGCCTTGGATCTGATTGAAGTGCATCCCGGTGCCGCCGGAGCCATCACCACCGATACCGCCAAGCTTTATTCCCGCAAATTCCCTGAATACATCCCTGGTTAAATAATCTGCCGTCGTCAAGACGCTGCTCGTCGGAACTTATTGCGGCTTCTATCTGAATTTGCTCAACGGTCAACTCCCGGCAAGGAACAGTCCTCAAGCACCACACCTCAACCTGTTCTTCCGGCCGGTCTTAACGAACTAGCACTCCACATTCGCAAGCAGCGTGAACTGTGATATGGGCGCGAAGAGGCATCCACAGGTTTGCCCGAACACTTCCTGAGTGCTGGAATTATTTTTGGCTCGCGACGCCTCCGAAAATATTCCAGCCCTGCATGGGCCGGGAACGCCCTGGCAGCGCGACGACCCTGCTATTACCCCCGAGCAAATTGCTTTTAGTTGGGTTTGCTTTCGTGAATTTTTATTCATTATTCTTTAACCGGAATTTAATCCTCGGCTGTTATGATGGCATCAGAAGTGCCGGTGATTTGGCTCGGTTGCTTCTCAGTCCAGAAATTGAATTTAAAAAACAAAAATTGTCTTATGATCAACCCGGTGCCGCAACCGGCGACGCTGACCAACCTCACGGCATTGGGAAGCGGCCGATTCCAGTTTACCGTGCGGCTCGCCGTGATGGACAATTCCTTGATCCAGACGAACCACCAATCCAGCGGATCCCACCTCATGGGTAACGCTGGGTATGTTGCTGCAAACGAACAACACCCTCACCTTCACAGACACCAACGCAAGCCAGTTCCCGATGCGTTTCTACCGGGTTTTGAGCCTGTAGTTCCTGAAAATTTATGTCCAAGCTGATACGTTGTTCGGGGCGATTGCTCCGCCATGCGCTGGCCACATGCATTCTGCCTGCTTGGCGGGAGAGCCTCCGTCAAGGGAAGAAGCCGCATGAACATTTTGACAATGCGGGAAAAGCTTTCCAGTTTTCGGCGGCTGTCCTTTTGGTTTCCATCCTTTTGGCGACGGCGCAAACGCCTCAACGAACGCTCCTGCCTGGTCACCTGCCAGTGGTGGTTCCCGGTTTGCAGCCGCTAGGCCGCCTGGACGGTTCGACCCGGTTGAAGCTGTCCATCGACCTTCCATTGCACAACCGGGACGCGCTCACAAATCTGCTCGAACAGCTTTACGATTCCTCCAGCCCGTTGTATCACCACTACCTCACGCCAGAAGAGTTCGACGCCCGGTTCGGCCCCACCGAGAAGGATTATCAGGCTGTCATCACGTTCGCGGCCAGCAACGGCTTCACCGTCATCGCCCGTCATCCCAACCGGATGCTTCTGGAAGTCAGCGCATCCGTCACGGACATTGAGCGCGCCTTGCAGGTGACTATGCGGACGTACGCGCACCCGACCGAGTCTCGCGCCTTTTTTGCTCCGGATACCGAGCCGTCGGTCGGAACGGGCATCCCGATTTTGCACTTTGGCGGCCTGGACAATTTCGCCCGGCCGCATCCGAAAAATCTGCGGCGTGCGCCGTTGAGGGAGTCCGCGAAAGTCACCCCCAAGGGCGGGTCAGGGCCGAACGGTAATCTGGCTGGGTTCGATTATCGGGCGGCCTACGCGCCGGGCGTCCCGCAGGTGGGAACCGGTCAGATGGTCGGGTTGCTGGAGTTCGACGGTTATTACCCGGGAGACATCGCGCTGTACGAAAGCCAGGCGGGAGTGTCAAATGTTCCACTGCAAATTATCCTGCTGGATGGGTTCAATGGAGTACCCACCACCGGTGCGAACAGCGGCAACAGCGAGGTGGCCCTGGACATCGAGATGGCGATTTCCATGGCGCCCGGCCTCTCGAACGTAGTGGTCTTTGAAGCCGACCCCGTCAACGGACAGGCCAATGACGTGCTACAGGCCATGTCCACCAATACGCTCATCAAACAGTTCAGTTGTTCCTGGTCGTTTGGCCCGATCACGTCAGCGCAGCGCAGCGCCATGGACAGTTATTTCATGAGATTTGCCACCCAGGGACAGTCCTTCTTCGATGCTTCCGGTGACACCGGCGCAGCCACTGGGGCTATTGATGCACCAGATGACGACCCGTATGTCACGCAGGTGGGAGGAACTACCCTCGCTACCGCTGGCCCGGGCGGTGCCTGGTTGTCGGAGACGGTTTGGAATGCCCAGGAAGGGCCGGGCGTCGCCGGCAGCGGCGGTGGCGTCAGTTCCGGCAGTGCCAGCTACAACATTCCCTCCTGGCAACAGGGCATCAACATGACCACCAACCACGGATCGACGACGAAACGAAACAGTCCGGACGTCGCCATGGTGGCGGACAACGTTTTCATCGTGGCGGACAATGGCCAGCAGGAAACCACGGGCGGCACCAGTTGCGCCTCGCCGTTGTGGGCGGGCTTCGCGGCGCTCGCGAACCAACAAGCCGTCGCCGCCGGCCTGCCGACCATCGGCTTCGTCAACCCGGCCCTCTATCAGTTCGGCACAAATTCCGGTTACACAGCTTGCTTTGACGACATCACGGTTGGCAACAACACGAACAACAACGCGACCCATTATCTCGCCGTGCCGGGCTATGATCTTTGCACAGGTTGGGGCAGTCCTTCCGGCGGTAGCTTGATCATCGCCCTGACGCAGCCGGACGGTTTCCAGATCACGCCTGGAAGAGGCGCAGTCGCCAACGGCCCGGTTGGCGGACCGTTCACTGTTACGACGCAGACACTTTCGCTGACCAATACCGGAAAGCCCACGTTCAATTGGTCGCTCGGCAGCACCTCGACTTGGCTGAATGTATCGAACAGCAACGGCACCCTTACGGCGGGCGGTGGAGCCACCTCCGTCTCCCTGACCCTCAACCCTGCGGCCAACCTCCTTCCGGCGAGCGTTTATACTGCCAACGTCTGGTTCACAAACCTCGCCAGCGGCTTGGCGCAGCTCCGGCAATTCACTTTGCAGGTGGGCCAGGAACTGGTGCAGGACGGCGGATTTGAAGCGGGCGATTTCTGCTATTGGAACCTGATGGGAGATCTTGCCGCCTACTCCAACAATTTTGTGGATGACGGAACCACGACGGCTTACTCGCCGTTCGCGGGGAATTACTTTTGCGCCCTGGGGCAGGCTTCCACGCTCGCCTATCTTTCTCAACCACTGCCCACGCGGGCGGGCCAGCTTTACCTGCTCTCCTTCTGGCTGGAAAATCCCTTGGGCGCCACTCCCAATCAATTTCTGGTCCAGTGGAACACCAACTCCACTTCCACGAACGTCATTTTCAACCAACTAAACATGGGGACTTTTGGCTGGAGCAACCTGCAATTCGTGGTCAGAGCCTCGAGCAACATAACAACCTTGAAGATTGGATTCCGTAACGACAACGATTACTTTGCCCTCGATAACGTGAGCGTCTTGCCCGTGCCGGTGCCCGCCCTCTTGGCGCTCGCGCCGGACAGCAGTTCCTTTCAACTGGTCTGGACCGCGCTTCCCGGAGTGCAATATCAGGTGCAATACAAGACTAACTTGACCCAAACGAACTGGATCAATCGCGGTGATGTCATCACCGCCACCACGGCACCCATGACGCTCACGGATAACATTGGACCCGACCCGCGGCGATTCTATCGCGTGGTGCTTTTGCCGTAGCTCCGCCAATCCTGCCGCCAACCGGCAAGAGTCTGCGCCTCTCCAACTCCAGTCAAGACGGTGCCGTGTTGAGTTTTTCCAGCAGGAGCCTCAGCACTTTCCAAACGTTGTCCGCGACAAGTGCCACGGGAGGAATGAGCTTTACACCACCTTTTACCACTCCTGACTCAGGTATTCTGGAAAAGCTATGGCGCTCGACACAACATAACAATCAGCCTCACCAAACTTGGCGTCTTTCTCCCTTTG
>OCZU010000986.1_pt1 | contig 19171 bp, 10 predicted proteins | sample 1539001 | NCBI WGS metagenome assembly OCZU01 (sample SAMEA3539306, study PRJEB22396) | soil metagenome | biome: tundra; feature: field; material: soil | place: USA | collected 2010-05 | depth 0.15 m | reverse complement strand
GCCCACTTGAACGAGCTGTTCACGGAGCGTGAAGTCATCAACTATTCGCAATTTCGCGTCACGCGCGACGCGGACCTGTGGTTCGACGAGGAGGAAGTCAAGAATCTGCGCCAGGCGCTTCAGGGTGAACTACCCCAGCGTCAGTTTGGTCTGGCGGTGCGGCTCGAAGTTGCCGCGGGATGTCCCCAACACTTGGCGCAGCTGTTGCTGAACCAATTCGAGTTGACGGAAGTCGATCTCTATCGCTGCGACGGCCCGGTCAACCTGGCGCGGATGTCGGCGCTTGTCGACGAGGCCGACCTCGACGAATACAAGTATCCCGCGTTCCTTCAAGGACTGCCCGACCGGCTGATCGGCCAACCGGACATCCTCGCCGTAATGCGACAGCGTGATGTTCTGCTGCATCATCCGTTCCAGTCGTTCGATCCCGTGGTCGATTTCATTCGCAAGGCCGTCGAGGATCCCGACGTTCTGGCCATCAAGCAGACGGTCTACCGCACCGGAGTCAACTCGGTGCTGATGGAAGCGCTGATCGAGGCCGCGCGGCGTGGCAAAGAAGTGACCGTGGTGGTCGAGCTTCTCGCGCGGTTCGACGAGGAAGCGAACATAAACTGGGCAGAGCGGCTCGAGCAGGCAGGCGCACAGGTCATCTACGGCGTCTTCGGCCTGAAGACGCACGCCAAGATGGCGTTACTGCTGCGCCGGGAGAGCGACGCCTCGGGCAAGACCGGGCTGCAGCGTTATGCTCACCTCGGCACCGGCAATTATCATCCCCGCACGACGCGGCAGTACACCGATTTCGGGCTCCTCACAACCAACCCCGAGATCTGCGCCGATGTCGACGAAGTGTTCCTTCACATCACGAGCCTTGCCAAAGCCAACAAGTTGAAGCGGCTCTGGCTGGCGCCTTTCACCATGCAGCGCCACGTGCTGGATGCGATCCGCCGCGAGCTCAAGCACGCGAAGGAGGGGAAGCCTGCGCATATCATCGCCAAGATGAATGCTTTGGTGGAAGAGGCGGTCATCAAGGCACTTTATGCGGCGTCGCAGGCGGGCGTGGAGATCGACTTGATCGTCCGCGGCGCATGCGCGCTGCGCCCCGGGGTCGCCGGCGTCTCGGATCGCATCCGCGTGCGCTCCGTGGTCGGAAGGTTTCTCGAGCACCACCGAATCTGGTATTTCGAGAACGACGGCAAGCAGGACGTCTATCTCGCCAGCGCGGACTGGATGGGCCGCAACCTTTTCCGTCGCATCGAGGTCGCCTTCCCGGTACTCGATCCGGAGCTGAAGGCGCGAGTCATCGCGGAAGGTCTCAAGCCCTACCTCGCCGACACTTGCGACGCGTGGGAGCTGGGGTCCGACGGCGTCTACCAGCGTGCCAAGCCAAAGGGGCGGGCGCAGCCGGTGTCGGCACAGCAGGGGTTGGTCGCCACGTTGGCTGCAAGCGAGAGCCGGCAGCGATGAACCTTCGGCCCTCCCGATGGACCTGATTCTGTGGCGTCACGCCGAAGCCGAACCGGGAGAGCCGGATCTCGGCCGCCGGCTCACGGCCAAAGGCATCAAGCAATCCGAAAGGATGGCCCTTTGGCTCGATACCCATCTTCCGGACACCTGCAGAATATTGGTGAGCCCTGCCGACCGTGCGCAACAAACGGCGCTTGCGCTGAAGCGCAAATTCCGCACCATGCCCGAGCTGGCGCCAGGAGCTACGGTTGAAGCAGTGCTGGCCGCATCCGGCTGGCCCGATGCGCGTGAGCCGGCGCTCATCGTCGGGCACCAGCCGACGCTAGGTGAAGTCGTGGCCTTTCTGGTTTCCGGTCAGGATGCTTCGTGGAGCGTGCGCAAAGGCGCGGTGTGGTGGCTCTCCAACCGCGTGCGCGAAAACTCGACCGCAGTCGTGATCCGCGTCGTCGTCGGTCCGGATTTTGTCTGACCCGGTTTTCGCGCGAAGCCTATAGGCCCTTCCACGGGTGGCCCAGCTCTTTCCATTGCCGACGCTCCTTGGCAAGAAGATGCGCCGTCAGCGGATGTTTTGCCAGCCAGCGCTCGGACACGCCGACGCCGATACGTCCGCCCGCGGCAAGCTGGATGCGGGGCAGCACAATGCCCGTGCGCGCATGATGAAAGAGTACTGCGAGCCGTAGCGAGAGCAGTTGCGCGCGCAATTGCGGATCGCCCAATGCCGCGCTGACTTTGGCGAGTCCGCCGCGGCAGCCGTATACCAGAACCGCCAGCCTCGATTGCTCGCCTGCCGAAAAGCCGGGCATGTCCGCGTGCTGCAGAATGTACGCGCCATGTTTGTGAAAACCCAGATGCGCCACCGACATGCCGATTTCGTGCAGCTGAGATGCCCACGCGAGCAGCTGCGTTTGCGCGAGATCCCGGGAGGGTGCGACGCGTCGATAGAGGGCCGCCGCGAGCGCGGAAACGCGCGCCGCGTGGGCGCGCTCGATTCGGTAGCGGTCAACGAAGCGTTCCACGGTCAGCTTGCGTACGTCCTCATCGATCGTACGCCCCAGCAAGTCGTAGAGAACGCCGAGCCGCAGCGCGCCGCCCACCGGGTCGATGCGCGATATGCGCAGCTCGGCGACCGCTGCGGACATGATGGCGAGTCCGCCGGCCAGAACCGGCGCCCGCTCGGGCTTGAGAGCGGCCAAGTGCAGATGGTTGACGTTGCCTGCCTGGATCAGACGCTTTTTCAATCTTGCAAGGCCGACCGGCGTGATTCCGCGAAGCGAGAACGCGTTCTGTTCGAGGATTTCCGCGAGCGCCGCGGCGGTGCCCGATGATGCGAACGCGTCGCGCCAGTGGCTGGGGCCGAACTCGCTCGCGATCGCTTCGATCTCGACCCGTGCCGCGGTCTCGGCGGCATCGAACGACGCGGCGGTGACCTTGCCGTTGGCGAAAAAGCGCTGGGTCATGCCGACGCAGCCGATTTTCAGCGATTCCAGCCGCTCGGGCTCGAGCCCGCGACCGATGATGAGCTCGGTCGAGCCGCCACCGATATCGATGACCAGGCGCGGCGCCGCCGACGGTGGAAGAACGTGCGCCACGCCGAGATAGATAAGCCGCGCTTCTTCGTGGCCGCCGATGACGTCGATCGGAAAACCGAGCGCCCGCTCGGCCTGCGGCAGAAACTCATGCGCATTTTTCGCCACGCGAAAGGTGTTGGTCGCGACCGCACGCACCGCGGACGGATGCACGCCCGAAAGCCGTTCGCGGAAGCGTGACAGGCATTCGAGGGCCGCTTTCATCGCCGCGGGCTTGATTCTGTCGTCGCTGTCCAGACCGGCGCCGAAGCGCAGCGTCTCGCGCCACGTATCCTGGCGATAGATCTGGCTGCCCTCGACGCGGCCGATCTCGAGCCGGAAGCTGTTCGATCCCAGATCGACGACGGCAAGAGTCGCGGCGCTCATGTTGCTCACGAGGCTTCCGCGGTTCGAAGGGCCGGAAGGGAAAACGCCAAACGCGCGCTGTTACGGATCGGCTCGATCATGGCGAAACGTGAATGACGAACTATTAGCCTAGCAGAAAGCCGGCAGATCGCGGACGGTGTCGGCTTTGGCGGCCTCCGCCTTTCTGCTACGCTCGCCGTTTGATTGATCGGACGTGAGCGACGAGATGGCGGTCGACTATCTGCAGAAGATCCTGACCGCGAAGGTCTACGACGTCGCGATCGAGTCGTCGCTCGACCTCGCGCCCACGTTGTCGCGTCGCATCGGCAACCGGGTCTTTCTCAAGCGCGAAGACCAGCAGCCCGTATTTTCGTTCAAGCTGCGCGGCGCCTATAACAAGATGGCGCAGCTTTCCGCCGCCGAGCGAGCGCGCGGCGTGATCACCGCGTCGGCCGGCAATCACGCGCAGGGGGTTGCCCTCGCGGCCCAGCGCCTCGCGTGCAAGGCGACGATCGTCATGCCGGTCACGACGCCTTCGATCAAGATCGACGCGGTCGAAGCCCGCGGCGCCAGGGTCGTCCTGCACGGCGATTCGTTCAGCGATGCCTACGCACATGCGCTCAAGCTGCAGAAGGCTCAGCGATCGACTTTCGTCCATCCGTATGACGATCCCGATGTGATCGCGGGCCAGGGCACCATCGCAGTGGAAATCCTTCGCCAGTGGCAGGCGCCCATCGACGCGATTTTTGTTGCCATCGGTGGCGGCGGGCTGATCTCCGGTATCGCTTCGTACGTCAAGCGCGTGCGGCCGGAAATCAAGGTCATCGGTGTGCAGCCCGTCGATTCCGACGCGATGGCGCGCTCCATCGCCGCGGGACGCCGCGTCAAGCTCGACCACGTAGGATTGTTCGCCGACGGCGTCGCCGTACGGGAGGTCGGCAAGGAGACATTCCGCATTTGTCGCGAGCTGGTCGACGACATCGTGCTCGTCGACACCGATGCCATCTGCGCGGCGCTCAAGGACGTGTTCGAGGACACGAGATCTATTCTGGAGCCGGCGGGGGCGCTGTCGGTCGCAGGGCTCAAGCTTTGGTGCGAGCGCCACCACTTTCGCGACCGGACGCTGGTTGCCATCGCCTGCGGCGCGAACATGAATTTCGATCGCTTGCGCTTCGTCGCCGAACAAGCCGAGCTTGGCGAAGAGCGCGAAGCGATCCTGGCCGTGACCATTCCGGAGCGCCCCGGCAGTTTCCGGCAATTCTGTGCGCTCCTCGGCAAGCGCAACGTCACCGAGTTCAATTATCGGTACGCCGACTCCAGGATCGCGCACCTTTTCGTCGGCATCGAAGTGACCGACCGGCACGAAACCGCGAAGCTCCTGCGCGCGATGCATAAGCGCCGGATCGAAGCGTACGATCTGTCGAATAACGAGATGGCCAAGGTGCACATCCGGCATCTTGTAGGGGGTCACGCGCCCGCGGCTGAAAATGAAATCCTCTACCGTTTCGAGTTTCCCGAGCGTCCCGGCGCGCTCATGAAGTTTCTGAACAGCATGAGCCGGGGCTGGAACATCAGCCTGTTCCACTACCGTAACCACGGCGCTGACTACGGGCGGGTTCTGGTCGGAATGCAGGTCCCCCCGTCCGACAAGGGGGCCTTCCGCCAATTTCTCGACCGTCTGGGCTACCCATACGTCGAAGAGACGGAAAACCCGGCTTACCGCATGTTTCTGGGGCGCTGAAGGTGCCCAATTGCGGCAGATAGTCCCTCTAATCAGCCCCAGCGGTGTTGCAAATCCCTCAACAAGCAGGAGTTTCCCGGTTCTGGCAAGGATTATGCTCTAGGCATTTGCTTGCATCCGTGGCAAACTTTGATGAGGCGGGAAATGGAAACCATAGAAATCAGCAGTCCTTTGATCGAAAGCTCAGGGAGTATCGAATTGCCGGATCCAGCTGCACTGGCGGGCGTCAAAGTCATGGTGATCGACGATAGCAACACGATTCGTCGAAGCGCCGAGATCTTTCTGCTCCAGGCAGGATGTACGGTCATCCTCGCCGAAGACGGCTTCGACGCCCTGTCCAAGATCACCGACCACCAGCCCGACATGATATTTGTCGATATCATGATGCCTCGGCTCGATGGCTACCAGACGTGCGCTCTGATCAAGAAAAATACACGCTTTCATCAAACGCCCGTGGTCATGCTTTCCTCAAAGGACGGCTTGTTCGATCGTGCGCGAGGCCGTATGGTGGGGTCGGATCAATATCTGACCAAGCCTTTTACCAAAGAAAGTCTGCTCAAGGCGGTGGGCACGCATGTGAAGGCAGCCGCTCATTGACGCGGTGGCAGGCGTGCATTGACGCGACGGGCAGCCGCGCATTGATGTGGCGCCAGATGACGCCCGGGGGCGTAGCGAAGGGTGGGAAATGATGACAATAAAGCGGGTTCTGATCGTCGACGACTCTCCGACGGAGCGTCACGTGCTGAACGATATGCTGACCAAGGCAGGGTACGAGGTCGTCGCCAGCGACAACGGTGAAGACGCGATTCTCAAGGCCAAGACGGTCAAGCCGGACCTGATTCTTATGGACGTGGTGATGCCGGGTCTCAACGGTTTTCAGGCGACCCGGGCGATCAGCCGCGATCCAGTCACGCGCGCCGTCCCGATTATCCTGTGCACGTCGAAGAGCCAGGAAACCGACAAGATCTGGGGTATGCGGCAGGGCGCCCGCGACTACATCGTCAAGCCCGTCAACCGCGACGAGCTGCTCGCGAAGATCACGGCGCTCGGCTAGCCCGCTCCATGGCTCGCGCCGCCAAGCTCAATCTTCGTGCGTTCCAGCAGGAGTTAGCGACTCGCCTGGCAGCGAAGACGACCGCTCAGGTCGAGCAGTCGCGCCTGGGGCTCTCGTGCGGCGGCAGCCAGTGGTTGATCCGCCTCGCCGACGCCGGCGAGGTAATTGCCGTTCCCACGGTCGCTACGGTGCCGCTGACAAGGCCGTGGTACCTGGGCATCGCCAATATTCGCGGCAATCTGTACAGCGTGATCGATTTCGGCGGGTTCATGGGCCACGAAGTCGAGGCGCCCGCGCCAGGCGCAATGCAGGCGCGACTGGTGTTGTTCGGCCCGCGCGTCGGCGAGTTGCGCGCCGGTCTTGTCGTGCATCGGGTACTGGGCCTGCGAAACCTGGCCGAGCTGAGCCGGGGCGACACTGTGCCGGGCTCGCCAGCGTGGTATGGCGCGTGCTGGACCGATCGCGAAGGCGGCATGTGGCAGGAAATCGATCTGGCGCTGCTCGCGCAGGACCCGGGTTTTCTTCAAGTCGGCGTGTAGAGGCCGGATTGACCCATCGACTGACGCACGCATACGACCGTATTGGGGAGACGAAACATGGCGCTTAGCTTAAAGACCCTGTTCGGTGGGGGGCCGGCCAAAGGGCGGGGTGACGACGACGCTGAATTCGACGAGCCGACGACGCAGGCCAAGATGGGCAGGCAGCCGGCCTACGATCCGCTTGCTGCGGTATCGATCATGGAGCAAATGCGCACCGCAAGCCCCGAGGTGCGCCAGCCGGGCCGCCTATGGCTGATCGGACATCTGCCGATCGTGCGCCAGTTTCAGGTGCTGGGTGCTTTGCTGGTTGTCTTTTTGCTCCTCGCGTTGTTGATGCTTTACTTGAATACCCGCGTTTCGGCACAGGCCACCGCCAGCGGAACCACCGCCACCGAAATGCAGATGTTGTCGCAACGTCTCGCGCGGGGGACGTCGCTTGCGGTTCAGGGCAACGTTCCCGCGTTCGAAGGCGTCAAGGACTCCAGAGACCGATTCCGCGCTGATCTCGACGCGTTGACCAAGGGCGGCAATGTCAAAGGCGTGACGCTTGACGCCATCAGCAATGAAGCGCTGCAAGCGCTGCTGAACGACATTGTCACGAGATGGACCGTGGTCGAGAAAAATGCGACCGACGTGGTCGACAACCAGCCATCGCTGATCTCGCTCTCCAAGGGCCTGGACGTCATCAACAAGGGCAACAACGAGCTGCTCGAGCTTGCGCAGCAGGCGTCGGCACAGGTTGCGGCCGGCGGCGGCACCTTGCGCGAGGTCGATTTCACCAACCAGCTCGCCGTGCTCTCGCAGCGCATAGCGAAGAATGCGAACTCGCTGGTTTCTTCCGACGAAATCGATCCCGAGGTCGCGTTCCTTCTCGGCAAGGACGCCGGCACGTTCCGTGAGGTCCTCAACGGCTTGCTCAAGGGGAGCGATACGCTTCGCCTGTCCGGTGTGAAGGCGGAGGACGGACGCGCGACGCTGACCGACTTGCAAAAGAAGTTCACGTCGTATCAGGACGGCATCAACGCGATACTGCAGAACATGTCGCGCCTGGTCGTCGCGAAACGCGCCGCGCGTGTCATCAATCAGGAGTCGGAACCGCTGCTCGGCGACGCGAACAAGCTCACCGCCGAGTTCGACAATCAGACCACGTCGCGCAACTTCACGTTCTGGGCGGCGATGACCTTCGCGTTCTTCGCGCTGCTGTGCCTGATCGCGCTGGGCAAGGTCTTCCTCGACGACGCGCGGGTACGCGCATACGAGAGCGAGCAGGAAAACAAGCGCAACCAGGAAGCCATTCTGCGTCTGCTGAACGAGATGGGAAATCTCGCCGACGGCGATCTGACGGTTCAGGCTTCGGTAACCGAGGATGTCACCGGCGCCATCGCCGATTCGATCAACTTCACCATCGAAGAGTTGCGCACGCTGGTTCGCGGAATCAACTCCGCGACCGACCAGGTGGCGAAGGCAACCACCGACGCGCAGTCGATCTCCAACCGTCTCTACGAAGCCTCGCAGCGGCAGAATCGCGAAATCCAGCAGGCCTCGGCTTCGGTGCTGCAGATGGCGCAGTCGATCAACGAAGTGTCCCAAACCGCCGCCCAGTCGGCGCGCGTGGCGCAGCAGTCGCTCGCGGCCGCCGAAAAGGGCGGCCAGGCGGTGCACAACCAGATCGCCGGCATGAACGAAATTCGCAGCCAGATCCAGGACACTGCGAAGCGGATCAAGCGCCTCGGCGAGTCGTCACTGGAAATCGGCGAGATCGTGGAGTTGATCTCGGACATCACCGAGCAGACCAACGTGCTCGCGCTCAATGCTGCAATCCAGGCGGCGTCCGCCGGCGAAGCGGGGCGTGGGTTCACGGTCGTCGCGGAGGAAGTGCAACGGCTCGCGGAGCGTTCGGGCGAGGCCACGAAACAGATCGAGGCCATCGTGAAGACGATTCAGGCGGACACCCAGGATGCTGTGGCCGCGATGGAGAAGAGCACCGTCGGCGTGGTCGAAGGAACCAAACTGTCTGACGCAGCGGGGCAGGCGCTGGACGAAATTCGCAAAGTATCGCGCGACCTCGCGGAGCTGATCGGCGGTATTTCCGCGCAGACTCAAAAGCAATCGGCGTCGGTGTCGGACGTGACCAGGGGCATGCAGGGCATCCTGAAAATCACCGAAGAAACCACCGAAGGCACCAAGCAGACCAATGTGTCGATCGGGCAGCTGACAAAGCTCGCCGCGGAACTGCGCAGCTCGGTCGCCGGCTTCAAGGTATGAGCACTGTTCGGGGCCAAGGTCCGTGGCCCGGCCCGGTTCTTGCATCAGAGAGCCTGTTCGCCTACTGATTCAAGAACCCGCCGGATGACGTAACGTGGCTACAGACACTGCACCGGACTTCGATCTCGGCCCGCTGACGTGGGTACAGGGAGAAATCGACCAAGCGCTCACGCGTGGTCTGGACGCGCTCGCGATCTATAAGGCCTCGCCGCGCGAAGTCACCTCATTGAAGCATGCGCGTGCTCACGTCCACCAGGCAGCGGGCGCGATCCAGATGGTTGGCCTGGACGCGGTTACGGCTTACACAGACGAGCTCGAGCGCCAACTCGACCGGGTCGAGGAATTGCCGGCAGGCGAAGCGCAGGATGTATGTGATCTGGTCGACCGGGCGTGCCGCAAGCTAAAGATTTTTCTCGACGAGCTGGTCAGTGGCGCGTATCCGGTGCCGCTGAAATTGTTTCCCGAGTACGAGCAGATGCAGCAGTCGCGAGGGATAAAGGCGTCAGCGCCTACCGATCTTTTCTATCCTGATCTTTCGCCCCGCGCACCAAAAATCGCTGCTGCGAAGACCGTCACGTCGCAGAAGCTGCCGTCGTATTTGATCAAGCAACGCAGGCTCTACCAGCGCGGTCTCCTTGCCTGGCTGCACGGGGACGAGGAAGCTGCCCGTGCAATGCGCGATGCGATCCAGGGCATCGAGGACGTCCAGACGCACTCGTCTCAGCGCTCGTTCTGGTGGACGGTGGGAGCGCTGCTCGAAAGCATCGTCGAAAAGGGCGTCGAAGACGGCTTCGGCGTCAAGCAGCTTTGCGGCAGAGTCGATCTGCAGATCAGGCGCTTTGTCGAGGGCTCGGCCAAGGTTGCCGATCGCATGCGCCGCGAGGTGCTCTATTACGTCGCGATAAGCGCTCCGGTCGGACCGCAAGTCCAGGCCGTGCAGCGAGCGTACCGGTTGCCGGGTTTGATCCCGAGCGCCGAAGTGCTGTCGGCCGATGTCGTGCGGGTGCAGCCGCTGCTGCGCGAAGCACGCGATCTTCTCTCGTCGACCAAGGACCTGTGGCTGAAGCTGACCGGCGGCCGGCCGGAAAATCTGCCCAAGCTCAAACAGAATCTGTCGCAGTTGCGCGACAAGACGGCTGCGATTGGCGAACCATCGCTGTCGCGTCTCGCGGCCACCCTGGCAGGCAGGCTCGACAAGATCGGCACCGCGGCGGTTCCGGAGGCCACGGCGATGGAGTACGCCACGGCGATACTCCTCGCGGAATCGACGATCGAGAACTTTGGATCGCTTTCGCCCGATCTGCCGAAGCAGGTCGACGCGATGATCGCGCGGCTCGATGCTGCGCAACAGAACAAGCCGATCGCCGCGGCGTCGTCGGCGCCACTGCTCGACGAAATGGCCCGCCGCGCGCAGGAGCGATTGCTGCTGGCGCAGGTCGCACGCGAAATCCAGGCGAACCTGCGTCATATCGAACAGGTGCTCGATGCGTTTTTCCGCGACCACTCCAAGCGCGCCGAGCTGGCGACGCTCTCGCGTGACAGCAATCAAATCGCGGGTGCGCTGAAGATGCTTGGGCTGGACCGGGCGGAGCAGCTGCTCATGCTCTGCCAGCAACAGATCGACGAATACGCCAAACCCGATACCGCGGTCGAAAACGAAGGCCTGGAATTGCTAGCGGAATCGCTCTCCGGACTCGGTTTTTACATCGAAGCGGTCGAGCAGCAGCGGCCTGACCGCGAGCGGCTGATCGAGCCTCTCCTGGCGCAACGGATGGGGATCGCGCCCTCCGCCCCGGAGACCGAGGAAGATACCGTCGAGACCGCCGTTGCCGATTTGCAGGTCGCGCTGCCGGCGACACTGGCGGCGTTTCAGCTTGCTCCGGGCGACGCGCCGGCGCGCGAGCGTCTCGAGGTCGATCTGACGACGCTCAAGGAGGACGCCAAGCTACTCGGCGACACGCAATTGGAGCAAGACGCCGACGCAGCACTGGAACAACTTTCGCACGCGCGCATCGGCGACACGGCGGCACTACAGGAGGCCGTGGCGGCGATTTCCGCGACGCGGTCAGCGGCACCGGCGCCCGCGCCGTCCGAGGAAACCATACGTTTGCTCGAGACCGACGCGTCGCAATTCGACGCGGAGCTACTCGACATCTACCTGACGGAAGCCGACGAAGTGCTCGACACGATCGCCTCGAGCGCGGATCAGCTTCGGGCGCGTCTGGACGACCGCGAAGCCCTGACCACGGCACGCCGCGGCTTCCACACGTTGAAGGGTAGTGGACGCATGGTCGGCCTGACCGAGCTCGGCGACCTCGCGTTCGAAGTCGAAAAGACGCACAACCGCTTTCTCGAGGAAGACCAGCCGGTGACGCCGGCGCTGCTCGTGTTGATCGACGTCGCGCAATCGAGCTTTCGCGAGTGGGTGGACACGTTGCGTCAAACCGGACGCATCAGACCGGATGCCGCACCGCTTCGCGCCGCATTGGCCGCGGTGGAGACTGCGATGCCTTCAGCTCAAGCATCGCCGCCGCCGGTCGCCACGAAGGAATTGCCGCCGGTTCCCATCCAGGCGATGCAAAGCGCACTCAACACCTCGACCATCGAAGTCATCGAGCTCGACGAAACGGCGCTGCCCGACATCGATCATCCTGGCGGCGATTCGATCGCGCTCGTCGATGGTGCGGAAGTCCTGCAATTCACGCCGGTCGTCGCCGCTTCGCCGCCACCCGCGACCGAGGCGGTTGCGGCGCCACCCGCCGAGCCGGATGAGATCACCGTCGGTGACGTGACTCTGTCGACGGCGCTTTTCCGTATTCTTTGTGACGAAGCGCAGCAGCACCTCGCGACGCTCGACGCCGAGTTGCAGGATCTTCAATCCGATTCGACTGCGACGCCATCGCAAGCGATGGTGCGCGCGGGTCACACGCTCTGCGGCATTCACCGGACCGGCGGCTTCCCGCTGGTCGCCACCGTCGCCAAAGCACTGGAGTCGTGCCTGCTTGGCTTGCAGGAACGGGGCGCCCCACTGCCGGGCACTGCGCAGCCGGTGCTGGCGCGCGCAATCGCCGGACTGACCGCCTTCAGCGGCCGGGTGCGTGCCCGCGAAGGATTTCGTCCCGCCGACGAGGCCGAAGGCGTGGAAATTATTGCCGAGCTCGAGACCCTTCGTCAGGAATCCGGGCAAGGAGCTGGGGATCGAGACAGCGAGTCCTTCGCCGCCCGGGTGGCCGAGGCCGAAGAAGCGACGCCGCCTCGTCCAGCGGTCGTGTCGAGTGCGCCCCCGCCCGCAGAGACTGCTGCATCCGAGCGCCCGACGTTATCGGTAGCCGATCGCCCGACGTTGATCGCCGTCGCGCCGTCCATGGCGACGCCTGAGCCGGCCGCACAAATCATTGCCCCCCCCGCGGTGCCCCTGCTGTCGACGTTGCCGCCTGTCGCGGCAACGACTTCCGGCGCCGGACGCGCCCCCGCCGCCGACGAAACACTCGCCGATGTCCACGACGACGTCGACGGTCAGGTGCTTCCGATCTTTCTCGAGGAAGCCGCGGAATTGTTCCCCCAGACCGGCGAGCAGCTTCGCGCCTGGCGGCGGAGGCCCTCCGACAAGGACGCTTCGCAGGCGCTGCAACGCACGCTGCACACGTTGAAAGGAAGCGCGCGCATGGCCGGTGCGATGAGGCTCGGTGAGCTCGCGCACTTGATGGAAAGCCGAATGACTCCTGGCGACGCGCTCGCGCAGGGGTCGGCCGAGCTGTTCGACGCGCTCGACAACGATCTCGACCATATTGCTTTCCTGCTCGATCGCTTGCAGAAAGGCGAGGTCGATAGCGCGCTGCCGTGGGTCGGCGCGGGAGCCGACGCGGCGGAACACGCCGCAACGATTGCCGAGACACCGATTGCGTCGCCGGCGACGCTGGCTTCTGTCCCGGCGCTGCCCGTCGCGCCGCATCCGCAGGTGCCCGCTACCGCCAGCCGCGAGGCGGCGGCAGCCGATACCGAGGCGCGCGCGATGCTGCGCGTGCGCGCCGATCTCATCGACCGCCTGGTCAACGAAGCGGGCGAAGTCGCCATCGCGCGCGCTCGCGCCGAGGGCGAGCTGCGTTCGCTGAAGGGTAATCTGCTCGAGCTGACCAGCAGCGTGATTCGCTTGCGCTCGCAGGTTCGTGAAATCGAGATTCAGGCCGAGTCCCAGATCCAATCGCGGATGTCGATGGTCAACGAGGCCGCCGAGGGATTCGACCCGCTGGAATTCGATCGCTACACGCGATTCCAGGAATTGACGCGCAGCCTCGCCGAAGGCGTCAACGACGTCTCGACGGTCCAGCAATCGCTTTTGAAGAACCTCGACGAGGCCGATGCGGCGCTGCTCGCGCAAGCGCGGCTTTCACGCGACGTTCAGCAGCAACTTTTCTCGATTCGCACCGTTCCCTTCGGCAGCCTGTCGGAGCGGCTGTACCGCATTCTTCGCCAGACCGCGAAGGAGCTCGACAAACGCGCCAATCTCGAAATACGCGGAACGCAGGTCGAGCTCGATCGGTCGGTGCTGGAAAAGCTTGTCGGCCCGCTCGAGCACCTGCTTCGCAATGCGCTGGATCACGGCATCGAAAGCCGCGAGGAAAGGCGGACTGCGGGTAAAGAGGAAACCGGCGAAATAACGCTCAACGTCCGCCAGCAGGGAAACGAAATCGCGATCGAGCTGACCGACGATGGCGCCGGACTCGACTTGGGGCGGATCCGCGAAAAGGCGCTGGCCCAGGGCCTCATTAACGCCGACGCCGATCTGACCGAGGCGCAGCTCATTGAATTCATCTTCGCTCCCGGATTCACGACCGCGAGCACAGTGACCCATATTTCCGGACGCGGCGTAGGCATGGACGTCGTACGCTCGGGCATCGCCGCGCTTGGCGGTCGTGTCGACGTTGCCAGCACTCGCGGCAAGGGGACGTCGTTCATCGCGTACCTCCCGCTTACATTGGCGGTTGCGCAAACGGTGCTGGTCAAGGCGGGCGGAAGGACGTGGGCGCTTCCCTCGCCGATGGTCGAGCAGGTCCAGCAGATCAAGGACAAGGATCTGATCAACCTTTATCTGACGCGCGAGGTCTCCTGGCAGAGTCGCAAATATCCATTTTTCTACTTGCCGCGCCTGCTTGGCAGCGCGGGCCACAATCCCGAGACCACGCGCTACAACTCTGTGCTGCTGCTGCGCAGCGGACAGACGCTGGCTGCCGTTCATGTCGACGAGATGATCGGCAACCAGGAAGTAGTGGTGAAAAATATCGGGCCGCAGCTCGCGCGCGTTTCGGGCATTGCCGGCGCGACGGTGCTGGGCAACGGCGAAGTGGTTTTGATCATCAACCCCGTGCAACTCGCGCAGCGTCTCGATACGGCCGCGGAAGCACCGATGGTGATCAGGACGGCGCAGGCCGCGGCTGCCGCCGCCGCTGCCGCCGCCGCCGCGGGGCCGGCGCTGGTCATGATCGTCGACGACTCTCTGACGGTGCGCAAGATCACCAGCCGGCTGCTCACGCGCGAGGGATTCGCCGTTGTCACCGCCAAGGACGGCCTCGACGCGTTGCAGTTGTTGGCGGAGCGCAGACCGGAGGCGATCCTGCTCGACATCGAGATGCCGCGAATGGACGGGTTCGAATTTACGAAGACGATCAAGGCAGACGCCAACCTCTCGCAGATTCCGATCATCATGATTACCTCTCGTACCGCCGAAAAGCATCGCAACCGCGCCAAAGAGCTCGGCGTCGATGCGTACCTCGGCAAGCCCTACCAGGAAGAGGAGTTGCTGCGCAATCTAAGGGAGCTCCTGGCGCTGCATACTGCCTGATACACGAACGTCGCCCATCAATGTCGGCGCGGATTTTCGCGCCGTGTTTTTTTTGTGCACTTGCGCCGTTCAGGGGCATCGGTAGCCAGTCCCATTCCTTCCGACGGGCGAGAGCTCGGCGCAAGAACATGATTTCAGAAGGCTAAATCCCGGCCGCGACGGTCTGGGACGCGCATCCCGAGGCGCCAAGGTAGAATCAAGCAAAGTCTTCGGGAGGCAACGAACATGGCGCAGTTCGCCACGGAAAATATCCGCACGTTGGCGCTGGTGGGTCACGGCGCGTCAGGTAAAACAACGCTTGCCGAGGCATTGCTGCTGAAATCGGGATCGGTCCAGGTCGCCGGCTCGGTAGAACGCGGCTCCGCGATCAGCGACTTCGATCCGCTGGAACGGGCCTGGCAGCATTCACTGCGGGCGTCCGTGCTGCATCTCGAAACGCAGGGAACGCGCGTGCACATGATCGACACGCCGGGATTTCCGGATTTCATCGGACAATCCATCGGCGCACTCGACGCAGTCGAGACGGCGGCGGTCGTGATCAATGCCGCGTCCGGCATCGAAATGATCGCATCGCGCATGATGGACTGGGCCGCGCAGCGGAAGTTGTGCCGGCTGGTGATCGTGAACAAGATCGACGCCGAGAATGTCGATCTCCCGGGACTCTTGTCCGCAATCCAGTCCGCGTTCGGCAGGGAGTGCCTGCCGATCAATCTGCCCTCGGAAAACGGCCGGCGGGTCGTCGACTGCTTTTTCAATCCCGCGGGCGAGTCCGATTTTTCGTCCGTCGCCGACGCTCACCGTGCCCTGGTGGACCAAGTCGTCGAGGTCGACGAGGCGCTGATGTCGCTCTACCTCGAGCAAGGCGAGATCTCTCCCGATCAACTGCACGCACCGTTCGAGAAGGCCTTGCGCGAGGGACACCTGGTGCCCGTATGTTTCGTTTCCGCGCGGAACGGCGTCGGCATCCAGGAGTTGTTGGACATCTTCGTGAAATTGCTGCCGAACCCGGCCGAGGGAAACCCGCCCCTGTTTACGAAGGGCGAGGGCGACAGCGCCGTCGAGTTCCATTCCGAGCCCAATCCAAAGAAACACGTGCTTGCCCACGTATTCAAGGTGGTGATGGATCCCTTCGTAGGCAAGCTTGGAATCTTCCGCGTCCATCAGGGCACGGTCACGCGGGACACGCAGCTATTCGTCGGCGACAGCCGCAAGCCGTTCAAGGTTGGCCACCTGTTCATGCTGCAGGGGGCGAAGAACGTCGAGATCGACAGCGCCGTGCCGGGAGACATCGCGGCAGTGGCGAAGGTCGACGAGATTGGATTCGACTGCGTCCTGCACGACTCGCACGACGAAGACCACATCCATATGCGGCCCCTGAAGTTTCCGACACCGATGCAGGGCGTCGCGCTGGCGCCGAAAAAGCGAGGCGACGAGCAGCGCATCTGGGAGGTGCTGCATCGCATGACGGCGGAAGATCCGACGCTGGTAGTCGAGCACGATCCCAACAGCAACGAGACCGTGCTGAGGGCGCTCGGAGAGCTGCACCTTCGATCGGTGCTCGAGCGCATGTCGACGCAATTCAAGCTGGAGATCGAGACCCGGCCGCCGCGCATTCCGTACCGCGAAACGATTACTGCGACGGCGGAGGGTTTTCACCGCCATAAGAAGCAGACGGGCGGCGCCGGCCAGTTCGGCGAGGTATCGCTGCGCATCGAGCCGCGCGCGCGCGGCTCGGGATTCGAGTTCGTGGACTCGACCAAGGGCGGCGTCATTCCGCATCAATTCATGCCGGCGGTTCGCAAGGGTGTCGAGCAGGTTCTCGCCACCGGTGCCATTGCCGGATTTCCGATGCACGACGTGCGCGTCGTCATTTACGACGGCAAGCACCATCCTGTCGATTCGAAGGAAGTGGCGTTCGTGTCCGCGGGCCGCAAGGCATTCCTCGACGCAATCGAAAAAGCGAAGCCGATCGTGCTCGAGCCGATCGTCAATCTCGAGGTGATCTGTCCTGACGCCAAGACCGGCGACATCGCCGGCGATCTGTCGTCGCGCCGGGGGCAGGTTACCGGGACGAAAGGCATGCAGGTCGGCGTGCTCGCGATCACCGGCCTTGCGCCGCTGGTCGAGCTGGACGGCTATTCGGCGCGGCTCAAATCGGTGACCGGAGGGCAGGGGAGCTGGACGATGCAGTTGTCGCACTACGAGCCCGCGCCGGCCAATCTTCAGCAGCAGCTGTCGGCGGAATACAAGAAGTCTCGCAAGCACGAAGAGGACTAGCCGCACGGCCGCGCCACGAGAACCCTTCGCCGGGGAAGAAGCGATCCAGGAACGGAACGAGCGGCGTCGCCAGAAAGAGTGCCCAGATAAGCGCGTTCGGGCGAAACAGCAGGAACTGCCAGACAATGGCCGCCGCGGCGACGATCAGCGCGTACACGATTCGCGGGCCGCGCCGATTCGGAATCGTCATCGGATCGGAGATCATGAAAAATGCGAAGAGCAGCAGCGCTCCGTTGCCGAGCTGATGCCACCAGATGGCCCACGATTGGCCTAGGAAGAGTATTCGTAGCGCGACCAGTCCCAGGAACGCGCCCAGAAACACCCAGCTGATGTCCAGCCGTCGCGCGCGCGTCGTGACGATGGTACCGAGCATGAGCAGCCAGACCGCAAGCGCGAGATCGTTCCCCCACTGACCCGGCGACACCCACGTTCCGGGCAGGAGCGTGATTGCTGCGATCACGCCGAAATTGGCGGGGTTGTACAAATGCTTGCCGCGGACCCGCAGGACAAACTTCGACGACATCGCCAGCGCCGCCGCCAGCGGATGCGCCCACATCGCGTCGCTGCGCAGCAGCAGCGACAACCCGCAGCACGTCACGACAGCCGACAGGAATCCGCGTTGCTCGAGGCCGAGGCGTTTGAGCCAGAAAGCCTGCGTCGCCAGCCCGGCAGCGAAGGCCAAACCGATCTGGAGCGGCTGCAACGAGAAGTCGCGGAGCAAGACCCCGGTCGTCAGCAGCAGCGCAAGAAACACGATCTGGAATATTCGCGCGTCGCGCGGCAGGGATGCGCGCGCAGCCGAAAGCAGGCTTCGCCGCGACAATGTCATTTCCACAGCCGCTCCCACCACATCGCTTTGGGCACGGCCGCGATGCTCATCCGGGTGCGAATCAGGTTCAGGTCCCAACCCGTCAGGCTGGCCAGCGTTTGCGCTTCACGCTCCTGTCGCTTCGCTACTTCGTCGAAATAACGCGGCGCGGCGTCGCAGGCGGCGACGTCGCCAGTCCATGGGTGCCGGAGCACGTAGCGCGTCTGGAAATTCTGTCGATCCTGCGTCTCCTGAAGCATCAGGTCTTCGGGCAGCGTCTCCGGCGTGTAACGCAAGTGCAGGCGCGTCAGCATGACGGGTGACGCACCAGGCCCCGTGCGTGGCGATGCGATCGGTGGCGATGAGCCTGGCGCTCCCGGTACGACAGCGATCGGAGGCTCGTCGCCGCCGAGCCAGAAGACGCCGGCGCGTCTGAGTTCCTCCGGAGAAAGCGGATCGGCAGCGCATGGATCGCACCACGCCATGTCCCAGAAGTACTCGGTCCAGACGACGCGGTAGTCCTCGCGCTTCGACTGGTTTTCAAACATAGCCTTGTAGAATTGCCCGAACTCGGCGCGGGTGTAGGTCGGAAGCTCGACGTTCGCGGGCAGCTTCACGGTACGGTAGTTGGTGGTCTCGACGCGCCCATTCCGGGTCAGCGCATATACGACCAGATCCTGCGGCCCCTTGGCATTCAACATGCCGAGCCGCACCGGCAGCCCGAAGCGCTCCGATTCGAACGCGAACTGCAGGGGCCGCAAGTACGAGAATCCGGTCTTGGCCTGCTCGGCCAGGTTCACCCGCGCCACAAAAAACTTCAAATTCTGGCGCACATAGGGCCGCAATGCATTGCTAGCCCCGGGCGGAATGCGATAGCCGTTTTGTTTCAGCCATGTCTCAAGGCCGTTCGACTCCGTGGCCGAGAGGATCGCGATGTCGTATTCGCCGACGGTGTATCGCGCCTCGACTGTGACGCCGAGCACCTTGTCCTTCTTGGCATCCTGTTCCTTGGCCATCGGCGCGGGCATTGCATTCAATGCGCTCATTTGCCGGTCTCTTCGCGGCACGTCGCACGGATCGGGATCGAAATATTCCGCGAGACGCGGAGCGGAGTATGCGTCGATGCGCTCGAAGGTCTTGGGATCGCCGATATGAATCTGGCTTTTTTGAAGTACGGCCGGGACCGGAACGACCAGCGCGAACTCGGAAAGCTCACCCTGAAAATCGTTGCGCATGCTGATGACCGTGCGATT
>OCZU010000984.1_pt1 | contig 19180 bp, 14 predicted proteins | sample 1539001 | NCBI WGS metagenome assembly OCZU01 (sample SAMEA3539306, study PRJEB22396) | soil metagenome | biome: tundra; feature: field; material: soil | place: USA | collected 2010-05 | depth 0.15 m | reverse complement strand
ATGATACGGCGACCACCGAGATCTACACTCTTTCCCTACACGACGCTCTTCCGATCTGCCCGCCGTGGAGCAGGCTTCGGCCCGATCCGGAGCTGCTTTGGGCGCATTCGGTACCGAGCATCGATGACGGCGTGTGTTTGCTGTCGCCGGTCGACAGCGTCCTTCACGCGGTGGTGCATCTTTTCTTCGATTCGGATTTCAACGGCCGCTTTCGCGATTTGCTCGATCTGCACGAATTGTTGGCGGCGTTCGGCGCCGGCGACCGCATTCTGGTCCGACCTTCTCGTCCGAGCCGGCGAGCAAGGCCTCGGCCGGCCGCTGTACTACGCCTTCGCAACATTGTCTTGTGTGCTGGACACTCGCATTCCGCAGCGGGCGCTGGACGAGGCGCAGCGGTTCAGGCCGTCGCCCCTGCTCAACGGCTGGATGACACGGACGCTCAATGCGGTGTTGACGCCCGCGGACCCCGGGCGATGGCCACCTGCTCATCGTGGACGCCTGTGGCTTCTGTACGTGCGCTCGCATTGGACGCGAATGCCCGCGCATCTGCTGATCCCGCATCTCGTTCGCAAGTCGGTACGGCGTGCGCAAGCTGCCGCTGTCGACGGGTGATATGCGCCGTCGCTGCGCAGGGGGGTCGTGGTCAGGCGGTGAGCATATTCGCATTCAGTACGTTTGCGCCGTGAAGCACGCGCCATACAGCCGGCCGCCCGCACTCTGGGCACTGCCTGAGTCACCGGAGTTGGAGGTCGTGATCGAGGTTCCGCGAGGCAGTTTCCTGAAGCGCGGTTCCACCGGCCACGTGGACTTCATCTCGCCGTTCCCGTGCCCGTTCAACTATGGTTCAGTCCCGAACTACCTGGGCCTTGAAGGCGATTTGTTGGATGCGGTCGTTCTGGGCCCGCGCTTGCGGTATGGCAGTCTGGTGCGCGTGAAGGCGTGGGGAGCCGTGGTTTTGACGGATCGTGGCATGACCGACGACAAACTCATCTGCGGGGAACAACCCGTCGACGCGACGCAGCGCAGGAGACTGCTGCAATTTTTCCATTTCTACGCGAAATGCAAGGGGCTGCTGAACGTGTGGCGGCGTCGGCCAGGGCGCAATGCCTGCGATGGTTGGTGCGAAGCGCGCGATGCGATGGGTCGCGCCCGTCGGCGAGACGACCAGTGGCGCGGGCCGCCGATCGAATTTTGAGCGTGATATTCACCGCACCGGCCTTGCAGCGCGAATGATAGCAACGCGTGAGAGCGTCGTCTTCGGGATGCATCAGCCATGAGGGCTGCGCAAGCTGAACCGAATTCAGCTCGATAGCGAAAAAAGGGCCACGCCTTTGGGGCGCAGCCCGAACGTTCAAGAATTGACCGCTTACGTCGCTGTATACCTACCCTTTGCTGCTACGCCTTGATGCTACCCTTGCTACTTTGCACGACGCCGCTGTACCAAATAGAGCGCAATCAGTCCCACGCCAAGGAGCGGCAGTGGCGAAGGCTCCGGAATGAGGAGGAGACTCGGCGGCATCGGCGTGTCGGTGATGAAGTCCTGTTGGTCAGGGGATGTAATCATGAACAAATGAGTGGTGGCAGGGGAGGTCGCAGTAAGAGCCGCCAGCCAGGTATTGGCCTGCGATATTGCGCCAGCATCCCCGGTCGCACTGAAGTTGCCGCTGGAGACGTTCAAGCCGCCGTACGTGCCGTGCTCGAACAAGATCTCCCAAACCGAAAGCTGGAACGCTGCCGAGTTGGTCTGTGAGGTGGTCGCGTTGCCTGAGCCGCCCACCTCGGTGAAGAGCTGTGAAAGGAGCACGTTGGTCAGCGGTGAAATCGAGTAATCGGTGTACACCGTGCCAAAACCAAAGCTTTGCGTCAGCTCCGCGCACCAGAAGAGGAAGGTCGTGGTCGGGGGGTTAGGACCGGGGTTGGGACCAATCCGTCCCGTAAAGCCGCCTGTCGGAACCGGATTCTCGTCAGGTGCGGGCGTAGCAGTCAAAGTCATGGAGTCGGAGCCGTTCGCAAACCCATCCCCGATAAGATAGACAGCGGCCGAATGGGCCAGCGTCGGCACCGCGAGGGCGAGGCACAGGGTGGAGGTCAGGACGGCGTGCTGTACCAGCGTTCTAATTTTCATGCGTGCTCCAGTGAGATCATTTTGCAAGTGCGGGGACGACGACCGCAATTCATGGTCCGCCGCGTCCTAAGGTGCTGGGCATATCTAAGCAAGGCGCGTGCCGACCGTCTTACGAAATTACATTCAATAAAATCAATAAGGTGGGAATTTATTGCGTCCGTACATTCGGTGGTATACAAGCTTTGTAAACAAATTCGACACGATCCCCGCGTTGACCAACGCCAACCACGCCATCTGGCGTTCGATCCAGGCATCCAACGGCGCCTACAGCTCCGGCTTGTGGCGAACCAACTTGCTCCGGTCACGCGATCTAAGGTGCTTGACCCGCAGGAACAACACATCAACGCGACTCAGCGCGGAAGGGGTTGGTGTGATTTTCCATTGCTATGCGAAATGCAACGGACTGCCGAATGTCTGGCGGCGTCGCGCGGGTCGAAACGCTTACGATGGTGATGCGAAGCGCGCGAGGCGCTGGTCCGCGCGCGTCCGCGAAACGACACTTGGCGCGGGCCGCTGATCGATTTTTGAGGGTTATATCTCTAGTCGCGACATACTCGACGGCGGTGCGAGAAGACGACGCCGTTTTCCGCGGACCACCAAAAGAAAAGCGTCCCGAAGGCGATGCGTAATTATATCGAATAAAATCAATAAGTTAAGATCTCGTGGGTGCCTACAGTTCAAGGGGCATACAGGCGCTGTAAATAAATCTGACGCCGCGTCTCCAATGCTTCCCACAGTGCGAGAGGCGCGGTGTGTATGTCGGGTGATCAAACAAAAACCCCGCCACGCGGGCGGGGTCAATGCGGAGCAAGAAGTCGACTATTAGCTTTGGCGCCGGCGCCTGGCGAAGCCGAGGCCGGCCAGTCCGATTCCGAGCAATGCCAGCGACGTCGGCTCAGGTGTCGTGAGCCGCAGGCCAGGCGTCAGCACCGATTCAGAGCAGCTAATCGCAGCACCAATGCTCGTTTGGGTGCACGTCTCGGAAAGACTGACTGTCTGGCCAGAGAGTCCTACCGGACCCCCCGTTATTGTCCCGTTAAGTTGTTCCGAGATGCTGCCGGCTGACGAGGCTCCGGACGCGACTATAAACGTTTGGGTAATACCCGTAAAACTCAGCGTCAGGGTACCGACACCGACACTCAAAGCGAAGGGACCATTGGAAGTATTGAGCGTTAGGGGGCTGAAGCTCGCGGGCGTCGAGACAGCAGTGAGCCCAGCGAGCGCGCAGGCACCGGGGTCCCCAATACAGCCGCTTGCCGCTTCCAAGGCCGGCAGGGTCTTCGTCGTGGTCAGCGTCGAGATACTGCCGGTATTGACCAAGTAGCTGCCGGAGCCCGTGATATTGAACGACAGGAGCGTCGCGGAGGCGCTGTTCATCCAGCCGGCCATCGCTATTGTTGCTGTCAGAGCTAACAGCCTGGTAAGAGATTTCATTGGATTCACTCTCATCTTCGTTGTGGAACAGGGAACCATCATTAGTACGGGGAGATGAGCAAGCGACGTGCCAAAGAAAAAATTTAGATGATTTACAATTGGTTGTCGCTGTCGTCATGCCATCCGCTCCGCATGGATGTAAGATTTTTCGACGACTCTGGCAGGAGACCACCCCTTCGAGCGGGCCGTTCAGGCGTGCCGACCCGGGCTGATCGGCATCGCCACTCGCCGGGATGCGAGCCGCCCTGCGGTGTCGCCGAACCCAGCGAGGCGGGTTCGGTACCTGCATCACTCTTGTCCAAAACAGATTCGTGACGTAGGGCCATCCGCAGGTGTAGTGCGGATCAATCGCCAAACGCATCATTACCCAACCCGCACGGAGGCCCTACAATGAAACCATCATGCAGCATTACTTTAAGTCACTTCAAGTGTAAATGGCTCGATGCCGTCTTGCGCCCTGCACGGAGCGAGGGCCGGAGACTCACCAGCCGCTGAACCCAAACCAGTACGTCCTTCACGGTCCGTCGGCCCAGATTGCGGCACATTGCAATGGGCAGGACCGAGCACGCGGGACCTTGGGCGCCGTCATCAGGGCGCCGCAGCGAGGCTCTTACGCTAGGCCGTGCGCCCGCACAGTGCAGCTCCAATTGCTTGGATTGCGCCGGCAGGTGCGAACGTGTTCATTACACCTGAGTCTTTCTTGGCTGCGCGTGAAACCGTCTGCGGGGAGGGTCCACCGATCGGCCGTTCGCGCCATTGACCCATGATTTACTTCGTATTCGGAGCGCAAAAAAGTCTTCGAATACGAGCGGGGAATGCAGAAGATGATATCGGTATTCGTTGCCAATATTGGCGCATTGTCCATCACATCGTGTAAACAACGAATTTTCCTAGAGCTGTCTTTCAGCGGTGCAATCGATGCCAATCCCGCCAGGCGCCAAGCCGCACGCGTCCTTTGAAACACTTCAGCGCGCAACACGCGATGCATGAAAATCGCATAAGATGCACCGGCAAGTCGCCGGGCGGCCGTCGCTTTACGGTGCACAGATGCTACACTTTTATTGTTTGCTGACGAAAGGAGCGGGCATGGGGACGATCTTGGGAAGCTTGGCCATAGCAGCAAAGAAGACCATCAGGAGCGCCGGATATTTCGCCGGTCCTGCGCTCGTGCTGCTGGTCGCGGGCTGCGCGTCGGGGCCAATCTGGGGACCGACGTACCCGCCGGCGCCGAAAGAAGCCGCAACGGCTGACTACAACTATCACATCGGGCCGCTCGATGTGGTCAATGTGATTGTCTGGCGCAATCCTGAGCTTTCGATGAGCGTGCCCGTGCGACCCGATGGCAAGCTCACCACGCCATTGGTAGACGATCTTCAGGCGTTGGGCAAGACACCCACCGAGCTTGAACGTGACATGGAAAAGGCGTTGGTCAAGTACATCCGCGACCCTGTGGTGACCGTGGTTGTGACGAGCTTCATCGGTCCTGCTAGCGAGCAAATCCGGATCATCGGCGAGGCGACTAAGCCTCAGATTCTGGCGTATCGAAAAGACATGACATTGCTCGATGTGATGATTGCGGTTGGTGGACTCACGGACTTTGCCGACGGCAATTCCGCGAGCGTCTTTCGGGTCTCTGACGGCGGCAAACTCTATAGCATCCGCCTCAAGGACCTGGTCAAGCGAGGAGATATCACCGCCAACGTAGAAATGAGGCCGGGCGATATCGTGATCATTCCACAGAGCTGGTTCTAAGCTCCACGCGGGGCGTGGCGGCATATTTTCCTCGGGCTGGGTGAATTACGATGCATGAGCTGCTGCAGAAAGCGCTGGATCATCTTCGCGGCATGTGGCACCGGCGGTGGATCGGCCTTGCCGCCGCCTGGGTCGCCGCGATTGTCGCGGTCGCGATCGTCTATCGCATCCCTGAAAAGTACGAGGCAAGTGCCAGAGTCTACGTCGACACCGAAACGCTGCTCAAACCGCTGCTCGCCGGTCTTGCGATCCAGCCCAATCTGGACCAGCAGGTCTCGCTGATCAGCCGCACGTTGATCAGCCGGCCGAACGTAGAGAAGCTTGTCCAGATGGCGGACCTCGATCTTCAGAGCAGGCGTCCCGCCGAGCGCGACGGCCTGATCGATAATGTGATGAATACAATTCGCCTGACCGGCGGTGCGGCGACCAATCTCTATGTCATCAGCTACCGTGATCCGAGTCCGGAACGCGCGCGAAAGGTCGTCCAGTCGCTGTTGGCGATCTTTGTCGAGTCGAGCCTGGGCGACAAGCGCCAGGATTCGCGGTCGGCAGTCAAGTTCATCGACGATCAGATCAAGCGTTACATGGACACGCTACAGGCGTCCGAGAGCCGCCTCAAGGATTTCAGACTCAAGTACATAGGCGTCGCGGGCCGAGACGGACAGGACTACTTCGCCCGGCTCTCCAGGCTCAGCGCGGATATCGACGGCGCCAAGCTCGAGCTGGAGTCCGCACAGGAATCGCGTGATTCCTACAAGCGCGAGCTCGCCGGCGAGACAGCGACGTTCCTGCCCGACCCGGGCGAAACCCGGGCGAGGGATGCGGTGCCCGAAGTCGATGCTCGCATAGCCGCGCTCAAGAAGGAGCTCGACGATCTGCTACGCAAGTACACGGACCAGCACCCGGACGTGATGGCAACTAAACGGCTGATCGAGCAGCTCGAGCAGCAACGCACTACGGAGCTCGACGCGCGCCGAAAAGCGACCCCCGGCTCCTCGGCGGCGTCGAATACAGACCGCAATCCTGTCTTTCAGCAACTGAAAATCTCGCTCGCCGATGCCGAAGCCTCTGTCGCGTCGGCGCGCGCCAAGCTGGCCGGATATCAAAGCCAGTACGCGCAACTCAAAGCCCAGGCGCGGCTGGTTCCCGAAGTCGAAGCGGAATACGTCCAATTGACGCGCGATTACGACGTGCAGCGGAAGACTTACGACAGTCTGCTCGCGCGGCGCGTGGCCGCAGGGATGGGGATGGACGTTCAGGACACCGGCGGGGCGCAGTTTCGCGTGATCGATCCGCCGCGAGTAACACCGGAGCCGGTTGCTCCGACGCGGTGGACGCTTCTTGGCCTCGCCTTCGCGGCTTCGCTATTCGCGGGCCTTCTCGCAAGTTTCGTGGCCAACGAAGTCAGACCTATCTTTCACGATTCCCGCTCGCTCAGGGAAGTCACCAAACGGCCAATCCTCGGCATGGTTTCGATGCTTCAAACGGAGGCGCAAATGCGGATGCAGCGTCGCAGCGCCTATTTGTTCGCTGGGGGACTGGGCGCATTTCTCGCATCGTTCACGGTAGTCATCGTGCTGGCGCAGTTGTTCGCGCGAATGGTCTGAGGAGCGATCGATGAGCTTGATCGAACAGGCCGCGAAGCGGCTCGAGGAATTGCGCCGCGCCGACGCTGACGTGACGCAGGCGCCGGGTGTGGGAGCGAGCGGCGAAGTCGCGCAGAGCGCCGCGACGCCGACTCCTGAGGCGGTCGTTCGGGCGCTCGAAGCCCGGACCGCTCAGCCGTTGCCGCTGAACGAGGCGCCGCAACAGTCGCCGTCGGTGGGCGCGCCGTTGACAACAAGGAATGCGCCGCGCCGGCAAATCGACATCAATCTCAAGGACCTGGCCGCGCGCGGCTACCTGACACCCGACGCCGCGCAATCACAAACGGCCGACGAATTCCGGGTGATCAAGCGTCCCATCATCCGCAATGCGCTTGGCCTCATGGGCGGCCCGAAATCCAAGAACCGCAATCTGGTGATGGTGACCAGCGCCTTGGCCGCCGAGGGAAAGACCTTTACTGCGGTCAATCTCGCGATGAGCATAGCGATGGAGCTCGACAACACGGTGCTCCTGATCGATGGCGATGTCGCGCACCCCATGCTCCCGACCTTGCTCGGCATCCCCGCCTCGCCTGGGCTCCTCGATTTATTGACCCGCGACGATCTGGATGTTTCCGACGCACTGCTCAGAACCAACGTGGAAAAGCTCACCGTGTTGCCTTCCGGTTCGAGACAGCGACGGGCGACCGAGCTGCTGGCGAGCGAGCAGATGGCGGCATTGCTGCGCGAGCTTGCGTCGCGCTACTCCGATCGCATCATCATCTTCGATTCGCCACCGTTGCTCCCGACAACCGAAGCCCGCGTTCTCGCCACACACATGGATCAGATCGTCATGGTGGTTGCCGCCGAGTCGACCCCACAGCAGGCAGTAAGCCATGCGCTTACCGCCATCGAAAGCTGTGAGATTGTTTTATTGATGCTCAACAAGGCGCACCGCACCGACGTCGGGGCTTACTATGACTATTACGCGGGCGACGAAGCGACCTAGGTTGCGCTCTTCGCCGCTCGGCCGCGGCGAATACCCGGTGGCAAAGCGGTTCAAGAGAAATGCACCGCCGTGCCGCGCGGTTGCGTCCGTTCTTGCTCTGATCATGGGGTATACGCTTGCTGTGCCGCTCGCAGTCGGGCAGGCATTTCGCTATTCATCGGGGCTGTCGGTCGACGAAACATTCACCGACAACGTCAATCTGGTACCCCGGAGTGACGCGAAGAGCGACTTCGTCACGTCGATTACACCGTCGCTTTCCGTCAACGAAACAGGGAATCGTCTCAAGCTCAATGGCTTTATCTCGCTTCCGATTCTTATCTATGCCCGCACGGGCTCGGAAAATGACAAGGTTCTGCCGGAGGTAAGTCTGCAAGGCACCGCCGAAGTGGTAGAAAAGCTGCTCTTCATCGACTCTGCCATCTACGTGACGCAGCAATACGACTCCCCTTTTGGTGCGCGGCCGCAATCGCTGGTCACCGCAACCAACAATCGATTTACCACCGAATCGTATACGGTGAGTCCTTACCTGCGTGGCGCAAAGGGTGACTACAACTACGAGCTACGCGACAACAATATCTGGACGACCACGAGCGGATCCGGTGCATCGGTTGTTACCGCTCTATACGCCAATGAGATTGTGGGTACGGCATCGAGGAACCCGGTTCCTGTCGGATGGACGCTCGACTACGATCGCAGCGACATCAAATATCCGGATCAGCAAGCATTTCTCACGGAACTCGAGCGCGCACGCGCTGTATGGGAAGCAGACCCGCAAATCGAGTTCAGCGCGGGGGGGGGATACGAGTACAATCGATTCGCGCTGACGACATACAAGGGCGCGATCTATAACGTCGGATTTCGATGGCGACCTACCGAACGGACGAATGTGAATGCCGAGTTGGAACATCGCTACTTCGGCGCCTCCTATCACTTCGCGTTCGACCATCGAACGCCGCTCTCCGTTTGGAGCTTGCACGCCTCCCGTGATGCGACAACCAATCCGCAACAACTCGCGACCCTTCCGGGAGGCAGCAGCACGTCTGCGCTGCTTAACCAGCTTTTGCTCTTGAGTATCCCGGACCCGGTGCAGCGCCAAACCTACATCGATCAGTTGATCAGGAACGGAAGCCTACCGCTTTTGACCTCCGGACCAATCAATCTATTCACCGATCAGGTTCTCTTGCAAGAATCCGAAACCGCGACGTTAGGATTGCTAGGCGCGCACAACTCGATTTTCTTTTCCATTTTCCGTTTGCATAGCGAACCCATCGCAGGATCGGGCATGACGCTCGACGGACTTCTGTCGGCGGCTGCCAACAACACCCAAACGGGCGGTTCGATTGTCTGGACGCACAATCTGACGCCTTCGCTGGTATTGAACACGAGCGGCGACTTCCTGCGCACGATTGCGAACGCGCCCGACGTCGGCAAGACCACGCAGGGCGACCTGCGCCTGACGCTTACGACGCCACTATCCGCCAATACTTCCGCATATGCGGGGGCGCGATATCAACGTCTTCGCTCCGACGTCACTACTGGCTACAATGAAGCAGCAGTTTATGTGGGTATGAGCCACATCTTCCGCTGACGACGACCGTGTACGAGACATTCTACAAGCTCAGCGGCAAGCCGTTCCAGCTCAACCCTGATCCGGCGTTCTTCTTCGGTAGTCGCGGTCATAAGCGCGCTTTTGCATATCTGCAATACGGCCTCTACCAAAGCGAAGGGTTCATCGTCATTACGGGAGATATCGGCGCTGGCAAAACCACGATCGTGCGCAGTCTCTTGGAACAACTCGATCGGGAAAAGGTGGTTGCCGCGCAGCTTGTCAGCACGCACCTCGACGCTGACGACATGCTACGAGCAGTCGGGATCGCTTTCGGCCTTCCGGTCAGGACAGTGAGCAAGGCGGTCCTGCTCGGGTCGCTGGAGGCGTTTCTGTGCAAACTCGCGATGGAAAGCAAAAGGGCGCTTCTCATCGTCGATGAGGCACAGAATCTCACTGCGCGGGCCGTCGAGGAGCTCCGCATGCTTTCCAACTTTCAGCTCGGCAATCACGCGTTGCTTCAAAGCTTTCTGATCGGACAGCCCGAGCTGCGCACCATGATGCAGAGTCCGCAGATGCAGCAACTCAGGCAGCGGGTCACCGCGTCCTATCATCTGGGCCCGCTCGATCGCGAGGAAACTCAGGCGTACATCGAACACCGTCTTCACCACGTCGGCTGGACGGGCGATCCCGCATTCGAGCCTGAATGCTTCGATCTGATTCATTCGCTCACGACAGGTATTCCCCGCCGCATCAATACGCTTTGTAATCGACTGATGCTCGGAGCCTACCTGGCGGAGCGGCATCGTCTCAGCGCTCCGGACGTGCAAGCCATTGCGCGCGAGATCAACGAAGAGCTTGGCGCCGATGCCACTTTGAGCCTGGCTCCGGTGGCAGCCGCATCCGATGGCCCGCAATCCGACCTCTCGGGGGCCGTGTCTGCGGACGCGCTGACGTGGCAAATGCACTTCCAGAACATCGAGCAGCGGATCGATCGCCTGGACAAGACCGTGGGTGCGGCGGTCGACTTGCTGCACGGCATGCTTCATCCCGACAGGGTGAACAAGCCAAACACTCCGGCGGGACGCTGATGGGTGAAATGCTGCAGCCTTGCGGACCGCTGGTCTGTGTTGTCGGTGCGCGGCCCAACTACATGAAGATGGCGCCGTTGCTGCGCGCATTTCGTGCACGGCAGGATCTCCCCGGCGTCGTGCTCGTGCATACCGGGCAGCACTACGACGTGCAGATGAACGAGAGGCTGTTCTCGGATCTCGAGCTGCCGTCGCCCGACATCAATCTGGAAGTTGGCTCTGGCACGCACGCGGTGCAAACGGCGGAGATCATGCGCCGTTTCGAGCCTGTGGTCGACGATCTTTCGCCGAGCTGCGTCGTGGTCGTAGGCGACGTAAATTCGACACTGGGCTGCAGCCTCGTGGCCGCCAAGAAGCGCACGCCGATCGCGCACGTGGAAGCGGGATTGCGCAGCTTCGATCGTGAGATGCCCGAGGAAATCAATCGCGTTCTGACCGACCAGATCGCGGACTTGCTCTATACAAGCGAACGCGCCGGCGACGACAATCTCGCGCGCGAGGGCATTCCGGCCGAGCGCGTCTATTTCGCCGGCAATGTCATGATCGATTCGCTGCTCCGGCACAGGCAAAAAGCGGTACCACCGGCCGAAACGCTGGCTCATGGAGGTATTGGCGCCGGCTTTCTCGACCATCCCGCCGGATTTGGCGTCGTCACGCTGCATCGTCCTTCGAACGTCGATGAGCCGGACGCGCTGACAGAGGCCTTGCGCCTTCTATGCGAGGTTTCCGAGCGCGTCCCGCTGATCTGGCCGGTTCATCCGCGCGCACGAGCGAACATCGAGCGCTTCGCACTGCGGCCCATGCTGGCGGAAGCACGTATCGAGCTTCTTGCGCCGCAAGGATACCTCGAGATGCTGGGCCTTCTCGCGAGCGCCAAATTGGTGCTGACCGATTCCGGAGGTGTTCAGGAGGAGACCACCTCGCTCGCGGTGCCGTGCCTCACGATGCGGGAGAACACCGAGCGGCCGATCACGGTGGAGCAGGGCACCAACACGCTGGTCGGCCGCGACCGCGCGCTCGCGATGCGATGCGTCGACGAAATTTTGCGCAGCGGCGGAAAGCGCGGACGCCTTCCGGAACTTTGGGATGGGCATGCGGCCGAACGCATCGCAGCGCATCTCGCGGGCTGGCTCGCGCAGCGCCAAGCCCACCATGTCGTGAGTCACGCTTGATTCCTCAACCATCCCCGGCGACCGCGATCGTCAACGCCTTGACGATCGACGTCGAAGACTATTTCCAGGTCTCCGCGTTTGCCGATCATGTTTCGCGCGGCGATTGGGACACGATGCCCTGCCGGGTGGAGAGAAACATCGATCGAATCCTCGCGCTGCTGGAGGAAGCCGATGTGCGGGCCACGTTTTTTACGCTCGGATGGATCGCCGAACGCTATCCCGATCTGATACGGCGGATCGGGGACGCGGGCCACGAGCTGGCCAGTCATGGATTCTCACACCAGCGGGCGACCGATCAGCAACGCGGCGAGTTCCTCGCCGACATCCGGCTCGCCAAGGCAGTCCTTGAAGATATCTCCGGCAAGGGCGTCAGCGGCTACCGAGCGCCGAGCTTCTCGGTCGGACCTGACAATGTGTGGGCATTCGATTGCATCAGCGAAGCCGGGTACCGTTACAGCTCGAGTGTCTATCCGATTCGTCATGACCACTATGGCGTTCCCGATGGGCAGCGCTTCGCACACGAGAGCTCACCGGGCGTGCTCGAGCTTCCCGTTGCCACGGTGCGCATGTTCAGCAAGAACTGGCCCGCAGGCGGCGGCGGATATTTCCGCCTGCTGCCGTACTTTATTTCGCGCTGGTCCATCCGCCGCATCAACGATGTCGATCGCAAGCCGGCAATGTTTTATTTCCATCCATGGGAGCTCGATCCCGATCAACCTCGGGTACAAGGCATTCGGGCAAAGACCCGATTCCGCCACTACCTCAATCTCAAGCGCACGGAACCGAGGTTGCGCCGGCTCGTGACGGATTTCCGATGGGACCGCGTCGACAAGGTCTTTCTCGACGGTGCCGGGTGATGGAGGTCGCGGCAGAAGGCGTCGCCCGCGCTGCGCGCGCAGCGGACCAGAGCGTAGCTCGCCGTTTTCTCCCGGAAGATGCCGACCGTTGGGAGGCCTTCGTTCAACGCTGCCCGGACGCGACTTTCTTCCATCGCATCGGCTGGAGGGAGGTCATCGAAGATGTCTTTCGCCACCGGAGCCACTACCTGATTGCGGAGCGTCGTGGTGAAGTTGTAGGCGTTCTGCCGCTTGCCGAGGTAAAGAGCCGGCTGTTTGGCCACGCGCTCGTTTCGCTGCCATTTTGCGTCTACGGAGGCCCCGCGGCGAACGATCCCGAGTCCGATCGCGCGTTGATCGACGCTGCCGTGACGCTGGCGCAGTCGCTTCGCGTCGAACATCTGGAGCTTCGTAATCGCACTGCGAAATGCGCTGGCTGGCCGCGCCAGGATCTCTATGTCACCTTCAGGAAGGGGCTCGCACGCGACGTGGAGGCGAACCTGGCCGCCATTCCCCGCAAGCAGCGCGCCATGGTCCGCAAGGGCATCAAGAGCGGTTTGCGCAGTGAGTTGGATGCATCCGTCGACCGTTTCTTCGCGCTGTATGCGGACAACGTCCATCGCCATGGCACGCCGCCGTTCTCGCGGCGTTATTTCGCGCGGCTCCTCGAAATTTTCGGCGATTGCTGCCAGGTCCTGACTGTCGTCGATACCACGGGGCGACCCGTAAGTAGCGTGATGAGCTTCTATTTCAAGGACGAGGTACTGCCCTACTACGCTGGCGACACCGATGACGCGCGCGAGCTTGCGGCGAACGATTTCAAGTACTGGGAGCTGATGCGACGCGCCTGCGAGCGCGGTGTTCGCATATTCGACTACGGACGCAGCAAGCGCGACACGGGCTCATTTGCCTTCAAGAAAAACTGGGGATTCGACGCCATTCCATTGGTCTACGAGTATCAGCTCCTGGCACGCGATGACGTACCGCAGAACAATCCGCTCAATCCCCGCTATCGGGCATTGATTGCGCTGTGGCGGCGACTTCCGAAACGGGTTGCGAACGCGGTGGGGCCCATGCTCGTGCGCAACCTGGGATAGACGCGATCGCGATGCGCCATTTACTCGCCCGACTACTCGTTTTTTCACCATTCGCCTCCCATCGCCTCAGGGTGGCGGATGCGGCAGAGGGTCTGGGTAGGGTGTCGATCGGACGACCGCGCGGAAGTCCACCAAGTCCGGTGCCATCCAATGTTGGCGTGGATTCCATGCTGAAACAGGCGACCGTCACCGGTAGCCTTTCGACGCAAGTCGGCTGGCGGTACACGCCGGTGCTGGCCGCCACGCTGGCCGCGCTGGGCATTTTGTCGCTTTACTTGCCGACGGCCGCGTCGATCGTTGCGATCTGGTGGCGGTCGGAAACGTTTGCGCACGGTTTTGTCGTCGTTCCAATCTGCATCTGGCTGGTCTGGCGACAGCGCGAGGAGCTCGAGCATATTGCCGCCCGACCCTGGTGGCCAGGCCTCCTCGGAGTGCTTTGTGCGGGCGCTCTGTGGCTGGTCACCTCTGCCGCCGACGTGCTCGGCGTCAAGCAATTCGCGCTCGTCTTCATGATCCAGGCCGCTATTGTCACGGTCGTCGGCAAGCGCGTTGCGCGCTCGCTTATCTTCCCACTGGCATTTCTGCTGTTCGCAGTCCCGGTGGGGGAAATGTTCGTGCCGACGCTAATTGACTGGACGGCGGATTTCACCGTGAGCGCGCTGCGCTGGTCGGGCGTGCCCGTGTACCGCGAGGTGAATTACTTCATCATTCCGTCCGGAGCCTGGTCGGTGGTCGAGGCGTGCAGCGGGCTGCGCTACCTTATCGCTTCGGTAATGGTGGGGACCATCTATTCGGCTGTGGCCTATCGCGGCGCGTGGCGGCGCGCCGCGTTCCTCGGCGCGGCTGTTCTTGTTCCTATCGTCGCGAACTGGTTGCGCGCCTACTCGATCGTCATGATCGCTCATCTCTCGAGCAACAAGCTTGCCGTCGGCATCGACCACATCATCTACGGCTGGGTGTTCTTTGGCGTCGTAATGCTGCTGCTTTTCTGGGCGGGCTCTTACTGGCAAGAAGATGCGCCGTCGACACGCGAGCCGGCGATACCGACAGCGATGCAGGCATCGAGTGAGGCGAATCGCCCGGGAAACGGCCTGCTCTTCCTCGCGGCGATCGCCGCCCTCGCGACTGCGGCGATATGGCGACCGATCGATGCGGGGGTCGAACGTCGCACAAGCGAAAGCGTACCCATCCTTCCCAGCCTGACCGTCGAAAATGGATGGGCGCAAACCGAGGCGCCGATCACAATCTGGACACCGCATTACCTTGGTTACGCAGCCGAGCTCAAGCAGTCGTTCCATAAGCAGGGCCGCGATGTGAGCCTGTATGTCGCGTACTTCCGGGACCAGGCCAAAGGGCGCGAGCTCGTGACGTCGGGCAATGTGCTCGTGACGAGCGAAGACCCGAACTGGAGGCTCCGCGCGCAAGGGTCGGACAGCATCGACTGGATCGGCAGGCCGGTGCCGGTAAATCACGCTGAGTTGGTCGGGGAACGCGTCCAGCTGGACGTGTTTCGGCTTTATTGGGTCGGCGGACAGGTGACGTCGAACCCCTACGTGGCAAAGGCGCTTACGGCGTGGTCCGTGCTTTCCGGTCACGGCGACGACTCGGCGCTCATCGTCATCTACACGCCGAAATCTGACCCTGACGGCCAAGCGCGCGAAACGCTCCGTGACTTCGCATCGGCGATGTCGCTGCCGATCGAGCGTGCGCTGGTAACGGCTCGAGGAGGCCTTAAATGAGCGCGCCGCCTCCACGTCTTATCGTCCACGTTGTCCACCGGTTTGCTGTCGGCGGACTCGAGAATGGCATCGTGAACCTACTCAACCAACTCCCGGCCGACAAGTGGAGGCATCTCGTCGTGTCACTGACCGAGATCGACAAGGGATTTGTAAAGCGCGTTACGCGCGACGACGTAAATTACCTCGCGCTACATAAGGGCCCGGGCCATGCGGTCCCACTCTATCCGAAGCTTTTCAAGCTCTTCCGCAGGTTCCGCCCGGCGATCGTTCATACGCGTAACCTCGCGGCATTGGAGGCCTGCATTCCAGCGTGGGCCGCAGGCATCCCCGTCCGCGTACATGGGGAGCATGGACGCGAGATCGACGATCTCGACGGGTCGAATGTGCGCAAGCAATGGCTAAGGCGAGCGTTTCGTCCGTTCGTGACGCGTTATGTCGCGCTGTCCCCGGAGCTCGAGCGTTACCTGGATGAACGCGTCGGTGTTCCCGCGCACCGGATCCAGCAGATTTACAACGGCGTCGATACGGCACGCTTCTGTCCGGCGCCCGCAGAGCGGACGCCGATCAAAGGCTGCCCTTTCCAGGATAGCGGTCTTTGGCTGGTCGGAACGGTTGGGCGGATGGACGCGGTCAAGGATCAGACCAACCTTGCGCGAGGATTTGTCCGTGCCTTGCGCCTGCGCCCGGCGGCAAGGAAGTGCATGCGCCTGGTGCTGGTCGGAGAAGGTCGTCTGAAGGGCCAGGTTGAGGCCATTTTGCGAGAGGCAGGGGCGCTCGACCTCGTGTGGCTTCCGGGCGAGCGCTCGGATGTACCTCAGCTGCTTCGGGGACTGGATTGTTTTGTTTTGCCTTCGCTAGCGGAGGGAGTATCCAACACGGTCCTCGAGGCGATGGCTTGCGGTTTGCCCGTGATAGCGACACAAGTCGGGGCCAACAGCGAACTCATCGAAGATGGCATCACGGGTCATCTAGTGCCGGCGGGCGACAGCGAAGCTCTTGCGGGCGAGATGATCGCCTACTTCGATGATCCCGCGATGACGAGGCGCCATGGCCGCGCCGGCCGCCGGCGGGTCGAGCAGAGTTTCAGCCTCGAGCTCATGGTGGAGCATTACGACCGGCTGTACACCGAGCTTGTCCGGAGTCGGGTTCCACGCGAGCGCAACGCGCACGCTACGGCGCCAGGCCGGCGTACCAACGTCTAATCGGGCGGAGACGCGCCATGTGCGGCATAGTCGGCATTTTTGACACCCGTGATCGGCGGGAAGTAAGCCGCAATCTGCTGTCGCGGATGAACGAAACGCAGTACCACCGCGGCCCGGATGAATGCGGGATACACATCGAGCCCGGGCTAGGCTTGGGGCACCGACGGCTCTCGATCATCGATCTGTCGACCGGACAGCAGCCGCTGTTCAACGAAGACAACAGCGTCGTGGTCGTCTTCAACGGCGAGATCTACAACTACCAGCAACTGATCCCGGAGCTGGTCGCGCTGGGCCACAGGTTTCGGACGCGAAGCGATACCGAAGTGATCGTGCACGGGTGGGAAGCCTGGGGCGAAGCCTGTGTGGAACGTTTTCGCGGGATGTTTGCGTTCGCGCTTTGGGACCGCAATCGCTCGACCTTGTTCCTTGCCCGCGACCGGTTGGGCGTGAAGCCGCTTTGTTACGCACTGCTGCCGGACGGAACTTTCATCTTCGGCTCCGAACTCAAGTCACTGCTAGCGCACGGCGCCTTGAATCGGGAAATCGATCCCTGCGCGATCGAGGAATACTTTGCGCTCGGCTATGTGCCCGAGCCGCGCACCATCTTCCGGCACGCGAGGAAGTTACCGCCGGCGCATACGCTGACGATCCGCCGTGGCGTCGCGCTGCCCGAGCCCGTTGTGTACTGGGACCCGCGTTTCACGCTGGATCGCCGTCTATCGGTAACGGATGCGAGCGCCGAGCTTGCGCAGCGGTTGGACGAATCGGTGCGATTGCGCCTGATCTCCGAAGTTCCACTCGGCGCGTTCCTGTCGGGCGGGGTCGATTCGAGCGCAGTCGTCGCGTCAATGGCCGGCATGTCCTCGGAACCCGTCAATACATGCTCGATCTCGTTCGCCGATCCGGCGTACGACGAATCGCACTACGCTCGCCAAGTTGCGGAACGATACAAGACCCGCCATTACGTCGACCGCGTCGAAAGCGAGGACTTCGATCTGATCGACGACCTTGCACGACTCTACGACGAGCCGTTCGCGGATAGCTCGGCGATTCCGACGTACCGGGTGTGTCAGCTCGCGCGCAAACACGTCACCGTTGCCCTCTCGGGCGACGGTGGTGACGAGAATTTCGGCGGCTACCGCCGATATCGCCTGCACATGATGGAGGAGCGGATGCGCGCCTTGCTTCCGCTCTCGATGCGGCGCCCCATGTTCGGGCTGCTCGGCCAAGCCTATCCGAAGGCGGACTGGGCGCCGCGGATGTTTCGCGCAAAGTCTACGTTCGAGGTGCTCGGAAGAAATTCGGTCGAGGCGTATTTCCATGGTGTGTCGATCTTGCGAGACCCGATGCGTAGACGGCTGTTCACGGATTCTCTCCGGTCGCAACTCGGCGGCTATAACGCGGTTGAGGTGTTTCATCGCCATGCCCGTCAGGCAAACACCGAAGACCCGCTCGCGTTGGTGCAGTACCTCGACCTCAAAACGTATCTCGTCGGAGATATCAACACCAAGGTCGATCGTGCCAGCATGGCGCACTCACTCGAGGTTCGCGAACCATTGATGGATCACCCGCTCGTGGAGTGGCTGGCGACGCTGCCGTCGTCATTCAAGGTGCGGGGCCAGGAAGGCAAATGGTTGCTAAAAAAGACGCTGGAGCCTCGTCTGCCGCGCGAGATCCTTTATCGGCCCAAGATGGGTTTCGCGGTGCCGCTTGCGCGATGGTTTCGCGGACCGCTGCGCGAGCGAGTCCGACACGCGCTGCTGGGCGAGCGGCTCGCCGCCACCGGATTCTTCGACCAGCGGTATCTCGCTCAGCTCGTCGACCGGCATGAATCCGGTGTCAGCGACAACAGCTCCTCGCTGTGGACGCTGCTCATGTTCGACGCCTTCCTGCGCAACGTTCTGGATGCGCAGACCGAATCCAGGCCCCTGCACAAGGCCGCCTGAGTCCGCACGATGCGCATTCTTCACGTTCTCGACCACTCGCTTCCCCTCCAAAGCGGCTATTCCTTCCGGACCATGGCGATCCTGCGCGAGCAACGCGCACTGGGCTGGGAGACGTGCCAACTCACGACGCCGCGCCAGGAAACGAAAGCGGTCACGATGGAAGAGGCCGATGGGTTTGCATTTCATCGTACGCCGCTTGCACGGAGCGTCCTGTCAGTGGTGCCGGGGGCGCTCTACCTGCGGGAGATGGCCGCTACCGCGCGCCGGATCGACGAGCTGTGCGAGTCATTCCATCCGGACATCCTCCAGGCGCATTCGCCGGTGCTCAATGCATTGCCTGCGCTCAAAGTCGGGCGCAAGCGCGGCATTCCCGTCGTCTACGAGGTGCGAGCGTTGTGGGAAGACGCTGCCGTCGATCACGGGACGACGACCGAAGGCAGTCTTCGCTACCGCGTATCGCGCGCCCTCGAAACCTTCGCCCTACGCCGCGCCGACCACATCACGACGATCTGTGAGGGGTTGCGCTCCGAGATCGCGGCCCGCGGAATCTCCGCCGACCGGGTGACGGTCATCCCGAACGCCGTCGACACAAGCGCGTTTGGCTTCAGCACCGCGCCAGACCCGATACTTCGGAGCAGGCTCGGGCTC
>OCZU010000983.1_pt1 | contig 19182 bp, 21 predicted proteins | sample 1539001 | NCBI WGS metagenome assembly OCZU01 (sample SAMEA3539306, study PRJEB22396) | soil metagenome | biome: tundra; feature: field; material: soil | place: USA | collected 2010-05 | depth 0.15 m | reverse complement strand
TCTACGTGAAGGACAAAGCGCAGGCGATGCGCGAGTTCTACCGGGTACTTAAGCCCGGCGGGCGGATAAGCCTGTTCGAGCCCATCAACGTGCTGATGTCCCCCGCCGATCCTGACCTCTTCTCCGGCTACGACGTCACCCCGGCCAAGGCCCTGGCGGCCAGAGTTGAGGCGCTTTATGAGTCCATCCAGCCGGCCGGCGCTGATCCCATGATCGACTTCGATGACCGCGACCTAGTGCGCCATGCTCAAGACGCCGGGTTCCCCGAGATCGATCTCGAACTGCGGATCAGCGTGAAAGCCCGCAAAGAACCGGTGCCCTGGGAACTGTTCATGCGCACGTCGGGCAACCCGCTGATACCGACTTTCGAGGAAGCCCTGGACCGGGTGCTCAGCCCGGAGGAAGCCGCCGAGTTCACCCGGCACCTCAGGCCGCTCGTGGAGTCCGGGGCCGGGCTGGAACGTACGGCACTCGCCTACCTAGCCGCCATCAAGAACTGACGCCTGCTGACATTGCTGCCTTTGCCTCCAGGTCAGCCCGCCAGGCCCAGCACTGACACCCAGGCTCACGGACAACCAGACTACGCACCCGGCCGCTCAGTGCAGCTCGGCTCAGTGCAGCTCGGTCAGCAGGTTCTTGTTCCACGTCAGCACCGTGTATGGGCCGACGAGGTACGTCCGCTCGGGCGGCCCGAAGGCGGCCACCACGGTGGCCATCGTGGGAGACGGCGGGCTGCCGATGAGCACGACGAAGTTGGCGTCGTGCCGCCGTGGGTCATACCAGGAGGCCTGCGATTCCCACTGGCTGTGAGCCAGCACATGGTGGTTTCTCGTCACCGGGCGGAGTTCGACACGCTCACCACTTGACACGGTGACGACGTTGCCCAGCCAGGAGGCGCCTATGCCGTAATGGAGGTGATGTGCGGTCAGCCACGTAGTGAGCTGCTGATTGTCAGGCGGCTGGGGAGAATGCGCCGCGACCAGCCCCAGGCTCACCAGGTACCCGCACAGCACTACTGACAGCGCCGGAAGCAGCCGGGCGGCGGTCAGCCGGGCGGATAGCAGCCGGGCGGCGAGAACGGCGCCGAACGGCAGCACCGCGGCCATCTCCCGGGTCGTGGTGATGTCACCGATTTTGGACCACAGCAGGAACGCCGCCAGATTGATCAGTATCCCGGCGGCCAGGAGCTGCGACACCAGGTCGACACGGTTGAACCGGCGCACGGCCACCCACGTGGCCCACGCCGCCAGGACAAGGCCGACCACGTGCAGCAGCAGCAGGGCGGACGGGAACCCAATCCGGTGGCCGTAGAAATCGGCCCCGAAGAGGAGGAAGAGCCCCTCCAGCAGGACGAAAAGGTGATGAGGCAGCGCGGTGACGCTCGCGATAAGCGGCGCCACCGGGTTGACGGAGAACCCGCCCTGGGCCCGGATCAGGGCGAGGACCCCGGACGCGACGCCGATAGCGATCAGTCCCGCCGCGATGAGCGCCGCCTCGTACCAGCGTGACCGGAACGGCTGACGCTGCTGGATGATGCTCTGATATAGCCGGATTCCGCACACCGCGACCAGGGGCAGCACCGCGGTCACGCGAACCACCGGGTCGGCGATGAGCGCCCAGGCCAGCAGCACCCCTACCGCCACCGGCACGTACCAGCGGCGCCGCGCCCGGTCCGCAATCAGCCACGCCAGCAGGACCGGCACGCAGGTGCCCAGGTGATCCGGTGCCAGCAGCAGCACGAAGATGCCATTGCCAAGCTGCGGGGACACCATGATCCCGACCGCGATGAGCATCCTGACCGCAGCCTCTTTGCCCGTCGCACGTCCCTTGGCCAGCAGCCCGACCAGGAGAAGAAGGAGCGTGTAGGTGATCGCGGCGGCGATATGGACGACGTCCGGGTTCAGCCCGCGGACCAGGGTCACCAGCATGTATTCAGGCAGTTCGGTGGTATAGAACGAGACATCCGACAGCCACCAGCCGTGCAGCAGCAGGTTGCCGTGCAGCATGTCCCAGGCCTGCAGTGTGAAGACTGCCCCATAGGAGTCGCCCGGCTCCGTCTGGGACACCCGCAGATAACAGAAAAACAGCGCTACCGGTACAACCACCCACATGGCAGGCACCAGCCACCGGCGCCCAAGCCTCCAAGTGACACGGCGCCTGGGCTTGTCCGGAACGGCTCCCAGTGAGCCTGAGGACAGTTCGGTCGTGCGCGTGACCTCGGATTCCGCGGCAGCTTGAGCCGCACTGCCGTTGCGGGTGGCAGCACCCTCGAGGTCGGAGTGCACGTCTGTCATGACTAATCAGGCTAGTTGGTAAGCAGTCCTGCTCAGCCGGGTGGAGGGCACTTTGGAAAGCGAAAGTAAATAGGAAGTAATGTCACCGCAGTTTCTCGCCCACAGGTCCAGGCACCGGCCCGATGGATGTGACATTGGGCGTACTCCTACCCGCCCGATGTCACATCCACGGAGTGCACGGGACCGGCCGAGCCGGGACACCGCAGCCGGAACCCGGCAAATCGGGCGTTCATCCGGCCGCGGACCGGCTAGGCGGGCTCAGAGCGATCGAGTTGCACGGTGACGGTGTGAGTGGTGGGCGCGAGGGTCACAGTGCCTGTCTGGTCGTTGACCACACCCGCGCTGGCGTGGGCGATGTTGCCGACGAACGCCGGCAGCTGGAACAGCACGGGGCCGGCGGGCGGCTGGCCGGTGAGGGTCAGCGTGACCGTGGCGCCACTGGTGCGGATGGTCAGCCCGGCATGGCGGCCATCGGTGGTGGGCACGTTCGCGAGGCTGATGACCTTGCCGCTGGTCACCCACCCGTCGGGGACGCCCCGGCCGATGATCAGGCTGCCGTCAGCTCGCTGGGCCACCAGCGAGTCGAGCAGCACCAGGTTGGCGTTAGCCATTCCCCAGGCGTGGGGTGAGGAGCCATTGCCGCCTTCCGGGTGCGTTCCGGCCCATGGTGAGCCCGGGTTCGGGAACTGCTGGCTCTCCCACCATGAGTAGGGCCCGCTTTGCCCGTTGGAGATCATGAACTGGTAGCTGAGGATGCCCTGATCCCGGTGGTCGGTGCTGGCCAGGCCCCATTCTCCATACCCGGCGTTGTAGGCGGTGCTGTAATACTGGGTCGGGTAGCCGCCAAAGGTGTTCGGCGGCAGCTGGCCGGCCAGCCGGGCGAAGCCGTAGTCGTAGGTGGCGTCGATCAGGCTGATGCCCGGGCCGCTCAGCGGGGCATCGAACAGGTAGCCGTCCCACGCCCAGCGGCCGAACAGGAACGGCGCGGCCCAGTTCGCGTCCTCCGCGTTGGCACACCGGTTGCTGGTGTTCGGCTCGGTCATCGAGCACGGCAGGTAGCTCAGGTGGCCCGCTGAGATGGTGGCGTCCAGCGTCGTGCTGGTCGCGGCCAGCAGGCTGGCGTACTCGGTGGTGGCCCAGGTGGCCTGGGCGGTGTTACCCACCTCCTGGGCGAGCCAGCGGTACGCCGCGAGCCCCATCAGGGCTTCATAGTTGTCGATCGTCCAGTAGCCGTTGGCGTCGATGTCATTGGTTTTCTCCATGATCCCGCCGGGGCCGGTGCGGTCCGCGGCGATCAGGTGGGCGGTGTCCTCGATGCTCGGCTCGGTCTGGCCGCCCGGTCCCTCGGTCGCGAAGTTGGCCTTGACGAAACTCAGGTCGCCGGTCTTGAGCAGGTAGATGGCCCACGGCCAGGCGTATGTCCATACTCCGTCGTCGTACTGGCTCTGGGTGCCGATAACGGAGCGGGCCCGGTCCAGCAGCGCGTGGGCGCCGGTCGTGTAGCCCTGGGTGAACAGGTTGGCCAGAATGCCGATCACGTCGTGGCTGAATTCCATGTCATAGCCGTTGGCACCGGTCTTCAGCTCATCACCCGACCTGATGATCTGCGTGTAGATGAAGCCCGTCCGGTAGGCATCGGCCAAGCTCTCGTCGGGCAGGCTTTTAACCTCAACGATTCCCGCCAGCTGGTCATCCCAGTAGGCCTGCATGTGGGCGAAGTGCTGGTCGAAACCCCCGGCCTGGGCCAGGGCGGTCGCCGACGGCCACGGGTAGCTGCCGCCGAACCGGTCGGTGGCCACCGCGTAGTCGTGATTGACGCTGCCGTGCGGCGGCACTGCCGTCGGGGCGGAGTTAAGCGGGATCAGGCCAGCCGAGGGCTCAGGGTCGATGCTGAGCGGCTGGGCCGTGGGGTTGGACACTTGCACCCTGCTGTAGACGGCCACGTAGGCGTGGCCGCCGATGGTCACCTGGTCACCGAAGTTGGTGATCGAGATGCGGGCGCCGTCTCGGTGGAACGTGGTCACCAGCGCCGGAAGGTAGCCGCCGGAGTTCTCCCAGGTGGTCGGGCTGTCGTCGTAGATGCCGTAGCCGTAGGTCGTGCCGGTGACAGCGGCGGTGCTGCCGCTGCCGGGCCCGTTGGCACTGGTGACGAAGAAGCTTCCGCCCAGGCACGCGACGACGGCCTGGCTGTTGCCCGTCCAGCCGATGACGCTGGCATCACCGAAGGTGCCGTAGACCGTCTGGCTGCCCGCGGGGCCATTCGGCGCGCAGCTGTAGGGCGGCGCCGTCGCCAGCACCGTGCTGGCCCGGGGGGACGACCCCCCGGAACCCCCCGCGGTGGCCGCGGCATTGGCCGCCGCCCCGCTCCCGGCCAGGGCCAGCACTGCTGCCACGAGTACGGCCGCCGACGAGCGCCCGGGCCGCCAGGCACAATGATTCATTCCGGTGAGCTTCATTGCTACCTCCGCGTGCCGGACTACCCGGACGCGCGGGTTCCTAACGATTCCGGCGTCATCTGGTACCTCATTCGGCGTGCAGTGCTGAGGCGGTGCGGGTCCCAGCCGCCCAGCTCGCCGGGAGCAGCGCGGCCACCACCGCGGTGCTGTTCGCTGGATTCGGGGTGCGGCAGCGCACGGCCACCGAGCCGCTCATCCTGCCCTCGCTCCTGGCCAACCGGGGTTTCACCGCCGGCCTGCTGCTCGGCCTGGCGTTCTTCGCCGCAGTCAACGGCCTGGCCTACGTCATCTCGCTGTTCTTCCAGACCGCGCTCGGGCTGACGCCTCGTGCGGCGGCGATCGCCCTGAGCCCGCTCGTGATCGGCATCAACTTCACGACGGGCCCATCACGGCGCCGGGCACGCAATGACCGTCAGCGTCGCCGTCGTCGGAGCGATCGCGCTGCTATGTCTGGGCCTGGTCTGGCTGCTCCCCAGAACAGCCCCACACGAACCAGCGGCCGAGCACTGATTCGGCGCGACCCGCTTCGACCGCGGAGCCTGATCAGCCCTCCAGGGCAGCGCGGACCAGGTCGAGGAGCTCGCCGTCGGGGATGCCGGCCGCATCTTCGGGCCGCAGCTGGATGGTCCCCTTGCTTGTCCTGAGCGCGGGGTGGCGGGAGGTGAAGCCGAGGTCGCGGCCCTGTTGCCAGCCGTAGATCGACACTCCGTGTTTCCACACGCCGACGTAGAGGCGGCGGTTCCCGACCTTGTAGGTGGGAATCTGATACGAGAGGACCACATCCGCGTCGGGGTGCGCGGCGAGGATCAACCGGTGGAGCCGGTCGAACAGGGGGCGGTGCTGCGGGGCGATGGCGTCGATGTAAGCCTGCACTGTGTGATCCACTCGTCCAGTGTGGCCGCCCCGGGATATGGGGAGGACCGCACGACGAAATCGTTCGCCATTCACCTGACCATGTGCCAGCGTCAGCTTCATGCACGCGCTGATCCGGGATTCCAGGCCCTGTGATCTGACCGCCTCGGAGGGCGCCAGCGGGGCCACCCCCAATCGGCGGAAGGCGCCGCCTATTCGCCTCGGCGGCGGACCCAGCAGAGGCAGAACCCGCCAAGGATGAGACCAGCACCGAGGAAGATCGCCAGCTCGTACCACTGGAACGCCCAGTAGCGGCTGGCGGGCTGGTGGTGAGCTTCATGCCACTCCACTACGCAGTCAGTGGGCGGGTGAGACGAATTCGGGCTGGTCGAGCAGGCGCAGCCAGGTGCCGTCGGGTTGCCTGCGAGCCACCTGTGCCCGGGCGCCCGCGCCATCCTTCGGCGGGGTGGAGGTGAGCGCAATGCCGTCGCTGATCAGGGTCGGCAGCGGTGGCTCCTGCTCGAATCGTGGTGCGTTCGCCAGCACTTTCTCCCACAATGCACGGATGGCGTCGCGGCCCACCGTCTGGCTGCCCGGCGGGTAAGCCATGACGGCCTGTTCTTCGTAGAGCGCTGCGATGCCGGCTGCATCGCCGTCGTTGGCGCGCTCGACGAACAAGCGGGTGAGGTCTTCCGGCTTCATGGCTCTCTCGTTGTGCGGCATAGGGGTCCTTCCATTCAGAGCTAGGTTGCGACACTGTGTTGCGACACTGTCAAGCATGAACGGCCCCGCTTTAGAAGTCCAACAGATCGTTCTACTGTGAACTAGAATCTGTGGTTATGGAACTTAGGCAGCTGGAGTACTTCGTCGCGGTGGCCGAGGAAGCGAACTTCACCCGCGCGGCCGAACGCGTGCATATCAGCCAGTCGGGTGTCAGCGCCCAGATCCGGCAACTCGAACACGATCTCGGCGCGACTCTGATCGACCGGTCAGGCCGTACGGCGAGCTTGACGGCCGCCGGAGCGGCGGCGCTCGGGCCCGCCCGGGCCGCACTCGCATCCGTGGGCGCAGTGCGGCAGGCAGTGGACGAAGTGAACGGGCTGATCCGGGGCCGGCTCGTGGTTGGCATGGTCACTGCGTGCACCGTCGCTCCGCTGTTCGACGCCCTCGCTGCGTTCCACCTCGCTCACCCAGGCGTCGAGATCACCCTGGTGGAGGACAATTCCGACCGACTCATCCAACGCGTGCGCACCGGTGCGGCAGACCTGGCCCTCATCGGAGCGTCCGGTGCCCCGCCCGCGGGGCTGGGTGCGCTGCCGATCGTCAGTGAACGACTGGTGGCGGCCGTACCGCCCGGTCACCCCCTGGCCGGGCTGCCGCGGGCGACTCTGGCTGACATCAGCGTGTACCCGATCGTGTGCATGCCCGAAGGCACAGGGGTCCGGACGGTGTTCGACCAAGCCTGCGCGGCCGGGGGCATACAGCCTGACATCGCGCTGCAGGCCAGCGCACCGGGCGCCGTCGCCGATCTCGCTCTCCGCGGGCTCGGCATTGCCGTCCTCTCCGAGTCCATGGCCGCCAGCTACGACGGCCGCCTGAAGGCTCTCGCCCTCGACGACATCGAAACACCCGCCGTGCTCGCCCTCATCTGGACCACGACCCACAGCCCCGCACTGCGAGAACTCCTTCTGCACAGTCGCCGGGCCTTCACCAATCCACCGCCCAGCCAGATGCCGTCCGCCGGCAAGATTTCGCTCGGGAGGGCGCACCCCTGATGAATGCTCCCATCGATCTTCGCTCGGACACGGTCAGCAAACCATCCGAGGCGATACGCCGCGCCATGGCCATCGCGGAGGTCGGTGATGACTGGTACGGCGATGATCCCATCACAGGAGCAGTTCGAGGTATTCGCCCGTGAGCAGTTCATCCCGGCGGTCCAGCAAGCAGAGAACGTAACGCCGCGGCTGCCGTTCTTCCCCGTCTACAGGCTGATCCGGAGCTGAACGAACCATAGCCGTCCAGGCCCCGGCCGGCTTACGCTCCGAAAGGAACAGCCATGTCCAGTCCGCTGCATCTCGACGTACTCGTCGCCCCGTACAAGCCGATCGTCGGGCTGATACCCCCGATGAGTGCGGGCGAGGCGACCTGGCCGGCAACTCGGTCTCGCTGATCACCGGCGAGCGTGACGCGGTATTGATCGACGCCGCCCTCACCCCGAGGACGCGGAGCAGATCGTGAACTGGAGAGGTCATCGCTCAAATCGATCAGGAGGCGCCGGTCCCGGCAAAGAGAGATGATGATCGTTGTGGCGCCCAATCAAGCACCGAACCAGCCGGCCGGCGCCGGGCCGCCGCGCGCGGACGACAAGCCAGTGCTGCCGGTGAAGAGCCAGGAAGACACCGACGCCGGATGGGGTGAGCAGGCCGAGCCGGATGACGACGAGCGACTGCACCGCGAGCGCCCGCCCCACTGGGACTCCACCTAGCTCGTGCGGCCGGGTCGCTGTCGCGCAGCACCTCGTCGTCCGGATGGGGTTGATCTGTGCACCGGCCGTGCGGCGTTCATAATTGATTCATGACCGGCTTACCGGAGATGAGCGACGGCGCTGACAGCGAGCTGCGCGGATGGGACCTGGGCTGGTCGGATGAGTTCGATGGCCCCCTGGGTGCTCCGGCGGATCCCTCCGTGTGGCACCACGAGGTCGGCGGCGGCGGCTGGGGGAACGATGAGCTGCAGTACTACACCGGCAGCACTGAGAACGCATCGCTCGACGGCGACAGCAATCTCGCCATCGTGGTCCGCCGGACAGGCGCGCATGCTGGGGAATCGTTTAATAGCGGGTACACCTCGGCGCGCCTGGTCACGAAGGACGCGATGGCGTTCTCCTATGGGCTGGTCACAGCCAGGATGAAACTCCCCGGGGGCCGCGGCTGCTGGCCGGGGCTGTGGATGCTCGGAGACAACCTCGACGAGGCTGGCTGGCCCGCCTGCGGCGAGATCGACATCATGGAGCACTTCGGCGACGGCTCGGCGGTGGTACACGGCACCGTTCACGGTCCGGGGTACTCCGGGGGCGTCACCGCGTCCTGCCGCGCCCAGTCGAGCCTGTCGGATGAGTTCCACATCTACACGGTCTGCTGGGAGCCGCAGCGCATCCGCTGGTATCTCGACGACGATCTGTATGCCACTGTCACCCCGGCCAGCCTGCGGCCCCGCCCGTGGGTCTTCGACCACGACTTCTTCCTGCTCGTGAACGTCGCCGCAGGCGGCACGATGGCCGAGGCACCTGGCCCCGCGGTGACCTTCCCGCAGACCATGCTGGTGGACTACATCCGCGTCTACACGCCCGCCGGACCTGGCTGAACGGCGGCCGTCACAGCGTGGACGGCAGGTAGGCGGCGGCGCCGGAGGCGCGCGCCGTCAGGGCGGCGGGGATGCGGGGCGCGATGAACGGCGGCAGGTAGTCGGCGACCGTGGCGGGGTCGGTGAACTGGTAGTCGTCCAGCTCCTCGTGCTGAAGCACGATGCCTGCCGGGCCGGCGAGCGTCCCGCCGTCGAAGATGAAGTGCATGATCGGGTTGGGCCGCTCCCCGTCCGGCGCGGCCCAGTCGATCACCAGCAGCCTGCCGATCGGGAGATCGAGCCCGAGTTCCTCGCGGACTTCGCGGGCGCACGCAATGTGGGGCGGTTCGGCGTGCTCGCAGATTCCTCCCGGCAGCGTCCAGTGGTCCCGGTAGTTGGGCTTGACCAGCAGGACCTGCCCGGCGGGGTCCGTGATGAGCGCCGCGGCGGCGGCGTACAGGACCGGCAGGCTGGCGTACCAGGCGGCGGCGTCGGTGAAGCCCGTTCCCGTCACAGCACCCCCCCGGCGCGGTGCAACAGGAAGCGGGCCCGCAGCGTCTTCACCCCTGCTGACCCTGGTGTTTCCCCGTGACGTCTCACATCAGCCGACCCTAGCGGAGGGCATGGCTGGTGGCTGGCATCCCACGCGCGCGCCGTACCATGACCGCAGAGGAGACCGCGATCGCAGACCACACGACCTCATCAGCATCACCTCAGCAGGGACACGATGTCGCGCGGGCCCTGGCATTCGGGAACGAGTTGATCGAAGTCCACGAATCGCTTCGGCAATCTCTCCGCCGGTTGCGTGCATGCCTCAGTTCTTCCAACGGCCTTTCCAACGGCGCGCCTGGCTCGGTTATTTCTGTCCGCCCCGTGCTGGTGCGTGTCACGGCTGGTTGCCGAGTGCCAGGCGGGCGGCGCTGACGTCCTCGCGCCCGTGCCCGGCAGCCACGGCGGCATGCCACTGGCGGGACAACGCGGCCAGCAGCGGCAGATCGGCACCGTCCGCGGCGCCGATCGCCAGGTCCACGTCTTTCAGCGCCCACTGCAGCGGGAACTCGGGAGCGAAATCGCCCTCGTCCATCTTGTGGAGCTTGGCGTCTGCGATCGGCGCGTCCAGCGGGCCGCCCTCGATGACCTCGGCCAGCTGTTGGTGGCCGATGTCCAGCCGGTCGGCCAGCTCCATCGTCTCGGCCACGCCCTCGATGAGGATGGACATATAGGCGTTGACGACCAGCTTCATCTGGCTGCCCTGGCCGGCCTCGCCCAGCCACACTGTCTTGCGGCCGATGGCCGAGAACACCCGGCCGGCGGTTTCGGCCGCCTCGGCCGCCCCGGACGCCAGGATGAGCAGCTGGCCGTGCTCGGCCGGGCCTTTGCTGCCTGACACAGGCGCGTCGAGGAACAGGACATCGGGCCGGAACCCGGCCAGGCGTTCATTGATGCTGATGGTCGCCTCGACACCGATCGTGCCCATCTGTACCCACACGCAGCCCTGGGCGAATGCGCCTGCCACGCCGCCATCGAAGATCACCGAGTTCGTCACGTCAGCGGTGGGCAGCATCGTGATCACAACGCGCGCATCCCGGACCGCCTCCCGCGCTGACGCCGCCACTATTGCCCCGGCCCCGGCCAGCGGTGCGGTCGCGGCGCCCGACCTGTCCCACACCGTAACCGGCAATCCGGCAGACAGCAGATTGCCGGCCATTGCCGACCCCATAATTCCCACGCCCAGGACCGCGACAGTCAGATCGCCGCTCTGCTTACCCATGGCGCCCATCGCAATGGCTCCCTTCCGCGAAGGTGAAACCGGCCATTGGCAGCCTAACAAGGACGCCAACGGCCGGCGAGCGCTGACGCTGGCTGGGAACGCGATCAGGGAGCGCTGAACGCTGTCCCCGCGCCGGGGCTATGGTGGTCTCCGGCGGCCGCAACACCCGCTCATGACGGCACGAAGATTGCCAGCGGCATCGTCGGCCCAGCCGGGAACCGGCGGGCAAACCAGCTACGAACCCGCCGGGTGAAACGAGTCCAGCACCCAGCCACACTACCCGCGCCGCCTCGGCAGCACGCTGACCTGGCGCGCAGGCGACGGCGACCCGACAGCACATATCTGACCGATTCCAGCATTGGCGTCACGCTCAGTGGCTCTGCCGGGTCCGGTTACTTCGCCTCCGGGACCCGGTTGACGCGCCCCGCTCGCACGCCTAGTCTGAACATATGTTCAGAACAAACGTTCAGATAGTTACTAAGCTCCGTGCCGACAGCACTCTGACCGCGGCTGGCTGAGATGGCGGCCCGAGCCGGGTCCGGCCGTTCGCAGACCCGCGAAAGAGTTCTCGAGGCGGCTATCGTTACTTTGGCCACGCAGGGGTTCAGCCGGACCACCGCTCGTGCTGTGGCCACGACCGGCGGCTTTGCGCCGGGCGTCATCTACTACCACTTTGACAGCCTCGACGACCTCTTCGTCGCCGCCGCGCAGTACACCAGCACGGAGCGCCTGACTCGCTACCAGGAACGGACCGCCGGCGCCAGCAGCGCCGTCGAGCTCCTTGACCGGCTGAGGGAGCTGTACCGGGAGGACCAGTCCAGCGGTCACGTCGCCGCCGTCCAGGAACTCGTGGCCGCGGCAGCCTCCTCGCCCCGGCTGGCCGAGCAGGTGCGCGAGCAGGGCGAACGGTGGCAGACGACGGCCGAGGAACTGATCCGCGGGCAGATCCGCGGGCAGATGTTCGAGGCGCTCGTGCCCGTACGCGAGCTGGCCGCCGCGGCTGTCGGTGCGTATCTCGGGCTGGAGATGCTGTCGCACCTTCACGCTAACCGCGTGAGCACCGAAGCGCTTTTCGATGCCGCCAGGCCGGCAGCGGTGATGATTGACGCTTTCCGCCGGAAGTAACGCCTGCCGGTGACCCATGCGAGGGTGACGATGGCGAACGTTGATGACTGGGTACACCGGTTTCACACCGGGACCGTCTCGGCGACCGCGGCCGGAATTGTGGACGTCGACCCCGGACGGTCCAGGCCGATCCGGATGCTGGGCTGGCTGATGCGCCTGCCCCCGCCCGCCGCGGGGCAGACCGCAGGGCTGCGCATCGTTCGCCGGGCCGAGGGAGCCGCGGCGCACGAGAGGTGGATCCGCACCTTCGGTGCCGTCAGTCTGGCCACCCGGCTGGTTCGTACCGGCGAGCGGATCGGTGAGCGGGCCGGCCCGATGGAACTCAGGATGCGCTGCCGCGCAACGGCATCCGACGTCTGGTTCATCCCGGACGGCGCCGCTATCGTCCTCGGCCGGCTCAGCTTCCGGCTACCTGGTCTCGTTGCGCCGCAGGCTTACGCACACGCCTGGTCGAGCGGTGATGGCGCATTCGACGTCGAGGTGTCGGTGCGGACACCGCTGCTTGGCGTCCTCATGTCTTATCGCGGTCATTTCACGGAGGCAGAAGAATGAAGACAGTGCTGTGGCTCCTGGGCGCGCTGGGCATGCTGGGCGCCTTCGACACCATCTATTTCCACGAGATCCGCGGCCAGCTTCCGGCGCACCTGCCCGGACTGAACCCCGAGCTCAAACTGCACGCCGGGCGCAGCTTCATCTATGTTGCCGTGTTCGGCACGCTGCCGTGGTTCGCCTGGCGGGGGACGTGGGCGTTCGCGCTCGGGGTGCTGCTCGTCGTCGAAATCGGCATCACGCTGGCCGACTTCATCGTTGAGGATCAGGTCCGTAAGCCTTTTGGTGGGCTGCTCCCGGGCGAACGGGCCACGCATACCATCATGGCGATCGTCTACGGGGCAATGATCGCCAATCTCATCCCGGTGCTGCTGGCCTGGCACAAGTCCGCTACTGGCCTGCGCCCCGAGCCGGTGAACGTGCCGCTGGCCTACCGGCTCGCGCTGACCGCGCTGGCCGCGGGGACCTGCGTGTCGGCGGTGCGGGATGCCTACGCGGTCGCGGGCTTCCCGCGCCGCGCCGCGCGCTGGCCGTGGCTGGCGCAATCCGGCCCGCAGCCGTGAGCCCCGCCGGCCCGGCCCGATGAAGCACCAGCAGGCTTACCGGGCCGTCTTCCTCACCGCCGGGGCGTACAACATTCTCTGGGGTATCTTCGCCATCGCGGACCCGCAGTGGTTCTTCCGGCTGACCGGGCTGCCGCAGAGCAATACCCCTCAGATCTTCGCCACCCTCGGCATGGTGCTGGGCCTGTACGGGATTCTCTACCTCGACGTGGCACGCCGCCCGACCCAGGGCTGGCTGGTGGCCGCCGTCGCGCTCACCGGCAAGATCCTCGGCCCGCTCGGGCTGGCCTGGCTGATCCTCACCGGCACCTGGCCGCCGGACACCGTCGTCCTCGCCGCGACCAACGATCTCATCTGGTGGATACCATTTGCCTGGTACCTGCGCGATGCGTGGCCTGCCTTCCGCGCCGGTGTCCCCAAGCAGCCGCTGCGGCCGCACTGAGGCACGCAGCCGGTTACCCAAATATCTACGATCCGGCGGTGGCTGGGGTGTCCCGTCGCCTGTCCGTACCGGGCGTGAAGGCCGCGAACGAGCTCAGTCCGGTGTCGATGAGCTGGGCTGCGCGGCGGACGTCGGCGGTCACTGCCTGGTGGACCTGTGCGGGGGTGCGTGTGCCGTCGAGGTATTTCGACAGGCTCTGGAACTGGATGCGCCACAGGCCGAGCAGGGCGGTGGCCGTGATCTGCGGCTCCGGGTCGTCCGGGCTCATCCCGGCCCGCTCGGCCAGGATCGCGGCGGCCACGGCGGTGAACTGGTCCATCATGTCGCTCTGATAGGCCCGCAATGAGGGTGTGGCCCGGATCAGGGTGCCGAAGCGCCGGATCATGGCGCCGGCCAGGGCCGGGTCGTCCTGGGCGGCCAGCCAGGACGCCATGGCGCCCAGTTCACGGTCCAGGATCCGCAGTGCCGCCTGCACCGGGGAGAGCCCGGCCTGGGCCAGGCCGGCCCGCAGCGAGGCCATCGTGGACTCCAGGCGGTCCAGGATCAGCGACTCCTTGGTGGGGAAGTAGTTGAAGACCGTCTTCTCCGACACCCCGCACGCCTCGGCGACCTCCGCCACGCGGACGGCGCCGAAGCCCCGCTCCATGAACATCTCTGTCGCCGTGTCGGACAGCTGCTGGCGCATCAGGCGCTTCTTCCGCTCCCGCAGCCCTTCGGTCTCCGGCGCCCCGATCCCCGGGGTGCGCAGCGCCGTCCAGTCCACCGTCCGGGTGCTCATGTCCTCAGCATAGTCCAGTGTACGTATTTTTTCTGCTACTATAATTTTCTAGCAGCTGGAAGAAGTCGGCCCCCGTCGTCCCCCCTTGCCGTCCAAGGAGTTCCCAATGAGTGACATCCGCATCGTGCGTGACTACCCCCATCCCCCCGCGAAGGTCTGGCGTGCCGTGACGGACCCGGCGCTCATCCCGCTGTGGACCGCGACCGGCGCTGGCGGCCGGGCGGAAGGATTCACCGCCACCGTCGGCACGAAGTTCCAGCTGGTCGCGAAGCCGAAGCCCGGCTGGAGCGGCGTCGTCGACTGCGAAGTGCTCGAGGTGAACGAGCCGTCATTGCTGCGCTACTCATGGACCGGCGACGACGGCGGCGACGTGACAGAGGTCGTATACCGACTCGAGCCCCACGCCGGCGGCACGCGCTTCACCTACGAGCACACCGGCTTCACCGGCGTCGGCGGGGTCTTCATGGCCAAGCTGCTGGGCCACGTCCGCAGGAAGATGCTCACCGTGGGCCTGCCCGCGGTGCTGGACGATCTCGATGACGACGGTGCGCTTCGCCCGGCCAGCACCCTCAAGCCCAAGTCCCTGGGATGACCGGAGATGACCGGAGATGCAGGTCCGCCGATGAGTCCACCTCGGCAACACCACGCCGCTGGACCTGCTCGCCTGGACGGCCGTCCTGCTCTGCGTCACCACGGCACTGCTGCGGCAGCGGCCGCGCTGGTGGCTTGGCGCCGGAGCCGCGGCCGGTGCCGGGCTCGAGAACAACAACCTGCTGGTCGTGCTGCTGATCGGCCTCGCTCTGGGCATCCTCGTCTCGGGACACCGCTGCGTGCTGCGCAGAGCCCGGGCGTGATCGCTGCGATCACTGCCGTGGAGCCCGGGCGGCTGGAGCCCGGCGACGTTTCCCTCGCGCTGCGCCGCTGGGAAGCATCAGCGCGCGGCGGCGCTGTGTGCTTCGGCTGGGCGTGCTTCAAGCCCGAGCGCAGATTGTCCGGTCTGGCTGGGGGGCGGCGGAAAGCGGGCGTCGATGCGCCGGCGCAGGCCCATGGCGCCTCGATCACTTCGGCCTGGAGTTCAGGCGCCCGGCGTTGCGTGCGCTTCAGGAGCCTTGGAGGTGGGTCCGGTAGAGCTCGCGGAGTGCTTCCCAGTGCCGGGCGTCCGCTTCCGTGTCGTAGGTCGGGTTGTCGGGCACAGCGAATCCGTGGCGGGCGGCGTAGAACTCGAGGGTGTGGCCGACTCCGGCGTCAGTGAGCGCGCTTTCCAGTAGCTCGGCCTGCTCGGCGGTGAACGAGCCGTCGTCCTTCGCGCCGGCCACGTAGACCGTGGCGGTGACGCGGTCCGCCGAAAGGTGAGGGCTCGACGGGTCGCCGGCGACAGCCAGCCTGCCGCCGTGGAACGACGCCGCCGCGGCGATCTTGCGGCCGAGGCCGCCCGCGGCGATCAGCGACATGCGTCCGCCCAGGCAGTACCCGGTGGTGCCGATCGCGGATCCTGTCACTTCCGGTCGCGCCAGGAGAAAGTCCGAGTAGGCGCCAGCGTCGGCGATGATCCGGTCATTGGTGAGCACGCTCGTGAGGCTGGACAGCCGTGCCCGCTCCTGCTCGTCCGTGAACAGCGTGGCCACGTCGAAAGGTGCCCACTCGCCCGCGCGGTAGGCGCCCTCACCTATCGCGCCCTTTCCGACATCGCCATGCAGGAGCTGGATCACCTGCTGCCGCACCCGGTACCGCACATGAGCACCTGATCCAGTACGCGACCGCACTGCTCCGGGAGGGCCATGAATCCGCCATGGTCACCGGGGAATTCGACCACGGTCGTACCGAGTTGGTCGGCGAGGGCCACGGCCGCACGGTTGGCCAGCTGCCCTTTCGACGTGACCCCGGCGCCGACCACGATGCGCGCCGGCGCCGCCCGCAGCCCCTCGATGTCGGGCCGGTAGCGGGTGGTCGGGCGGATCAGGTGCGCGAGGAACATGTCGGTGGTGGCGCGCATCCGGGCTATCTCCTGCGGAGAAGGTTCCCAGCGCGGTGCGTCCGCTTCCTGGGCAGGCGCGTCGCCCAGACCGGCATGGGCCATGAACTTCCGCATCGCCGTGTCGGCCCCGTCGGCCCGGTACGTCCCGTATATGTCCTCGATCTGGGCGCGCACCTGCGCGCTGTCGGGCAGCAACTCGACAACCGGAGGTTCGGTTACCGCGCCAACCGTGATCGAGCTAGCACGACCCCAGCACCCTGAGTTGACTGGGACAACGACCTGATCACGACGGTGACCTGGGCGAGGTGGCGCCGGGCCTGTTCCAGTAGTAGGGAGTTCGACGTAATTGTCCTCGTCCACTACCGCTTCCTTTTCCGCCCGCCGGGCTTGGCCGGGTGGGTGGCAGTGACGTCGAAAGCCCTACTCGCCCCGCAGAACTACGCCGTCCGGGCGACGCAGCGGCTCTAAAATCAGCCCGCAGGCTGCTTTCTGTCAGATCGACCTGGGTTAGGCTGTGCCAATGAAACTGTGGCGTAAGGACAGCGACATTCTGGGGTCTTACCCTAAGCTAGGTCCTATCCTTTATGTGGCTGGTATTCAGTACTTCGCCGTCCAGCTGTTTGCGGCACTGTATTGGTCCCCGCCATATAGCATGTCCCGCGATACGATTAGCGACCTGGGGAATACCACCTGCGGGACCTGGAACGAGCGTTACGTCTGCTCTCCGCTGCACGATTTGATGAACGGTTCCTTTATTGTCCTGGGCATCACCATGATACTGGGATCCGTATTGACATCTCAGCACTTCGCCAAGGGTCGTGCAGCAGTGGCCGGTTTCATTGCCATGGCTGCTTCCGGGCTCGGCGTCGTGATGGTGGGACTCTTCCCGGAAAACAGCGTCCCCGTGCTGCATGGCTTGGGTACTGCTATCCCATTCGTACTGGGGAACATCACACTTGTTGTTCTGGCTCTCTCACTTGAAATGCGAGTACTCTTGCGCGTGTATTCTTTCCTTTCTGGCATTATAGCGCTTCTCGGCCTGGCAGCTTACGCCAGCGGTCACTATCTTGGTCTTGGAGAAGGCGGAATTGAACGAGTCGTAGCCTATCCGCAGACCGTCTGCCTGGCAGTGATTGGCTGCTACCTGATCGCAAAGAACTCGGCCAAGCCGATTACAAGTGACATGCGGATCCCTGCCAGATGAGCCTTCTCAGGGTGCCGTTAGGTGCTCGGCGCAGGGCAGTCTGGCCCCGGGGATGATGAAGATCGTCGGCCTGGTGGCCAGGGTGACGGCGAGGATGGCGATCCAGGCGGCCCAGTTACCCGGTGTGGCCAGTCTTGCCAGTACGCCGGTCGCGAAGTAGGGGATCCCAAAGCCCCAGAGCGCTGGGTTGATGATCGGCACGCGTGCGCCCATGGAGGTCGTGACCGCTGGGACACCCGGCCGACCACCAAGCGACTGAAGTGATCTCAATTGCCGGGCGCTCTTAGAACACGAGCTGCGGGTTGTCGCCGGTTCCAGGGATTGGAATGAACTGGCCGCCGCTGAGCACGCCGATCACCGCTGGCCTCCGGTTGCCTGGGGGGCCTGAGCGACAAGCACGCTGCCTGAGGGGTTGCTCCACACCACCCACAAGCGTGGCCAGGCGTTTCCGTTTCGCGAAAGTACCGGGCGCAGCACGTCGGCCAGCTTCCCAGTTCTCGTGGAGAACACCACGAACTCAAAGGTGATAGTGGGACTGGGAACCGGGGATGCCTCGGACTGGGCTATAGCCTGCTTGAACGGTAGAGGCTTGAGACACGTTGAAGGCGATGCCAGGCCCGGCCGCATCACGGGAATGATGATCTTCGTGCCATCCGGCGTCAGGATGGCTTGGTTGTCGGAGCCGACGCCGGCGGGCAGGGACGTAGGGGCAGCGAGCCGGCTGTGGCCCAGCAGGCTGCCGCCCGCGGTGGTGGTGTTCAGCAGCCAGTGCCGCTACCGGCCTGGGCAGCTGGTCCCCGCTGATTCTGGCCTCATCGGCCCGCACCTGCACGCCAGCCCCAGCCCGGCCCGGAGCGCGCTCAGTCGCGCCGGGCCGCGCCGGTGATGATGTGTGCTTATGGCTTGTCGAAGTAGTGGCCCTTGTCGAGGTCGTCGATGAGCCCGGGCTGGGTCGGGTGCCATCCCAGTAGCTCGCGGGTCAGCGTGCTCGAGGCCGGGGCGTCGGCCCCGATGAAGGCTCCCAGCCACGTGAAGTGCCCGGCTGCGTCCTCGGGAGAGATGGAGACCACCGGCACGTCAAGGTGGCGGCCGATCACTTCGGCGATGTCGCGGATCGGCACGCCCTCGTCGGCGACCGCGTGCAGCGTCGATCCCGCCGGGGCGTTCTCCAGCGCCAGGCGGAACAGGTGCGCGGAATCGAGCCGGTGCACGGCGGGCCAGCGGTTGGACCCGTCGCCGATGTAGCCGGAGACGCCCTTGTCGCGGGCGATGCCGACAATGGTCGCCATGAAGCCGTTATCTCCATCGCCGTGATTCGTCGGAGGGAGTCGCACGACAGACGAGCGGACGCTGCGGGAAGCGAGGGAGAGCACCAGTTCGGCGGTGGCCCGCCGGGTCATCGGACCGGCGCCGGCCATGGCGGCCACCGCTGGGTCGGGAACACCATGCCCGTCGCGTTCGGTCGCCACCCGCCCTGGTGCGGCCCCGAGCGTCCCGGAGGCGAGGACGAACGGCCGGTCAGAACCGGCCAGCGCGTCGCCGAAGGTCTCGACGGCGCGGCGGTCCGCATCGGCGGCGCCCTGGAAGTCCCCGGTGAAGGCGAGGTCGTGCTTGAACGCGAGGTGGATCACGCCATCCGACGCGGCCGCCGCATCCCGCAGGCTGCCGGGGTCATCAAGAGTGCCGCGATGCACCTGCGCTCCGGCGGCGGTGAGGGCAGCGGCCGAGGCATCCGAGCGGGCGAGCCCGGTGACCTGATGGCCCGCGCCGATGAGCTCGGGTACGACGGCGGAGCCGATCCAGCCGGACGCGCCGGTGACGAATACACGCA
>OCZU010000982.1_pt1 | contig 19186 bp, 16 predicted proteins | sample 1539001 | NCBI WGS metagenome assembly OCZU01 (sample SAMEA3539306, study PRJEB22396) | soil metagenome | biome: tundra; feature: field; material: soil | place: USA | collected 2010-05 | depth 0.15 m | reverse complement strand
CTGACTCATCGTCACCATCCCTGAGAGGGTGACAGAGTCTCGTTGCAGTTAGGGGGTGACATTATCTTGGAGCATCTACACCTCCCAGTGCACCGCTTTCCACCCCCGCTCCTTTCTGATACTGTTTTTAGTCCGCTGGACATTGCCCAAGATTCGGCCTGATTGAGGGGCGTTCCTCGATGATGTTTCCATTACCCATTGTGACAAGCGTCACATCCGAGCCTGCAATCCGATCTGTACTATTCGCAGTTGAGTACGTCGGCTCACGCTTCTTACGGCGGAAAGGATAACCGCGTGATTGTCGGAGTTCCCAAGGAAAGCTATCCCGGCGAGCGCCGCGTCGCACTCGTTCCCGCGGTCATCGCCATGCTCGCCAAGGCTGGGCTCGAAGTAGTGGTTGAGTCAGGCGCTGGCGAGCAGGCCGGATATCCCGATACAGCCTACGTCGAGAAGGGTGGAAAGATTCTTCCCGATCGTGCCGCCGTATTCGCCGCCGCCGACATTATTGTGCAGGTGCTGTGCTACGGCTCCAATGACGTCACCGGCAAAGCCGATCTCCCGCTCATGCGCCGCGATCAGCTCCTGGTTGGATTTCTCCGCCCCTTCGGTTCTGCCGAAGTTACCCAGCAGATTGCCGCTGCCGGCGTCACATCATTTTCCGTAGAACTCGTGCCTCGCACCACGCGCGCCCAAAGCATGGACGCCCTTTCTTCCATGGGCACCATCTGCGGTTACAAAGCCGTGCTGCTTGCCGCCGAAACCTCCATCAGAATCTTTCCCATGATGACCACCGCCGCCGGCACCATCACCCCGGCGCGCGTATTCGTCATCGGCGCTGGAGTCGCCGGACTGCAAGCCATCTCCACCGCACGCCGCCTGGGCGCCGTCGCCTCCGCCTACGACATGCGTGCCGCTTCTAAAGAGCAGGTGCAAAGCCTTGGCGGCCGCTTCGTCGAACTGCCTCTCGAAGCTCAGAACGCTCAGGACGCCCGTGGCTACGGCACAGCCCAGGACGAAACTTTCTACGCGCGGCAACGCGAACTTCTCACCCGCGTAGTAGCGGAAAGCGATGTAGTCATTACCGCCGCCGTGATTCCCGGGAAAAAATCTCCCGTGCTGATCACAGCAGACATGGTCAAAGGCATGGCCCCCGGCTCCGTGATCGTCGACCTTGCCTCCGAGCGCGGCGGTAACTGCGAACTCACCCGCACCGGCGAAACCGTGAAAGCACACGGAGTGACCATTATCGGCGCCATCAACCTGGCCAGCAGCGTTCCCTACCATGCCAGCCAGATGTACGCCCGCAACATCGCCACCTTCCTCGCCTACATCGTGAAGGAAGGCAAGCTGCAACTTAACGAACAGGATGAAATCATCCGCGAAACCATCGTCACGCTCGGCGGCGAAATCGTAAACGCCAGAGTCCGCGATTTTTACAAACTGCCAGCGCCAGTGCCGGCAGTTGGATAGACCCGCGATGCGGGCGGTTTTACCGGAAACCAGAAACTTGAAACAAGAAACTGAGAACTAAGAACCGAGAACTGAGAACCGAGAACGGGAGAAGCACATGGGTGAGATCTTAATCGATTCGCTCTTCATCTTCATGCTGGCCTGCTTCATCGGCTTCGAGGTCATCCGCCACGTTTCTCCCCTGCTCCACACTCCTCTGATGTCTCTCACCAACGCCCTCGACGCCATCGCCGTCATCGGAGCGATCGTGCTGGTCGGTGAGCGCAAGAGCGAGTTCGCGACCGTGCTGGGCGTCATCGCCATCGTCGCCGCCACCAGCAACGTCGTTGGCGGATTCTTCATCACCGACCGCATGCTCAAAATGTTCAAGACCAGCCGCCCGGTGAAAAAATAATGAACGAGCTCGCCGGAAGTCAGTACATCATCGAATTTATCTACCTCATCGCCAGCGCCCTGTTCATCCTGTCGCTGAAGTGGATGAGTTCACCCGCCACCGCCCGCCACGGCATCCTGGCTGGCGAAATCGGCATGGTCCTCGCCATCGCCGGCACTCTGCTGCACCACGGCATCGTCGATTGGAAATGGATTGTCGTCGGCCTCGTGCTCGGCACCGGCATCGGCATTCCGCTCGGCATGGTGCAGATGACCGCCGTCCCTCAGCGAACCGCTCTCAGCCACGCCTTCGGCGCACTCTGCGTCACGCTCGTTGGCACGGCCGAGTTTTATCTACGCACCCCGAACGTCCCAAAGTTCATGATGTCCGTCCTCTCCATGGAAGTGATTCTCGGAGGCCTCACCTTCACCGGCAGCCTGATGGCAGCGGGAAAACTGCAAGAAATCCTCCCTCAGCGCCCTATCACTTATAAAGGACAGAATCTCGTCAACTTCCTGCTGTTCGCTATCGCCATCGGCAGCGCCGTTTACCTGGTCTTGCATCCCGAGGCGAAACTATTCTTCCCGCTGATCGTCGGAGTGTCGTTGATTTTCGGAATTCTCCTGATCATCCCCATCGGCGGCGCCGACATGCCCACCGTCATCTCCCTGTTGAACGGCTATGCCGGCCTCTCCGCCGCGGCCATGGGATTCGTTCTCCAGAACAAACTCCTCATCATCGCCGGCGCCCTCGACGGTTCCTCGGGACTCATCCTCTCCGTCATCATGTCGAAAGCGATGAACCGCTCCTTCACAAACGTCTTATTCGGAGCCTTCGGTCAGGTCCAAGCCGCAGCCGCCGGCGGAGCCGAAGCCAAGCCCGTCCACAGCGCCACCGCCGAGGAAGCTGCCGCCATCCTCTCTGCCGCCAACAAAGTGGTCATCGTCCCCGGCTACGGAATGGCCGTCGCGCAAGCCCAGCACAAAGTCCGCGAACTCTACGACATCCTCACCAAGAAGGGAGTCGAAGTTCGCTTCGCCATCCATCCCGTCGCCGGACGCATGCCCGGACACATGAACGTCCTGCTCGCCGAAGCCGACATCCCCTACGACCGCCTCATCGAAATGGACGAAATCAACGGCGACTTCCCCCAAACCGACGTAGCCCTCGTCATCGGCGCCAACGACGTCACCAACCCCGCCGCCCGCACCGACCACTCCAGCCCCATCTTCGGCATGCCCATCCTCGACGTCGACAAAGCCCACACCGTCATGGTCATCAAACGCAGCATGAGCCCCGGCTTCGCCGGCATCGACAACCCCCTGTATTACTTGGACAACACCCTAATGCTCTTCGGCGACGCCAAACAGTTTGTGGGGGCAATTGTTAGGGAGTTGAGCGGGGGACATTAGCCTGCGCCCTTGCTTGGTGCTTTTCGTACACCCTGGAGTAAACTTGGACTGTAGGAGGGGAGATCCAGTGGCCTCGCTCAACAGTGTGATCACGAGGGACCCGACGTAGTCGGAGGCACGCCGATTTTTCGCGGCACTCGTGTTCCTTTTCAGGCGCAGCCTGGACTACCTCGAAGGGGGGACGGTCATTCGACGAATTCCTTGACGATTTCCCTACCGTGACCCGCAAAGCGGCAATCCACGCGCTCGAACACGCCAAATCGCTCGTCTTCAGCGAATTGTGATGCGGATGCTGGACTCAATTCAAATTTCGATCTCGGAGGTTCCATGCGTTTAAATTTCATTTCTCACCTAACGCTCCTCTTCGTCGCCTCCATAATGTTTGCAGCCGCACCCTCGGGATGGAAGCGGGTCACCGACCCCACAGGATCGTGCCAAGCGTACGTTCCGCCCGATTGGCAGCTCGGTTCTCCGTATGGATATTTGGCCGTCGGCCCCAGCGGAGATCGGGTGGCAAGGATGGTGGTTAGGCGGGAGCTGGACAACAAGGCCCGCCAGGTCTGGAACGGATACTTGAGTAACGGATCTCTTAAGGTCGTCGAACAAAGCAAGACGCGCCCGATTGGCAAGATGGTGTCAATAGGGTCACGGAACGTAGAAAGACTCGACTATTTTGCCCTCGTAGCAATTGATGACACATTTACATGCAACGCTTCCGTCACTTACGAATTCAAGGATCGGGCGAGTACGGCGGAGCTTGACGCGGCCGTGGATATTCTGAGAACGGTCGAGCCGATAAAGAAATGAAGCAATGCCCGAACCAGGCACCCCGCATCGCGGCGCGTGATATTCTATTAACACCAGCTGCGTACCGTTATGGCGGAAATTCCCCGCAGGTCCTGTAAAGCTTCCCGGTAGAAGCCCAGAAGAAGAGAAACTAGAAATCATGCTTTCAGTCAGTAATGTTTCCATGCGCTACGGCGCTAAAATTCTGTTCGACGAAGTCTCCACCGCCTTCACCCCCGGCAAGCGCTATGGCCTGACCGGCCCCAACGGCTCTGGCAAATCCACGTTCATGAAGCTGCTCAGCGGCGAGCTGGACCCGCAAAAAGGCACCGTCGTCCGTCCCCGCAAGCTGGGCGTCTTAAGTCAGGACCAGTTCGCCTTCGACGCTCACTCCGCCATCGACACCGTCATCATGGGCAACAAGCGCCTCTGGGCCGCCATGCAGGAGCGCGACGCCATCTACTCCAAGCACGATATGACCGACGAAGATGGCATGAAGCTCGGCGAACTCGAAGGCATTGTCGGCGAAGAAGACGGCTACACCGCCGAAAGCGATGCCGCAATTCTGCTCGACGGCCTGGATATTCCGGAAGAACTCCACTCCAGAAAAATGTCCGAACTCCAGGGCGGGCAGAAAGTCCGCATCCTGCTCGCGCAAGCTCTGTTCGGCCACCCCCAAGCCCTGCTGCTCGATGAGCCTACCAACAACCTTGACTTGGATTCGATCCACTGGCTGCAGGGATTTCTCAACGAATACGACGGCGTCGTCATCGCCATCTCCCACGACCGACACTTCCTCAACAGCATCTGCACCCACATCGCCGATATCGACTACGAAACCATCATCACCTACACCGGCTCCTACGATGAAATGGTGCTGGCCAAAACCCAGGTCCGTTCGCAGATCGAATCGCAGAACGCGCAGCGCGAAAAGAAAATCTCGCAGTTAAACGAATTCATCGCCCGCTTCGCCGCCGGCACGCGCTCCAGCCAGGTGCAGTCGCGCCGCAAGGAAGTGGAACGCCTGCAGGTAACGGAACTTGCGCGATCGAACATCCAGCGCCCCTACATCAAGTTCGAGCAGAAACGCCCCTCCGGAAAACACATTCTCGAAGTCGAGCACCTCAGCAAAGCTTACGGCGACAAGCGCGTCATCCGCGAGTTCACCGCCAGCATCACGCGCGGCGAAAGAATCGCCCTGATGGGCCGCAACGGAGCAGGGAAGACCACGCTGGTGAATGCGCTGCTCGCAAATTCCCCCACCACGCCGGAAGCCGAACTGCGCAAGACCAGCGGATACGCCGGCCCCTTCGTGGACTCCGGCAAAGTCATCTGGGGTCACGAAGCCTCCATCGGATATTTCGCCCAGGACCATCGCAGCCTGATCGAAGGCGGCATGACCGTGCTGGAGTGGCTGCATCAATGGAATCCCGCTGCCGTCGCCGAAGAAATCCGCGGCCTGCTCGGCCAAATGCTCTTCCAGCGCGACGAAGCCACCAAATCCACCAACGTTCTCTCCGGCGGCGAAGCCGCTCGCCTGCTCTTCTGCAAGCTCATGCTGCAGAAACCAAACGTGCTCGTCTTCGACGAACCCACCAACCACCTCGATCTCGAAGCCATCAATGCACTCAATATTTCCCTGCAGCGCTACCATGGCACGGTCTTTCTCGTAACCCACGATCACGATCTGATCGACGAAGTCGCCACCCGCATCTGGCACTTCGAAAGCGACCACAAAATCACCGACTTCAAAGGTACCTACGAGGAATACCAAGCCGCCGTCGCCGTGTAGATTAGGCTCTATAGAATTTTGTCATTCCGAGCGCAGCGAGGAATCTTGGGTTGCACCATTTCCGCTGCATGTAAATCATCCAGGTTCTCCACAGATTTCCACAGCCATTCGCTGTTGCCTTTTCCTCCCCAACGCGCACATAATGACGGCCAGTATATTCTTGCGCTGGTACTATGAATCAGGAGGCGCGAGAGGTTGTGAGCGTCGTGTACAGTCGAGCCGATTTACTCAGAATTCTTCATCTCACTCCGCGCCAGTTGGCCAACTGGGAGCGGGCGGGACTCATCGTCGCCTGTCCCTCCTATTCTTTCTCAGACCTGCTGAAGATCAAGAAAGTCCGCGACCTCTGTGCCATGCGCGTGCGCCCCGCCGTGATCCGTGAATCCCTCGAAGCCATGCAGAAGCAGGCTTCCGGCATGGGAAATCCACTGGTCGAGGCCGGCGCTTCCTCCACCGGCAAGCACCGCGTCGCCTTCCGTCATGAAGGCAGACTGCTCGAGCCTATCGCCGGACAATTTGTGATGGATTTCTCGCCCCGCGAAAAAGTTGTGACCAGCACTCCGATCCCCGCCTCCGAAGCCACTCCTCGCGAGGACGAGGCTGCCGTCTGGTTCGCCCGCGGCATCGCGCTTGAAGAGGATCCCGCAACCCAGACCGAAGCCATCGCCGCCTACCACAAAGCCCTCGAGTTTCAGCCTGCCCACGCCGCCGCCCACATCAACCTGGGAACGCTTTACTACAACCGTCAGGATTTCGCGTTGGCCGAAAAACACTACCGCGCCGCCCTCGAAGCCGATCCCCGCTATGCCCTCGCTTATTTCGATCTAGGCAACGTTCTCGACGAAACCGGCCGCGTGCAGGAGGGCATCCAGACCTACAAAATGGCGGTGCAACTCGCACCCACGTACGCCGACGCGCACTACAACCTCGCCCTCGCCTACGAAAAAATTCGCGAGCCCCGCAAGGCCCTGAAACACTGGCAAGCCTATATCAAGCTCGACACCACCGGCCCCTGGTCCGTCCACGCCCGCAACCAGATCCAGCGCATCCTGCAAGCCGACACGCTGAAGCTAGTCCACGCCCGCCGCACCTAAAGAAGTTCTACCCTGTGAACCCCTGTGCCCTCTGTGTTAAAGATTTTCTTCCGCTCTGTTAAAATCACAAGTCCGCCATTCCTCCGCCAGAAGGTATTAATATGCCCGAGACCCTCCAATCCCCAGTTCCTACGCCCCTGACCACCCTCACCGAAGACGAGATCCTCTTTCGCGACAACATCCGCCAATTCGCCGACGACAAAATCCGTCCCCTCGTCAAAGAAATGGACGAGAAGGCCGTCTTCGAAAAATCTCTCATCCACGAGTTCTTTCAACTCGGCCTGATGGGAATCGAAATTCCCGAGCAATACGGCGGCAGCGGAGCCAAATTCTTCGAAGCAATTCTCGCCGTCGAAGAACTCTCCCGCGTCGATGCGTCCTCCGGCGTCATCGTCGACGTGCAAAATACCCTGGTCAATAACGCTCTCCTCCGCTATGGCAGTGCGGAACAGAAAAAACGCTATCTCCCCAAGATGTCGACGGAAACCCTCGGCGCCTACGCTCTCAGCGAAGCCGGTTCCGGCTCCGATGCCTTCGCCCTGCAAACTCGCGCCGAACTCAAAGGTACCGACTACGTCATCAACGGCCGCAAGCTCTGGATCACCAATGCCAAAGAGGCCGGCCTCTTCATCCTCTTAGCCACCCTCGATCCCTCCGCCGGATACAAAGGCATCACCGCATTCCTCATCGAAAAAGATTTCCCCGGATTCACCGTCGGCAAGAAAGAAGACAAGCTCGGCATCCGCGCCTCTTCCACCTGCGAACTGATTCTCGAAGATTGCCGCGTCCCCAAAGAAAACGTTCTTGGCGAGCCCGGCAAAGGCTACAAGATCGCCATCGAAACTCTCAACGAAGGCCGCATCGGCATCGGCGCGCAAATGATCGGCGTGGCCCGCGGCGCCTGGGAATTCGCCGCCAAGTACGCGCAGGAACGCAAACAATTCGGCAAGGCTATCGCCGATTTCCAAGGCGTCCAGTTCCAGATCGCGCAGATGGCCACCGAAATCGAAGCCGCCCGCCTCATGGTCTACAACGCCGCCCGCATGAAAGATGCGGGAGTGAATTTCGTGAAAGAAGCCGCCATGACCAAACTCTTCGCCTCGCAAGTAGCCGAGCGCGTCACCTCGCTGGCCATAGAAATCTACGGTGGTTACGGCTTCACCAAAGACTATCCCGTCGAGAAATACTGGCGCGACGCCAAAATCGGCAAAATCTACGAAGGCACCTCCAACATGCAGCTCGCAACCATAGCCAAGCTCGTGCTCGCCGGCAAGTGACTCCCGCTGCCAGGTAAAATCGCGGTTCTCAGCCGCGAAGCGGCGGAAGAATGCAGCCCACGGCGCAAGCCGTGGGTGAAGGACACGAGAACAAGAAGCCCCGCAGGGGCGAAACAGCAGTTCCTCCACAATCTCGGCCCTGCGGCCAATCCCCCTTGCTCATAATGTGCACTGAATTGCACTTGAGGGCGCCCCACGGCAACCTCGCACTCCCCCTAACCCAAACAGTTTCAATGCTTTCCCGCTACCCCCACCATTGGCTCACAAGCTGCAATCTCCCCTATGCCTGCCGTTGCCCGGCAGCCAGGGGTGGCGCTTGACTACTTTGTTCGGTAACCCAGCGGTGACGCCGATTGCGGCTCCAAAGAAGAAGGGAAGCCTTCTGCCTTTACTCACGGTGGTGTTTCTGGCGTCTTACGGCTTGATGACCCTGCTCATCGTTGAGCAAGGCGCCACCATCCAGGCGCAGCGCAACCTGATTCAAATGTTGCAAGGTGACAGCACACAGTTCTGGGCCCTGACAGGCAAAGCTCTGCACGAAAAGCAAGTCGCTCAGGCCGAAGCCCAACGTCAAACTCAACCCTCAACCCAAACCCCGTTGACCCACGGGCAAACTCCGTCTACACAGACTCCGTCAACCCAGGCCGTACCACAGCACCATTCCCAAAGCCGGGCAGGCAAATTCGCCAAGCCTCAGACCCAGGCTCCTCAGACCCAGGTTCCGCCCATGCCTGCTTCGGATTTGGGAGATCAGCGTCGAGAATTGATTACGCTCTAGCACCCAGGTTTCAAGAAGTATTTTTCAAGACGCAGGTTTCAGACTCTAACGAGACTCGCGGATGTGGTGAAGAGGTTGAAAGCAATGAAGGCCCTGACCCTAGCCTTGTTATTTAGTATGACGTTTAGTATGACGATTGCGAATCCCACGCAACCGCAGCGCCGCCCATCCGGCCACATGTACCAACACTCCAAAGGCGGACGCTGGTACTTCGCCGCCACCGGCCACGCCGTCTACTGCTACGGACCAGTAATGACCGTGCCCCAGCTTAACGGCGACCTGCAAAAAGTCGCCACCTTCTGCCGCGACGGCCAAGCCGTAGTTCCACTCAAGGATTGAACTCGATCTGAAGTTGTTGTGCAGGATTTGGGAAGGGCACGACGTTTAGTCGTGCCGTAAAGCCATCGAAAATGCTTCCGCGCTTCAGCGCCTGAGGGCTTCTCTTGCACTGTTGACGACTCCCGCAGCCCGCCTCAGTGTCGCGAGCGGCCTGCACCGCTTTCGACCGTTAGCGGCTGAGGAGCAAACCCGGCCCACCTCCGGCACTCGCCTAGTAAACTAACCACACATGCCCGAACTCCCTGAAGTTGAAACCATCGCCCACGGCCTCGCCAAGCGCGTAACGGGCGATGTGATCGAATCCATCTGGCTCGGCGAAAAGCCGGAGCCGCTCAAATCCCCCGCGCAAGAAATCGCCGCCGCCCTCGAATACACCCGCATAGTCACCGTCCGGCGCATGGGCAAACATATAGTCTTCGATCTCGATCGGATTAATCATGTGGAGCGGGCGCCCTCGCCCGCTAAACGTCGGAAACCAAGACCGCCGCGTAAGGGATCCAAGCTTCTCCCGCCAAGTAAACCGCTCTCATCCACCCACTCCCAGTTTATCGTCCACCTTGGAATGACCGGGCGGCTGCAAGTTTGCGAGGCGCAATCGGAAATCCTCAAACACACTCACGCCATTCTGAAACTGGCGTCTGGCAGGGAATTGCGCTTTGTCGATCCCCGCCGCTTCGGCCGCTTGAGCGTCGCCGCCACCGGCGATTTCGCAGCCGCTGGCATCGAGCCGTTGGAGACCGATCGCGAACGCTTCACCGCTTTATTTCGCGGACGCAAAACTCCCATCAAGAGCGCTCTACTCAATCAGAAACTTCTGCGCGGCGTCGGCAACATTTACGCCGATGAATCTTTGTTCCGCGCTGGAATCCGTCCCCGCCGCCGCGCCTCCACCATCGCCCGCGACCAACTCGCTAAACTCTTCACCTCAGTGCAGGAAGTTCTCCGCGAAGCCATCGCCCTCGGCGGTTCCTCCATTTCCGATTATGTCGATGCCGACGGCGAAGAAGGATTCTTCCAACTCCAGCATCGCGTCTACGGACGTGAAGCCCAGCCCTGCCTGGTCTGCAAGACTCCCATCAAACGCATCGTGATCGCCGGCCGCAGCAGCCACTACTGCCCAAAGTGCCAGAAATAGGCAACGGTTAATGGGTGGTTCTTGCCTGATACCGTTCGTTAAGCTACGATCTCGATCTAGCAGATCCGCTGATGCCCGACTTAAATCCAGCTTCCACGGACGCCAATCCTCCGCTCTCCTCTCGCGAACGTTACATTTCTTTCGCTGAACTTGCTTTCGGATCATTTCTTGTTATAGGTCACAACATCTTTCACCTTGTGCCGAACGAAGTGCCATTCTTGTTCTTGCTCTTCTGGATTTCGGCCCTTGTTCGAAAAGGCCGATGGAGCGCAGCGGGCCTCAAGCGCCCCAGTTCCTGGCCGAAGACAATCTTGCTCGCCCTCGCGGCGGTCGCTGTCCTGGCGCTGGGTAGCGAATTCGTAATCCAGCCGCTGGCCAGCCATTTCTGGCACACTCCGGAAAATGTTTCTTCGCTGTTAAAGACGCCAGTGCACGAGTGGAAAAGTGCACTCCGCAACCTCGCCATCGTTTGGCTCTTTGCCGGCTTCGGCGAGGAGATCGGCTATCGCGGTTACCTCCTCACTCGTGCCGCCGACCTCGGCAACCGATCAAACCTGGCCTACATCCTCGCAATGCTATACGTCGCGGTGCTCTTTGGCTTTGGGCACTTTTACAAAGGTCCAGCCGGTGTTATGGACTCGACTTATTCCGGTCTGGTGCTCGGCAGCGTCTTTCTTCTTTCCGGCCGCAATCTATGGGCTCCGATACTGGCGCACGGCTTGGTCGATACTGTCGTCGTAGTGGCCATCTTCATGGGATGGGCCACGTAAAGCCGTAATCGGCAATCAACCCGATAGAATCCCGCCCAGGTTCTGATATCTTCTCCTCCATGCCTGATTTTTCCATCGGAGTCGACCTCGGCGGCACCAACCTCCGCATCGCCGCCGTCAGCAGCGACGGTGCTCTCCTCGAGAAAGTTACCCTCGGCACCAAAGTCGTTCTCGGCCGTGACCACGTCATCACCGAAATGTGCGACGCCATCCAGCGCCTCTCCGTCCAGTATCGGCAGACCGGAAAGTTTCTCGGCGCCGGCATCGGCGTCCCCGGCATCATCGACATGCAGACCGGAATGCTGCGCAAGTCCGCCAACCTTCCCGGCTGGGAAGACTATCCCGTGCTCGCAGAAATCGAGCGCCGCCTGGGGATCCAGAAAAACGCCGCCCGCGTCGTTCTCGAAAACGACGCCAACGTCGCCGCCCTCGGCGAGCAATGGCTGGGGGCTGCCCGCGGCGTCCCAAACATGGCTGTCGTCACGCTGGGTACCGGTATCGGCGGCGGCATAGTGCTTGCAGGAAAAATCTGGCACGGCATGAACGGCATGGCCGGCGAGTTCGGCCACATTACCCTCGAACCCAACGGCCACCCCTGCGGCTGCGGCAATCACGGATGCGCCGAGCAGTACGCCTCCGCCAGCGCCATCGTTCGCATGGCCCGCGAAGCCATCGCCAGCGGCGCCGCCCCATCACTCTCCAAGGCCGCGTCGTCCGATGCTGAATTCGGCGCCAAATCGGTCTACAACCTCGCCATTCAAGGTGACCAGCACGCCCGCAAAATCTTCCGCACTTTTGGCAGCTATCTTGGCATCCTGCTCGCCGGCCTCATCAACGTTTTGAATCTCGATATGTTCGTCATCGGCGGCGGCGTCTCCAGCGCCTGGGACGCCTACGCTCCCACCATGTTCGAAGAGTTGCGCGCCCGCTCTCTGGTCTACGCCGCCACCGCCCCGGACGATCCTCTGGGCAACTCTGTAGGGACAAAGAAGCCCATGTGGGGACAGCCACCCTCGCCCGTCCAAGCCGAGCAAAGCTCGCCAGCCGTGGCACAGGCCCCGAGCGGTAGCCAGAGAAAAACCATCATCACCCGCGCCCTGCTCGGCAGCGACGCCGGCCTCTACGGCGCCGCCCGCGTAGCCGTGCTGCCGGGTTAAAGCTAGTGTTGTCATCCTGAGCGAAGCGAAGGACCTCTGCACTCCCGTCCCTCTCCCGATCACCTCAAGGCACTCTCCGCGCCGCCCGCGTTCCCGTGCTGCCGGGTTAAAGCTAGTGTTGTCATCCTGAGCGAAGCGAAGGACCTCTGCACTCCCGTCCCTCTCCCGATCACCTCAAGGCACTCTCCGCGCCGCCCGCGTTCCCGTGCTGCCGGGTTAAAGCTAGTGTTGTCATCCTGAGCGAAGCGAAGGACCTCTGCACTCCCGTCCCCCTCCCGATCACCTCAAGGCAGTCTCCGCGCCGCCCGCGTAGCCGTGCTGCCCAGTTAGAATTTACTTCGTGTCATCCTGAGCGAAGCGAAGGACCTCTGCAGTCCCGTCCCTCTCCCGATCACCTCAAGACGCTCTCCGCGCCGCCCGCGTAGCCGTGCTGCCGGGCTAAGAATTGTATTTGTCATCCTGAGCGAAGCGAAGGACCTCTGCACCCCCGTCCCTCTCCCGATCACCTCAAGGCACTCTCCGCGTCGCCCGCATCTCACTCAAAAAAACATCCTCCTCCGCACAAGCCTCGATCCTTCCAATCACCTCCGGCAATTTCCCTCGCAACAAATCCCACGCCTCCTTGTACTCCCCATATTTCGATCTCTCCAGCTTCGGATACAACCCCACGCTCCACTTCCCTCGTACCTTCTTCTCCGGAATAATGAACCACACATTCTCCGGAATCACATACGCCGCCACATACTCAAACGAATTTTTCTTATACGGACCCTTGCTGTCCTTCATCGTGCACGAATATCCCGTCCCCTCCTTAAACATCGTCGACTTCACCTGCACCCGCACCATCCTCCCGCGCTCCTGATCCACCACAAAGTCATACCCCGACGACTCTCCCCAAGGCCGCGCCAGCCGCAACCCCTCCCACATCGCCCGCGCCGCAAACACCAACTCCACCCACTCTCCACGCTTCTTGCAATTCTTAATCCGCGTTCCCCAATTGTTTCTCATGGACTACCCTTCCCTATCCCACAGTGATCGGCGCAGGAGCACACTTTTCCCCGCGCCGATGAGTCCCAATAAAAAACGCGGCCACCGGGGCCGCGCTATTCTTGGAATCTACTCCACTTTCACATGTGCGTGGGACATTGGTAAAGTCAACTAAAGTAGACGGTTACCACTCAGATAACATGAATCGATATGCATCACCCCTGCTCGTGTGGAGCGGACACTCCCTGTCCGCTGCCTTTGACCTCGATCTTGACTTTGCAGGCTGCCCGCACGGCCCCGTGCGATCCTGTGGAAGAGCGGCGCTTCAGCGCCGCGTAAAGAAGAAGATCGGGAAGGGCACGAGTTCGCTCGTGCCGCATCCGCCCTGCTCGTGTGGAGCGGACACTCCTGTCCGCTGCCTTTGACCTTGATCTTGATTTTGCAGGACGCACGCACGGCCCCGTGCGATCCCGTGGAAGAGCGGCGCTTCAGCGCCGCGTAAAGAAGAAGAAGATCGGGAAGGGCACGAGTTCCACTCGTGCCGCATCACCCCTGCTCGTGTGGAGCGGACACTCCTGTCCGCTGCCTTTGACCTTGATCTTGACTTTGATCTCGCCGGAGCGCGTACGGCCCTGTGCGATCCCGTGGAAGAGCGGCGCTTCAACGCCGCGTCAAGCGCCCAAACCAGGAACGCGGCTTCAGCCGCTGAGGTACGCTCCCCGAGCACACTCTGTCATCCCGACCGGAGCCGGAGCGCCAGCGCAGTGGAGGGACCTGCTGTCCTGGCCCCTAATTTCTTCCCGGACTCCGACGCGGTAAGTCCTCCGGTTGCTTTCGACTTCTTGTGCGGCTGGGCTGTACCCCTGATGAGCGTCCTAGGTGGGTGCCATCGGTCGACGTCGGTGCTGTCAAACCCCGTTCGCTCCCACACGTGGAACATACCGTTCACGCGTGTGCCTCTGTCGAACGCATAAACCGTGCGGGAGTTCGGCGTTATCGCGGTTTTCTTTGTCCCACAGTACGAGCTACGATACGTGAAGTTGTCCTGCATGACCCGCACTAGGTTTCTGCGCACGTCAGCCCCCGTCTGTTGGCGGAAAAAGGCCTTCATCCCGTAATTGAAATCAAGGCCACGGGTGTTCATGTCATTCACCAACTGCGTGGCGATCGCGATCGCGTCGAGGCCATACACGCTTATGCCGTTCCTGTAGTCTTCAGCGTCGGCTTGATCCGTAATGTTTACCCGGATTACGTCAAACTTCGTTCCCTCCAAACGCTGCTCGACCACCGAATCGTCAAGTATCACCATTACGGGGCCACTGGCAGGTCGATTGCGAACCCGGCCCCGATCTTTTTCGATCTCCGCAATTTTCTTCAGGAGAGGGGGCGCATCATCCAAGCCGCCGGCGTAAAGCAAACAATCAATATCCTCGTCGAAGAGATCCTCATCAAGCTTGCTGCGCCAAAGGTCCGCCATAGAGAGGAAGTGCTTTGTCGTGTCCGGGTCCCTGGTAATCAACTCGTCGACTGCCTTTTTGTATGCTTCGGTCAGACTCTTCGAGTACGTCTCGTTCGACGTGTCGCTTTCGACTATTAGGAAGTGGTGTCTCCCTCCCTCGGTTGCAAACTGAACGGCCCAGTGAGCCTGTTCTTCGTTTGCGGGTGAAAGTTGCAGATACGGAAGCGGCTTGAGCCCGTCGTAGCAGGGAGAGTCTGAGCCGCCACAGGCCTTGACAAGCAGAGCCTTATTAAGCAGGTTGTCGTCAGTCTGCACACTCGCGATAAACGGTACTTGCGGTCTAGCTTTGAAGTATGTTGGCAGCGATTTCTCGGTAGGTTCACTGTCCAGGTGCCCAATCACTAGCAGAGTATCATCCTTGCCAGCTAGTCTTTGAGCCTCCGCTTCGGCAGTCTCGGGCCTATCGTCGGGAAGTTCCACCACCTCGAGTTGCACGGGCACGCCGTCGACGTTGAGCCCCACCAGTTCTGGCGACGACTTAAACTGAGACTCCGTATTGCGGTCGGAACTGGCCTTGTTGAGATAATGGCTACCAGCAACGACATATATTTTGTAGGCGGGCAGTTCAATGAAGTATTTTGCGAAATATACCGCAAGTGGCACGCCGAAGGCCAACGCGAACACAGCAGCCCAGAGCGCCTCGCCGCCATGGTGGCGAGTCCAGTGCCTCAGGCGGACGAACAGGGAGCGGACAGCGGTCAAGAACGCCATTGAAACCTCCGGCCAGTGGCTGGCCTGCGTTCCCTAATCGCTTGACTCTCCGCAGGGGACTGCTTTGAGGCAGCTAAGGAATCGCCCCCCTCATCGGTTGACAATATTGTCCAAAATGGGGGCAATGTCAAGCGGAAGCGTCGAAAAAAGCTGTCGGGCGCACTTTTCGCCTTTCGGAAGCGCGCAGAATCGAACGGGGCAGCAAAAGCCGCCCCGCTCAAAACTGAGAACTGAGAACCGAGAACTGAGAACTGGTGTTACGTTCCCTCGCTCCACCCCGCCAAATACTCTTCCTGCTCTGGCGTGAGCCGGTCGATCTTAATCCCCATCGACTCCAGCTTCAACTTGGCCACGCGCTTGTCGAGCTCATCGGGAACGCGGTAGACCTTCTTCTCCAGCGTCTTGAAATTCTTGACCATGTACTCGACCGAGAGCGCCTGGTCGGCAAAGCTCATATCCATCACCGACGCGGGATGTCCCTCCGCCGCCGACAGATTGATCAGCCGTCCCTCGCCCAGCAGATTGATCTTGCGTCCATCTTTCAGCGAATACTCGTCGACGTAGGTGCGCGTCGTGCGCTTCGACGACGACATTTTTTCGAGCGCCGGAATATCGATCTCCACGTTGAAGTGTCCGGAGTTCGAAATGATCGCGCCATCTTTCATCAACTCGAAGTGATCCTTGGTCAGCACGCTCTTGTTTCCCGTGACCGTGCAGAACACATCGCCCAGCTTGGCCGCTTCCGTCATCGACATCACGCGGAAGCCGTCCATTACCGCTTCCAGCGCCTTCGTCGGATCCACTTCGGTGATGATCACTTCCGCGCCGTTGCCGCGCGCCCGGCTTGCCAGCCCGCGCCCGCACCAGCCATAACCGGCCACCACAAACTTCGACCCGGCCAGCAGGAAATTCGTGGCGCGGATGATGCCGTCGATGGTCGACTGTCCGGTGCCGTAGCGATTGTCGAACAGATGTTTAGTGTCGGCGTCGTTCACCGCCACGATGGGAAACTTCAGCACGCCTTCCTTCGCCATCGCCCGCAGCCGGATCACGCCCGTCGTCGTCTCTTCGGTTCCGCCGATCACGCCTTCGAGAGCGTCGGTGCGCTTGGTGTGCAGAATCGTCACCAGGTCGGCGCCATCGTCCATCGTGATGTGCGGCTTGTGATCGATGGCCGCGAGAATGTGGTTGTAGTACGTGTCGTTGTCTTCACCCTTAATGGCGAAGACTGGAATGCTTTGATCGCGCACCAGACTCGCCGAAACATCGTCCTGCGTCGAGAGCGGATTCGAAGCGCACAACACCACGTCGGCTCCGCCGTCGCGCAGACAAATCGCCAGGTTCGCCGTCTCCGCGGTAACGTGCAGGCACGCCGAGATGCGAATTCCTTTCAGCGGCTGGTTCTTGATAAACTCTTTGCGGATAATCTGCAGCACTTTCATGGACTGGTTCGCCCACTCGATGCGCTTCTTGCCCAGTTCGGCCAGTTCCAGGCTCTTGATATCGCTGTTAATCTGTGCTGCTGTCGACATACGCCTCCTAATGGCGCTTTCATCCTAAGAAATGAATTTGGTTACCTGGTTACGAAGATTGGTTTGAGTACGAATGCTTTGTCAGAATACACGACTTGACACTGAGATCATCATACCCAAATACTCCAAAGGGAATAAGCCTTTCGGCCCATCACCGAAGTTGCACTTTGGTTAGGCTCTAAAGCCAAGAATCGCGCTACCCTGTGAACCTCTGTGACCCCTGTGTTAAAGATTTTGGTCTATTTCCGCGCCGCCGCCGGCTCCCGCACACCCGCGTCGCTAGCCAGTTTCCCTGCCTTATCCGTTAATTCCCACGTGAAATCCGGATCGTTGCGCCCGAAGTGTCCGTAAGCCGCCGTCTTCTTGTAAATCGGCCGCCGCAAATCCAGAGCGTCGATGATGCCCCGCGGCGTCAGCTTGAAGTGCGCGCGAATCAAATCCGGAATGATCGCGGGATCCACTTTCTCCGTTCCAAACGTATCGACTCGCACGCTCACCGGATCGGCCACACCGATGGCATACGCCAGCTGCACTTCGCAGCGGTCGGCCAACTTCGCCGCCACAATGTTCTTCGCAATGTGCCGCGCCATGTAAGCCGCCGAACGGTCCACCTTGGTCGGATCTTTGCCGCTGAATGCTCCGCCGCCGTGGCGCCCCATCCCGCCGTAAGTGTCCACGATGATCTTGCGTCCAGTCAGGCCGGTATCGCCCATCGGCCCGCCAATCACAAACCTTCCTGTGGGATTGATGTGATACTTCGTATATTCGTCGAGCAGATGCGCCGGAATCACGGCCTGAATCACATGCTTCAAAATCCCCGCGCGCAACTCGTCGTTGGCCACGGTCTCGGCGTGCTGCGTCGAAATTACAACCGCATCCACCCGCAGCACTTTCCCGTTCGCGTCATACTCAACCGTAACCTGCGATTTTCCATCCGGGCGAAGAAACGGCAACGTCCCATTCTTGCGAACCTGCGCCAGCCGCATCGTCAACTTGTGCGCCAACGAAATCGGAGTCGGCATTAACTCCTCATTCTCATTGCAAGCGTAACCAAACATCATTCCCTGGTCGCCGGCGCCGCCGGTGTCGACGCCCATGGCGATGTCGCCGGATTGTTTGTTGATGCTGGAGATGACGGCGCAGGTGTTGCAGTCGAAGCCGTAGACGGCGTTGTCGTAGCCGATGGAGCCGACGGTGCCGCGCACTACGTTTTGGAAATCGACGTAGGCTTTGGTGGTGATTTCACCGGCGATGACGACGAGGCCGGTGGCGGTGAGAGTTTCGCAGGCGACGCGGCTGAAGGAATCCTCGGCGAGGCAGGCGTCGAGGATGGCGTCGGAAATCTGGTCGGCGATCTTATCGGGATGGCCTTCGGTTACGGATTCGGAAGTAAATAAAATACGATTCTTTGTTGCTGTGGTTGCGGCCAAGATTGTTCTCCTTAGAAAAATGCTTCGGACTTTAATTGTGCGAGAGCCGCGGCTGCTTCGGCGCGCTTGGCTTGCTCAGGGCAGGCAGGGACACGCGGTCGCAACGATGGTACGAAAAAATATTCAAGAATGAAGTCCATCAAAAGGCTATCAGAGGGTTTGATGGAGCGCAATCAGTTTTGGCTTAACAGCTTGGCGGTCAATCCAATAGCGGAATAGTCATACTGGATGGAGCGATTCGGGAGTCCAGTGGAGGCGGCAAAGCAGTATGCTGATCGAGGCGCTTTCTAGTTTGTTGGGGAGAGACGATGTCCCAGCCATTGATTCTGATCGCGACACCGTGCTTTGGGGGAATGGTTACGCAGGGTTACATGTTATCGGTGATACGGCTGATGAGCTACGCGAAGTCGGCGGAGTTCGACATTGCGTTATCGATGGTGGGCAAACAGCTTGCTTTGAAAATATCTTCTATGTGGAGCATACTGTGGAACGGGTTCCACATATGGAAATCGTTCAAATCGTGCTGGATAAAAAGCTGTTATACGCGGGAGAAGAAAGTCGGGGACAGACGGTGAACTGCACCCCTCGCGTGAGACAAGGAAATTAGGGACAGTTATTTTGCTG